>SAMEA3663297__coassemble_1046_pt1 | contig 11185 bp, 11 predicted proteins | sample SAMEA3663297__metabat2_low_PE_033 | metagenome-assembled genome bin SAMEA3663297 (sample SAMEA3663297) | pig gut metagenome | biome: pig gut; feature: pig-associated habitat; material: faeces | place: China | collected 2013 | reverse complement strand
TAATTCCTGCCACATTCAATCCCCAGACCCGCCGTCCAATGAAACAGGTCACCCGGCGCAGAGTAGCCGGATATGCCCGTGTTTCTACGGACAGCGATGAGCAGTTCACAAGCTATGAGGCACAGGTGGACTACTACACCAATTATATTAACAGCAATCCGGAGTGGAGTTTCGTCAAGGTGTATACGGACGAAGGCATCTCCGGTACGAACACCAAGCACCGCGATGGTTTCAATGAGATGATTGCGGACGCCCTGGACGGCAGAATCGACCTTATCGTTACCAAATCCGTCAGCCGTTTTGCCAGAAACACCGTGGACAGTCTGACTACCATCCGCAAGTTGAAAGAGCGCGGCACCGAGGTTTATTTTGAAAAAGAAGCCATCTGGACGTTTGACAGCAAGGGCGAATTGCTCCTGACGATCATGTCATCCCTCGCGCAAGAGGAAAGCAGGTCGATTTCAGAAAATGTCACCTGGGGCCGCCGGAAGCAGTTTTCTGACGGGAAAGTCAGCCTTCCATACGGTCAGTTCCTCGGTTACCGGAAGGGTCCGGACGGTCTTCCGGAAATCGTACCGGAAGAAGCAAAAACGGTAGATCTCATCTACCGGATGTTTCGTAACGGAAAATCTCCCAGCTACATAGCCCGTCATCTCACTGCGCAGGGCATTCCAACACCCGGCGGGAAAAAGGTATGGCAGGCACAGGTCATCGAGAGTATTCTCACAAATGAAAAATACAAGGGAGACGCCCGGCTTCAGAAGAAGTTCACTACAGATTTCCTTACGAAGAAACAGAAAAAGAACGAAGGCGAAGTGCCACAGTACTATGTGAAAAACAGCCACCCGGCTATCATTGAGCCGAGAGCCTGGGACGAGGTTCAGGGCATTATGAAGAGAAGAAAAGCCAGCGGTAAACGTCATGAATGCAGCAGCCCCTTTTCCGGGATTGTCATCTGCGGAGACTGCGGTTCAGTATATGGCTCAAAGGTCTGGCATTCCAACGATCCGTACCGGAAGGTCATCTGGCAGTGCAATTCCAAGTTCAAAAACGAAGAAAAATGCCGTACCCCGCATGTGACGGAAGAACGGCTTAAAGACGGATTCCTTGAAGCGCTCAGTATTCTGCACGAAAACAGGGAAACGCTTCTAAATGATATCCGTGATGTGAAACACGACCTGGAGAACTGCACCGAGGTAAATGCGAAGATAACGGAGACCGCTCACGAGATGGAAGTCATCGCCGGACTGATTCAGAAAGCCATTGAGGATAATGCCGTCCATGCGCAGGACCAGGAAGAATACAACCGGCGCTACAATGAACTCGCTGATCACTACGAAAAGCTGAAAACGAAGCTGGAAACGCTGGAGCAGGAACGGGATGACCGAGAGTACAAGTCCAATGTACTGAGCGGATTCCTGTTTGAAATGACGGAATTCAAGTACCTCGATGCCGAGTTCACGGATGCCCGCTGCATTGCCATGCTCGACCATGTGACGATATATGCCGATGGCAGGATGATTTACAGCTTTCTGAACGGAAGCGACATTACCGTGATGCTGTAAATCCCGGCTTTTATTTTACCATCGGCTGTTTAACGATTAGCGGTCGTTTAACGATTACTGACCACTACAGATGGTAGCCGGGAGCATAAAACACCTTCGAAAACACCTCCAAAACGGCACATATGGGAACAACCGGACGGGAAATGCACAACGCTGTCTCAGGAAGCCTTGATATCCGGGCATTTCGGGGCATAAAAAACGATACCATAGACGGATACACTGTATCAATCTATGGTATCTGATTTGGTGGAGGCGGGGGGAGTCGGACCCCCGTCCGAAAACAGCTTGACAGGAACTTCTCCGGGTGCAGTCGCTCCTTTTCATTCCCTCATCCGCACGGGGAACGACACCCTTACGGATTCAGTAGCTTCATAAATGCATGGCGCGGTCAAAGCTTTCCGCACGCACGTTCTCCACTAAAATCACACCCGAGCCCGACTCGTGGACCTTTCGGGGCGGATGGGCCAGCCTAATTAGGCAGCCAGAGCGTACTGATTGTTGTCAGTTAATTTATAAAAAGCTACCCGTTTTATCGTGGTCAGGCGCCACGACCCGCTATTCCAGCCTCACTATCCCCGTCGAAACCGGTGCGCCCCCATGTGACTGCGGCAGCATTTCACTGCCGCAGAATGGAAACAATTCAGAATCTGCCGTAGGGATCCTTGAGCTTCTTCGGCTCTGGATAGGTCTCGCCCTTGGTATCCACGCGGATGGATTTGATGACCTGGTCAGTCAGCGGACGGTCGTTGTTATCCACCTTTTCCTTGCAGATCTTGTCCACGACCTCCATGCCGGTCAGCACCTTGCCGAAGCCCGCGTACTGCTTATCCAGATGGGGCGCGTCCTGGTGCATGATGAAGAACTGAGAGCCTGCGGAATTGGGAGAGGATGCCCGCGCCATGGACAGAACGCCGCGCTTGTGCTTGAGCTTGTTATCCACGCCGTTGAACAGGAACTCGCCCTTGATGCAGTAGCCGGGGCCGCCCATTCCCGTACCCTCGGGGCAGCCGCCCTGAATCATAAAGCCGGAAATGACGCGGTGAAAGATCAGGCCGTCGTAGAAGCCGCTGTTGGCCAGGGCAATGAAGTTGTAAACGGACTGCGGCGCGATGTCGGGATAAAGCTCAGCCGTGATAACGCCGCCGTTTTCCATTTCGATGGTTGCAATGGGATTTTCCATATCAGTGGTTCCTTTCTTTCATGGCACGGTCGATCTGACGCCGTGCGTCCTTGTTGGCGGCATCCTGCCGCTTGTCATAGAGCTTTTTGCCGCGGCACAGCGCGATCTCCAGCTTGACCCGGGAATTCTTCAGATAGACCGACAGCGGAATGATGGCATAGCCCTCCAGCTTGACCTTGGAGAACAGCTTCATGATCTCCCGCTTATGCATCAGCAGCCTGCGGGGCCGCATGGGGTCTTTGTTGAAGATATTTCCCTGTTCATAGGGGCTGATATGCATCTGGCGCACCCAAAGCTCGCCGTTTTTGACCGTGCACCAGGCGTCCTTGAGATTCAGCGTGCCGAGACGGACGGATTTGACCTCGGTGCCGGACAGCTCGATACCGGCCTCAAAGCGTTCCTCCACGAAATATTCGTGAAAGGCCTTGGGATTTTTTGCAATGATCTTGATACCCTTGCCGTCCATGCACACACCTCGTTTCGTTTTGAAATATCTTATCCGCAGCACGGATACCGTCCGCCGACGTTCTGAGAATATTATACCATCTGTGTCAAGGGGAAGTTCTGCCAAAACAGGCTTCTTTACGGATTCTTTCCAATTTGTTTCGACTTCGTTCACAGTTTCTTCAAAAGTGCCCGGTATACTCCAAAATGTAAGGACGGTAACGTCATCCTTCGTTTCCGTACCTGCCCATTTTTCATTTATCTCTCTTTTTTCCCCTCTCTCATTTCTGTAGCGGATTCCCGGATGTCCACCCCCTGGACATCCGGGAATTTGCTGTTTTTACCGCTCGTATTCAAACTCAAAATCGTAGATGCTCACCGTGTCGCCGTCTTCGATGCCCATGGCTTCCAGGCGCTCAAAGAGGCCGCTCTTGCGAAGCTGGCGGTCAAAATACATCCGCGATTCATAATCGGCGAAATTGATGTCCATCAGAAGCTGCTGGAGCCACTTGCCGGAAATGACCCACAGGTCGTCCATGTGCTCGATGGTGAGGTCGTCGGCTTCTCCCGCCTCAGCCAGAGGCTTGACGTACTCCGGCTCATAGACAGTCACCGGCGGCAGCTCACGGAGCTTTCCGGCAATGACGCGCATGAGCTGCTTTGTTCCCTGGGTGGTGGCAGCGGAGATCTCATAGAACGGATAGCCGCGCCGCTCCACATATTCACGCAGGCGCTCCAGATTATCGCTGCCCTCAGGGATCAGATCGCACTTGTTGGCGGCCACGATCATGGGACGGGCAGCCAGATCGGCGGAATAATCGGCCAGCTCCGCGTTGATCTTTTCAAAATCCTCGATGGGATCCCGGTCCTCACTGCCGGAGACATCCACAATGTGCACCAGCAGGCGGCAGCGGTCAATATGCCGCAGGAAATCATGGCCCAGTCCGGCACCCTCCGCCGCGCCCTCGATGATGCCGGGAATATCCGCCATGACGAAGGAAACGCCGTCGTCCACATAGATCACGCCCAGATTGGGATAGAGGGTGGTAAAATGGTAGTTGGCGATCTTCGGATGGGCGTTGGAGGTCACGGACAGCAGGGTGGATTTGCCCACATTGGGGAAGCCCACCAGACCCACATCCGCCAGGAGCTTCAGCTCCAGCACCACCTCATGCTCCTCGCCGGGAAGCCCGGCCTTGGCAAAACGGGGCACCTGACGGGTGGGCGTTGCAAAATGCTTGTTGCCCCAGCCGCCGCGTCCACCCTTGCAGAGGATGAAATCGTCGTTGCCGGACATATCCTTGATGACCTCGTTGGTGGCAGCGTCGCGGACAACGGTGCCACGGGGGACCTGGATCACAAGATCCTCTCCCCTTTTGCCTGCGCAGCGGGAGCCCTGGCCGTCCTGCCCGTTGGAGGCGGAGTATTTGCGCTTATATCGGAAATCCATCAGGGTCGAGAGATTGTCGTTGACCCGCAGGACGATATTGCCGCCCTTGCCGCCGTCGCCGCCGTCAGGACCGCCTGCCGCAACGTATTTTTCGCGGTGGAAGGCCACAGCACCGTTGCCGCCGTTGCCGGCTTTCACAAAGATTTTTACCTTATCTACAAACATATAAACTATCCTCCTGCCACTTGATTGGATTATCGTCTATATACTTCCATCGTGCCAAATAGTCTTTTTCATCTCGGACAACATGGTCGTAATAAGAGCGTTGGAACATTTGTCTGCCGGATCTTCGGTTTACGAAGCGCTTCAGCGTTCCGACAAAACTTGGAATTGCAGCGTTCGTAGGGGACGGCCTCCCGGACGTCCCCTCAGCAGGAAGCAGCGTTACTAATAAGTGCACATGGTTCGGCATGATTACATATTTATCAATGCGGAGATTCTGATATAAGCGGTCCATTTCCTGCAAAGTATCTTGAATCATCTGTCCGTAAATCGAAAGCTCTATCTGCGGGACGTCGAGGACGCCGTCCCCTACGACACGACTGAAAAAACAAGTCTTGTCTATGGAACAAAGTGTCAGGAAATAGGTGCCTTGTCCGGAGTAATTGTAGTCTTCCAAGCGAAGACGCTTACGATTCGGTAAATCCATGTGCAGCTCCTATGAAAAACGCCGGAACATAAATCATATGTTCCGGCGTTAAAAAATCATTACTGCTCGACTGCGTAGACAGAGCACTGCTTGCGATCCTTGCCCTTGCGCTCGAACTTGACGTGACCGTCAACCAGAGCAAAGAGGGTGTCGTCGCTGCCGATACCAACGTTGGTACCCGGATGGATGTGCGTGCCTCTCTGACGAACCAGAATGTTGCCCGCAAGGACGAACTGGCCGTCCGCGCGCTTCACGCCCAATCTCTTGGACTCGGAATCACGGCCGTTCTTGGTGGAACCGCCGCCCTTCTTATGTGCGAAGAACTGAAAACCGATTTTCAGCATTTGTTACACCTCCATAACTTCGATATAATCAGGATAATCATCCCGCAGGGACAGCATGGTCAGAATAAAACCATTGAGAACGTCCTGCACTGCGTCTTCATCGTCGCAGGCTGCGGGAAGGGTAAGGGTGATTCGGGGCTCCTTTTCGTCCACTTTCGTGTTTGCATGGTTGCCGAGGACATCGTTGATGGTACATTCGGCAAACCTGACAGCGGTAGTGACGGCCGCGCAAATAATGTCGCTTCCTGCCTCTGCATAGCCGCTGTGCCCCGATACGGAGAATCCGTTGATTCGTCCGTCATGATTAAAAATTTCTATCTTTGTCATTACACAGAAATCTTTTCAATCTGCACCTTGGTATAGGGCTGTCTGTGGCCGCGAATGGACTTGGAGTCCTTCTTCGGGCGGTACTTGAAAACGACGACCTTCTTGGACTTGCCGTTCTTCAGCACCTTTGCTTCGACGGAAGCACCTGCCACGACGGGAGCGCCGAACTTGGAGTTTTCGCCGTCCACGACTGCCAGCACCTGATCGAAGGTCACGGTTGTGTCAGCCTCAGCGCCGAGCTTCTCAACGTAGATCACGTCGCCCTCTTTGACGCTGTACTGCTTGCCACCGGTAACGATAACTGCCTGCATCTGTAGTTGCACCTACCTTTTCTGTAGTCTCGCTCTGGAGGTGTGAGCAGCGCTCAGCTTGAGACCTCTTCAATGCGGCCTGTCTATTTTAACACCTGGATTTCCAAATGTCAAATACTATTTGACAATTTTTTATGAGTTTGCTATACTTTTTTTATCTTTTTTCGAAGATTCGGTGATAAGATGAAACGGTTTTTCACAGTTTATCTGACAGCGGCCCTTCTAACGGCGCTTTTGCTGACCGGCTGCACCACTTCTGCCCCTCAAGAGGGGGAATTCTTTGCTATGGACACCCTGATGAGCGTGAAGCTGTGGGGCGGTGAGGCAGCCACCTCGGACATTTCTGCGGAGATCAACCGCTTGGAAGCTCTTCTGTCGGCGACCCGGGAGACGAGCGTCCTTTCTCAGCTCAATGCGGCGGGCAGCGCAGAGCTGTCCGGCAAGACTGCGTCCCTGCTCGCACAGGCCCTTGCCCTTTCGGAACGCACCGGCGGTACCTTTGATCCGACGGTCTATCCTCTGGTGGAGGCCTGGGGCTTCCCGTCCAAGGAATACCGGGTCCCGGACCAAACAGAACTGGACTCCCTTTTGGCCTGCGTCGGGACAAAGCACGTCCATTTTGACGGGTCTGCGGTGACCCTGGACGCGGGCACGCGGCTGGATCTCGGCGGCATCGCCAAGGGGTATGCAGCCCAATGCTGCGCAGAACTTCTGAAAGAAAAAGGTGTGGAGGCCGCCATATTGTCTCTGGGAGGCAACGTGCAGACCATCGGCAGCAAGCCCGACGGGAGCGCCTGGGTCGTCGGTATTGCCGACCCCTCCGACCCGTCTCAGGCCATTGCCGTCCTCACCTTTGAAGGCTCCATGGCCCTGGTGACCTCCGGTGCCTACCAGCGGTATTTTGAGGAAGACGGCGTTATTTATCACCACATTCTCGACCCGCAGACCGGCCTTCCTGCGGGCAGCGGCCTGTCATCTGTCACCGTCCTTGCCGAAGACGGCACTCTGGCAGACGGACTTTCCACGGCGCTGTTCGTCATGGGCCTGGAGGAAGGCACCCGTTTCTGGCGGGAAAGCAACGACTTTGAAGCGGTATTTCTCACCTCTGAGGGAAAAATACTGGCAACGGAAGGCGCGGCTCCATTCCTCAGCGGCTGCGAATATTCGGTGATCGAACGATGAAAACAAGAACTTGGATTATTCTCTTTGTGGCGCTTGCCGTGGTCTGCGTCGGCCTGAGCCTGTTTTTCTTCTGCGCCGGTGACGCCTCCCGCTATGCCGAGGTATATTCCGACGGCGAATTGATCCTGACGTTGGACCTGCAGGTCGACGGGACCTACCGCATCGGCACAGCGGACCAGTGGAACGTTCTCACGGTGAAAAACGGCATGGTCTCCGTCAGCGAGGCCTCCTGTTCCTCCCAGGACTGCGTCAGGCATCTGCCCTCCGACAGCGGCGCGCCTATCGTTTGCCTGCCCAACCGCATGGTCATTAAATTTGCCGATGAGGCCGGTTATGACGCCCTCATCGGATGATAAACAAACCCCGCGCGTCCTTGCGGATGCACGGGGGTGTTTTTCGGATTAGACTCTCTCCTTGACCTTGGCAGCCTTGCCCAGACGGTCGCGCAGGTAGTACAGCTTCGCACGGCGAACCTTGCCGCGGCGAACCGTTTCGACCTTCACGATGCTCGGGGAGTGAACAGGGAAAACCTTCTCACAGCCGACACCGTAGCTCAGACGGCGAACGGTGATGGTCTCCTCAATGCCGCCATGCTTGCGGGCAATGATGGTACCCTCGAAAACCTGCACTCTTTCACGAGCGCCTTCCTTGATTTTGACATGAACGCGGACAGTGTCGCCAACGTTCATCGTCGGCAGCTCTTCCTTCATGTACTGGCTGGTCAGAGCCTTCATCAGATCCATAGTGTTTGTCCTCCTTGTTTATTAGGCGTTCATACCGGCGTTGACGGCGCCGCAGAGGACCACCCATTTGCAGACCCGGTTATTTTAACACATTAATATTGAAAAATCAAGTACTTTTTTATCTTTTTCTTTATAAAATTCACCTTTGTTTTCTCTTTGTTTACAAATATTTTGGTATATTTTTCTTGAGAACTATGGTATAATCACAAAAGTGAACTTTATCTGTTGTGGAGCAAGCCATGAAAGAGAAAAAACCACAAGTTCATCCCGTCCGTGACCTGCCCGTGGTGGATGCCCCCGTTGACCTGGGCCTGACCTCCCAGCAGGTCGTCCAGCGGCAGAAATACGGCCTGCGGAACATCACCCCCGCCAGCAACACCAAGACCGAGGGGCAGATCGTCAAGGAGAATGTCTTTACCTTCTTCAATCTGATCTTTATCGTTCTTGCAGCGGCGCTCATCATCGTCGGTTCCTTTAAGAATCTGACCTTTTTGGTCGTCGCCATAGCCAACACGGTCATCGGCATTTTCCAGGAGATCCGTGCAAAACGGGCCGTGGATAAGCTGACCCTGGTGGCTGCGGGCAAGCTGCGGGTCATCCGCGATGGAGAGCGGCGGCTCATCCCGACGGACCAGCTCGTCCGGGACGATATCGTGGAATTTGCCGCAGGCAATCAGATCTGCGCCGACGCGGTGGTACGCGAGGGCCAGATGCAGGTGAATGAATCTCTGCTTACCGGCGAGGCCGACGCCATCATCAAGAATCCTGGAGACGTACTCAAATCCGGCAGCTTTGTGATCTCAGGACGCTGCAAGGCCCAGCTGACCCACGTCGGCTCCGCCAGCTACGCGGCCAAGCTGGCTGCGGAGGCCCGCCGCGACGTGCGCTCCACCAAGTCGGAGATGATGAACTCTCTGACCAAGCTCATCACCGTAGTCGGTATCGCTCTTATTCCCATGGGCATCATCCTCTTTATCCGGCAGATGCAGACTCTGGATTTCCGTGGCTCCGTGGAGGCCACCGTGGCCGCCCTGATCGGCATGATTCCCGAGGGTCTCTACCTCCTGACCAGCGTCGCCATCGCCGTCAGCTCTCTGAAATTGGCGCGGCAGCGGGTTCTGGTGCAGGATATGAATTGCATTGAAACGCTGGCCCATGTGGACATTCTGTGTGTGGATAAGACCGGCACCATCACGGAGCCTGCCATGGAGGTCTCCGACATATTCCCCATTCAGTCCGAACGGTTCACCTATGAGGACATCGAGCAAATTTTGGCCGCCTTTTACTTTGGCGAGGAACCGGATAATGAAACAGCCAAGGCCATGACGGCCCAGTTTGCCCATGAAACGTCCTGGACTGCCCAGCGCCGGATTCCCTTCTCCTCCTCTACCAAGTGGTCCGCCGCCGATTTCGGCGTCAACGGACGCTACATTATTGGCGCACCGGAATTTGTCATGACGGACCGCTACGACTCCATTCGTGGCTGCGCGGAACCCTGGTCCGCCAGGGGCTGCCGTGTGCTGCTGCTGGCGGCCTATGAGGGTGAGCTGGATGCCCAGTTGGAAAGCGCCTTTGTCACACCCATCGCGCTGATCTTTCTGAGCAACCAGATCCGTCCCGACGCAGCTTCCACCTTCCGATATTTTGCCGAGCAGGGCGTGTCTATCCGCGTGATCTCTGGTGATAACCCCGTCACCGTTTCCGAGGTGGCAGCCCGCGCCGGGATCCGGGATGCCGATCGCTACATTGACGCCTCAGCACTACGCACGGAACGCGATTTCTCCGAGGCGGTGAAAAAATACACGGTCTTCGGCCGTGTCACCCCGGAGCAGAAGCGAAAGCTGGTCCGGGCCTTCCAGTCTCAGGGCCATACCGTTGCCATGACCGGCGACGGCGTCAACGACGTTCTGGCTCTGAAAGACGCCAACTGCGGCATCGCCATGGCCTCCGGCAGTCAGGCAGCCTCCCAGGTCTCCCAGATCGTCCTGCTGAATTCCCAGTTCAGCGCCATGCCTGGCATCGTCACAGAGGGCCGCCGGGTCATCAACAACATTCAGAGAGCTGCGTCTTTGTTCCTGGTGAAGAATATTTTCTCCTTCTGCCTGACTCTGCTACTGCTCTTCATTGATATGCCATACCCGATTCAAGCCATTCAGCTCTCCCTTGTCAGCACCCTGACCATCGGCGTACCTTCCTTTTTTCTGGCTCTGGAGCCGAATTACTCCCGCGTCAAGGGAAAATTTATGCGAAACGTCATACGCCGCGCCATGCCCGGCGGTCTGACGAACCTGATCCTGGTTCTGCTGGCTATGCTGTGCTCCACGTTGTTCCATCTGCCGGAGAGTGATCTGAACACCATGTGCGTCTGGATCATGTCCACAGTTGGCTTTGTCACCTTGTATCAGGTTTCCAAGCCCTTTACCAAACTCCGTATTGCCGTATTTGCCACCATGCTGACCGCCATGCTGGTCGCACTGCTCTTCCTTGGCAGCTTCTTCGAGCTGGCAGCCATCAGTTTCCAGTCCGGCGTGATTCTGGCGTTCCTGATGATCGCCTGTCCCACATTGTTCCTCGCTTTTGTGTTTATCTTTGACCGTCAGATGCTCCGCCACGACAACAAAACCGCAAAAAAATAATCAGCAGCACAGGCTCATTGCCTTTGCCAACCACGGACGCAGCGGCAGGTCAAATTGTCCCGCGTAGACCGTGAATTCCGCGCCGAAGCCCTGTTTATAGCGGTGCAGGCCGAATTTTGGGTTGTCCTCCGTGGGATAGCCCTCGACGCCGCGAAAATCGTAGGTATCACATCCACGCCGCAGTGCCTCAAGCTGCATATGCCACTGCAGCAGCTCATTGGCATGGCAGGAGGAATGTTCCGCATCGGAACAGCCGTAGAGAAAACTCGCACGATGGCCGTAATAGGCCGCAATGGACGCGGCAACAGTCTTGTCGTTTTCGAGGGCAAGATACAAGACGGCGTGTTTTCCCAG
>SAMEA3663297__coassemble_1043_pt1 | contig 11217 bp, 11 predicted proteins | sample SAMEA3663297__metabat2_low_PE_033 | metagenome-assembled genome bin SAMEA3663297 (sample SAMEA3663297) | pig gut metagenome | biome: pig gut; feature: pig-associated habitat; material: faeces | place: China | collected 2013 | reverse complement strand
AGCGGGTGATCCTTGGGAATGGCCAGCACTCCGCCGGTGGTTTTGGTCACGGGGACATCCAGCGTGTCGGTGACCTGGCCCATGCACGGGCCGCCGATGATGTACCGGCACTCCTCCGTCACGCCGCCTGCCGCATCCACAAGCTCCTGCAGGCTGATGCCTACGGGGACCCGGAGGGTGACAGGGTTTTTGACCGCGCCGCCGACGGTGACGTATTTTTCAACGACCTTCTTGCCGTCAAGGGCGGCGGCGATGTTCACCAGGGTGCTGACGTTGCAGACCACCGCGCCCACATCCAGGGGCAGTCCGCCGGTGGGGACGACGCGGCCGGTCACCTCGTAGACGATCTGCTGCTCGTCACCGGCGGGATAGTAGGCATCCAGCAGGTGGAGCTCCACGCCGCCGGTGTCCTTAAGGACCTTTTTCAGCGCCCGTACGGCCTCCTCATAGTGGGCCTTCAGGCAGATGACCGCGTGCTTGGCGCCGGTGAATTCCTTCACCGCCAAAATGCCGCGCACCACATCCGCCGCGTAATACTGCATCACCTGCTGGTCGACCCGCAGAAGCGGCTCACACTCCGCACCGTTGGCCAGGACGTACTCGGCCTTGCAGTTGATCTTGACATGGGTCGGGAAGCCTGCGCCGCCTGCGCCGAGAATACCGGCGTCGCAGACGATTTTATTCAGCTCCATAGCTTAAATGATGCGGAAGTCGCCTTTGAGCACGCAGCGTCTGGCGCGTGTAAAGGTCTTCGCGCTGGTCAGGCCCTCACCGGTGGGCGTGGCAATGGTCAGGGTGGTGAAGCCCTCGCCGCCAAAGCCCAGGCCGGAGTACGACGGCGCGTTTTTGACGAAGATCGTCGTGTTCATGCGCTTGGCCGCACGGGACATATTGTGGATGTTGGTGGAATGGATCAGAGCCGAGTGCTGGCAGCCGTGCTCGGCGCGGAAGGCTTCGTTCAGAGCCTCGTCAAAATTGGCGACGCGGACCATGCCCAGGACCGGCATGAGCATCTCCACCTCGACGAAGGGATGGAAGCGGTCGACTTCCGCGATAACCAGCACCGGATCGCCGGTGAACTGCACGCCGCTTTCGCGGAGAATGTAGGTGGCGTCGTGGCCGACGAATTTGCGGTTGATGACGTATTTGCCGTCCTTCTGCACCAGAACGGTGCGGACGATCTTGTCGATGTCCTCGCCGTAGACGCGGAACGCGCCGCACTGCTGCATTTTGCTCATCAGCTCGTCGGCGATGGAGCTGACCATGAAGCACTCCTTTTCAGCGACGCAGAGAATGTTGTTTTCAAAGCTGGCGCCGTCGACGATCTTCTGGGCAGCGTCAGGGATGTTGGCGGTCTCGTCCACGATAACCGGGGGATTGCCCGGGCCTGCGGCGACACATTTTTTGCCCGACTTCATGGCCACGGCGACTACGGCTTCGCCGCCGGTGACAGCCAGCATTTTAATGGCCTTGTGGCTCATGATGACGGCGGAGGTGTCCATGGTGGGCTCCTTCGGCGCGGTGATGAGGCCGTTGGGGCCGCCTGCGTCGATGATGGCCTGATTCAGAAGCTCCATGGCTCGCTGAGAGGACCGCTTGGCTGCCGGATGGGGATTGTAAACCACGGCGTTGCCTGCGGCGATCATGCTGATGGAGTTGTTGATGACCGTCGCCGTCGGGTTGGTGGACGGGGTGATGGAGCCGATAACGCCATAGGGCGCCGTTTCCACCAGGGTCAGACCGTCGTCGCCGCTGTAGGCGGTGGGGTGGAGATCCTCCACGCCGGGGGTCTTGTTGGCGGCCAGCAGGTTTTTGGCGATCTTGTGAGGCACCTTGCCGTAGCCGGTCTCCTCATGGGCCAGAATAGCCAATTCCTCGGCGTGTTCTCTGGCGCAGACGCGCATTGCCTCCACCAGCTTGCTGCGTTCCTCCAGCGTCATTTCTGCAAGGCGCTGCTGGGCGCGAACGGCGGTGTCGATGGCGTCGTTTACATCGTCAAACAGACATTGGGCCGTCCCGGAGCAGCAGCTTCTGCCGCTTTGGAGACTGCTGCGGGTCTGTTCCGCGATTTGACGGATCTGTTCTTTTGTCAATGCCATACGCTATCCTCAACTTTCTTTCGAAAATTTTTCAAATATCCGGGTCCCATTCAGGTCGACGGAATCAATGATGGCTACGATGCTCTGGTCTACGGGCTTGTTTTCCGTGATGTTGGTCTGACGCGAGGAGCTGCCGCCGACCAGCATGACGACTTCTCCCTCACCAGCACCTACGGCGTCAATGGCTACCAGCAGGCCGCCCTTTTCCTGCCAGGTTTCAATGTCGATGGGCTTGACCAGAAGCAGCTTGAGGCCGTAGAGCTTTTCGGCCTTGTTGGTGCTGACAACGGTACCCTTCACTCTTGCTAACTGCATATTGTCTCTCCTTCATACGCTATGGCGACGCCGCTTGTCAATAGGGCATCACGGGCAGCGGGGGTGATGATGGCGCCCACACGGGCGTGAATGGTTTTCTCTTTGGTGTCTGCGGCGGCGAGGACATCCGCCTCGGTGATGAGGGTCATGCCGATCTGTTCCGCGGCATCACCGGTGTAGTAGGGACAGACGGCCACGTTCATCCGGCGCAGCGTCTCCACGGAGGCTGCGACCCCTTCCAGGAAGGTGTTGCGGCGGAACTGGGGCGGCTCAAAGTCTAAGTACAGGCGCACATCCTTTTTCCACAGAATACTGCGCACCGCCAGATAGGAGAGGAACTCGCCGTCCTCACCGTGGGCGATCTTGTCCAGCAGCTCCAGCCGTGGGCCGACGAGGATCACGGTCTTTGCCGCAGTGACCCTTGATAAAAGCTCCGGCTCACCCAATTGGCTCGCAAAGAGCAGTCCGTCTTCCTCTACTTCGCTCTTTTCCGGGAAACTGACGAGGGTATAGCCCGCGCCGAACTGGCTGTGCAGCAGCTTCATCAGCTCCTTGGGGTAGGCCACCGGCGCTGTTAAAAGCACCAGGACCTGCTCCGGATGCTGCTTCTGCCGTTCCAGCCGCGCCACCCGGCGGACCACCTCTTCCACGATCAGATCTATTAACTTGTGCAAAAGCTCACTGTTCATCTGCAAGGCTCCTACACAACCGTTTCTATCATACGGGGAGTGCCGGACCTATAGCAGTCGACCCTTTCCCCGACGGTTTTCTTATTTCAATACTTCCATCATAACGCTGCCGCTCATGGCGACGGCGTTGGCCTCATCGGTGTCGATGTGGACCTCCATGTCGTGACCCTTTCCGGCGCGGACGATGACGTTTTCAAAGACCACCGCCCGGTCACCCTCGCTGCGCAGCCGGACCACCTGCCCGTCTTTCAGGCCGAACAGGGCCGCCTGCTGGGCAGAAAGGTGCAGATGCCGCGCCGCCACAATGACACCCTCGGCAAGCTCCACGCTGCCGGCAGGGCCGATCAGCTTGCAGCCAGGCGTCCCGGCAGTCTTGCCGGACATACGCACCGGCGGACGGATGCCCAGCACAAAGGAGTCCGTAAAGGCGATCTCCACCTGGGTGGCGCTGCGCTCAGGGCCCAGGACGCGGACCTTCTGAAGCTGGCCTTTGGGGCCGACGACGGTTAGCTGCTCCTGGCAGGCAAACTGCCCCGGCTGAGACAGGTCGCGGAATTTTTTCAGTTGATATCCGGCACCGAAAAGCGCTTCCACATCTGCCCGGCAGAGATGGATGTGCCGCGCCGAGGAGGCTACCGGCACGAAGATCCGGCCGGTTTTGCGGAACACCGTTTCGGCGGTGGCAAGCTGCACGCTTCTCTGTATTGCGCTCTTATCCATTAACCTTCACCTGCTTCATAATGATACCCTCATAATAGGTCTTGGCGATGATGGTTTTCACGTCCTCCAGGGTGGGACGGACGATGTTCGTCTGGGTCGCCGTGTCCTGCAGGGCATGAGCGGCCAGGGTGTCGATGTCGTCCATGGAGAATTTCGTCTCGCACAGGGGCGGGATCTTGACATCCGCACAGAGCTTGCGCACCGCTTCGATGGCCTTTTTGGAGGCGGCGTCCACGGAGAGATTGTCCACCTTTTCGCCCATGGCCTGGGCGACGCTGGCCAGCCGTCCCATGCAGTAGGGCCGATTGTATTCCAGCACCCGCGGCAGCATGATGGCATTGGCAAGGCCGTGGGGGATATTGTAGAAGCCGCCCAGTTGATGGGCGATGCCGTGGACCAGACCGAGACCTGCGTTGGAGAAGGAGAGACCGGCCATGTATTCCGCCCAGCACATATCCGTCCGTGCGTCCATATCCGAGCCGTCCCGCACCGCTCTGCGCAGGGCCTTGCTTACCAAACGGATGGATTCCAGTGCCAGCGCGTCGGTATAGGGCGTGTGGATGTTGCATATGTAGGATTCAATGGCGTGGGTCAGAGCGTCGATGCCCGTCGCAGCCGTCAGGGAGGGGGGCATGCCCACCATGAGCATGGGGTCATCCAGCGCCAGGTGGGCCAGACAGTTGGTGTCCACCATGAGCATTTTGGACTTGGTATCCTCGTCGGTGACCACATAGGCGCGGGTACATTCGGAACCGGTGCCTGCCGTGGTGTTGACGGCAATGACCGGCGCGCCGTGCTTCTTGGACTTGTTCACGCCGTTGTAATCCTCAATCCTGCCGCCGTTGGCAGAGAGGATGCTCACGGCCTTTGCCACGTCGATGGGGGAGCCGCCGCCGATGGCGATCAGCGCACCGCAGCCACTCTTGGTATAAAAATCCAGAGCCTGGTAGACGATCTTTGTCGTTGGATTCGGTTCGACGCCGTCAAAGATCATGTATTCAATGTTGGCATCGTCCAGGACTGCGGTGACTTTCCCGGCGGTGCCGATCTTCACCAGACCCTTGTCGGTGATGACCAGGACTTTCTTTGCGCTCAGGCGCTGGAGAAAGTGGGGAATCATCGTGATGCCGTCCCGTCCGATCAGGGTGTGGCGAGGCTGATAGAGTTCGACCATTCCTATATTTTCCATAGTGCGGTTCTCCGTTTCAAAACGCTCAAAATCGCTCAAAATTTGAGCAACAATATCATCGCTCTTATCTTCCCACAAAACGGCTTCAATGTCAATAAGTCCGTTTGCGTTTTTCAAACTTTCAGCAGATTTTACAACTTCAGCTACTGAATTTTGTAAATTCTGTTACAAAATACAAAAACGTCAACTGCCCCGAAAAAATCATTCTCGGAGCAGTTGACAAAAAATCACTCAAAATCGCTCATTCTATCGGAAGCAGCGTACAGGAGATCCCCTGCTTGCGGTAGAATTCCACAAATTTTTCCGGCATGTTCCGGGTGCTGATGACGCGGCAGGACTTTTCCGGCGGGAACATGGTGGCAAAGGCGCGGCGGTCGAATTTCGCACTGTCCAGCAACATATAGAGCCGGCGGGTCATCCGGGAAAGCTGGGTATAGAGCCCGGTGCGGTTCTTGTCTTGAACCGTGTAGCCCCGTTCCAGGTCCACGCCCTCCACGGTCAGAAACACCTTGTCGAAGAAGTAGCCCCGCAGGGTGTGGTTGATGTCGGGGTCCAGGGTCTCAATATAATTCTTCCCCGTGTGGATATCACCGCCCAGAAGGGTCACGGAGATATTGGGGCACTCCGCCAGTTCCAACACAGCGGTGACGGAGGTGGTGACAACGGTCAATCGCTCAATATCGCGCAGCAAAGCTGCAAACATATTGCAGGTCTTGCCGGCACCGATGAAAATGGACTCGCCGGCCTGAACCTGGGCAGCAGCTTCCCGGGCGATGATCTGCTTCTCCCTGTCGATGTCGTCCAGAATCTCCGTGCCGTTGACATAGCGCCGACCGTTCTCCTCCTTTTTCTGCGGCAGACGAAGGCCGCCGTGGGTGCGTTGGGCCAGCCCCTTTTTCTGAAGCTCGTCAAAATCCCGCCTCGTGGTCGCAACGGAGGCACCGGTCAAAGCGCAGATCTCCGTCATGGACACGGCACCGTTGGTCTCCAAAAGATTCAGAATCTGTTTTTCACGTTCCCAGTATTTCATAAGTGCAACCTCGTTTCATTATCGCTCATTATCGCTCAAATTGAGTATAACATGGTCACGCTTCTGCGTCAAGACGTTTTTTCCTGCTGCGCAAATAATTCGTCAATGGTCCCGAAGGTATAGCCCATGGCCTCCCATTTGGTCAGAAGCTCGTCGAGGATCTCCGCATTGGTCTGGGATGTGCTGTGGAGCAGGGCGACCGCACCGTCGTGGATGCGGGGCAGCAGCTTGGCAAAGGCCTGCTCCTTGGTGGGCTGGTCGTCGTTGAGCCAATCCACATAGGCAAGACTCCAAAAGACCGTATGATAGCCCATATCCTTTGCCATTTTCAGGTTTTCCTCGGAGTAGATGCCCTGGGGCGGGCGGTAGTATTTTTCCATTGACTTGCCGGTGACCTGGGTGTAGAGGTCCTCCAGAGACTCCAGTTCGCTGCGGAAGGTGGCCTCGTCACTGATCTTGGACATATCCCAGTGGTGATAGGTGTGGTTTCCGACGATATGTCCATCTTCGATCATGCGCTTGACCAGCTCAGGATTCTTTTCAATATAATTGCCCACCAGGAAGAAAGCCGCCGGGGCGTTGTGGGCTTTCAACGTGTCCAGAATCTTCTCCGTGCAGCCGTTTTCGTATCCTGCGTCGAAGGTCAGATAGATGACCTTTTTCGATGTGTCGCCCAGATAGGCGGCATTGTATTCCAGCAGCCGGTCATTGCTGGTGTTGCCGACGGACGGTTGGCCCTCCGTGGGGAAGCTCAGGCCCCAGGAGCCGGTGGGAAGCGCCTCATCCTTCTGACGGAAACAGCCGAGAAGGACTGCACCGATCAGAAGCAGAAGCAGCAATATGACCAGCAGCCACCGCAGTTTATGATTCATTCCACTCACCTCGGTCAAGCATATGCGCCGCCGGGTGCCGGTATGTCCGCGCCGCAGACAGGGTGGCAGTTTTTTCTTTCTCCCCTTTGTCACCATTTTCCGCCGCCGACATAACATGGAATGAGCGTAGTGCTCATAACAAATAACGGGAGGTTCCTGACTATGTGTAATAACGGTTTCGGTGGCTGCTGGTGGATCATCATCCTGATCCTGTTGTTCTCCTGCTGCGGATGCAACGGCATGGGCCTGAACAACGGCTGCGGCAACAATTGCGGCTGCGATAACAACTGCGGCTGCTGCTAAATTACTGCACCCGGCGGAGGGGCCAGCCCCCTCCGCTTTTCCCAGTGTTTGGGACTGGAAATTGTTGACGACCTGTGATATAATCAAAAAGAACATAAAATCACAAAGGAGAATCGCCATGGAATCTTTCGAAGAGGAAGTTGAACGCCAGGACGGACAGCGGCCTGTCGGCTACCAGAGAAAGCCCCGCAAAAAACGCCGCAAGACCATGGGTGTGATCTCTTTCTGTCTCGCGTTTCTGTCGCTGCTGACGCTGGCGGCCCTGGGTGCCTATGCTTTTCTGCGATTCCGGGGCAGCCTGCTCTCTGGCAGCGACCTGACCTTATTCACAGTTACCATCATCGTCTGCGCGGCTGTTGCGGGGGTGTCCCTGATCCTGGCGGTGGCCACGCTGTTCCTGCGCCGCCAGCGGAAAGGACTCGCCATTGCCGGACTGCTGGTCTCTTTGGTGGTGCTGCTGATCTGCGTGGCTGCCATGTACATTTATCAATACATTTTCGCCGATTTGCGCCACGACGCGGCCATGAGTGCTCTGGCGGAGGCGGAGCTGAACGTGGTGGAGATCGACAACGGCGAGGTCATCCGTGAGACGGAGACATTGGAAAGCACGGACTCCGTGGAGGTGCTGGAAAGCCTGTCGCAGGAAAAAGAGGTTGAGTTTGAGAATCTGACCGACGTGGATATTCCCGAGGAGGCCCTGGCAAAAATGGACACCGGCGATCCGGCGGGCCCCAGCTACCTGCTCTCCGGCTCGGAGCAGATTACCAATTTCCTCCTCTTCGGCACCGATGTCAACGATTCCAGCGACAGCATCATCGTCCTGTCGCTGGACCGCGTCCACAATAAGATCAAGCTGATTTCCATCCCCCGTGACTCCTATGTCCTGATGCCCCAGTGGGGCAGCTATGCAAAGCTGGCCTACGCTTACACCTGGGGCGGCGCGCAGTTGGCGGTCAGCACTGTCAACCGAAACTATGCTATGAACGTGACGGATTACGTTGCGGTGGATTTCGACCAGCTCAAGGAGATCATCGATCTACTGGGCGGCGTCGACGTGGAACTGGGTGAGGAGGATTACGGCTTCAGCAGCCATATGACCGGCGCACAGGCCCTGAGCTATTGCCGTGACAGAAGCGATAGTGAGCTCAACCGTACCAAGCGGCAGCGCCGAGTGGTCATGGCACTTTTGGACGCGGTGCGCCAGAAACCCATCACAGAATATCCGGCCTTTATCCGCACCTGCCTGGGGATGTGCACAACGTCTTTCACTTCCTCGGAGCTGATTGAGCTGTGCATGGAGGTCACCCAGAACACCTACAGCGTGGAGTCCTACTCCGTGCTGGAACATGTGGACTACTGGGGCGGCAAGCTGGGCGAAATGCAGTATTTCTACGTCGTCTACGATCTGAACCGCGCCAGCGACTGGATGTACCGCACCATCTACGAGGACCTCTACGTCTCCGGCTACGGGGAAGAAAAAACTGCAGAATAATTGCTCTCAGGGAAAATTCTAATACTGATTCTTGATTAAAAAGTTTAATCAAGAATCCCGTGTGCTGCGCACACTCACATCGTGCTTAGGGCACGCTGTGATGTCTCATGCAGAATCTGACGCGCCTCCGGCGCTATAAAAAGGGTTTAAACCTTTTTATCAGATTCTTCTATAAAAGGAATGACCGCTTTCGTCAACCAGACGGAAGCGGTCATTCCTCTATTAGCTTGAAGTTTTATGCCTCGGGTTTGTTACCGGGCTTTCTGCGGCGGTAGTAGCGGTGGTGGCGGTTGTTTTTCGGCTTTCCAGACCCTTCGCCCTCTTTGGTACCTTCGGCTCTCGGAGCCTCCGACTTGGCCGGTGCTTGTGTCTTGGGCGGATTCTGCTTCTTTGCCGGCTTGGAGGTTTTGGCCTCCTGCTCCCGGACAGGCGCTTCCTTGGGCGCGTCCGTCTTGGGTTTGTGGTTCTTTCCGCCTCTGCGGCGGCGCGGCGTTTCCTTTGCTGTGCTCCCCGCCTCATGCTCCGTCGCGTAGACGCCCTCTTCCACGGCCTGGGCGCTCTTTTTCAGAACTACCGGCTCCAGATAGGTGGAAAAAGCCGGAGATTCCTGCTTTTTTTGCGCTTTTCCGCCGGAAATGGGGGCCAGATCGTCGGGGATAGGCTCGTCGGTTTTCTTGGCCTTTCCGTTGCGCAGGACGCAGATATCGCAGTTTTTGTGGCAAACTACCGTGTCCGGCTGCTTTTCCAGACGCACATGGACGCTTTGACGCAGCAGATTGACGTCGGTAACGGTGCCGCGCCCGTCGGGGGTGTCGACGAAGGACTCTGCCTTGGGGCTGGTGCGCAGCAGGTCTTCATAGGCCTCCTGCTCATAGTTCAGACAGCACATGAGTCTGCCGCAGGTGCCGGAAATCTTGGTGGGATTCAGACTGAGATTCTGGGTCTTTGCCATCTTGATGGATACCGGCTGAAAGTCCTCCAGAAATTCCCGGCAGCAGAAGGGCCGACCGCAGATGCCCAGGCCGCCGACCATCTTGGCCTTGTCGCGCACGCCGATCTGGCGCAGCTCAATGCGGGTGCGAAGCACAGAGGCCAAATTTTTGACCAGCTCCCGGAAATCCACCCGCCCGTCGGCGGTGAAGAAGAAGAGAATCTTGCTGCCGTCAAAGGCATATTCGGCGGAGACCAACTGCATATCCAGCTTCAGATCGGCGATCTTCTGCAGGCAGACATTGTAGGCGCGCTTTTCCCGCTCACGGTTTTCCGCGTCGGTTTTTTTGTCCTGTTCCGTGGCAAGCCGCAGAACGGGACGCAGCGGCGCGACAACCTCATGGCCGGCAACCTCGTGATTGCCGCGGACGCACACGCCGAATTCCGGTCCCCGGGCAGTGTCGATGATGACTCTGTCCTCCGCATGAAGCTGCAAAGCACCGGGATCAAAATAATAGACCTTGCTGTTGTTGCGAAATTGAACGTCGCAGACGGTAACAGCGTTGTTTTCCTTATGTTCCATAATAACTCCTCAGAGAAAGATTTTTTACAGACGCGTCGCCAGCAGTCCGCAGATATGGGCGGTGCCCACATTGGCCTCGCAAAGCTCCATGGCTTGGCGCAGTACCTCCGTGTCAGACAGGAGGGCGGCGGCAGAGCATTTTTGAGCAAGACGGGCGCACTCGGGATACAGCGCCGGCTGGCCGCATTGGCAGCGCAGAGCGGCGGCAAGGAGGACCTGCCACTGCTGCAGGATGGGGAGAAGCTGCTCCCGTTTCAGCTTTTCCATGGGGACCGTCACCTGAAGAAGGGCGCCGGGACTGTTTTGACACAGAGCCTCCGCAAGGGCCTTGCTCTGGGGCAGCAGGTCGCCAGCCTCCTCCAGCGCCGTGACCGCCTGGCCCAGGTAACCGCCGGAGCGTTCCATTGCCGCGCGGATCGACTCGGGACCGGCATTGGGGTAGCGCCGCGTCAGCTCCTGCCGCAGCAGGGCTTCCGGCAGGGGAGAGAGGCGCAGCTCCACGCAGCGGCTGCGGATGGTGGGCAGGAGCTGCTCGGCGTGCTCAGCCAGCAGCAGAAAAACGCCGTAGGCCGGAGGCTCCTCAATGCACTTGAGCAGGGTGTTCTGGCCCTGGGGATTCAGATCCTGGGCGCGGGGAAAGAGATAGATCTTTTTCTGTCCCTCGTTGGGACGGATATAGAGGTCGGCGCAGGCATCGCGCACCAGCTTGACCGGGATGATCTTTTTCTCCGGATCGTCCACGGTGATCAGATCGGGATGCACACCGCCGAGGACCTTGCGGCACTGGGGGCACTGCAGACAGGGACGGCTTGATCCCGTACACTGCATGGCGGCTGCCAGATACTTGGCCAGAGTCCGCTTGCCGGAGCCGACAGGACCCGTCAGCAGATAGCAGTGGGAGAGTTGGCCCTTTGCCAAAGCGGTGGAAAGACGCTGCTTCAGGCCGTCATTGCCGAGAAATGTGTCCATGCGGCGTCCTCCTTTCAACTCCAATA
>SAMEA3663297__coassemble_1029_pt1 | contig 11323 bp, 12 predicted proteins | sample SAMEA3663297__metabat2_low_PE_033 | metagenome-assembled genome bin SAMEA3663297 (sample SAMEA3663297) | pig gut metagenome | biome: pig gut; feature: pig-associated habitat; material: faeces | place: China | collected 2013 | reverse complement strand
ATTATCTTAAGTACATATTCTGAGATTTCGTGTCCAATTTTTGTTGACTACTGCAGAGCCATAATCAATTTTGCGCATAATACTTGACACTACCGCTTTTTTCAACGAAATTCACCCCTTTGCGGGTGGGTGAAATACTGCTTTCATACTTGCGAAGCAAGAAGCTCCGGCGCTCCATGGAGGAGACCCATGGAACGCCGGAGCTGTTTCATCAGATATAAGCCTTTATAAAAATATGTATCAGTTCTTCTTATAACCGCACTTCGGGCAGACGCCGTTTTCGTTCAGGGCAATGCCGCACAGGGGGCAGCGGTCGACCGTCTTCGTGGTCTCATACTCCTGCGTTGCCGCGTTGACGCCGCTGGTGAAGGTCAGCTTGGCGATGTTCAGCTTATCCTTGAGCAGGTCATAGACGATTTTGATCATGCCCTCAACGGTCATGGTCTCCTTCGTCACGACGAGGCGGCAATCGGGATATGCGGTTGCCAGCTCCGTTTTGAAAGCCGGGCCCTTCATCTTGTTGGTCGGCGCGCCGTCCTTGATGCCCTGGGCCTCATAAACACTGAGAATGGCGGGCAGCAGGGGATCGTCCTCCCGCAGGATCAGGGCATGGTCAAAATTCTTCAGGACCTCCCAAGCGGTCTTTTGAATCTCATTGCAGGGGAAAACCATGTTCACGCCGGGCTCGACGGTATCCTCGACCTCGATGGTCAGAACGCCGGTATGTCCGTGTAGGTACTGTGCTTCGCCCTTAAAACCATAGAACCGGTGTGCGTACTGCAGGTCTAATTTGGTAATGCTTCTCATAAGATGACTCCTTTGATGTATATTTACGGGTACTTTCCTGCGCCCGTATGCGCGCTGAAACAAATCAGGGAAGTTCGGCAGATGCCCGCTTGCATTCCGGGCAGATGCCGCGGAAAAGGATGTCGTAGCCGGTAAACTCAAAGCCGTGGGCATCCCGGATGTTCTGCTCCAGACCGGAGATATACGCCATGTCCAGATCAAAGACCCGGCCGCACTTCTCGCAGCGCACATGGCAGTGGTCATGGCAGCGGTGGTCAAAACGGTCCGCCCCGCCGGGGATCTCCAATCTGCGGATCTCGCCGGCCTCGGCCAACTGCTTCAGATTCCGGTATACCGTAGCCCGGCTGATATTCGGGTGTTCCTTTGCAATCTCCTCATAGATTTCGTCTGCCGTGGCATGGCATTGCAGCTTGTTTACCGCGTCAAAAACCAGCGTGCGCTGGATCGTATGACGTTTCATCATAGGGCATCTGTCCTTAACTATATTTTATCTTTATTGATATTATATACTATTAAGTATGATATGTCAATATGATTTTTGAAAAGATTTCAACTTTTCATGCTCTTTTCGGATTTGCCATGTTGCTGTCCTTTCGGCAGTTTTATTATGTTCACTTGACATGATGCAAGTAAGCATATATACTAAATTTGTAGTTATTGATATGTCTGTGCTTTCATGGCTGATACCGCGGGATTTCATGCTCCAGACTTGGTTTTCCTGTTGCTTTCATATGATGATAAAGAGGTACTTATGAGATCATTGAAGAAACTGTTCTGCTTTTTGCTTGTTGTCACTTTCTGTATGGAAAGCGGCTGCGGTGCAAAAGTCCCTGCGGCAATTGAGACGATCAGCGAAGAAGCGATTTATGTCAATCGTGCAAAGTCATGGTTTGATGATTTTTCCGTTGACGGAGATGTGGTTTATATTACCTGCCATATTACTCTTTGCAATGCTTTGCAGGACAGGACTATTCGATTGTACGGCGTATTCCCGGATGACGAGGGCATCCTTGTGACGGAATCTGTTTTGCCGGGCTTTGTAACGGATGAGTTGGATTCTGACGACAATAGCTTTCTTTTAACTTCCGGTGAGCATAGCTTTACGGTGACGTTTGTAGGAACCTATGCGGGGACCCAGCAGAAAAATGACCGACTCTTGCCGGAAATCCTGATCACAGAGGATGCCGAGACTGGATAGAGAAGGGACAATATTAGATAAAACTCTGATGTGTATCTCAATACTGTATGCCTCTTAAATGGAGACATAATACAACGACTGTCGGGAGCTGCAAAATGGAAAAACCTGATTATTTTTCTTTACTTGTCGGAAAGAGATTGACCGATATGGGTCGAGCGGCGGATATGATTTGGGTCATTCTGGAAGAATACAATATTGATATTGTTGCCCAGACCATTATAATCAAAGACGGGATCAAAATGATTGAATCAGACGATATCTACCTGGAAACTGGAGAGATTGAGCCTATACATCAACGGCCAATTTCAATTTATGACATAAAGGTTGAAGAATTGCTTGCCTCTGGCCCGTTTATTGCAACAAAGATCACGGCGGACGCAGAGAATAATCTGCGTATTGATTTTTCTCAAGGGCTGACTATTCAAACAACCTCACAGGTCAATTATGAGAACGGCCAGGTTTGTGCGTTGCTTGATGATGAAAAGTGGCGGATTTTTGCAGGGAAAACAAATCTGCCGCATATGGTTGCACGAATGGACGGCATATACTGCGATTGATGCCGTTTCAATACGGCGGAACGTCAGCCGAAGGGGGAGAGACGATGAACAAATATCAATGGCTGGACAGTTATCTGCTGGATAAGCGGGGCTGCGTGAAGGACTATAAGCTGGAATGGGGCTGGTTCCGCTACCAGGTGGGCGGCAAGCTCTTTGCGGCGACCTGCCAGCCGGGAGAAGAATACAAGGGCTATGACTGCCGCGAGCTGCTGACGCTGAAATGTGAGCCGCGCTTTGCCGAGCTGATGCGCGCGGAATACCCGGATATCATCCCCGGCTTTTATATGGACAAAAAACGGTGGATCTCCATTTTTTTGGACGGCGAGGTGCCGGACGACGTGGTTCGGCATTTGTGCGACTGCTCCTATGAGCTGGTGTTTGGCGGCCTGACGAAGAAGCTGCAGCGCCAGATCAGCGAAACGCCGTGAAGGAAACAGGAAAGCCCTGCGTTGGACCGCAACAGCGGGCTTTCCGAGGACAACAGCAAAAGGAGGAAACAGTGCAATGGAAAAATTTATCCCCTTTGAGAAGCTCTCAAAGAAAAAGCAGCGGGAGCTGAACGCGAAAAAGCGCAACACCTGGGGCCCTGTCAGTCCCGTGACCCGCAAGCCGGAGAATCCAAAGGCATATAACAGACAAAAGGCACAGAAACGGACTTACGAGCCCGATTCTGTGCCGTTTTCTTTGCCGGAAAAATGGAATGGACAAAAGCGTGGGTGGATGGTACAATCAAAAAAACGCATGAACCGCAAAAGGGAGGGCGCACCTATGGACTTAAACGACATCTATCAACTGACTGACGAAACGGAGCAAATTCAGAGGACCTACGAATTCTTCAATGAGGATACCCGGCTGAACCGTTCCAAAGCCGCCCGGGTGGAGTTCCTGACCACCGTCCGCTACATTGAGCGTTATCTGAAGCCCGGCAACAGAATATTGGATGTTGGTGCAGGAGCGGGGGAGTACAGCCTCTACTTTGCCGGAAAGGGCTATGAAGTGTGCGCTCTGGAGTTGGCGGAGAACAACATCAAAGCCTTTCGGCGGAAGCTGTCCCCGGAGGACAGGATCGACCTGGTTCAGGGCAATGCCATGGACTTAAGCCGCTATGGGGATGATTCCTTTGATGTGGTGCTGGTATTCGGCCCGCTGTATCATCTGCACCGGGAGGCAGACCGGCAGAAGAGCATCTCGGAGGCCAAGCGGGTCTGCAAGCTCGGCGGCAAGCTGTTCTTTGCTTTCATTTCCAACGACATGGTGATCCTGACGGAGTTTTCCTACCGCCCGGATTACTTTACCGCCGGCGATTATGACAAGGAGACCTTCCGGCTGGAGGACTTCCCCTTTGTATTCCATACGGTAGACGGCTGCCGTGAAATGCTCCGGGCCGGAGGTGTCCGCATCCTCCATGAGGTCGCGGCAGACGGCGTCAGTGAGCTTCTGGAGGACAAGATCAACGCCATGAGCGATGCGGATTACGCCCAGTACCTGCGCTACCATGCCTACATCTGCGAAAAGCCGGAATTTCTCGGCATGACGAACCATCTGCTGTTCGTCGGTGAAAAATGATAATATGAAACAGCGGCGTGCAGTTCTTTGGACTGCACGCCGCTGGGTTATAAGATCAGAATTTTCCGCTGGTATGATTTCCGCTGCTGCTACCGGCACCGGAACCGGAGGACGAGGTTTGCTTCGGCCGCTCACGCCGGCTGACCGTGCGGTAGAGGAAAATGTCCTGGCTGTGGGTGAGCTGGAGGCTGCCGGGGCGGACATATTCGGCGGCGCGCTGCATAGCGACGGATTTCAGCGCGGATTTCATCGTGCCTGTGACGATGAGAGCGACGACCAGGCCGATGCCCAGGGCGATCAGGATGCTGTACCAGGCCATGGGCTCCTTGGGCAGATTGCCGCTGCCGTAAGGCTCACCGGAGGCAGCCTGGGTGAGGAAATCGTCGCAGAGGGCAGCAAAGTCCGTAAAAGCGTCGTTAAAATCCTCGTCAGAGAGGCTGTCCAGGATCTTTCCGCCGATGTACTCGCGGCCGGCGGCGGTAAAGGCAGCCTCCGCGCCGCCATAGGCAGCAATGTCCCATTCGCGCTCATCCATGGCGATGAACAGCACAACGGCCGGCACGTCGTCCATGTAGTAATCATAGAAGTACTCAGAATAGTCTGCGATGATCGTACCCTCCAGAGAGGTGACAGTCACGATACAGACCTCGGTACCCTGGCGGCTGCTGATCTCCTTCAGCTTGGACTCCAGCGCCGCGTCCTGAATGGTGGTGAGAAGCTCAGCCGTATCGACCACATGGATGACTTCCGACTCGGCAAAGGCAGGAACGGCCAGGGCAAAGCAAATGAGCAGGACCAGAAGTAAGGTCAGGATCCGTTTTTTCATTGACGTTCCCTCCTTACAGCAGATGTACGAGCCACATGAGCCCGTAGACCGCAGCCGTCACAGCGGCAGTCACACCCCAGAACCATCTCCGGAAAGCCCCTTTGTCCATGGGGAGATTTCCGACGAATTTGCCGGTCTGGCCGTTCATGGCAAAGGTGAATTTCTGATTCTGCCAGGTGGTGTTCAGAAGCCAGACGGGGTAGAGGGCATATTTTGCCTTGCCGTTTTTCAGACGCAGGTTGGAGTGCTCCGGCAGCACCGTGGCATAGCCATTAACGGTGCCGCGGAAGGCATCCTCGGTGCTTTCGCGGATGCGCTGATTGGCGCGGTCAATGCTCTCCTCAGCGGTCACGTCGTATTTGTCCGCCAGGTAACCTGCCAGGTAGGCCGTCTGGAAATCGACTGCATCGCGCAGATCGAAAGGCTCGATGGACTCCATCAGATCGTCGGCCATCTTTGTTGAGCCGTCAACAGGGACGTTGTCAAAGGCGAGAGAGCCGGAGCGCAGGACGGAAAAATACTGGGTCTCGGTGTAATCATAATTGCTGTCAGACCAGGAGTGTACGCGGGTGGCACGGTAGCGCAGATCGGCATCGGCCTCGGCATTGAACAGCCAGAAAGGAACATAGATGCCCTTGATCTCGTCGATATGATTCTGATCCTTGAAGGCCTTGGGCAGGAGCCGCTTTCCCTGCAGATGCTTGGCAAAGGCTTTTTTGGCCGCTTCCTTGTCCAGCTTGAAAGGAATAACCAGATCGGGACGCAAGGCACCGGCAAAAGCGCCGGACATGACCACTGGGTTGCCGCAATAAGGACAGGCGGTGGCACCGGTGTTTGCATCGCCAACGATCTCGCCGCCGCAGGATTTGCAGGTATAGACCCGCATCCCCTCGGTTTCTCCCGGTTGCCAGTCGCTTCCCGCGCCGGTGTCCCAGGACATATCTTCTGTTTGTTCCTGCTCCTGCTTCAGCACCTCATCCTGCGCTTTCAGCGCGTCCATCTCAAATTCCGTGTCGCAGTAGGGACACTTCATCTTCTGGACGCTGCTGTCAAAGGCAATGGCGCCTCCGCAGCAGGGACATTTATACTCCAGCAAAGCTGCCATAAACGCTGCCTCCGTTCTTACTGGATGTCGCTGTCGTCAAAAATATCGCCGCACTCAGGGCAGAACTTCGGGGGATGCTTCGGATCCTCGGGCTCCCAGCCGCATTTGTCGCATTTGTAGAGAGGCTCACCGGCGGGCTTCTTCGCACCGCATTCGGAGCAGAATTTGCCCTTGTTTACCGCACCGCAGGAGCAGGTCCAGCCGGCGTTCTCGGCGGGCCTGGGAGAGCCGCACTCGGGACAGAATTTGCCGGTAGCCGTGGCACCGCACTTGCATTTCCAACTGTTGGCCGCAGGCGGTTCGGGCTTCTTCGCGCCGCACTCGGGGCAGAATTTTCCGGTAACCGTCGCGCCGCAGGCACATTTCCAGGTGTTTGCGGCAGGTTCCGCAGGAGCCTTTTGCTGCTGAGCGGCTTGCTGTTGCTGGCCCATGGCAAAGAGATTCTGGGCGTTCATGCCGCCGGCCTGCTGAGCCATTCCCATGCCCATAAAGCCCATCATGGCGCCGTTTTTGTTCTCGGCAGCGGCTTTCATGGCGTCGGACTGGGCACCCACCAGCGTTGCGGCGGCCATGGTCGGGTCGCGCATGATGGCGGTGCGCTGGGCCTGCTTGATGAGGGCAGCGTCTTCCTCGGTGAGGGTGATGGGATTCATTGCGATGGAGACGATCTTCAGGCCGCGCAGCTCGCCCCACTTCTTGGTCAGGGCATCGTTCATGGCCTGGGACAGCTCCTCGGCGTGGCCCGGGAGGGCAGAGGGGCGGATCTCCAGCTCGGAGATTTTAGCAAAGGCGGGCTGGAGGGCGGAAATGAACTCCGTCTTCAACTGGCCGTCGATCTCCTCGCGGGTGTATTCATTGCTGACGTTGCCGCATACGTTGGTGTAGAACAGCAGCGGATCGGCGATTTTGTAGGAGTAAACGCCGCTGCAGCGGACGGAAACGTCAATGTCCAGGCCGATGTTGCGGTCGACCACGCGGAAGGGAATGGGCGTAGGCGTGCCGAACTTGTTGTCGATCAGCTCTTTTGTGTTGAAGTAGTAGACGCGCTGATCCTTGCCGGTGTCGCCGCCGTAGGCAAAACGCTTGCCGATGGTCTTAAAGGTCTCCTTGATAGAGGTGCCAAGCTTACCGGTGAAGATGCTGGGCTCGGTGGAGGAGTCGTAGGTGAACTGGCCCGGCTCGGCGCAGACCTCCACGATTTTTCCCTGCTCCACGATGATCATGCACTGACCATCGGCGACAGCGATACCGGAGCCATTGGAGATGATGTTGTCATTGCCCTTGGTGTTGGAGGAACGGGAGGTGATCTGCTTCTGGCCCTTGACCATCAGCACATTTTTCGGCAGGGCTTCACAGTAGAAGAATTCCTTCCACTGGTCGGCCAGCGTGCCGCCCAAGGCTCCGATTCCAGCTTTGATAAGACCCATGATATTTCTCCTTTCATGTAAAACAAAATATGGGATATGTAACCCTTTGCGGGTTAATTACGGATTGTGATTGCCGGTAGGAGGAAAAACGTCCTTGTTTTTCCTGGAATAGGGATTGCGGTTATGAGTTTTGGGGTCCGGACCCTGTCCGCCGCGATGCAGCAGGGAAAAGACAACGGTCCTTCCTATGACATACAGCGCCCAAATGCTGAGGGCGATCCAGAACCAACGGATATGCCAGCCCTGCCAGAAGTGCAGGATCAGCAGCAGCCAAGCGGGGATGGACCAGTGAAGATGAAAAAACAGATTCAGAAGAACGGCAAAGAGATAGCCGAAGAAGCGTTTCAGATGTTTCATAGCCTTCCACAGGCGGGCTGACAGCCCGCCGAAACAGTTTTTATCGGAATCAGCGGTCAAACACAGGTGCTTTCCGAACATTCTATGCCGATTCTTGGTTCCAGTTTACCATATTTTCTATTTTCCGTCAATCTGTAAAAATACAGAATTCCCCAGATCGGCTTTCGGCACAGGGACTGCTGTGAAGAAAGGCAGATCTTACAGAAAAAGCGGAAATAAGATTGCGAAAAAAAGACTTTTCTGCTATAATTGGACGAATGAAAGAGAAACTGCCGCTTCCGGCACGGAAAGCTGCCGGCGGCAGCGAAAAGGACAGAAACAATGATCTATACGAACATCCGCCCCGCTGTCTTTCTGGAACGCCCCAACCGTTTTATCGCCCGTGTCCGCTTGGACGGCACGGAAACGACGGTGCATGTGAAGAACACCGGGCGCTGCGGGGAGCTGCTTTTGCCTGGGGCGCGGGTCTATCTGGAGGATTTCACCGGCCGTATGGGCAGCAGAAAGCTGGCTTATTCCCTTATCGCCGTGGAAAAGCAGCGGGAGAACGCCCCGCCGCTGCTGGTCAATATGGACGCCCAGGCGCCCAACCAGGTGACAAAGGAGGCCTTGCTTTCCGGCGCACTGTCCCTGCCGCGTATGGGGCGGTTGGAGATCGTGAAGCCCGAGACGGTATGCGGAAACTCGCGTCTGGATTTTTTCGTCCGCGATGAAGCGGGACAGGAGGGCTATCTGGAGGTCAAGGGCGTGACTCTGGAGCACGACGGCGTGGCCAGCTTTCCCGACGCGCCGACGGAGCGTGGCATCAAGCATCTGCGGGAACTGTCGGAGCTTGCCGGACAGGGCGTCCGGGCCTATGTCCTTTTCGTCGTCCAGATGGAGCAGATGCACGTTTTCCGGCCTAATGCGGAGCGCCATCCGGCCTTTGCCGAGGCGCTTCGGGAGGCGGTCAGCCGGGGTGTGACGGCGCTGGCCTATGACTGCCTCGTCACACCGAATACGCTGGCGCTTCATGCACCTGTTCCGATCCGTCTGGAATAGCCGGTTCCTGAAAAAACAGAGAGAAAGGAGCGTTGAATATGCGCTCTGTTTTGAAACGCGGCGCTGTGCTGCTGATGGCGCTGACGCTGCTGATCTCTGCCGGAGGCTATGCTGCCGCCGAGAGTGAAGAAACGACAAAAATCCAAGAGTTGCATGAGATATTTACTACCGGCGATCTGATGGATGCTACCATTGCGGAGCTTTTGACGGCGATGGATGAGGGGCGTCTGACCAGCGAAAGGCTGGTGCAGATGTATCTGGACCGCATTGAGGCCTATGACGAGCCGTTGGGGCTTCTGACTATTATCAGCCTCAACCCCGACGCACTGGAAGAGGCCCGCGCCGCCGACCAAAAACGCGCGCAGGGCGTGAGCGGACGTCTTTTGGGCATCCCGATCCTGGCCAAGGACGACATTGACGTTGCCAATATGGCTACCACCTGCGGCTCCTATACCCGCAACTGGGCCATCGCCTATGAGGATGCGGAGGTCATTTCCCGTCTGCGTGCGGAGGGTGCCGTGATTCTGGGCAAGACCAATATGTCGGAATTTGCCGTCTACGGAGACAGCTCCGTGTCCAGCAACGTAGGCGCGGTATCAAACCCCTATGACCTGTCCCGCACCCCGGCAGGCTCCTCCGGCGGTAGTGCGGTGGCGGTCACCTGTAATTTCTGCGCCGCTGCCTTGGGGGAGGACACCAGCGCGTCTTTACGCAGACCTGCCAGCTTTGCCAATATCTACTCTCTCCGTGCCTCCGTGGGGATGATCAGTCAGTTTGGGCTCTACAGCCTTAACGCCTATCAGGATGTCATCGGCCCCATGTGCCGAACGGTGGAGGATCTGACGTTGATCTACGACGTGATCTCCGGCACCGATGAAAAAGATTTCAGAACGGCGGAAGCCGACAGCTATAAACCCGAAGACGGGTTTCAGCTCAGTGCCGACGCACTACAAGGCAAACGCATCGGCTATCTGGCTAATTCCTTTGGCTACACCCATTCCCTCGGCGACGGATCCTTGCTGGATTATCCCACGCCTCTGGACGACAAGATCACTTCCATGGTGGAAAACGCGGTTCTGGTCCTGAAAAACTGCGGTGCAGAGTTGGTAGATTTGTCGCAGGCCCTGCCTGATTATTCCTATTATTATATGGACTACACCGCCAGCACCTATGCCCGGGAACGCTTCCGCGAGACACTCAACAGCGTCCTCCTGGATAACGACATCGACGTGGTAATCTATGTGTCTCAGACCGATGTGGCGGAAAAGCAGGAAAACGCCGTGGGGGACAATAACAACAGCGCCTGGTATATCAGCAAGCTCAGTCCGCTGGCAGGTGTGCCGGAGGTCATGCTGCCCATGGGCCTTTCCGAGACGGACGAGGCAAACGGCTTTGACTATCCGCTGCCTCTGGGGCTTTCCATGCTGACGTACTACGGCAATGAGGCGGAGCTGCTCTCCATGGCCTATGCCTATGAGCAGGCGGCGGATTGGCGTGTCCAGCCGTGGACGACGCCGGCCCTTCCGGATGCACAGCTGGCGGCTTTTGCAGAGGAACTGCTGCAGGATGCACAGACGCTGGATGTGACGCTGTGTTCTGAGGATACGGTGCAGGAGCTAACCTCTGCGGCGCAGAGCCTTGCGGCCATGGAGATGGCCGTACCCACGTCCGAGGGCTTTGCAGAGGAAAATCAGGTGGATGCTGCGACCTATCAATCGGCGGCGGAGCGTCTGGCAGCGGCCTATGATGCCTGTGTTGACGAGAACAGGGCAGTGGAAGCCCTGGCCCTGATGCAGGAGGAGACCGCCGGTGAGGCGATGCCTGATTTGGGCGACACTCCGGCGCAGGAGGAAACCTACGCAAATAGCAGCACGGTCAGCTCCCGCAGGGCGACGCCCAAGAGCGCGAAACGGCTGCTTTGGATCTCAGGCACTGCCGTGGTCGTCAGTGCGGCCATAGCTGTCTACGAGAGATACAAGCGTAAAAAAGACAAGGAATAAAACTGCCAGATTTTCACATGCTACCGCAGAGGTGGTAGTATGAATTCCATTTGGAAAATGGACTTTCCGTCCTTTCAGCCCTTGGCGGAGAACCGAAAGACCGATGTTTTGGTGGTCGGCGGCGGCATCACGGGAATTTTGTGCGCCTGGTCGCTGACCCAAGCCGGTGCGGACTGCCTGCTCATCGAGGCAGGACGGCTCTGCAGCGGCGTAACGGCGAACACGACGGCAAAGATCACGTTTCAGCACGGGCTGAAATATGACAGCCTCCTGCGCTCCCTGGGCCAGGAGCGCGCAAAGCTCTATCTGGAGGCCAACCGGGACGCCCTGAAGCGCTACCGGGAGCTTTGCCGCGATATCGCCTGCGATTTTGAGGAAACGGATGCCTATGTCTATTCCACGGACGACCGGGAGAAGCTGGAGGCGGAGATCGCCGCTC
>SAMEA3663297__coassemble_1021_pt1 | contig 11395 bp, 7 predicted proteins | sample SAMEA3663297__metabat2_low_PE_033 | metagenome-assembled genome bin SAMEA3663297 (sample SAMEA3663297) | pig gut metagenome | biome: pig gut; feature: pig-associated habitat; material: faeces | place: China | collected 2013 | reverse complement strand
TTTTCAATGAGCAACGCCCGGCATACTCTTTGAACTACCTGACACCTGTACAATATGTGGCGAAGATGTGCTGTACGGAGCCATGCCGGATCGTGCCCAATATTGTGACCACGGACGACCAGATCATGGAAGAATTTCTGCAGAAGCAAAAACACATCTACGCGATGGACTTCCACGACCTGCTGTACTTCGTGCTGGATATTTTTGATCGGTGTCCTGAGGTGCTGGAGAAGTGGCAGGACCGGCTCAACTATATTCAGGTGGATGAGTTTCAGGACAGTTCCAGCACAGAAATGCAGCTGGTGGACAGGCTGTCGGAGAAGCACAAGAACCTGATGATCGTGGGTGACCCGGATCAGAACATCTACGAATGGCGCGGATCGGATGTAAAACTGCTGGTGGACTTTGATCAGTATCATGTTCCTGCCAAAACCGTGATTCTCAACCAAAACTATCGCTCTACGCCTCAGATCCTGCGATGTGCCAATACGCTGATCGAAAAGAATGTGTTCCGGCTGAAGAAGGATCTGTTCACCAAAAGCGGTGACGGCGTGCAGGTGTATCATTACCATGAGAAGAACGAGTATGCCGAAGCGGATCGGATCATTGCGAATATCCACCGGATCCGCCGGGAGACCAACTGCAATTACGCAGATTTCGCGGTGCTGTACCGTTCCGGCTTCCTGTCCCGGATCATTGAGAAGAAGTTCACGGAGAATGGTGTGCCTTATGAGATTTTCGGCGGTGTAAAATTCTATCAGCGCATGGAGATCCAGGATATTATGGCATATCTGCGCCTTGTGGCCTTCGACGATGATATTTCCTTCAAGCGCATCATCAACAAGCCCCGCCGGAGGTTTGGCAGGATCAAGCTGCAACGGCTGCTGGCATTGCAGAGCGAAGGCGTATCGCTGTTTCAGACCTTGCAGGACAACATGGATGATCCCGCCTTTAAGCAAAGCGATGCAGGGAAGTTTGTTCATTTTATCAACGGCATCCGGCAGCGGCACCAATCCATATCTCTTTCGGAGTGCGTAGCGCGGGTATGTACCGACAGCGGCTACGAAAAATATATTCGGGAATTAGGCGATATGGAACGGTTTGAAAACCTGTCGGAATTTAAGCGGATCGCTTCGGAGTATGAGAATCACTTCGGCGAAGCCGTTTCCCTCAAAGAGTTTATCAACCAGATCTCTTTGCAGTCGGAAGACGATAGCGAGGAAGCCTGCGATATGGTCAAGTTGATGACCATTCACGCAGCAAAGGGCTTGGAATTCCCCAATGTGTTTGTCATTGGTTTCTCGGAAGGCATTTTTCCCTCTGCCAAGACCATCGAGGAACGAAAAAAGATGGGCTTGGAGGAAGAACGCAGGCTCTGCTATGTGGCCATCACCAGAGCGGAAAAACGGCTGTTCCTTTTGGATAGCGAAGGTTATACCCAGAACGGTAAGCAAAAGCTGCCTTCCCGATTTCTCAAGGAGATCGGTGAGGAGAATTATATCCGTGTCGGCACCATTTCCAAGGAGCTGCAATACAGTGCCGATCAGTACGCTTCTCAGCTATTCAGTGAACCGGTGGAGCATACACCCAAGACTGTAGGCGCAAGAGTGACCCATCCGGCTTTTGGTGAGGGCGAGATCGTAGGCTTCGGCAGGAGCAGAAACAGCTATCGGGTGAAATTTGATAAGCTGGCCAGTGAACGGGATATCTCTGTGGATTTCTTCAACAAGCTGCACACCCTTCCGACAATGCCAAGGCCTTCGCCGCAGCCGCAAGCGGAGCTTGCAGAAGCGCAGCCAAAGAAAGCCGCACCTCCCGAACCGGAAGGGTACAAGAAGGTGGACGAATTCACGCTGCAAAAAGAAGAACGGCACCAATCCACCAATCAGGAAAAAGGGCCGCCTGTACCGCAACCGCAGCAGCCCAACCTTGCCGAATATGACAATCTATGGAGGCGGGAGGATGTGCCAAAAACAGGCTGGGTCTGCACAGGGATTACCGATCTGGGCGGACCGACAGGCGTCTGTGAGATGTGCGGGCACCAGATCATCCGCTATGTCCATCATATGTACCATCCTGATTATCGAAGTCTGGGTGTCGGCTGTGTCTGCGCCGGCAAAATGGAGGGTAATATCGAACAGGCCAGGAAGCGGGAGCAGGAGTTTAAGAGCAAGCAATCCAGAAAAGACCGTTTCAAAAACCGTCAATGGAAGACTTCTAAAAACTCCAACAGCTATTTGAAGATCAAAGAGCATCTTGTGGTGCTGTATTACAACCCCAAAAACAATACATGGAAGTATTCCCTGGATCATGTGTTCTGCCCGGAGATCTATGTCACACAGGAAGAAGCCGTGGACGCAGCTTTTGAGGCCCTTGAAGCTGTCCGGGCACGCGGGCATGATTACAAATAATAAAAACTTAGGTCTTAAGCTATGATGCTTCCGTGATAAAAAACAAAGACGGAGGATGTCTTATGCTGTTCTATACAATCAATGCCTCAATGGGTGAAGCAGAGGAGACGGCTCAAAGCCGGGAAGCTCCCGAGGACAAGGAACTCGCCGGAAAGCTGCTTGCGTGCAGCGAAGCGAACTACCAGCAAAACGGACAAAACCACTATTTCTTTGCAAAAGGCTTCAAAAGGACAAAGATACAGTTCGGCGCGGTTTTTAAGTCTGCGACCGATGTCCTGCCTGCTTTTTCAGATTATCTGCAGGAGGCCGGCATGGCAGCGGCCGATATCTCCATACAGGAAATTGCCTTCACCGCATTCAGAGTTATGCTGAGCTTTGCGCGCGCAAAGGAATTGATTCGAGACGACGAAGAAGTATTAAAGCGTTTTGCGCTGGATCGTCTGCGTTCCAATTACGGCGAGGCATTGATCGAGGGAAATCAGTCAAAAGAAGCTCTGATGCGTCAATCAAGAGCGATGCTCTGCGAAGAGACGCTTTTGCCGGAGCTGAGACGGATCTATACGAAAAAGCGCCGGCGCTGCGTGAGAGGCCATCCCGTGCATTACATGATCTGCTGCGACGACCGTGACAGTCGAAAAGAGATCCTGCGCGTTTTGCTGGAGGCGCTGTATGCAAACGGGAGAATCCGGAGCAAACGCTATTGCCTGATCGATTTTGAGCGGAGCAGAGGGCCCTCCGAGTTTTCTTCCTATGATGCACTCTTCAAAAGCTGCGAGGACGGGACGCTGATGATCCTCTATCAGCCGGCGGAGGACTCCGACAGCGACCGCACGGGGCCGGGCGAAGGATGGATCTGCGCAATCAGTGATTTGGTGAAGAAATACCGAAACCGCGTTTTAACGGTGTTTTGTCTGCCGACGGAGTGCGCGAAAATCAAAGAGTTATTCTTTGAAAATCTGTCCACCATGTCATTTGTGGAGCTATACGAAGATAACGCCTGCGGAAACTGTGCAAGGGACTACTTGAAAACACTGGCGGACAAATATGAGCTTCGGCCGGATAAACAACTGTACGGGAAAATCGAAGACGATGCCAGACAATACCGCGCCGCACAGCTTAAGCTGCTGTTTGAAGAGTGGTATGACGACAAACTGCGGCATTCCGTCTATCCGCAATACAAGGGGATCAAAAGCACAGCGACGAAAATCATACAAAAAAAGCCCAGGGGCAGCGCGATCGACACGCTGAACGGAATGATCGGTCTGCGGGAAGCCAAAGCCGTGATCCGCAAGGCGTTGGATTATTTCAAGGTGCAGAAGCTGTACAGAGACAGAGGCCTGCAGGATACGCGGCCGACCATGCACATGGTCTTTACGGGCAATCCCGGCACAGCGAAAACGACGGTCGCCCGACTGTTCGCGCAGATCATGCGGGACAACGGGCTGCTTTCCAGGGGCGAGCTGTATGAGGTCGGACGGGCTGACCTTGTAGGCAAATATGTGGGCTGGACGGCGCAGCTCGTGAAACAAAAATTTCGGGAAGCCCAGGGCAGCGTCCTGTTTATTGACGAAGCATATTCTCTTCTGGATGACAGAAGTGGTCAGTACGGCGACGAGGCGATCAATACCATCGTACAGGAGATGGAGAACAATCGGGATAATATGGTCGTGATCTTTGCGGGCTATCCCGATCCAATGGAGCAATTTCTAAGCCGGAATCCCGGTCTTCGCTCCCGCATTGCGTTTCATGTGCCGTTTCCCGATTATAACACGGAAGAGCTTGTTTCCATCGCAGAGCTGCTCGCGGGCAAAAAGGGGCTGCATTTTACACAGCAAGCGTGCGACAAGCTGCGGAACGTTCTCAGCACGGCGCGAACCTCGGCGGATTTTGGAAACGGAAGATATGTCCGGAGCTTGCTTGAACAGGCCGGGATGGAGCAGGCAAGCCGCATCGTGAAAATGAACGGTGAGACATTAACCGAGGAAACGCTTCGGACCTTGACGGCGGAGGATATTCCCGACTGTAATATTTCGGGTCTTACGGAAAAGCGCCGGATCGGTTTCGATACAATACATTATTAAAAATATCTCGGTCTTAATATATCGTGTGCTATACTGCTGCCATAATCAATAAACGAAACGGATGATTTTATAATGTTGTTCTATCAAATCAGAGCCGCTGTGGACGATCGTGATAACGAGCTGAGCCGGCAATTGAAAAGCATGGGTTGCGCCAACGCCGTGCCGAAAAGCGTTTGACGGTATCGTTGTGCTGACGGACGGATACCTGGAATTTCCGAAGGCCGAGCTAAAGCCCACGATTTGGGCGATGCCGCAGAGCTTCGGCAGAAAAAGAGAGGTGGTTTTATAAAGCTGTAGTATGTCGTTAAGCCTAAAATTTCATCATGCAGCTTCATCGCCGTATCGTAGGGCACGACGACTCGGCGTGCCGTCTGCGAAGCAGCAGATAGTACGGACGAACGAGTTTGTACGCAGTCGGTAGTTCCTGCACCGGCGCGCCGAGGTCGTCGCGCCCTACGGCGAACTGCTGCCGATCTATAAAGTCCGAATTTTAGAAAGCAGAATCCTATATGTTACAGTTTAATAGCATTCTGAAAATTCGAGTAGGAATAATCAGCCCTTTGCCGTAGTGTGCGGCTGAAAGCGTTTGCTTTCAGAGAGGGCGGCGAGTCGCCGTCTTGTTTTCTGATTTTTTGGGTTTTGCTTTCGCAAGCGAAAGCGGGGACCGGAGGGCTCCGGTATTTTGTGCGGGGAAGGGCTGATTTTCCGGGATCAGAGAGGGGAAAAATATGAAAATCAAAGGTCATGTGGTGGAATTCGAGGCTTCCGATCTTGGCTTCGTAAAAAAGCACGGCTTTCTGACGGCTGCGCAGATGGCGCTGGAGCACAAGGCTGCTTCTCCGCTGCCGTATCTGTATGATGTCGACCGACTGAAAGCGTTTCTCAAAAAAGGGAGAAAAAGTCTGTTCTTTTATGTGAAGCACGCGGATCAGGACTACCGCCGCATTACAATGAAAAAGAAAAACGGCGGCGTGCGGCAGTTATACGCGCCCGATGCCGAGCTGAAGCGGCTGCAAGGCAGAATCCTGCGCGGACTTTTAGTGAAGCTGCCGGTTTCCGCGTATGCGACTGCGTATCTGCGGAAAAAGAATCCGGTGCAGAACGCCCTGCCGCATGTGGGGAAGCGGTATCTATTGAAGCTGGACATTACGGATTTTTTTGGCAGCATCCGCTTTGCGCAGGTTTACGGCGCGGCGTTCCATACCGGGCATTTCCCGAAACAGGTCGGCGTGCTGCTGACCGGGCTCTGCTGCCGGCAGGGCGTCCTCCCGCAGGGTGCGCCGACCTCTCCTGCACTGTCCAACCTTGTGCTGCGCAATTTTGACAACAATCTCGGGAAATGGTGCGTTTCCCACGATATCGCCTATACCCGCTATTGCGACGATATGACCTTTTCCTCCGACCGGCCGCTCTATGCGGTCTATCGGAAGGCAAAGACCATGCTGGAGCAAATGGGCTTCCGGCTGAACGAGGGAAAGACCCGTTTCATCACCAACGCCAGCCGGCAAAGCGTCACGGGGCTTACGGTCAATGCAAAGGTTTCGGTATCCCGCGATTACAAGCGCAAGCTGCGGCAGGAGGTGCATTATGTATTGAAATTCGGTCTGGCGGAACATATCCTGCGTTCGGTGCCCGGCGCATTGACCGAAGGGGGTCTGCCCAATGCGGGGAAATACTACCGCTCCCTGCTGGGGCGGGTCAGCTATGTGCTGCAAATCGAGCCGGAAAACGCATGGTTCCGAAACGCGCTGGATCGGCTGAAGTCCGATTCGCTCCTGAAAGGGGAGATCGCCTTATGGAGTATGTAAAAATGGCTTTCCTGCAAAAAAACATGGACACGCATATTTTGAAATGCTATAATGGAGGTAACTTAAAATGGAGATCAACTACAGCGGGCCGCTGAAACGGATGATGGAGCTCAAGGAGCTGGCGGAGAAAAAGAACGACGAACAGGCGCAGTTTCAACTGGCGGAGCTTTACATCGCAAGTAAAAATCCCGCGCTGCTCTCTGAGGCGGTGGAGCTATACAAGAAATCCGCAAAACAGGGCTTTACCGACGCGAAGTTTGCGTTGGGGAGATGCTATGAGGAGGGCATCGGCGTCAGGAAAAACTACCGCGGGGCGATAGAGTGGTACAAGGCCGCCGAAATTAGCATTACAAATGATCTGTTCAAGTATCCGGATCCTGTCGGGGAAGCCGATCGTGCGAGACTGGATAGTCTGGTTGAAAGCGGAATCTTTGACATGCTGATGGATTCGATTGATTATGACAACGAGCCTACCTTGGAAACGGATGAATGTAACGCAGAGCTCGGGGACGCCGACGCGCAGAACAGCTTGGGTTGCCGGTACAAAGTCGGCAAAGATGTAGAAAAAGACATCTCCAAGGCATTTTATTGGTTTCATAAATCCGCCGAACAGGGCTACGAGGCAGGTATGCTTCATTTGGCGGAGCTTTATGAAAAGACAAAGAATTATAAAGAGGCGGCAAAATGGTACCGCCGATATGCCCAAATGAGGATCCAATGGCGCAATGAACGGCTGGGCTGGTAAAGAAAAAATCGCAAAAAACGACAATACAAAATACAGCAAGGAGGATTTTATCATGGATCTGACAAAGGCATCAACGGCAGAGCTTGTGGAGGAGCTTGCCAAACGGGAGGCAGTCGAGAGAATCATGGTCGAGCCGTATGCGCCCTACCGCATCGTCACGGAGGACCGGAACATCGAAGCCGGCGGCCCTGTGATGATTCTGCGGATTTGGGACTAAGTGTTAGAAAAGAAAGGAGCGCGATAAAATGGAAGAAATGCGAGACTTGGATAAGTTGCTGAAACGTCTTGAAACGGCGACAGACAAACGTACCATAATTGAAGTGGTACAGAAAATAGGTGCAAAAATACTCACACATTATGAAATCAGGATTGGCAATCTAACGATTGAGCCTTTGCGGGTTGAAGCATACTTATATAAACCGGTATACTTTGAAGATAAGTTTATTCATAAAGAAAAAGGAAAGGAAAATATAGTGTATGGGCCGCAACAGCGAGACCGCATTGGTGAATTATACATACATAGTGGCTATAGCGGCGCGGATATTGTTCTATCCCGCTGTGAAACATATGCCTTTTCATTTTTGCTGAAGAACTCCCGCATTCTGAGAAACGATGAAATCATTTATCCGTCTGTTAAACAGATTCAACTTGGCAGAATACTTAAGGAGCAAGGAATTCCCATAGACTATCATGAAAAAGTATTATATAGAAAAGCAAAGCCGAATGAGACGATCGTATTTAAGACGGTGAGAAACGGTCTTTCAAAGATTGCGGAGCGGCCGGATTTCAGAAAAGCGGAACAGAATGAATTCAATACATTGCTGATATCATTATTTATAGAACTGAAAGAGCATACTTCACGCGAATTTGATTTTGAAACCGGATTCGGCGGAGACAGAGCGGTAGTCGAGTATTTAAAAGACTACAAAGCAATGCATCCGGAGGTCGGGATTGACGAGCTTGACAGAATTCGCAAAGAACTATACCCGAACGGAAGCAAATCGGAGTTTAAGAAGGAGTTTGAAAAATAGTTGTTGTTCTTTTCTTCTCTTCTCGCTGCAATTCCCCGATATCAGCCCGCTGCAAAGTCGCTTTTTTCGGCGCTTGAAGAACATGGCGAAGATTATGCTCTGATAGAAAACACGAAGGATATTTGGGTCAGGGATTATATGCCGGTGCAAACGAGGTCGGGCAGGTATATCTCTTTTCGTTATGCGCCGGGCTATCTCAAGGACGAGCCGTGGCTGCGCACCGACTTCAGGGAAGCGATCGCGCCGCAGTTTGCTTTTTCCGTTACCTATTCCGACATCAACCTCGACGGCGGAAATGTTGTGTTTTCGCCGTCAAGGGAAAAAGTCATCATCAGCGACCGCATTTTTACGGAAAATCCGGAATATGACGAAAAAACGCTGGTCAGCCGTTTGGAAAGGCTATTGGAAGCGGAAGTGATCCTTATCCCCTCCCTGCTGAGCGATATGACCGGCCATGCCGACGGTATGGTGCGCTTTGTGAGCGAAAACACGGTGCTCTGCAATGACATCCCGTCGAAAAGAGGGCTGGAGCCAAAAATCAAGCGGGTGCTGAAAAAGCGCAATATCAGGGTGCTTGACTTTCCCTATTTTTCTTCGCCGGGCAACAGCGCAATCGGCTGCTATCTGAACTTCCTTGAAACGGAACAGAATATTTTCCTGCCGATTTTCGGCGCTCCGTTGGACAAAAGAGCGATCTCGGCGGCGGAACAAGTGTTTCTGAAACCCATCGTACCGGTAAGCATCAATGCAATCGCCAAAGACGGCGGCGTACTGAACTGCATCAGTTGGGAAAGCGTGCCGTGATCGCACGCAGACCGGTGATACGGACTTTGGATTCATAAAAACAGGCAGGACGGTATTTTTGAAACTATCCTGCCTGTTTTCAAGGAGAATTATCCAGACAATTTCCAGACGACACAGTTCTACTGTGTTGCGATGTTGCCGCATGGCACAAGTCAGGCAGTTTGGTGTTACAATAATCTATAAGCTGCGTTAGTGGCAATTCGGTTTTATCCTGTTTTGCGCCTTTCGGCGCAGCGGAAAGGCATGGTCATAACGATGACTGAACTTCAAAATGAAAACACGCCGAAAAAAGGTCCCTTTTGGCTTATTTGCGGAATTGACAGCAACGGAAATATCGCAGCCGAAAAGCTAATTACATATTCCGTTTTCCAAACTGAAGTCACACCGTCCCATAAGGATGTTTGGGAGTATTGTAAAGGAAGCATCAAAAAGCCTTGGAACTACTATCCGCGAGGAAGAGTTGAAATAAGGAACAGCAAGGCTGTTGTTTACGCCAATCCGCTTTGTTTTGAATATGCGGGGTTGATCTCGGAGCTTAGAGTGGCGTATCATCTTGGAAACCTGACGATGTCCCTCAAAGCAGATAATTCAACGCATTATACCAAGGGCGTGCTAGGAGAATACGGCCGCAGGTGATATACCATAATCGTCACATCTCCCGTGGTATCTTATCTACATAGAATAACAGATTCGATGGAGCAAAAACGCCCCCTCAATTGTTGCTGACCGGATCAGACTTTGGCTTAAGAATAACGCTGGTGCCTTGGAATAATCATCTGCACCAGAACGGCGTTGTATTTTATTATCAGAGATGATATAGTAAAAAGGGTGATACGGATGGATACTTTGAAGCCGAAAAAGCCGTTGCTGCTGATTTTGGAGATCCTGCGCAAGTACACGGATGAGAATCACCGTCTGAGCCAGAAGGACATTGCGGACATTCTGAAAAACGAATACGGCCTGCAGGTCGACCGCAAGACGGTGCGGCGGAACATAACCACGCTGTTGGAGCTGGGCTATCCCATCGAGTACAGCGAAGCGCTGCGGATGATGCCCAATCCCAAAACCGGAGCATTGGAGGAATGCTGCATTCTCTCCGACTTCTATCTGGAGCGGGAGTTCACGGATGCCGAGCTGCGGCTGCTGATCGACAGCCTGCTGTTTTCCAAGCACATCCCCTACAGCCAGTGCAAGGAGCTGGTGGGCAAGCTGGAAGGGCTGTCCAATCAGTATTTCAAGTCGCGGGTCAAGTACATTGCCACCCTGCCGGAGACTGCGCCGAAAAACCCGGAGCTGTTCTGGACGATCGAGGTGCTGGACGAGGCCATTTCCAAGGAGCGGCAGGTCGCTTTCACCTATAACAGCTACGGCACGGATAAGAAGCTGCATCCACGGTGGAACGGCGACGGAACCGTAAAGGAGTATATCGTCAATCCCTACCAGATGGCAGCTACCAATGGACGCTACTACCTGATCGGCAATTATGATAAGTACGATGACCTTGCCAATTACCGCCTTGATCGGATCACAAATATCCGCCTGCTGGACACACCGGTAAAGCCTAAAGAGCAGGTGAAAGGTGCAGGCAAGAGCTTTTCCTTACCCAAGCACATGGCAGAACATCTGTATATGTTCAGCGGCGAAAGCATCCCGGTTACCTTCCGAATGAAGAAGAACATCCTCAACGATGTGATTGACTGGTTTGGCACGGAGATTGTATTCTCCGACGAAACCGAGAACGAAGTCACCGCCCGGGTTACCGTCAACTGGCACGCCATGCGCCATTGGGCGCTGCAATACTGCCGCCATGTCCGGGTTTTAGCACCGGCAGATTTGGCACAGACGGTTCAGGAAGATTTGAGAAGCGCACTGGGGAACTATGGATCCGCCCACTAACTACAGCAAAGTAGTTTATAGTTAGCGAAAAGAGAGGTATGAACCACATGGAGATACAAAGTAACAAGACACGCGTCAAAGAAATTAAGGACGGAATTGCGAAACTATACAACGAGCAGTATTATCAAAATGGTACTTGTATTTTTTTCCAAGATTGTAAAAAAGGCATTCAAACAAATATCAATAATGGATATGTTTTTAGTTTTGCCGCTAGAATTGGAGAAAATGATTCACTGCAACTTGGGGACGAGCAAATTCGAATCGTAGTAGTTGGAAAAGAAAACCCAAGACGCAATTTGATTAACACGCCGCCTGCGCGGCTCATAGAGTGGGAAAATATTAAAAGAGGTGTTAACCTACACTACAGAGAAACTTATAGACTGCTTTGTGCAATGCTGAATTACAATTGGGATTCGGAAAATCGCTGTCTTGCAGATCACAAGAAATATGTATACAAGCCGGATGCCGTACTTACAGCGTTCACATTAACCAATCAATATCGCTGTGCGTTCAAAGACTATCCCGATCAGGTAAGAAATATCAAAAACACTCCTACGCAAGAAAAGAACTGCACTCTTTTCTTGAAAAATGAGTTGGAAGTTTTGAATCCAACTATTTT
>SAMEA3663297__coassemble_1017_pt1 | contig 11440 bp, 5 predicted proteins | sample SAMEA3663297__metabat2_low_PE_033 | metagenome-assembled genome bin SAMEA3663297 (sample SAMEA3663297) | pig gut metagenome | biome: pig gut; feature: pig-associated habitat; material: faeces | place: China | collected 2013 | reverse complement strand
CTGATAGCCGCCCCTGCAACAGCCGTTCCTGCACAGGACAAACAGGTCGTTTTTCGGCCGCGGCTTCAAGTGCTAAACCTCCCGTGGACACTAAATTTTACAGGAGGTTATCCCATGATCACCAGAAAACAGTATCCCAACCATCATGTCTTCGAGACCATGATCGGCGGCCGTCCCTTCACCGTGGAGACCGGCAAGGTGGCCGAGCTGGCTGACGCCGAGTGCATCTGCCGCTACGGCGACACCACGGTTCTCGTCACCGTCACCTGCTCCCCCGACCCCAAGCCCGGCATCGACTACTTCCCCCTGACCATCGAGTTTGAGGAGCGGATGTACTCCGTGGGCCGCATCCCCGGCAGCTTCAACCGCCGCGAGGGCAAGCCCTCCGAGCGCGGCATCCTCAACAGCCGCATCATCGACCGCCCCATGCGCCCCCTCTTTGACGACGAGCTGCGCAACGACGTGGTGGTCACCTGCACCGTCCTGGCCAACGACTACGACAACCCCGTGGAGATCGTCGCCGCCATCGGCGCTTCCATCTCCGTGGCCTGCTCCGACGTGCCCTGGAACGGCCCCATTTCCACCACCAACGTCTCCCATGTGAACGGCGAGTACGTCATCAACCCCTCCGCCGATCAGCGCGCCGCCGGTGACTGCTTCGTGTGCGTCTCCTCCACCTTTGAAAAGGTCGTGCAGATCGAGACGGAAGCCAAGGAAGCTCCCGAGGATGTGGTCCTCGAGTGCATCCGCATCGCTCACGAGACCAACATGGAGGTCGTCAAGTTCATCAACACCATCGTCGAGACCATCGGCAAGCCCAAGTTCACCTTTGAAAAGGCCGCCGTCAATCACGACCTGCTGGACGACCTGTGCGCCTACGGCATGGATCAGATCGAATACGCTCTGGACACCGACGACAAGAACATCCGCGAGGAGCGCCTGACTGCCGCCCGCCGCGATTTCGCCGAGAAGTTCGCCGAAAAGTACGAGGACTTCGACGTGCATATCGACGTCTGCCTGTATAAGATGCAGAAAAAGGTCGTTAAGAAGTGGCTCCTGGCCGGCAAGCGTGTCGACGGCCGCCAGATGGACGAGATTCGTCCCCTGGACGCCGAGGTCGGCGTTCTGCCCAGAGTCCACGGCTCCGGCCTCTTTGCCCGCGGCCAGACCCAGGTTCTGTCCATCTGCACCCTGAACACCCTGTCCGCCGCCCAGAAGCTGGACACCATCTATCAGGAGGACACCAAGCGCTATATCCACCACTACAACTTCCCGTCCTTCTCCACCGGCGAGGCCCGTGCAGCCCGCTCCACCTCCCGCCGCGAGATCGGTCACGGCTCCCTGGCGGAAAAGGCCCTGCTGCCCGTCATCCCCAGCGTGGAGGAGTTCCCCTACGCCATCCGCGTGGTTTCTGAGGTTCTGTCCTCCAACGGCTCTACCTCCCAGGGCTCCATCTGCGGCTCTACCCTGGCTCTGATGGATGCCGGCGTGCCCATCAAGCGCCCGGTGGCAGGTATCTCCTGCGGCCTCATCTCCGATCAGGAGACCGGCGAGTGGAGAACCTTCACCGACATTCAGGGCGTGGAGGACTTCCACGGCGAGATGGACTTCAAGGTGGCAGGTACCACCGAGGGTATCACCGCTATCCAGATGGACCTGAAGAACAAGGGCCTGACCATGGAGATCATTGCCGACGCTCTGGAACGCTGCCGCAAGGCCCGTCTGGAGATTCTGGAGCAGGTCATGCTGCCCTGCATCGCCCAGCCGCGTCCCGAGGTCTCCGAGTACGCCCCCAAGATGATCTCCATGCAGATCCCCGTGGATAAGATCCGCGAGGTCATCGGCTCCGGCGGCAAGACCATCCAGAAGATCTGCGCCGACACCGGTGCCAAGGTGGACATCGACGACGACGGCAACGTCTTTATCGCCGCTGTCGACAGCGCCGCCGGTTACGCCGCCAAGAAGATGATCGACGACATCTGCTTCGTGCCCGAGGTGGGCGCCCTGTACTACGGCAAGGTCGTCCGCATCCTGCCCATCGGCGCTTTCGTCGAGATCGCGCCGGGTCACGACGGCATGGTCCACATCTCCAAGCTGGAAAACCGCCGCGTGGAAAAGGTCGAGGACGTCCTCAACGTGGGCGACATGACCTGGGTCAAGTTCATGGGCTTCGACGAAAAGGGCCGCGCCAACTTCAGCCGCAAGGACGCGCTGAAGGAGCTGGCCGAGTCCGAACAGTAAAGAGACAGTACAAACTGCCCTTCCGGCACGCCGGGAGGGCAGTTTTGATTGGATTTGACAGCACCGGTGTTTTTTGGTATAATGTACAATACCATGCTGTAACGGCTGCAGGGGGTACCGTGGGGTCCGGTCCGCCGGACACGGGAAACGCAGCCGATAATACATGATCTCTTTGGACTGTGCATATCGTGATATATACAGATTTTAGGAGGAGAAGATCCATGAAAGGAAAGAAATGGCTGGCTCTGCTGCTGGCGGTGCTGCTGCTGTTGGGCCTGGGTGCCTGCGGCGGCGAGGAGGAGGCGCCCGATGCGGGACAGAGCAGCGGCGGCGAACAGCCGGCTTATCTCGAAGGCAGCGCCAATGTGTGCCTGTTTGAAAACGAATTCTGTGCCTTCACGCTGACGAGCACCGGCACCGACGCCTGGGGCGACTACTGCTGGAACGTGACCATGACCAACAAGACCGGCCGGGAGCTGGTCTTTACCATGGACGATGTCAGCGTCAACGGCTACGAGGCTGATCCCTACTGGGCCGACGACGTTGGGGCCAATCAGTCGACGTCCTCCGTCGTGTCCTGGTTCCAGTCCACCTTTGACGACTGCGGCATCCAGTCGGTGAAGCGGGTGGATTTCCAGTTGACGGTCTATCCGGCCGGTGAAAGCGAAAACGTCCTGGCCGGCACCAATGTCACCCTTTACCCCGACGGTCAGGCGGCCTTTGAGGACACCAGCCGCCAGATTCAGGAGAGCGATACGGTCCTTGTCGACACGGAAGAGCTGCAGGTCGTGGCCACGGGCAGCAGGGCCGACGAGAGCGGCGGCTTTACCGTCAGCCTCTATCTGGAGAACCGCACGGAAAACGACTACAGCCTGACCCTGGAGAACGTGAAGGTCAACGGCCAGCGCTGCGATCCCCTCTGGACCCGGGAGCTGGTAGGCGGCAGACGGAGCTTTTCCGATGTGAGCTGGTTCGGGGCCGATCTGGAGGGCATGGAGATCTACACCGTCACGCGGGTGGAATTTGACCTTGTGGCGGCGGACCTTTCCACTGGCAGCAGCATTTTGGAGCAGCACTGCGTCATCGAGCCGTAGCAGTTTCAGTCGGGCAAAACCGTTTGCTCCGGCGGGAACCGGTGAACAGTGAATGGTGAACAGTGAAAAGTGAACAGGTGTGGTGACTGCTTCGCAGACAGATTAAAATAACGGCGCGCCGGGGACGGATGCGGCGTGCCCCTTGCGGGCACGCGCTCTACGATCCAACAAAGCGTCCGTAGGGCACGGCGACTCTGCCGTGCCTTTTTTATCCGTCTGCGAAGCAGACATATCAGGTATCGGAACGGCCTCCCTGCGCAAATGATGTTGTATTTTAGCATAAATTCTAGAGAAATACAATATAATATGAGGATATACGCAAAACAAATTGTATAAACCGGCCGCTTTTTTGCCTACAATATAGATGAGGTGAGGCGGATGGACAAGCATTACAAGGACTATATCCAAATCGGTCTGAACATCATGCGCTGCCGCAAGGAGCAGGGCCTGACGCAGGAACAGCTGGCGGAGCTGACAGGCTACAGCCAAAATCATATTCAGCGGGTCGAGACTGCCGTCTCCAAGCCGACGGTCGGACTGCTGCTGGACGTTTCCGCCGCGCTCAACGTTCCGCTGACGGAACTGCTTGAAATACGGAAAAGATAGTGCGCAGCGTGTTTGTTTCAATATAATATATAATATCGCGGCGGGTGGTTGTGACCTGCCGGGAAAAAGAATGTCTGCCGAATCAGGCCGCAGCGCGGCTTGTCCGGCAGACGTTGCTTTTGGTGCCCAATGGCAGGAAAACCCCATGGGAAGCCCGCACACAGCGAAGCTACTTTCAATCGGGCGGCTGATAGCCGCCCCTACGAAACATTGAATGGAAATTTTCCAAAAATTTTTCCGTCTGCGGCAGACACCCGTAGGGCGCGACGACCCCGGCGCGCCGTGTTCTAATTCGTCTGCGAAGCAGACACCTCAGTCATTCACCCTTAGCCCTTAGCTTTTAGCCAAAGAAAAAGGCTGCCGAAAATGTCCGGGAAAGCCGGACGCTTTCGGCAGCCTGACAGAAATGAGCAGTGCGCTCATTCCCGTACCAGAGGCATACTCATACATCTGGGGCCGCCGCGTCCTCTGGACAGCTCGCCGCTGGGGATCCGCAGAACCCGGATACCCGCCTCTTCCATCATATCATTGGTCACATAGTTCCGGTCATAGGCGATCACGGTGCCCGGACGGAGGCACAGGGCGTTGGAGCCGTCGTTCCACTGCTCCCGCTGGGCTGCGATCTGGTCGCCGCCGCCGCACTGCAAAAGCTGCACCCGGTCCACGCCCACGGCTTCCGCCAGGATCGCCTCGGCGCTCTCGTCCAGACGGCGCACCTTGACCGCGCCGCGCTTGCCCGGTGTCAGCTCAAAGATCTGCAGACGTTCCAGAATGTTGGGATGGACCAGGAATTTATCCCGGTCGATCTGGGTCAGCACCGTGTCCAGGTGCATAAAGGCCCGGGTACTGGGAATGTCAAAGGCCAGGACCCGCCGGATCTGTGCCGCCTCGTCGCGGAAAATATTCTGGGCCAGCCGCTCCACGGCCTCGGGCATGGTGCGCTGGGAAATGCCCACGGCGATGGTCTCGGCGCTGAGATTCAGAATGTCGCCGCCCTCCAGGGAGAAGGGCTCGTCCGGGGTATAATAGAAGGGCACCTGGCCGGCAAACTCCGGGTGGTAATGGAGAAAATAGTCACTGTAGATGGTCTCGCGGCTGCGGGTGACGGAATACATATGGTGCAGCGACACGCCCCGGCCGATGGAGGCGAAGGGGTCGCGGGTAAAATAGAGGTTGGGGATGGGGTCCAGGACGAAATGGGTCCGGTCGCTGCGCAGAGACGACAGGGAGCCTCTGCCCCGCCGGGGCAGTTCGTCAAAGCGGACGCCGGTCATGGTCTTGCAGACCAGCTCCCGGGCCGTGGGCAGGGAGAGCAGCACCTCCGTCAGCTCCTCCCGGTAGCTGTCTGCCACACAGCCGCTGCGGTGGATGAAATCCTCCACGAACCGCCGCCGGAGCGCGTCGCTGCCCTCCAGCGTCTGGGCCGTCAGGTCCGACAGGTAGACGACCTCGACGCCCTGCTCCCGCAGAGTGCGGGCAAAGGCGTCATGCTCGGCCTGGGCGCCGCGAAGATAGGGGATGTCGTCAAAGAGAAGCTGCTCCATGGAGTTGGGTACCAACTGCTCCAGCTCGCTGCCGGGGCGATGCAGCAGCACTTTTTTCAAAGGACGGATCTCACTGCGGACGTCAATAGCCATAAGTCGTTCTCCTTGCGCTTTTTGTTTTAGTTTACCACAAACGGACGGGATCTGCAAGAGAATTTCAAACTTTTTTTGCGGAAAACAGACGAATTATTCATAAATTAACATAAAAATTACAATTTTTATTATAAATATTCATTCCAGACCGGGACGGTCCCGGGCGCGGCGAAAAAAAATACAATCCCGCTCTGGGGCTGGACTTCCCCGGAGATCTTTGATACAATATATAATATAATGAATGGAACAAAGGAGCTTCTTCATGGAAAAGCTGATCGACAAACTGACCGCTGCGGTCTCCGAGGCCTTTGCCCAGGCCGGTTATGATCCTGCCTGCGGCAAGGTCACCGTCTCCAACCGGCCCGACCTGTGCGAATTCCAGTGCAACGGTGCCATGCCCGCTGCCAAAGCCGCCCACAAGGCCCCCATCGTCATTGCCGGCGAGGTGGCTGCCCGGCTGCAGGACAGTGCGGTCTTCTCCTCTGCCGAGGCGGTGAACCCCGGCTTCCTCAATCTGCGCCTCCGGGAGGACTATCTGGCCGCCCATGTGGAGGAAATGCGCCGCAGTGAGCGTCCCGGCGTGGCGGACAACGCGGAAGAGCGTACCGTGGTGCTGGACTACGGCGGACCCAATGTGGCCAAGCCCCTGCACATCGGCCATCTGCGCTCGGCCATCATCGGCGAGAGCATCAAGCGCATCTACCGCTACTTCGGCAACACGGTCATCGGCGACATCCACCTGGGTGACTGGGGCCTGCAGATGGGCCTGATCATCGCCGAGCTGCGGGAGCGTCAGCCCGACCTGCCCTATTTTGACGACAATTTCACCGGCGAATATCCCGTGGAGGCGCCCTTCACCATCTCGGAGCTGGAGGAGATCTACCCCACCGCCAGCGCCAAGTCCAAGACCGACGAGGTCTTTGCGAAAAAGGCCCATGAGGCGACCTGTTTCCTGCAGAACCACAAGCGGGGCTACTACGCCCTGTGGCAGCACATCATGGCTGTCTCCGTGGCCGATCTGAAGCGCAACTACGAAAACCTCAACGTCAGCTTTGACGTCTGGAAGGGCGAGAGCGACGCGGAGGCCTATATCCCGCCCATGCTGGAGAAGCTGGAGGCCCGGGGCATTTTGCAGGAGAGCGAGGGCGCCAAGGTCATTCCCGTGGCCGAGGAGGGCGACAAGAAGGAGATCCCGCCCTGCATCCTGGTCAAATCCGACGGCGCTACCCTCTACGCCACCACCGATCTTGCCACCATTGTCCAGCGCATGGAGGACTATCACCCGGACAAGATTCTCTATCTGACGGACAAGCGCCAGAGTCTGCACTTTGAGCAGGTCTTCCGGGCGGCGAAAAAGAGCGGCATCGTCCCCGAAAGCACCCAATTGCAGCACATCGGCTTCGGCACCATGAACGGCAAGGACGGCAAGCCCTTCAAGACCCGCAGCGGCGGCGTCATGCGTTTGGAGACGCTGATCGCCGACATCATCGACTACGTGGAGAAGAAGATCCTGGAGAACCAGACCCTTCCTCCCGAGGAGGCCGCGCAGACCGCCAAGATCATTGCCGTGGCCGCCCTGAAATACGGCGACCTGTCCAACCTGGCCACCAAGGACTATATCTTCGACCTGGAGCGCTTCTCCGCCTTCGAGGGCAACACCGGCCCCTACCTGCTCTATACCATCGTGCGCATCAAGTCGATCCTGAGCCGCTACGACGGGGACCCGGCGGAGCTTTCCATCGCCGCAGCGGACAGCGCCGAGGCCAAGGCTCTGCAATTGGAGCTTGCCCAGATGCCGGACCAGCTTGCCATGGCCTACCGGGACAGCGCGCCCAACACCGTCTGTGCCTACGCCTATGAGCTGGCAGGCGCGGTGAACAAGTTCTACCACGAGACCCGCATCCTCACCGAGCCGGATCCGGTGCGCCGCCAGGGCTATGTGGCCCTCATCGCCTTTGCCAAGCGCGCTTTGGAGGAATGTATCGATCTGCTGGGCTTTTCCGCGCCGGAGCGGATGTAGGAGACGACCTGAAACCGCCATGTCCTGTGGCAGGGAACGCGGCAGGAAAGGCGTCAAAAGACCGCTCTGACGGAACACCACCGTTAAATTGCACAAAAAATACTTTTGCTGTGCATTATTTTATCTGAGAATCTTTTTATATTTTTAATAAAATCCAACTTTTTCTAATGAAAAAGTTGGATTTTTACACGTTATAAAAATCAGCTCCGTGAAAACAGAGAAAAGTACCTTACCAACCTTGCGTATTGACGGAAAAATTGATAGAATAATTAAGACCAAAATGGGCTCAGAGCCCGTAGATTTGGAAATTTAAGGAGGACAAACAATGAAACACGCATTCAAGAAAATCATGGCGTTCCTGCTTGTGATCGCTATGGTTATCAGCGTTCTTCCCTCCGTCCTTGCGGCAGGCTATGTCGAGCCGTTCAAGGATGTCAAGGAGGACGATTGGTTTGCGCCCTACGTCACCTACGCCTACAACCATGACCCGCAGCTCATGGACGGCGTAACACCGATTCTCTTTGACCCCAACGGCACCTGTACCCGCGCCATGGCTGCCGTGATCCTGTACCGCCTGGCTGACCCGGTGGTCCCGCCCGTCAACGCCTCCAAGTTCGTTGATCTGAAGGATGACTGGTATAAGAACGCTGTCGTCTGGGCTCAGGAGAATGAAGTCGTCAACGGCGTTGACGCTACCCATTTCGATCCTGACGGCCTTGTGACCCGTGAGCAGCTGGTCACCATGATCTGGCGCTTCTACGGCGAGCTGGAAATCGACAAGGATTATCTGAAGGATTTCCCCGATGCCAAGAAGGTCTCTCCCTATGCTGAGGCAGCCTTTAACTGGGCCATTTCCAAGAGCATCGTCGGCGGCACCCTGGATAACGGCAAGCTGACGCTGAATCCCCAGGGCCATGCCACCCGTGCCGAGCTGGCCAAGGTCATCTCCGTTGCCGAGCAGGTCATGTTCCCCTGCACCGAGCACAAGTGGAATGAAGGCGAAGTCGTTTCCGAGCCCACCTGCGAGGATGAGGGCGAAATGCTCTATACCTGCACCCAGTGCGGCGAGACCAAGACGGAAGCCATTCCCGCTCTCGGCCATAAGTATGTTGACGGCATCTGCTCCGTCTGCGGCGACAAGCTGGCGGACAAGGGCGAGGTCGTGATCTACTACACCAACGACGTTCACACCTACATCGACGGCAGCCTGTCCTATGACAACATTGCCGATCTGAAGACCCAGACCGCGAAGGTCGCCGACGGCGTCCTCCTGGTCGATGCCGGCGACCATGTCCAGGGTACCGCTTACGGCTCCATGGATAAGGGCAAGTCCATCATCGAGCTCATGAGCGCCGCTGACTATGACCTGGCCACTCTGGGCAACCACGAGTTTGACTACGGCATGGAGCGCACTCTGGAGATCGTCCAGCAGGCCGACTACCCCTATGTCTCCTGCAACTTCTACCATGAGTCCAACGGTGTGAAGGGCAGCAACGTCCTTGACTCCTACAAGATCTTTGAGGTCGGCGGCAAGAAGATCGCCATCATCGGCGTCACCACCCCCGAATCCTTCACCAAGTCCACTCCGGCTTACTTCCAGGATGAGGCCGGCAACTACATCTACGGCATCGCCGGCGGCGTGACCGGTGCGGATCTGTACAATGCTGTGCAGGCTGCCATCAACGCTGCCAAGGCTGAGAAGCCCGACTACATTATCGCTCTGGGCCACCTGGGCGACGATTCCTCCTCTGAGCCCTGGACCTCCGAGAAGCTCATCGCCAACACCACCGGACTGGACGCCTTCATTGACGGCCACTCCCACAGCACCGTGGCAATGAAGTCCGTCAGGGACAAGGCCGGCAACACCGTCGTCCTGACCCAGACCGGCTCCTACTTCAACGCCATCGGCAAGATGACCATCACCGACAGCGGCATCAAGACCGAACTGATCACCAGCTTCAACGGCTCCAACGCCGCTGTCGCCAGCATCAAGAACAGCTGGATCAACACCGTCAACGATCTGTTGGGCGAGGTCATCGGCCACACCTCCGTCAAGTTCGACAACTACGACGCCGACGGCAACCGTCTGGTCCGCAAGCAGGAGACCAACACCGGCGACTTCGCTGCCGATGCTCTGTACTACCTGTTTGACAACATGGGCCTGGATGTCGACGTGGCCATCATGAACGGCGGCGGCGTCCGCAACAAGGCCATCACCGGCGACATCTCCTACATGACCTGCAAGAACATCCATACTTTCGGCAACGTTGCCTGCCTGCAGACCATCACCGGCCAGCAGCTCCTGGACGCTCTGGAATGGGGCTCCCGCGATGTAGGCACTGCTGAGTGCGGCGGCTTCCTCCAGGTTTCCGGTATCACCTATGATATCTACACCAACGTCGCAAGCACCGTCCAGAAGGACAGCAAGGGCGTTTGGACCGGCGGTCCCACCGGCGACTACCGCGTGCAGAACGTCAAGGTCTACAACAAGGAGACCGGCAAGTACGAAGCTCTGGATCTGAAGGCCGAATACAACCTGGCAGGCTACAACTACACCCTCCGTGACCTGGGCGACGGCTTCGCCATGTTCAAGGGCGCCGTCAACGTCCTGGACTACGTCATGGAAGACTACATGGTCCTGGCCAACTACGTCAAGTCCTTCCCCGTGGTCAGCGGCAAGCATGAGATCACTGCCACCAACAGCGTCCTGAGCTATCTGGGCGTGGACTACGGCACTGTCAACGGCAGCGGCCGTATCAACGTCACCAGCGGCACCCCGTCCGACGTCACCGGCAGCAACACCTATGTTCTGACCGACACGCTGAAGGCCGGCGATGAGGCCATCATCGTCTGCACTGCGAAGAATATCGCTCTGGGCGGCGAGTACGGCGGCAGCTTCTATAACCCCGGCGTTGCTGTGACCCCGTCCAACAACAAGATTGTCACTGACGACACTACCATCGTCTGGACGGTAGGCAAGGAAGGCGACTTCTATACCTTCTCCTACAACGGCCAGAAGATCGGAATGGGCACTGAGTACACCAGCATGACCCTTGGCGGCGTCAACTACAAGTGGCAGGTGGAAGCTGCTGCAACGGCAGGCTCCTTCTATGTGAAGAACCTGGATCGTGACGCAAGCAAGCCCTACTACATGCAGTGGTATGAGAGCAAGGAATATTGGTCTGGCTACCATACGCTGAACGAAGAACTGATGGCTCTGAGCTTCTATGTCAAGGGCGATTCCGGCGAGACTCCCACCGAGCCCACCACTCCCACTGAGCCTACCGAGCCGACAGATCCTCCTGTGATTCCGGAAGGCTATGTTGCCATCTACAACCCTGCAAAAAGCAAGGTCATGACCACTGAGACGAGCGTTTACAACGGCAAGGATCAGATGAAGTCCGCCGATGCAACGCTGAGCGGCGACAAGCTTACCACTGATGCAACGAACGTAGCGCTGTTCAAGATGGAGACCGTCGATGGCACGACCACCTTCAAGACGGCAGACGGCAAGTACCTGTATGCTGACGGCACCCATGTCCGCATTGTGGAAGAAGCCGGCGAAAACACCGAATTCGTTCTGGAAGAGGTAGACGGCGGCAGCTACATCAAGTGTAAGAACGCGGTATTTACGAACACTGCTACCGGCGAGACCAAGGCACAGTACATTGAGTTCTATGCCAATGTCTTCACCGTTTACGGCATGGGTTCCGATGCCAGCATCTATACCTTTGCGTTCTATCCTCTTGCAACCGGCGAGACGCCCACCACTCCCACCGAGCCTACCGAGCCTACCGAGCCGACAGATCCTCCTGTGATTCCGGAAGGCTATGTTGCCATCT
>SAMEA3663297__coassemble_1010_pt1 | contig 11456 bp, 9 predicted proteins | sample SAMEA3663297__metabat2_low_PE_033 | metagenome-assembled genome bin SAMEA3663297 (sample SAMEA3663297) | pig gut metagenome | biome: pig gut; feature: pig-associated habitat; material: faeces | place: China | collected 2013 | reverse complement strand
GGCAGTATGAATAAAAAACTCATAAGGTTATAGTGTGCCGCTGCATCTTCCGTCGATACGGAGATGCGGCGGCGTTCTTTATTGTGATCTCGCACAAAATGTCCTCTGTTCAGCAGACCTTCTCTTGTCATTCTTCCGAATTGCATAAAAATACGAATTTTTCTCTTTACAACGAATAAATATTCGTATATAGTATGGTTATCAAATCCACGGGCGACCGCCCGATCATGGAAAATGGAGGAAATGAAAAATGAAAAAGATGTTTGCACTGCTGTTAGCGGTCCTGATGGTGGCCGCACTGTTCACCGGCTGCGGAAAGAGCAGCGAAAACGTTCTGACGGTGGCAACCTCACCGGATTTCGCTCCCATGGAATTCTGTGATGTCTCCAAGACCGGCCAGGATCAGTATGTAGGTTTTGACATCATGCTCGCCAAGTACATCGCCGAAGAGTTGGGCATGGAGCTTGAGATTCTGCCCATGAGCTTTGATTCCTGCCCCACTGCCGTCACCTCCGGCAAGGCGACGCTGGCTATCTCCGGCTTCTCCTGGATGGAAGACCGTGCAGCAAACTACAACCTGTCCGATTACTACTATGCAGGCGACAATGAAACCGAGCAGGTCATCATCACCCTGAAGGACAAGGAAGGCCAGTTCACCTCTGCCGACGATTTCACCGGCATGAAGATCGGCGCACAGAACGCTTCCCTGCAGGAGCAGCTCTGCCAGGAGCAGCTTCCCGGCGCTGAGATCGTCACCATCGGCGACCTCTCCACCGCCCTGATGCAGCTAAAGAAAGGCGATTTTGACTTCATTGCCGTTGCCAAGGGCCAGGCTGACGTGTTTCTCTCCAACGATCCCGATGTCGCTTTGAGCGGCTTTGAGTTCGATGTCGATCCCAAGTATGTGGGCAATGTAGTCATCCTGAAAAAGGGCGACGATGAAATGACCGAGAAGGTCAACGCCATCCTTGCCAAGGCGGAAGCCGCCGGACTGTACGCCGAGTGGTATGAGGAAGCTGAGATTCTTGCCGGCTCCAAGGACGCACAGGAGATCTCCTACGACGACAACGGCAGCGTTGCAGCCGATTGATCCTTATCTCCTCATTTGAAGCGATTGATACTGAATCAAGAGACAACACTTGCAGCGTGCATTGCGCACGCTGCGGTGTCTCTTGTTGAAATAGATTCCTAATGCAGAAAGGATATGCCTATGGACATCGGGACTATTATAAATAATATCATAGACATCATGAAAAAATACTGGCGGGTATTCTTATTGGAGGGCATTCCCACGACCCTGGAACTGACCGCCATCGCAGTGCTGCTGGGCGCGCTCCTTGGCGCCGTGGTCACAATGCTGAAAAGATCCCGCTTCCGTATCGTCCGCTTCCTCGTTTCCGTTTATGTCGAGGTCATCCGCGGCACGCCGATCCTGCTGCAGCTGACGATCTTCTATTTCGTGGTTCCGGAGCTTCTGCCCTTCCTTGACCTGTCGGCCTTTATGTGGGTCGCCATCGCTCTGTGCATCAACTCCTCCGCCTATGTCTCTGAGGTCTTCCGTTCCGGCATCCAGGCTGTCGACTCCGGTCAGGCAGAGGCTGCCAGAAGTCTGGGCATGAGCAAAAGCCAGACCATGCTGCGCATCATTTTACCCCAGGCCATCCGGAACATCCTGCCCGCCCTGGGCAATGAGTTCATTATGATTCTGAAAGAGACCTCTCTGGCCTCCACCTTCTTCATCGGCGACCTGATGACCTCCTACAAAAAAGTCAACGGCGCGACCTATCTCAATTTGGAACCGCTGCTCATTGTCGGCTTGATCTATCTTTGCATGACCTATCCGCTGAGCAAGCTGGTAGGCGCTTTGGAAAGGAAAATGGCCCATGGAAACAAATGAATTGATCAAAACGGTGGAACTGCACAAGAGCTTCGGCAAGCTGCACGTCCTCAAGGGCGTCTCCGAGACCATCCACACCGGTGAAACCGTTTCCATTATCGGGCCTTCCGGCGGTGGAAAGAGCACCTTTTTGCGCTGCCTGAACCTGCTTGAGGTCCCTGACAAGGGTCATATCTTTTTTGAAGGTCAGGAGATCACCGGGAAAAAGGTGGACATCGACCTGCACCGCCAGAAAATGGGAATGGTGTTTCAGCATTTCAACGTCTTCCCCCATCTGTCCGTCCGGAAAAATATCACTCTGGCGCCTACGCTGGTGAAAAAGATGGATAAGGATGCAGCCAACGCCAAAGCCGAGGAGCTGCTGGAAAGAGTCGGACTGCTGGAAAAGATCGACACCATGCCCTCCAAGCTCTCCGGCGGTCAGAAGCAGCGGCTGGCCATCGTCCGCGCCCTGGCCATGGAGCCGGATGTGATGCTATTTGACGAGCCCACCAGCGCACTTGACCCGGAGATGGTCGGCGAAGTGCTGGAGGTCATCCAAGACCTGGCAAAAAGCGGTATGACCACCGTCATCGTCACCCATGAGATGGGCTTTGCCCGCGAGGTGTCTGATCGTGTTCTGTTTATGGACGACGGCAACATCCTGGAATCCGGCACCTCTGATCAGGTGTTCAACCACCCGCAAAATTCCCGTCTGCGGGAGTTTTTGCGCAAGGTTTTATGAAATAATGCCACTGCGGCAGTAACGCAAGTCGGGAGACGCTCCCGACTTGCGTTTTCTGATTTTGTCCGGGAGTGTTTCCCTGCTGCGCGGCGAATATTTTCCGCGATTTTTCTTGACATTTGCCAAAAGATGCTGTAGAATAAACCTCGCGTGAACGCACCGGTGTTTTTTCGCCGTGTATGCTACTGTGGCTCAGTTGGTAGAGCAGCTGATTCGTAATCAGCAGGTCGCCGGTTCGAGTCCGGCCAGTAGCTCCACAAAGAGTCCTGAAATCGCAATGGTTTCAGGACTCTTTCTTTTACCGCTTGGGTCCGGTCATGGAGCAAGTATCTTTGTGTCCTGTCCACATTCGGCGTTTCATGCGTGTCTATATATTTTGCACAAATAATCTTGAGTAGATTGACATTGTTTTAGACATATGATATAATGCAACTAATAAAAATTGTAGAAACCCTGATGTTAATACCTGGTATGAAAAGCAGATTTTTATCACGAAAGAAAGAGATGGTGTAACGCGCAATGAAACGCTGGCTCGTTTTATGTCTGCTTGCAGCGTTGCTGATGAACTCTGCCTCCGTCACCGGGAACGTCACTCGGACGCAAACTGAACAGCAGTCCGCTGCACCTGTAACCTCATGCCTTTGCGCTCTGGAGGACGGCGGTGTTATGCTGGTGTACTATGATGGGGAAACTGTGACCGCCCAGTCCTTTGACGACGAGTTTGCACCGGCGGAGACAGTCATCCTGACGCCGGAGCTCCCCCTATTCGGCGGCTTTTACCAGGGAACGGATAGCTATTTTCTGGTTTACGGTCAGGACAACCCGGAGGAAAACGACAGCACCGAGGTACTCCGGATTGTGCGCTACAGCAGGACCTGGGAGCGCCTCGCTTCTGCATCTCTGTACGGCGCCAATACCCGCCGCCCCTTTGCCGACGGAACCCTGCGGATGGTGCAGTATGGCGACTATCTCTATCTCCACACCGCGCATCAGATGTACCGCAGCCCGGACGGTATAATCTACCAGAGCAACCTTACCCTGTCAGTCCGTATTCCTGACATGGAAGTGACTGACGGCAGATTTGCCTATGAAAATACAGAAACAGGCTATGTCAGCCGCTCTCTGGATCAGTATATTGCACTCGACGGCAGTACGCTCCTCACGGCTGATCTTGGAAGCGCTGAGCCGCGCGCCGTGGTACTGACCAAATACCTTCTACCCGCCGGAAAGGACAGCTTTACCGGTCCCTGCAGGCAGGTGGAAGTGCTGCCCATCGGCGGCACCCTGGGCGACATGGAAACCGGCGTCACCCTCGGCGGTTTTGCTGTTACAGACAACGCCTATCTCGTGGCGGGAAGTTCTGTGGATCCTTTGTCGGATACCCGCAGCGGCGTACAGAATGTTTTCGTCGTCGTCACGGACAAAAGCAATTTCTCCGCCGCCGGAACGAGTCTATTCTGGCTGACAAGCTATGAAGACGGCTCGGCAGTCTCGTCTCCACGCCTGGTCCGTGTGGACAGTGAGCGCTGTCTGCTGCTGTGGAACGAGAATACGAACTTGCACTATGTGCTTTTGGACAGCATGGGTGTTCCCCAGACAGGCATCCTTACGGCCATCGTACAGGCACCGGACTGTGAGCCGCTGGTGCGGGGTGACTGCATCCTCTGGTATTACATGGATGAGGGCTCCCCCGTTTTCTGCTCCCTTGATTTGGAGGATCCCTCACTGGCGGTCCAGATAACGCAGACATCCAAGCCGGTCCATCAGTGTGTCTTTGTGCCTGAGCTGCTGACGGCGGCCTCCTGCGAAACCGGCGGCTTGATGCAATACATCTGCCATGGCTGCGGCAAGAACTACCAGGTGTCCTTGCCTGCAACAGGTCATCTTTGGGATGACGGCACCGTGACAGTCACCCCGACGCAATCCCAGGAAGGAGAGCTGACCTATGTCTGCTCCGTTTGCGGCGCGGTGCAGACCGAGCCCCTGCCGCCCCTGGGCGAGCCAGTGGGCCATGGCGATGCAGAGCCGGTGCCACCCCTGGACGAACCGGTAACTCAAATCGACACTGAGCCGGAGCCCGTGGCGCCGAATGTGCTGCTGCAGTTTACCGACTTGCCTGCCACATCACACTGGTCCTATCCGGGCATTGCCTACGTTGTGGAGCACGGTCTTTTTAACGGGCTGAGCGCCACGACCTTTGCGCCCGAGGCCGCCATGACCCGCGCCATGCTGGTGACCGTTCTATGGCGCTATGTCGGCTCACCACAGGAATACGCCACGCCTTTTTCCGATGTGAAGGCAGACGCCTGGTATGCAGAGGCCGTCGCCTGGGCAAATCTGAACGGCATCGTCAACGGCGTTGGCCATGGCTGCTTTAATCCCGACGGCAACGTGACCCGGGAGCAGCTTGCCACGATTCTCTACCGTTTTGCCAGCCGGGAAAACCGCGACATCGGGGGCAGAACCGAACTGGTGGATTTCTATGACGCAGACTGCGTGAGCAGCTGGGCCCTGGATGCGGTGTGCTGGGCGGTTTCCGCAGGGATCATTGGCGGCTCCGCCGAAAACGGACTGCTTCTGCTACTGCCGGAGGAAAGTGCGACCCGTGCCCAGGTGGCTGCCATGCTCATGCGCTATATGGAGGCAGAAGAAACAAAATGACACTGCAAGAACGGCTTTTTGCCATGGCGGAGGAAGAATACGGGCACTTTCAGGCCAAGCTGATTCCCACGGTGGACCCTGCGCTGATCCTGGGTGTCCGTATGCCCAAGCTGCGCGTTCTTGCAAAGGAGATCAGCGGCAGCGCCGAAGCGGAGGACTTTTTGATTGCGCTGCCCCACATCTATTTTGAAGAGAACCAGCTTCATGCGGCTCTGATCGAACGGCTCCGGGACTATACGGCCTGTTTGGCAGCCACGGAACGTTTTCTCCCCTTCGTGGATAATTGGGCAACCTGCGACTGCTTTTCTCCGAAGGTATTCGGCAAAAACCGCGACGCCCTTTTACCGGAAATACGCCGCTGGATGTCGTCTGACAAGACCTATGCTGTCCGCTTTGCCATGAAACTGTTGATGACCTGGTATCTGGACGAGAGCTTTTTTCCGGAATGCCTTGCATGGGTCGCGGCGGTGGGTTCGGAGGACTACTATGTAAAAATGATGGCGGCGTGGTTCTTTGCGACAGCACTGGCTAAGCAGTATGCGACGGCACTTCCCTATCTGGAGCAGGAGCGTCTTTCCATCTGGGTCCACAACAAGACCATTCAGAAAGCGGTAGAGAGCCACCGCATCACCCCCGAGCAGAAGATATATTTGCGAAGTTTGCGAAAAAAATGAAAATAATGCTTGCAAATTAGAACCGGATGTGATATTATATTTGGGCAAAAAGAATATCCGGGTGTAGCGAAGTTTGGTATCGCGCTTGAATGGGGTTCAAGAGGCCGCTGGTTCGAATCCAGTCACTCGGACCAGAAACAGAGGTTTTCACATCGAAAACCTCTGTTTTCTTTGCGCAAAAAGTTTGTGTGTTTTTTATCGTGAAGCAACTGTCAAAAAACCACACATAATAATTAATCCTAATCCATTTTAAATGTATCTCAGTATTTCTTGATTATCTAAAATAATCACAAAATTTGCTCCTTACGCAATACAGTTGTCGCCTGGTTATGCTATGATACGCATGAGGTGAGTACAATGAACAGAGCGCGACCACAACCAAAAAGCACTATTGCGGTCTTTGGTTTTTCAGATGAGAACAACAAAATCATCAATTCATATTTGACTAAAAGCTCAATGGAACTATTTGAAGCAGAGTATGCCTCAGATTTACTTGCAATTGATCATCTAATGGTTATTGTCAACGTTTCCGGCATACCTAGTGAGGAATTACAGCAATTATTGACTTATTACAATGAAGTTTCTGTTTTTCCAGAAACAGTGATTCTAGTTGGTGATTGCAAGAGATTAGAAGTGAATAATCGAGTGTCCATCTATGCAGATTTTGACAGTTTGCGAAATAATCTAAAGTATTTACTATTGGCAGCGCATAAACAGAAAAAAGGTGCAGAGAGTTTTAGCAGATCCATTTCATATGCGCTGACAATCTTAAAAATCATAACCGAGAATCCTGGGATCTCTTCAAAAGAAATATCCGACAGACTTGAACTTTCCCCGCGGTCGGTTACCAGGTATATAGAAACGTTGAACATGTCAGGAGAGAGTATCGTTTACAACCGAAAGAAAAATGGCTGGAGTTTGGAATATGACGAATCTCTGCTGAGACTTTAATAAATATAGTTTGGTGAAAAGATATGAGTAAAACAACAGAAAACATTATTGTCGTAATTATTATGCTGGCGATTGTAGTAGGTCTGCTATGTTTTATTGGCTATGACAATATTAAAGACTGGCTTTCTACCCCTTTCATATGGAAGGAAAATGATGATATAACAATCCAACCTTTCAACAAACAGGAAACCTCTGATGAAGATATAACTATACAGTTTTTGATTGAAAACAGGACAGGTCAGACAATAAAGGAATATGAATTCTGGGTATATATTGAAGACGTGGAAATAAAAATCGCTTCGAAGTATTTATATGATACCGTTGACCCATACGATGTAAAAATCGAGGAAGCAACTATCACAAAAGATACTTTCCCTGCTTTCTCTGAAATAGAGGTGGATGAGTCGACATATGAGAAGTTCTTGAATATGAAATTAGAGAGTTTACAGACTCTTGTTAAGACTGTATATCTACGAAACGAAGATGATGTTCTTGTCCATAATAATGGCACAGGAAAAATTATTGCGATTTTGGCGGTTTCTTTGATTCTGGGGCTGTTAGGCATTGTAAATAAATTTCCTGTTTGGTTGCGAATCACCCTTAAAGTTTGCAGTTTGCCGATCACGCTATTCCTTGTCATATTGTGTGTATTTTGGTTGTTCGCTAGTGGAAAAAACAACTCAAGCGGTAGCCAAAGCTCAAATGACATTCAGCACAGGGAAGCAAAGCAGCGTTATGATAGGGCAGCCAACCTGAAAGCTGGTGCAATTAAGACCGGAAATGTACACAGTGCTGCAAAAGCTCAAGAACAAATGGATAGGGCTATGGCAGATATGATTACTGCAAACGGTTCTGGAAGTAGTTCGGCAAGAGAAGCCGCTGATAGATACAAAAGAGAATCAAACCTGAAAGCAGGTGCAACAATTACTGGGAGGACTGGCGATGCAGCACGGGCACAAGCAAATATGGATAAAGCTCTATCTGATATGATCAAAAGAAAGTGAGATGCTTATGAAATATCGTTGTGTTTTTAAGGTAAACAGTGTAAGAAAAACTGAAATTGTAACTGCTTCCAGTATGTACGACGCTCGGCAAGCAGTGCTGCGGATGTATAGCAGACAGCAAATTGTATTTGAGAGCGTTGTTCCTTTGTAAAAAAGGTAAGAGACAAAAATAGGGTATACAACAAATACGTCTTTTTTACTATGTTAATAGATATCGAGTGTCCACAATGTTATTCGTTGTGGACACTATTTAAACAAGTACGTTATGAATACCCGTGTCAATCTACGTTGAGTATGTCACGCACCGCAGTTTTTTCTTATTCTCTTATTATGATATGGGATATGGTGAATACGAAGAATTCGTAGCTCTTGAAGTCCCGGAAGAGATCGAACAGTATTTTATTGCGCTTCTCCAATCGTAAAAGAGATATATGAAACAGTAAATCACCTTTGCAATTCTTATTAACATACCACAAGAATTGGCCCTGGGAAGGAACCACCGGGCGCGGTCGTTAAGCGGCGGTTTCCTCCGCTGCGACAAATTGTGGCAAATTCCTCCACGGGCATATAGAATGGAGCGTGCCAATGGCACAATTCAGCATGAAAGGACGCACTTCTATGGAACCCGTTCAAACCGTACCGCCCCGTCACGAAAACAGCCGGTGCAAGGCCATCAGTGAACTGATCGAAGCCGTCGCGGAACAGCAGGAGGCTCTGGCCAAAATTCTGGAGGCTGAGCACAAAAAAATCGAAAAGACCACCCAACTGTGCGGCGTCGACGTCGACGATCTGGTCAAGATCGACAAAAGCGTTGAGCGCGTTTTGGCGGCTGTGACCCGTCTGGAGCTGGCGATCCAGTTGAAGCTGGACCTGTTCCGCGAGTGTCTCTGCCCGGATTCCCCCTGCAGCGGCGCACCCGGCGGCAAATAACCATCCGCAGGCCAGTGGCTTTCCCATAGCGGCCATCTGGCGGCTTTCCCCGCCGTCCGAGCCCAATGCCGTCATGTGATAAAAGTCCTCGGCCCAATTTTCACTTAAGCAAAAGAGAGAGGCAAACCTGTTTGTCCGCAGGTTTGCCTCTCATGTACGTTGCTGACGGTTTCTGCCAGGGCGGACAGAGTCGTCCGCCCCTACTGATGTTGGTGAGCGGCTTAAAAATGCTGCAGAGTACCAGCATCACTTTCCCGGCTCTTGCATCCACCCTCTGAACCGGTCCTTCTGTTCATACATATACTGTGTTATCACATTTGTAATGAGGAGAAGTTGATAATGGAGAAATCCCAGGATTATATTATGAATTCACTGGAGCAGCATTTGTTCTTCGCGCGCATCATGAAAGAACACGCGCTCTTTCTTAAGGTCGGCTTTCTGCCGCCCAACGCAGATCTTGCCAAAGAGGCTGAGCGCCTTATGCGGGGCTTTGAAGCACTGCTCTCCCGCGCGATCTCGTTGAGCAATCATGTGGTCCGCTGCTGTGTCCTCGATTCCGGCGAGCTTTTTACCGAGTTCACCGACAGCGCTGAGCGCAAAACCCAGCGTCTGACCGGCACAATGATCGATCGGAGCCTGACTGCCCGGGCCATGCGACTGAAGGGCAACGACTGCAAGACCGGCTTCCGCGTGTCGCCGGCGCTCATGCAGCAGGTCCGGCGGCTGAACCGGGACGGGCTGCAGCTGGTGAATCAGATCATCGCCTTTAAGGAAGGGCTGCTGTGCGGCATCCGTTCGTGCGACCTGTTTACCGTGAACTATCCGCTGCTCATCGAGCATATCCTGCGGGAGGCCTGCCTCTACCGCGATCATCTGCTGTGCCTGGAGGGCCGGGGCGACTGCGACTGCCGGGAAATGCGTAACGCAGAGCTGTTCTGGAACCAGATCATGATGGAGCACGCCCTGTTTATCCGTGGGCTGCTGGATCCCTGCGAGGATGCGCTCATTGACACAGCCGACGGCTTTGCCGACGATTACCGGCGGCTCCTTGACACCGCCAAGGCGGCAAACGACAAGACCATGTGCTGCGGGAACGCCCTCCGCCTGACCCGGAGATTCCGCGATTTCAAGCGTTCCGGCGTCGAGGGCATCGAGGCCTGTCAGATCCGCTCGATCATTCTGCCCCTGCTTGCCGACCATGTTCTGCGGGAGGCGAACCATTATATCCGGCTGTTGGAGGCTTGAAGAAAAACTGTTGTATTCTTCCCGTATGAAAAGAGGCGGACAGTGTCGTCCGCCCCTACGATTGTTGTCTGAATCTATGACGGGCGGCTGATAGCCGCCCCTACAGAGCCCTTTGGAAGGTGCGAAGGACAGAAATGAGGCCAGACGCGTTTTTCCTACGCCTCCAGTCTGCGCATCCATTTTCTGCTGCGCAGGACGGCAAGGGACACGGCAAAGCGGACGCACTCCTCCAGGGAGAGGATAAAATAGACGTAGGGAACAGAAAGTTTGAAAACAAAGGCCGTCAGGAGGCCCAGCGGTACGCCGAAGCCCCATGTCCCCAGCAGGTCGATGGCCAGCACATAGCCGGTCTTTCCTCCGCTGCGGAGAATGCCGCCGCCGACGATCATGTTCAGCACCTTAAAGGGTGCAATCAGCGCGTAGGCAAGGAGGATCTGCCGGGTCAGCGCTTTCACCTCCGGCTCCACCCGGTAGAGCTGCACATAATAGGGGCTGATGAGGACGATGACCGCTGAGAGGACCGCCGCACCTGTCAGACCGTAGAGGATCAGTTTTTTGGCGGCGTCGTAAGCTTCGTCATAGCTTCCCTCGCCCAGGCGCTTGCCGACGATAACCCCGGCGGCCTGAGAAAGTCCGCACAGGGCGCCGATCATCAGGCCCTGGATCGGATTGATCAGGGTCATTGCCGCGCTGGCATCGGTCCCCATATGGCCGTAGATGCCGGCGTAGACGTTCTCGCCGAAGCTCCACAGAAACTCACAGACCAGCAGCGGCAGCAAAATCGCCGCATACCGTCTCCAGGGAAATCCGGCACGGAGACGGTCCTTTGCATCGGAGGCATCCATCCGTTTTTTCAGCCGCAGATACATCCCCAGCATGATGAGAAGATTGACCAACTGCGCGCAGACGGTCGCCGCCGCCGCACCCTCCGCGCCCATCGGCCGGAAGCCCAGCTTGCCGAAAATGAGGACGTAGTTGAGACCCGTATTGGTCAGCGCGGCGCAGATACTGGCATAGAGCGGCAGGGAGGCTTTCTCCATGCACCGGAACAGGGTCGACAGCATGGTCGCACCGGCAATGGGCAGGAAGGTCCCGGCGATGACGGCCAGGTAGCTTGCCGCCGCCTGTAAGGTCGCGCCGTCCGTTGTATACAGACCCATGACCCCTTTGGGGAAACAAACGCAGAGCAGCGTAAAAGCTGCCGCCAGCAAGAGGGAGAACGTGAGATTGACGGAGAAGCTCCGGCGGACCTCCGCGGTCTTTTTCTGCCCCAGATATTGGGAGATCATGATTCCGGCCACCGCGCCGATGCCGGAGACCAGCATGGTGTAGATAGAGGAAAACTTTCCTGCCAGTCCCACACCGGCGAT
>SAMEA3663297__coassemble_959_pt1 | contig 11939 bp, 22 predicted proteins | sample SAMEA3663297__metabat2_low_PE_033 | metagenome-assembled genome bin SAMEA3663297 (sample SAMEA3663297) | pig gut metagenome | biome: pig gut; feature: pig-associated habitat; material: faeces | place: China | collected 2013 | reverse complement strand
GCCGCCCATATTGCCGACGCCGATGAATCCGATCTTATCCATGCCGTTCACCTCAACGAATCTGTCCGCTGCCGCGGATGATGTATTTATATGTGGTCAGCTCCCGCAGACCCATGGGACCACGGGCGTGGAGTTTCTGCGTGGAGATGCCCATTTCGCAGCCCAGGCCGAACTCTCCGCCGTCAGTAAAGCGGGTGGAGGCGTTGACGTATACGGCAGCGCTGTCCACGCGGCGGACAAAGCTGTCTGCGGCTGCCTCGTCGGAGGTCACGATGGCCTCGCTGTGGCCGGTGGAGTGGGCGGCGATGTGCGCGATGGCTTCCTCCACGGAGCCGACGACCTTGACGGCCAGAATGTAGTCCAAAAATTCCGTGTCGAAATCCGCCGGGCCTGCGGGGGTGCCGCCCAAAAGGGGACAGGCTTCCGCGTCCGCCCTGAATTCCACCGGCGGCAGGCCGCGGGCTTTCCGGTCCTCGGTCAGGGACTTTTTGAGCATGGGCAGGAAGGCTGCCGCAATGTCCCGGTGGACCAGGCAGACCTCCGCCGCGTTGCACACCGACGGGCGGCTGGCCTTGGCGTTTTCGATAATACGCAGGGCCATTTGCAGATCGGCCGTGCGGTCGACGTAGATGTGGCAGATGCCGGTGCCGGTCTGGATACAGGGGACCTTGGCGTTTTCTGTGCAGGCCCGGATCAGTCCGGCACCTCCACGGGGAATCAGCAGGTCAATGTAGCCGACACCCTGCATCAGCTCGGAAGCGCTTTGCCGGGAGGGGTCCTGCACCAGTTGGACGGACTGACGGGGCAGACCGACCTTTTCCAGACCGTCCTGCAGAGCGCTGGTGATGGCGCTGGCAGAGAGAAAGGCCTCTTTTCCGCCGCGCAGGATGCAGGCGTTGCCGCTCTTGACGCACAGGGCTGCTGCGTCGGAAGTTACATTGGGACGGCTCTCATAAATGATGGCGATGACGCCCAGGGGGAAGGCGGTCTTTTCAATGACCAGACCGTTGGGGCGGACCTCCTTGGCCAGCACCTCGCCCACCGGGTCCGGCAGCAGAGCCACTTGACGAATGCCGTCGGCCATGGCGCGGATACGGGATTCGGTGAGGGCCAGACGATCCAGCATCACCGGGGAGATGTGGTTCTTTGCCGCTTCCATGTCCTGTTGGTTTGCCGCAAGAATCTCCGGCGTCCGGTCACAGAGGCACTGGGCCATGGCCTCCAATGCGCTATTCTTTAATAATGCATCGGCGCTTGCCAGCAGGGGTGCCGCCGCCTTTGCCGATTGCATCTGCTTCAGAGTCGTCATTTTAACGCCTCCCTATGAATCTTGTCCCCGCAGGGGCTCCCTCAACGATTTGGTAGAGGATGTCCGGGTCGGCGCCGTTGGCGATGACCATGTCGATGCCTGCGGCGTTGACCCGCTGTGCGGCGCGGAGCTTGGTCGCCATGCCGCCGGTGCCCAGACACGAACCGCTCTCTCCAGCCAGAGCCAGAATTTCCGGCGTGATGGCCTCCACACGGGAGATCAGTTTGGCATCGGTGTCGGCGTGGGGATCGGCGGTATAAAGACCGTCAATGTCTGAAAGAAGCACCAGCAGATCTGCCCTGACGCTCTCGGCGACGATGGCCGCCAGGGTGTCGTTGTCGCCGATGACGATCTCCTCTGTGGCAATGGTGTCGTTTTCGTTGAGGATCGGCAGCGCTCCCAGCTCCAGCAGGCGGAACAGGGTGTTGTGGAAATTCTTCCGGCGCTGTTCGTTTTCAATGTCGCTGCCGGTCAGAAGAAGCTGAGCGACGGTGTGGTGATATTCGGAAAACAGTTTGTCGTAGATGTACATCAGCTCGCACTGTCCCACTGCCGCTGCCGCCTGCTTGCCCGGCATATCCGTGGGCCGCTCACGCATCCCCAGCTTACCGACGCCCATGCCAATAGCGCCGGAGGATACCAGGACGATCTCGTTACCGGCGTTTTTCAGATCGCTGAGCACCTTGCAAAGCTGCTCGACCCGGCGGATATTCAGCATCCCCGTGGAGTGGGCCAGCGTGGAGGTGCCGACTTTAATCACAATTCTCATACTTATTCCTCCATTTCCCACATTGTAGCAAACTTTTTCATAAATTGCAACCGTCTGGCGCATAAAGATTCATGAAAGCTCCGGCATCAGCAGGGGAGAGAAGGAAAAGAAATCCGGCACTTTTTTCTGCCCGGGCGACGAAACTGCTTTTTCTCCGTTTCTCACAAAGTTTTCTGAAAAAAATTATAAAAAATCACAAAAAAGTTCTTGACATTCACGGCTGAGTGTATTACTATATTTAAGCGCGCGTCGGGAAGCGTTCAACGCTGCCGCGTGTGTCAAATGCGATGAAGCAGGAGATTGCGCCGCAAGGCGGTAACTTCTGCGGAGTATGTCCGGTCATCGGGCGGCTGAGGCAATCTGTGTATGTGGCGTATATCGCCGCAATGGATGCACGGCCGGCAAACGTCGGCCGTTTTTCATGGATGCGGAGTGATACGCACGGTTAAGCGTACACCAAAAATCGCCTCGACCGTACCCAGCAGACTACGAAAACTGAGTACGTTTTTCAAGGAGGAAACAACAAAATGGCAAACACCATGATCAGAATTCGCCTGAAGGCTTATGATCATCAGCTCATCGACTCCACTGCGGAGAAAATCGTTGAGTCCGCAAAGCGCAACGGCGCTACCGTATCCGGCCCCATCCCTCTTCCCACCAAGAAGGAAGTCGTCACCATCCTTCGCGCTGTTCACAAGTATAAGGATTCCCGTGAGCAGTTCGAGCGCAGAACCCACAAGAGACTGATCGATATTCTCAACCCCAATGCCAAGTGCATCGAAGCTCTGCAGGGCCTCGATCTCCCGGCTGGTGTTGAAATTGAGATAAAGCTGTAATACATTATTAAATATTGCAGCAGCCCCCCGCATCCCCTGACCGTCTGCCGAGACGGTCCCGGGTCAAGTTGGTAAACCAATGGCTGCCCAATGGTCAAGTTTGCCAACCAATAACCTAAAATAAGGAGTAAGAAAAAATGCAGAAAGCAATCATCGGCAAGAAAGTGGGCATGACCCAGATCTTCGATGAGAGCGGCCGTGTGATCCCTGTCACTGTGATTGAGGCAGGTCCCTGCGTCGTTGCTCAGAAGAAGACAATGGAAAACGATGGCTATGTTTCCGTGCAGCTGGCCTTCGGCGATGTGGCCGAAAAGAAGCTGACCAAGCCGGAGCTGGGTCATCTCAAGAAGGCAGGCGTTTCTCCCAAGAAGCACCTCAAGGAATTCAAACTCGACAACGCTGCTGACCTGGAAGTCGGCGCGGAAATCAAGGCGGACCTCTTCGCTGAGGGCGACCATGTCGACGTGACCGGCATCTCCAAGGGCCACGGCTTCCAGGGCGCAGTCAAGCGTCATGGCAACCACATCCAGAAGATGTCCCACGGCGGCGGCCCCGTCCACCGTCATTCCGGCTCCATGGGCTCCTCCTCCACTCCGTCCCGTATCTTCAAGGGTAAGGGCATGCCCGGTCACATGGGCGTGGAGCAGGTCACCGTCCAGAATCTGGACGTGGTCAAGGTCGACGCGGACCTGAACATGCTGGTCGTCCGCGGCGCCATCCCCGGTCCCAAGGGCGGCGTTGTCTATATCAAGAGCACTGTCAAGACCATCAAGGTCCATACCGGTGCTACCGCGATCAGCAAGAACCCGCAGAAGGCTTCCGGCCGTAACCCGCAGAAGGCTTCCGCAAGAGGCTAAGGAAAGGAGAGTTAACTGATGAAGACAAATGTTTACGATATGAACGGCAAACAGGTCGGTGAGGTTGAGCTTTCCGAGGCCGTGTTCGGTATCGAACCCAATGAATCCGTTGTTCACGACGTGGTGAAGAACCACCTGGCCAACTGCCGTCAGGGCACACAGTCCGCTCTGACCCGCGCAGAGGTCTCCGGCGGCGGCAAGAAGCCGTGGCGCCAGAAGGGTACCGGCCATGCCCGTCAGGGCAGCACCCGCGCTCCCCAGTGGACCCATGGCGGCGTCGTCTTTGCGCCGAAGCCCCGTGACTACAGCTACCGTCTCAACAAGAAGGTCCGCCGCCTGGCTCTCAAGTCCGTCTTGAGCGCCAAGGCTCAGTCCGAGAACATCGTCGTCATCGACGAGATCAAGATGGACGAGATCAAGACCAAGAAATTCGCCGGCTTCCTGAGCGCTGTCAACGCTGACTGCAAGGCTCTGGTCGTCACTGCGGACGTCAACGAGAACGTCGTTCTCTCCGCCCGTAACATCCCCGGCGTGCAGACCACGTTTGCAAATCTTGTCAACGTCTATGACGTGCTGAACGCGAAGAAGCTCGTTCTGGACAAGGCTGCTCTGGCGAAAATCGAGGAGGTGTTCGCATGAAGACTGCATACGACATTATCATCCGTCCGGTCATCACCGAACAGTCCATGGAAGCGACCGATCTGAAGAAGTATGTGTTCATCGTTGCCAACGATGCCAACAAGACCGAGATCAAGAAGGCTGTTTCCGAGATTTTCGGCGTCAAGGTCGAAAAGGTCACCACCATCCGCATGGACGGCAAGACCAAGCGTCAGGGTCGTTATCCGGAAGGCCGCACCGCTTCCTACAAGAAGGCTGTCGTCAAGCTGACTGCCGATTCCAAGACCATCGAATTCTTCGAGGGTATGGTCTAAACCATCTCAATTAAAGGAGTGTAACGCAAAATGGCGATTAAAACTTATAAGCCTTATACCCCCGCTCGCCGCGGCATGACCGTGTCCGCGTTCGAGGGCGTCGATAAGAAGGCAAAGCCCGAGCGTAGCCTGGTTGAGACCCTGAAGAAGCATTCCGGTCGCAACAGCTACGGCAGAATCACCGTCCGTCATCGCGGCGGCGGCAACAAGAAAAAGTACCGCATCATCGACTTCAAGCGCGAAAAGCTGGATATGCCGGCTGTCGTGCAGCGCCTGGAGTACGATCCCAACCGCAGCGCCTTCATCGCGCTGGTCAAGTATGAGGACGGCACTCTGCGCTATGTCCTGGCTCCTGTCGGCCTGAACGTGGGCGACACCATCATCGCTTCCGCTGCCGCCGATATCAAGCCCGGCAACTGCCTCCCCATTGCCAACATCCCCGTCGGCACCGTCATCCACAACATCGAGCTTCAGCCCGGTGCCGGCGCCCAGCTTGTCCGCTCTGCCGGTGTTGCCGCGCAGCTGCTGGCCAAGGAAGAGAAACTGGCTCAGGTTCGTCTCCCCTCCGGCGAGGTCCGCTATGTTCCCATGAACTGCACCGCCTGCATCGGTCAGGTGGGCAACATCGACCATGGCAACGTCCACATCGGCAAGGCCGGCCGTACCCGTCACATGGGTATCCGTCCCACCGTCCGTGGCTCCGTTATGAACCCCAATGACCACCCCCACGGCGGTGGTGAAGGCCGCGCTCCTGTCGGCCGTCCCGGTCCTGTCACTCCTTGGGGCAAGCCGGCTCTGGGTTACAAGACCCGCAAGACGAAGAACCGTACCAACAAGTTCATCATCAAGCGCAGAAACAGTAAGTAAGGAGGAAATGAATAATGAGCAGAAGCATTAAGAAAGGCCCGTTTGTTGCTCCTGAGCTGTATAAGCGCGTCGAAGAGCTGAACAAAACCGGTGAAAAGAAAGTGCTGAAGACCTGGTCCAGATCTTCCACCATTTTCCCCTCCTTCGTCGGTCATACAATCGCTGTCCATGACGGCCGTAAGCACGTTCCCGTCTATGTGACAGAAGACATGGTTGGTCATAAGCTGGGTGAGTTCGTTCCCACCAGAACGTTCCGCGGTCACTCCGGCTCCAAGACCTCCAATGCGAAGTAAGGAGGCAAGACAATGGAAGCAAAAGCTAATCTGAAATACCTGCGTATTTCTCCGCGCAAGGTGAAAATCCTGTGCGATCTCATCCGCGGCAAGGATGCCAAAACTGCTTGCGCCTATATCATGCAGACCCCGAAGGCAGCTTCCGAGCCCATGCTCAAGCTCCTCAAGAGTGCGATGGCGAATGCCGAGAACAATCACGGTATGGACGTTGACAAACTCTACGTCTCCACCGCGATCGCCAACCCCGGCCCCACCCTCAAGCGCGGTATGCCGAGAGCAAAGGGCAGATACAATCGCATTCTCAAGAGAACGACTCACCTCACCATCGGTGTGAGCGAGAAGGCTTAAGGAGGTTACTATGGGACAGAAAGTTAATCCTCATGGTCTGCGCGTCGGCGTGATCAAGGACTGGGATTCCCGTTGGTATGCCCGCAACGACAAGGTCGGCGACCTGATCGTTGAGGACTACAACATCCGTAAGGATCTCAAGAAGAGACTCTATTCCGCCGGCATTGCCAAGATCGAAATCGAGCGCAGCAACGCCCGCGTTAAGATCAACCTGCACTGCTCCCGTCCCGGTGTCGTCATCGGCAAGGGCGGTCAGGAGATTGAAAAGCTCCGCCTCGAGCTGGAGCAGAAGATCGGCAAGTCCGTCGCTCTGAACATCATCGAGATCCGCAGCCCGGATCTGAACGCTCAGCTCGTCGCTGAGAACATCGCTGCGCAGCTGGAGAAGCGTATCTCCTTCCGCCGCGCCATGAAGCAGGCAATGCAGAGAGCCACCCGTCTGGGTGCCAAGGGCATCAAGTGCTCCTGCGGCGGCCGTCTCGGCGGCGCTGAAATCGCCCGCAGCGAGTCCTATCACGAGGGCACCATCCCCCTGCAGACCCTCCGTGCGGACATCGAATACGGCTTCGCAGAAGCCAACACCACCTATGGCAAGATCGGCTGCAAGGTGTGGATCTACAAGGGCGAAGTCCTGAACTCCACGCTGCGTCAGTCCGCTCCCGAGGCTCCGCGCCGTGACCGCCGCAATGACCGTCGCCGTGACGACCGTCGCCAGGGCGGTGAGCGCCGCGGTGACCGCAGACCTTTCAACGGCGAGCGTCGTCGTGACGATCGCAGGGAAGGAGGAAACCGCTAATGTTAATGCCTAAAAGAACAAAGTTCCGTCGAGTCCAGCGCGGCCGTATGAAGGGCGTCGCTTCTCGCGGCAATAAGGTGTCCTACGGTGAATTCGGCATCCAGGCCGTTGAGCCCGGCTGGATCACCGGCAACCAGATCGAGGCGGCCCGTATCGCCATGACCCGTTACACCAAGCGTAGCGGTCAGGTCTGGATCAAAATCTTCCCCGACAAGCCTGTTTCCAAGAAGGCTCTCGGTGTCCGTATGGGCTCCGGTAAGGGCGCTCCCGAATACTGGGTTGCAGTCGTGAAGGCACAGAAGGTCATGTTCGAGATCGGCGGCGTTTCCGAAGAGGACGCCCGCGAGGCGCTCCGCCTTGCGCAGCACAAGCTGCCCATCAAGACCAAGATCATCGCCCGCGAAGATGCAGTATCTGAGAATGGTGGTGAATAATGATGAAGGCAAAAGAACTCAGAGCCATGTCCGTGGCTGACCTGGAGGCCAAGGCTGCCGAGCTGAAGAAGGACCTCTTCTTCCTGCGGATGCAGCATGCGACCAACCAGCTGGATAACCCGATCAAAATCGCCGCTGTCAAGAAAGACATTGCCCGCATCAAGACTATTATTCGTGAGAAAGAGACCGCAATCTGAGGAGGTAAGCGAAAATGAGTGAAAATACAAGAGCTTTCCGCAAAACCAGAGTTGGTCAGGTCGTCTCCGATAAGATGGACAAGACCATCGTGGTTGCTATTGAGGACAGCGTGCAGCACAAGCTGTACAAGAAAATCGTGAAGAGAACCTACAAGCTGAAGGCCCACGACGAGAACAACGAGTGCGGCGTCGGCGATACCGTTAAGGTGATGGAGTGCCGTCCCCTGTCCAAGGACAAGAGATGGCGTCTCGTTGAGATCATCAAGAAAGCTGAATAAGGGAGGTCGACAACGAAATGATCCAACAGGAAACTTTTCTGAAGGTTGCCGACAACACCGGCGCAAAGGAGATCAAGTGCATCCGTGTGCTTGGCGGCTCCAAGCGTAAGTTCGGCAACATCGGCGACGTCATCGTCGCCTCCGTCCGTAAGGCTGCTCCCGGCGGCACCGTGAAGAAGGGCGAAGTTGTTCGCGCTGTCATCGTGCGTACCGCAAAGGGCGTCCGCCGCGCTGACGGCACCTATGTTCGTTTTGATGAAAACGCCGCCGTCCTCATCAAAGAGGACAAGAATCCCCGCGGCACCCGTATTTTTGGGCCGGTCGCAAGAGAGCTTCGTGACAAGGAATACATGAAGATCCTCTCGCTGGCTCCGGAAGTCATTTAAGGGGGACATGAGAATGAACATTAAGAAGAACGATACCGTTATCGTCCTGTCCGGCAAGGACAAGGGCAAGAAGGGCAAGGTCCTGACCGCCATGCCCAGCGAGAACAAGCTGATTGTCGAGGGCGTCAACGTTGCGACCTGCCATGTCAAGGCCCGCAAGCAGAACGACGTCGGCGGCATTGTCAAGCGTGAGATCCCCATTCGTGTGGACAAGGTCCAGCTCTATTGCTCCAACTGCAAGAAGGGCGTCCGCGTCGGCTACACCGTCGACGGCGACAAGAAGACCCGCGTCTGCAAGAAGTGCGGCAAGGAAATCTGAGGAGGAGGAACGAAAACATGGCAAGACTGAAAGTTAAGTACAATGAAGAAATCGCTCCTGCTCTGATGAAGAAGTTCCAGTACAAGAGCGTCATGCAGATCCCCCAGATCGCCAAGGTCATTGTGAACGTCGGCTGCGGTGACAGCAAGAACAATGCCAAGGAAATCGAGGCCATCTGCAAGGACATCGCCACCATCACCGGCCAGAAGCCCATCACCACCAAGGCCCGCAAGTCCGTCGCGAACTTCAAGGTTCGTGAAGGCGAGACCGTCGGCGTCAAGGTCACCCTCCGCGGCGACAAGATGTGGGAGTTCCTGGACCGCCTGTTCAACGTGGCCCTGCCCCGTGTCCGCGACTTCCGCGGCATCAACCCCAACGCCTTCGACGGCCGCGGCAACTACGCCATGGGCCTGAAGGAACAGCTCATCTTCCCCGAAATCGAGTACGACAAGGTCGACAAGATCCGCGGCATGGACATCTGCATCTGCACCACCGCGAACACCGACGAGGAAGCCAAGGAACTGCTGACCATGGTCGGCGCTCCGTTCCACGCTTAATTTGGGAGGAAGACAAAATGGCAAGAAAAGCTATGATTCTCAAGCAGCAGGCTGGAAACAAGTTCTCCACCCGCCGCTACAACCGCTGCAAGATCTGCGGCAGACCCCATGCTTACCTGCGTGACTACGGCGTATGCCGTATCTGCTTCCGCGAGCTGGCCTACAAGGGCGAGATCCCCGGCGTGAAGAAGGCAAGCTGGTAATTTCCACACAAACCTGTGTGATCCCAATGTAAAACAGGCATCAGAAGTCAGAGGAAGATGGAGCCGCTCACGGCTCACATTCCTCTGATACTCTGGCGTCTTAACGGGTTTAGCCCGTAACTTCTAAAGGAGGTAACATCACATGCAAATCACCGATCCCGTAGCAGATATGCTGACCAGAATCCGGAACGCTAACTCTGCAAAGCACGACACCGTTGATGTCCCCGCTTCCAACCTGAAGAAGGACATCGCCAAGATCCTGCTCGACGAAGGCTATATCAAGTCCTACACCGTCGAAGAGGATGGCAAGCAGGGTATGATCCACATCACCCTGAAGTATCTCGGCAATAAGGAAAAGGTCATTTCCGGTCTTCGCCGCGTCTCCAAGCCCGGCCTGCGTGTCTACGCCGGTGCTGACGAGCTGCCGAAGGTCCTCCGTGGCCTGGGTATTGCCATCATTTCCACATCCAAGGGCGTTATGACCGACAAGGCTGCCCGTGCAGCGCATGTCGGCGGCGAAGTCCTTGCGTTCGTCTGGTAAGGAGGTAACACAATGTCCAGAATCGGCAAAATGCCTATCACTGTACCGGCCGGCGTTCAAGTGACTATCGAAGACGGCAACGTCGTTACCGTCAAGGGCCCGAAGGGTACACTGACCCGCACATTCCATCACGATATGATCATCAAGCAGGAAGGCGCTGTTCTGACCGTCTCCCGTCCCGATGATGAGCACGCACACAAGAGCCTGCACGGCCTGACCCGCACCCTGCTGCACAACATGGTTGTCGGCGTGGAGAAGGGCTTCTCCAAGGAGCTCGAGGTCAACGGCGTCGGCTACCGCGCTCAGAAGCAGGACAAGCAGCTCATCCTCAACGTCGGCTATTCCCATCCTGTCACCATGGATGAGATCGACGGCATCACCATCGACGTTCCCGCACCGAACAAGATCGTCATCAGCGGCATTGACAAGCAGGTGGTCGGCCAGTTCGCTGCCAACGTCAGAGCAAAGAGACCCCCCGAGCCTTACAAGGGCAAGGGCATCAAGTATACCACCGAGGTCCTCCGTCATAAAGAGGGCAAGGCCGGCGGTAAGAAATAACAGGAGGTGTGCGTAAATGATTAAGAAGACCGATAAGAAAGCAATGCGCCTGAAGCGCCATGTTCGCGTTCGCGGTAAGATCTCCGGCACACCGTGCAGACCCCGCCTGAATGTGTTCAGAAGCAACGCCAACATCTATGCTCAGATCATTGATGATGTTAACGGAGTCACTCTGGTTTCCGCTTCTACCGTGGAAAAAGAGTTCGAAGGTGCAACCGGCAACTGCGAAGCAGCCAAGAAGGTTGGCCAGCTCATCGCCGAGCGCGCAAAGGCCAAGGATATCGAAGAGGTCGTTTTCGACCGCGGCGGTTATGTCTATCACGGCCGTGTCGCTGCCCTGGCTGAGGGCGCCCGCGAAGGCGGACTCAAATTCTAAGAGGAGGAACAGAAAATGGCTTATAACAGAGCACCTGAAAAGGACAATGCTCCCGAAATGATCGAACGCGTCGTTTACCTCAACCGTGTCAGCAAGACCGTTAAGGGCGGCCGCGTTATGAAGTTCTCCGCACTGGTCGTCGTCGGCGACGGCAACGGCACCGTGGGCTACGGCCTGGGCAAAGCTGCGGAAGTTTCCGAAGCCATCCTCAAGGGCATCGCCAACGCCAAGAAGAACCTGCACAAGGTCACCCTCTCCGGCACCACGATTCCCCACGAGGTCATCGGCGTTTACGGTGCCGGCTCCGTCCTGATGAAGCCCGCCTCCGTCGGTACCGGCGTTATTGCCGGCGGCGCTGTCCGTGCTGTCATGGAGGCTGTCGGTATCACCAACATTCGTACCAAGTGCCTGCGCTCCAATAACCCCCAGAACGTTGTCAAGGCAACGATGCAGGGTCTGCTGAGCCTGCGTGGACCGGAAGAGGTCGCTCGCATCCGCGGCAAGAGCGTGGAAGAAATCATCGGATAAGGAGGATACGAACATGGCACAGTTAAAGATCAAGCTGGTCAAGAGCATCAGCGGTCGTATCCAGAAGCACATTGCCACGGCGGAATCCCTGGGCCTTCGCAAGATCGGCCAGGAGACCATCCAGCCCGACAATGAACAGACCCGCGGCAAGATCGCCAAGATCGGCTATCTGCTCGAGGTCACCGAAGTAGAATAAGGAGGAGACAAGAATGGAATTACATGAACTTGCTCCCGTTCTGGGCTCTACCCAGGTTGCCAAGCGCAAGGGCCGCGGCTGCGGCACCGGCAACGGCAAGACCGCCGGCCGCGGACACAAGGGCCAGAAGGCTCGTTCCGGCGGCAAGGTGCGTGTCGGCTTCGAAGGCGGCCAGATGCCTCTGGCTCGCCGCATCCCGAAGCGCGGCTTTAACAATATCTTTGCAAAGCCCCTCACTGCAGTGAACATCAGCGCTCTTGAAGTTTTCGAAGACGGCGCGGTTGTTGACGCAGCGGCTCTGGAAGAAAAGGGCATTATCCGTGACTGCAAGTACGGTCTGAAGGTTCTGTCCAATGGCA
>SAMEA3663297__coassemble_909_pt1 | contig 12542 bp, 16 predicted proteins | sample SAMEA3663297__metabat2_low_PE_033 | metagenome-assembled genome bin SAMEA3663297 (sample SAMEA3663297) | pig gut metagenome | biome: pig gut; feature: pig-associated habitat; material: faeces | place: China | collected 2013 | reverse complement strand
AATTTCGCAAGAACAGCTCATTTTGGCTGTTTTTGCGAAATTGCGCGGCTCTTGCCGCGCGAATAAACCGCTTTGCGGTTTATTCAGTAGACATTATTATAGCATAAAGAGCGGGAGAAATCCATCGGCGATTTCTCTTCCGTGGGGCGGCCAAACATCAGCCGCAGCTCCGGCAGGTATTTGTGACAGCGGAACGGCGGCTTCTTTCCGACCCGTCCTTACGGGAACCACTCCTCCCAGGGGAAGGAGAAGCCGTCCTCCGTGGATTCGGCCGGTTCGCTGCTCCCGGGGGCCTCGGTGGGCGCGTCTGATGCTTCGGTGGGCTGTGTTTCGGAGAGGCTGTCGGGCTTGGCGTCAAAGGAAATGGTCAGCTCCAGAGTTCTGCCGCTGCGGTAGACCGTCAGGGTCGCCGTGTCGGAGGCCCGGTAGTTCTTCAGCTTGCCCGACAAATCCTCGATGTCCGTGATGCTCACGCCGTCGATAGCAGTGATGACGTCGCCTGTCCGCAAACCAGCCAGCGCACCGCTGCTGTTTTCCGTCACCGATTCCACATAGGCCCCGTCAGGCAGGCCGCTGCCGGGATGGGCGCGGGAGACGGTGGTTGCGGTGATGCCGATAAAGGCGCGGTTGAGAACCTTGCCGTTTTCCCGCAAATCGTCCAGGATTTTTACCACATCGTTGATGGGGATGGCAAAGCCGATGCCCTCGATGGAGGTTCCCGTGGCGGTGGTGCCGGAATACTTGGCCGTGGTGATGCCGACGACGCTGCCGCCCATGTCAAACAGGGGGCCGCCGGAGTTACCGGGGTTAATGGAGGCGTCGATCTGCATCATGTCAATGGGGGAACCGTCGGTGGTGACATAGCGTTCCATGGCACTGATATAACCCACGTTCAGGCTGTAGGTCAGCTCGCCCAGGGGGTTGCCGATGGCGGCGACCTCCGCGCCCACATAGAGACTGTCGGAATCGCCCAGGGTCACCGTCGGCAATCCGGAAGCATCGATCTTCAGCAGGGCGATGTCGCTCTCGGCCTCATAGCCCAGAACCTGGGCCTCGTAGGTCGCGCCGCTGTAGAGGGCTACAGTCACGCGGCTGGCACCCTGGATCACATGGTAATTGGTCAGGATCTCGCCGTCGGAGGAGATCAAAAAGCCCGTGCCGGTGCTGGAGACCTCCGTGATCTGGCCGAACAGGCTCCCTGTTGCCGTCTCGCTGTAGACGCCTACCACGGCGGCTACGTTTTCCTGATAGACCTGCGCTGGGGTCATGGCTCCCTCAGCGTGCGGTGTCGTGGGCCGGGGCGTGGTCTCCGAGGAGAAAACGGTCGGTTCTGACACAGAAGGCGTGGTGCCGCTGCTCTGAGTCTGGGCGCGGTACATAATGAGGCCCACCGTCGCGCCGCCCAGGAGACTTCCCAGCAAAGCGCAGCACAGCGCAACTACCGCCAGGCGCAGAGAAGGTCTCTTTTTCTTCTGCTTGGGGGCGGGATAATAGGGCGCGGGTTCATAGGGCGGACGCTGCTGTCCACCGTAGACCGGCGGATGGTAAGGAGGCGGTGCCGGATAAGCAGACCGGTTGGGCGGATACTGGTATGCCTGTACCGGCGGGGTCTGCGGCGCCTGTGTTGACTGGTTCTGGTACGCCTGCGCCGATTGGTTCTGGAACGCCTGTGCCGGCTGATATTGCGGCGCCTGTTGCGGCGGGCACTGAGGCACCTGCGGCGGACGCGGCACAGTCGGTTCCTCTCCTGGCCGTTCCGGGGAGAAATTGTCTTCGTTCATAGCCTTGCTCCTTGTGACTGCGGTATTGCGGGTTTCCGGTTCAGGGTCCGGGCGGGAGGAATGCCAGCACCGTCACAGACATTCCCCGTCCTGCATGATGCGCAGGATGGTATGGTCGGTCTGGCGCATGCCCTGCTGGGCAAGGAGGCCGACGTTGGCAATGGTATCGTCCACGCTTCCGGCGACGATGCCCTCGCCGCTGTGGAATTCCCGGTGGTGCAGATACATCCGGTAGCCCATGATGCCCGCGTCGACGGCGGCGGCGATCTTGGCCGCGCAGGAGGGCTTTGCGCCGTCGCAGATGGTCCCGGAGAGGATGGCCACCGCGTTGACCACCGTGTGGGCGACAGCGGAAAAGCCGCCGCCCAGCAGATAGCAGATGCCAGCACCTGCGCCCACACCGGCGGAAATGGCGCCGCAATAGGCCGACAGGCGTCCGATGCCGCTTTTCTGGTGGATGGTGACAAGGTCCGACACAAGGAGCGCGCGAATGAGCTGCTCCTGGGTCGCGCCGATGTGCTTGGCGTAGACCACCACGGGCAGACAGGCGGTGATGCCCTGATTGCCGGAGCCGGAGAGGATGACCACGGGCATTTCACAGCCGCTCATCCGGGCGTCGGACCCGGCAGCCGCGTAGGCCTTGGCCCGCTGCTTGACGTCGTCGCCGTAGTCCTCCAGCAGGATCCGTCCGATCTGCGCGCCCCAGGCACCCCGCAGGCCCTCCTCGGCGATGGCGGTGTTCTGCTCGATCTGCCGCAGAAGCAGGTCCTGTACAGCCTCCAACGGCACCGTATCGGCAAAACGTACGATGTCCTCCACGTTGAGGCAGCTCTTGTCGGTCATATGCTCCTCGGCGGCGTCCACCACCGGCAGATCCCGCAGGACCTGACCGTCGTGCTCCATATGGACGATGTTGGTGTGATGGTTGGTGATGCGCACCCGCGCCGAATGGCTCCCGGCAACGGCCTGAATGTCAATGTCCAGCTTGCAGGGGGACTCTCCGCAGATCACGTCAATATCCGCCGTGTGCAGGAAGTCGTCCAGGGCCGTCAGAGCCTCCGGGGGAAGGTCTGCGATGACCTGCAGGTCCCTGTCCGGGTCGCCTGCCACCATGCCCGCGGCAATGGCGGGACGGATGCCCTTGCGTCCGCCGGTGTTGGGGACCACCACGCTTTTGACGTTTTTCAGAATGTTGCCGCTGACGGTGGCCGTCACCCGCTCCGGCAGCTTCCCCAGGAGCTTTTTCACGGTGGCGGCGCAGTAGGCGATGGCGATAGGCTCGGTGCAGCCCGTGGCCGGGACCAGTTCCTCGCTCAAAATGGCGATATAGTCGCGCATGACATTCTCTTTCAGCATTTTCTCTCTATCCTTTCTTTTTCAGCAGGAAAAACAAAATGAGCAGCACCTGCAGCACGCCGCACAGGACGAACAGCAAAAAGGACGATTGCAGATGCAGCGACAAGACCAGGCTCAAGCCAGCGCCCCACAGCAGCAATGTCCCGGAGAGGAACTGCGTCAGCCTGCTCCACCAGAGGCTGGTGAACACCGTGCAGATAACGCCGCTGACCGGCAGGGCGTAGATGAACAGCAGCCAGGCGCGGTCGGACAGCAGGTCGGACATCTTTGACACGCAGAACAGCACCGTTGCCGTCAGCCAGGCCAGCCCCACCGACAGCAGCAGGATCAAAATGCGTTTGCCTCCCGTTTGGGGCACCTTTTTTTCGCCCAGCAGGTCCTGCACGGTAATGTTGTAAAGCTGGGCGATTCGCCAGAGGATAAACACGTCCGGCGTTCCCTCCGCCCGCTCCCATTTGGAAACGGACTTGTCCGAGTAATTCAGTTTCTTCGCCAGCTCCGCCTGGGTGTCTCCGTTTTGCCGTCGGTAATAGGCGATATTCTCTGCGATCTGATGCCGCAGCAATGCTTCCTGTTCTTCCATTAAAATACCTCAAATCCATTGCAAATACTGGACTCTACTGTCAGTAGAGTGCCGTTCTCGACGCTGTGGAGGGCAGGTCAGAAACCGTGGCGTGACTTTTCCCCGCCGAAGGTGTATGGTGAGGGCAACCTGTTTGGAAGGGAGTTTCATGCCATGAAAAGAATGAAAAAAATCTTTGCCAGATTTGTCCGTATCCTGACTGCGCCGCCGATCTTCGCTGCGCTGCTGTGTGTGTTTCTCTATTTGCTGCTGCCGGGCAGCTTTGCCTCCCCGGTTCACTTTGCTCTTGCCCTGGGCTTTCTCACCGGCTTGCCTCTGCTGGCCTATCCCATCGCCGCCCTGATCCCCGCCCTGCGGCGAAAGGGCCGCGACGGTCAGCGGGACCTGGCAGTGGTCTTCTCCGTCATCGGTTATGTGGGCGGTTTCCTGTACGCTCTTCTGTTTGACGGCGCGGCGACGGAGCTGGTTCTCTACGGCACCTATGTCCTCTCCGGCATCGCCATCGGCGTGGGCACACTGGCGGGCTTCAAGATCAGCGGTCATGCCTGCGGCTGCTCCGGGCCCCTTGCCATGCTGGCCACCTTTGTCAGCCCCTGGTTCCTGGCCGGCTATTGCCTGCTGCCCTTCATCTTCTGGTCCAGCCGCTGCCTGGGCCGCCATTCCGCTGCCCAGCTTCTGACAGGCGCGGCGCTGCCGGTACTGGCCATGGTGCTGTGCCGGGTCGCCTTTCTGTAAGCGGAAATCCTCTGAAAATAATTATACCAGAAAAGCGCGTGATTGCAAGCGTCGGCTTGACAAACCCGGTGCCCTGTAATAAAATAATACCCGGAAACCACGAAAACTGTAGAAAACAGGCGCTTTCGCGGAACGTTCCGGATAAGGCGAGAATCAGGCCGATACGACAGGAGGCACCACCATGATTTGCAGCAAATGCGGCGCGAGCAATCCCTCGGATGTGCAGTTCTGCACTTCCTGCGGGGCGGCGATGGCCCGACCCAACAACCGTCCCGGCGGCCCAGACCCGGCCAAAAAACGCCGCACCATCGTTCTGGCCGCTGCTGCCCTGTGTATCCTGGCGCTGATCCTGGTTCTGGCCATCTCTCTTTCCGGCTCCGGCGCGTCCCATGCCGCCAACGATCTCTGCGACGCCGTTCTTGCCCTCGACCTCAACAAGGCCCTGGATATGCTGCCGCCGGCAGTGCGGGATTATGTTTCGGAGGATCTGGCTCTCTCCGACGCCAGGGTCCGCATCATCAGCACAGAGCCTCTGGACGCCTCCGCCGTCAAGGATATTGACGAGCTTTACGGTATGTACTTTGACACCGACGAGGGCTATGTGGAGGAGGCGGCCCTGGTCTATGTGGACATCGTCCTGCCCGACGGCACCCTGACCAACGATTACATCCCGCTGATCATGATCTGCGTCGGCGGCGAGTGGTATCTCGACCTGCCGGGCACGGCGGACATCATCGGCGAAGCCGGCTGGGATCTGGACGGTTTTTCCTTCCTTTTCTGATTTTCTGTCTCCCGCAATGACATAAAAAAACGGCTGCTGCAAGACCGGAAGTCTTGCAGCAGCTTTTTTGCCGTTGTTACGGCATTTCCAGGAACTTGATCTTGTAGCGCACCAGGTTCTCGCCGGGCTCCTCGATGATCTCGAGATCCGTCATCAGCGCCGTGACGGAGGCCCAGCATGGGTGCTTCAGCGTGCCGGTACCCCCGGTGAGAAACAGGTTGGACAGAGCGATGCTGCTGCTGTAGGCTGTGCTGCCGTGAAACACGCCCTCGCAGAGGAACACACGGCCCAATCTGCCGTGATTGGTCACGCTCCATCTGCCTTCGTCATCGCCCTCGATGTCCAGATCCCGGGCGTAGACAATGCGGAAGGTCTCCGGGTTATTGGGCCAGGTAAAGGTCCCAAATTGCATTGCTGTCATTGCTCGCTCCTTTCTACAATGTGGACGACGTGCTTTCCGTGCGGCCAGCGGCGACCAGCTCCGCCTCCTCCACCACTTCGCCGCCGACCTGGAAGCAGCGGGTGATGGAGGTGAATTCGCAGCCGGTATAGACCACAGTCCTGCCGCAGCCGGTCAGAGTCAGCGAGAAGCCATGCAGATCGTGGAGAAGAAACGGGTCCTCAATGACATTCGTATACAGCAGCAGACGGTTCAGCTTCACCCGGTAGGTCAGCGCACCGGGAACCCAACAGCTTGCCTCGTTTTCCCCGAAGGCTCTGACCACCGACGTTTTACACTCCGTCTGCTCGCGGAAGCTTTGAAGCATACCGACGCGGGTGCTGCCGAGCTTGACCGTATACGCATCAGGCAGGGGAATTGCTTCATAGGACATGATCTCTCACCTCACACGCTTTCCACCTGAAAATTCAGGGCTTCATAGATCAGCAGGGCACTGCAGCGGTAGTAGTCGGCGTCAGGGTTGAAGTGGACGTTGTTCACGATGATCTTTCGGAGGGTCTGACCCGTGCCGCCTGACAGGAGGACTTGGACGGCGGCCTGCATCGTCTCATAGCAGGCAGTTCCGCCGCTCTTGTAGGGAGAATAGACATCCAACACCACCGTAGTTGCGGCCAGAAAGCCGGTGCAAACGTTCTGATCAGTATCGGCCCCCAAATAGTCTCCGATGGCAATGGGCCTGAGCTCGACTCCCTTCCCGCCGACGGTGACCATGGGCGACTGGAGCCTGGGCAGGTTCTTCATCGGAAACTCTGTCAGGCAGTGGAGCCCGGCATTGGTGAGAAGCTGGCAGATCGTAGGTTTTATGTCAACCACGGATCCATGTCGCCTCCTTCCACGCACAGTCCCCAGGTGAAAAGCTGCTCATTGCGGTAGAGGATGGTATCGGCCCGGCGGACGGTATAGGCCTTCTCTCCGATGATCAGGCACTCCGGATGCTTGGCGGCCAGGTCAGGCAGCGCGATAAAGAGGTATTGTCCCCGGGGGATAATGCCGCCGGTGTCCACCATGCGCTCCATATTCTGCCAGCTTTTGGACGTGACCAACTGAAAAAAGACCTTACTGCTGTAGGCGACGCCGTTATAGGTGACAATGGCGTCGCTGCCGTAGTCCTTGATGAGCTTTTTGATCAGATCCTTCATACCGTCACCCCGCGGAAGGCAAAGGGATCGGCGCACCAGGGCGCGATCAGGCGCATGGCCATCTGCACCGGCGCTGAGCGGTCATTGTCGAAGCTTACCTTCAGCGTTCCGGCGGTAAAGTCCGCCAGATTTCCCTCCTCAAACTGCCGCATGGCCGCCACCGCCAGCAAAACGGAGGCTATGACGATGACTTCATTACACTCCGTCGTGTCCACATCGGGCCGCAGCCGTGCGCGGATCTCCTGCTCCACCGCCACGCAGACCAGCGACAGCAGATTAAGCCGGTCATCGTCCAGCGTACCCAGAAACACGCCTGCCAGGTTGCGGACCTGAATACTGTTGCCGTCCATGCTCAGATTTCCAGCATCTTGGCGGCGTCGGCGCAGATCTTGCTGAAGCCGCAGATGGAGGTGATGGCGGCGCGCTCCAACTGGCGGTCGATGAGCTTGTCATACTCCACGCACACGTCGCCGGCGCGTACCATCTCCAGGGTATAGCGGCGGTCAAAGGCAAGGACGGCGTCGTCGCCGACCTCCTCAGCCCGCAGCAGCTCGGCACCCAGCGGCGTGGCGAACTTGCCGGTACCCTGGAAATTCAGGCCCGTCAGAGGATTCTGCAGCTCATCCAATTGCAGGAGACGAACCATGGTAGAGGTGTTGACCAGCATGGTATTCATCTCATAGGGATGGAACTGGGCCCAGAACTCCACCAACTGGTCATAGCCGAGAGTGCCGGCAGTGCCGGAAATGGGCGATGCGCCGACGGAGAAGGACGTGCAGCCGTTACCGTTGCCATCGCCGTTGATAATGACGTTGACCGCGTCGGCAAGCTGAAGCTTCTGGATGTGGCTGCCGATCTGCCGAAGCATGACGGAGAACATATCCAGCTTCTGGAAGCGCAGTGCCTCATAGGAAGCCACCAGCATTCTTCCGCGCTTGTGCAGAGAGATGAGGGTTTCCTTGCTGCGGATGGTGGTGGCGGGAATGGCCGCGCCCTCGCCCACCTCCATCAGGGACTTCTCGTCGTCGGTGGGGACGGAATAGATGCTGCGGTAGTCCATGGCGTCGATGTCGGTGACGGTGGCGACGATGGAGGGCAGAATGTTGTTCTCCTCCATGCCCTGGCGGACGACGCGGGCGATGAATTCGGGGAACAGGACGGCGGATTCAAAGGTGGAGAAGAATTTTTCCACCGTATCGGACCCGATGCCCTTTGCGCGGATGCCGAAGCGCTTGAGCTGGCGCTGGAAGGCGTCGGTGCCCTCCAGCGCGGTGCCCTTATAGGCCTCGGAGGGGTCCAGGCTTTCCAGAACCTGGGAGAAAGACTTGCCGCTTTCGCGGTACATACCTTTTTCCAGACGAATGTTATCAAATGCCATATTCGGTACCTCCTTCATTTACAGCAGGAACGTGACGGTGTTTTTGGCGGTGTTCACATGGACCACCAGGTACTCCTTGGCCCCGGAAAGGACCTTGACCTTGTTGGACGCTGCGCCGGCAAGGGAACACCAGCCCACGGTGGGAGCCGTGCCGCTGTAGGCGGCGGTGACGAAACCGCGCACGGTGACGGTGGCATTCTTGCCGCGGATGTTCTCCACAAAGCCGTGGATGTCGTCCCCGTCGGCACAGGCGGAGACGACACTGTTGTCACTGAACTTGCAGACCGCGCCGGCTGCAAGGGTTGTATCGGCAGAGGCGGTAACGCACTGCTGACCGATGGAATCAAAAGAGATGGACATAAATTTTACCTCCGTAATGTAATTAAATAATGTAGGCGTCCTCCAGCTTGTTAGGCAAGCTCTGGGGACGGGGAAGCTGAGCCTCCGGCGGGAACAGAACGGCAGCTTTCTGGGCCATGGCGGCCTTCAGCGTCCGAAGCTGACGGCTGTCCAGGGCGGAAAAGGCCTTCTGCAAGGTGGCCTCATCGGCACCGAAATCCAGCAGCAGGCCCAGGGCCACCGTCTCAGCCACCATGGCCTCCCGGCACTCGCGGCCGAACTGGGCCTCCTCTTCCAGGGCCTTGAGACGGTCGCACAGCTCCGGCGTGCCGGATTTTGTGACAAGCTCCTGCAATGTCATGCACACACCTCCTTTGCGCTTCAGCACACCGGCCTGTCTCTGGGCAGGCACGGCGACGAAGGAAAATTCGTAGGCGTCGGTGGGGTCGCACAAAACCGCATAGCAGGTCCGGCCGTCATAGTCCAGGCCCTTGCGGTGTTCGCAGGCACCATAGGGCTTTCCGCAGACGGAGCAGACCGTGCGCCGGACGGCACAGCCCACCGAAACCTCCTTTTTGATGCCGCCCTCGATCTCGGAGATGAGGTCGGCGTTTTTCTCCGTGCGGAGCATATAGCACTGGGCACGGATATAGCTCGCACCGTTTTCAGAGAGGACCTCCGTGTCAAAAATACGGGCAATTTGGCGTTCAGCCGACCAGTCGTGGTCTGCGATCCCCGTTTTCCCACGGAAGAGCTCCGCCAAAACCGGCAGAGCGGCGGTGTCGAAGCGCTCATAGTCCCGGTCGGGCAGGTCGTCGCACAGCCGTACGCTGAAGCAGTAGACCTCCTCTGCCTTGAGCGGCGTTTTGGAATAGAGGTTGATCTTCGCCAGCTGTGCTTCGTCGGGATGACCCGAGGCGGTCACAGCGGCAGCCTTTTGGATGTTCAAAGAATCACTCCTTGTTCATTTCCCGTTCCAACTGAGCGGTTTGGGCGCGGACGTAACCGGCCTGGGCTTCCTCGGTCAGATCCTGCAGGCTGATTTCGTCCCAGACGACGGTGGGGGTGCAGGCATAGCCGCTCAGCCGGAGCCAGAGGGTGCAGATGCGCTCCAGAGCAGGCTCCACGGCGCGGCGGATGGCCCACAGCTCACTGGTGAGCAGGTCCGCCTGCTGACGGCTCATGCGTTCGGTGCTGGACCAGCTCAGACCCAGCAGGAAGGGCGGCAGGCCGGTCTTTGCCACCAACTGCTCCAGAATCTGCCGCACGGGGATCTCCGAGTCCAGTATCGGGCCGTCGGCGCCGATGACCTTGACCGACACGTCGCCTACGGCCACGAAATCCCGCACCACGCCGTTTTTGGAATCCTGCATGGCCGCCGACCACTCTTTTGCAATGGTCTCGGCGTGGCTGGCGGCGGCGGTGCGCTCAAAGCTGTCGCCGGTGGGCTTGCAGACCACGGCGTAGCGCACGTTGCCCGCCCGTTCCCAGTTGACGCCGAGGGTGTGGTAGATCTTCAGCAGGATGTCGGACAAAAAGGGCATGCTTCGCAGCAGGGAGACGCCGTAGGGATTGGCAGGCTCCGGGTTGAGGGTGGTCAGAAGCAGCAGATGCTGATAGGGCAGCGGCCGCAGACAGCCCCTTTCATCCGGGCCGCAGATCGTGACATCCAGAGGACTTGCGCCCTCCTCGATCTGCAGTGCCGACACGTCGCCCCAGCAGAGGGCCGCCAACTGCCCACCCGCCACCACCATCTCCCCGATGGCCCTGCCGTAGAGCAGCAGGGAATCCAGGTAAGCCGACAGAAAGCTGTGGATGCCGAACTGGGCGCGTCCGCAGGGCACCGTCCGCAGGAAGTGCTGCAGTCCCTCCTGTCCCCGGGGGCAGGTCACCGTGAAGCCGCCCACCAGACGCACCAGCTTGGTAATGGCCGCGTCCAGCACGGGCAGGGCCTCCCGCATGGAGCGGTAGAGCCGGAACTCCGTGCCGCAGAGGGGAACATAGGACTTCAGCGAGCCGAAGGGGTGTCCCTGACCGCTGCGAAGCTGGGTGACCGCCGCCTCCACCGTCCGTTCAGGATGCTTGCGTTTCATAGAAAACCTCCTTTCCAAAAAGTTGATAAACGCAGGCGCGTATTATCCTCAACTACCGCCGCTCCACCGAGCAGGCGGCGACAGGGCAGCCGCCGTCGGACAGGACCGTCGCGGCGAAATACCGCATATCGTCCATGGCGTGGTCGTGCTCCTTTTTCACCGCGTCCTTTCCGGCCCTGACGTCCCAGACGTACTGCTCCATCTCCCGCAGGCAGTCGGCGCAGGTGTCGCAGATGACGAGCCTGCCGCTTTTGAGCAGGTCGGAGGTCCGCCGGATGCCGGAGAGCACGTCGTTTTCGGCCTTTTTCACCTTCCAGCCCCGCCGCCGCAGCAGCTCCAGGAAGCTGGCGGCCGACGGGTCCACCACCACGGCGGCAATGGGTCTGCCTCCGGCAAGGGCTTCCAGAGCGTCGGCGTATTCGGCGTCGGTCATCTGGCGCATCTCCCGCCGGGAGTCGAAGTAAAACTCCCGCACCCGGTACCACACGCCGTTTTGCAGGCCCCACAGGCCGAAAGAGGCGGGATTCACCGTGCCGTAGTCGCAGGAGATGTACCATTTGCTGAACTCCCCCTGGGGAACGGGCGGCGCGCTGGCCGGGTCAAAGAAGTCGTAGACCCGCCCCTCCGCCGCCACCCACTGGCCCAGGACGAACCGCCGGTAGAACACGCCGGAATAGAGCCGGGCGTAGCGCTGCCGAATCTGGGGGGAAAGGGAGGGGTTGTCCTCCATGGTAAAGTGGAGGTACAGGGCGTTTCGCTGCTCGGCGTTCAGGATCCACTCGTTGTAAAACCAGTGATACGGGCCCTCCGGGTTGCAGTTAAACCAGAGCCGCGAGCCCGTGACGGAGCATCGGGCGCAGGCCTGTTCCACGAAGCTGCGGGGCATCAGCGCCACCTCGTCCAGGAGGATGCCGGCAAAGGTGATGCCCTGGATCAGGGAGGAGGAGCTTTCGTCCCTGCCGCCGAAGATGTAAAAATCATTGGTGTGGCCGCAGTAGGTGACCCGCACCAGATTCTCCGTCCGCCGTTCGGTGACGGTAAAGCCGATGGCCTTGAGCTTCGGCAGCAGCTCCGAGAGCACGTTGCGCCGCAGGGACGCGATGGTCTTGCCGCAGACGCCGAAGCGCATCCCCCGGAACCGGGAACAGGCCCAGAGGAAAAAGCTCAGGCCCATGCACAGGGTTTTCCCGGAACGGACCGCGCCGTCGCAGATGACGGCCTCTTTGCCGTAATGGGGGCTATCGGGACGCCACCAGTTGAGCACGACGCGCTGCTTTCTGGAAAACTTCAAATCTCATCCACATCCTCTGCCGCGGCAAAAAAAGCCTCGGCGCAGTCAGCGCTTTCGCTGCACACCGTCAAGAGCTGCTCCAGGGCGCGGATGCGATCCATGAGTCTGACCTCCACGGTCCCCTTTTCGTTGCGCTTGACCTCCGACAGCAGGCTCAGATCCAGCCCGTCCAGATCAGGTGCCTCCTCCAGCACCAGACGCACGCAGTCGTTGGCCCGTCCGAAAGCAAGCTGGGCAAGCCTACGGATCACATCCCGCCGCCCCACGTCGCACTGCTTGCGCTGCAGCTCCAGCTCCCGCTGCACCGCCGGAGTTTCCAGCAGGCGGATGCCGTCACAGCGTCCGACGGCGGCAGCGGCGGCGTCCGGGTCAAAGCAGCGCAGATAGGCGGCGGCAAAGCGCCGTTTTTCCGAGGGAAGATTCGGATTCATAATGATCACCTCACATTTTTCATCAGAGGGCGAAAAAAACGCGCCCTCTCACCCGAGGACGCGAAAAAAGCCTAAATTGCCCTATTTTGTGCAACAATGCGCAATACTATTGACAAACCTGGCGCTGTGTATTACTATGATAATACATAGAAGGGAGGAATCTCTATGCTTCAAA
>SAMEA3663297__coassemble_873_pt1 | contig 12952 bp, 12 predicted proteins | sample SAMEA3663297__metabat2_low_PE_033 | metagenome-assembled genome bin SAMEA3663297 (sample SAMEA3663297) | pig gut metagenome | biome: pig gut; feature: pig-associated habitat; material: faeces | place: China | collected 2013 | reverse complement strand
ACTGGGGCTTGTTGTCCCGGAACTTTTCCAGGGTGCGCACACAGGGGACCTTCAGTTCCCCGGCAACGGCCTTTGCAATGAGCCAGGACTGGTCATAGCCCCGCTTGCGGCGGCGTTTTTCACTGATGGGCACCCAGGTCAGCACATCAAACTGCACTTTGCAGCGCAGCAGCATGGCGGCAATCAGTCTGCCGTAGGCCTGCGCGTATTGCTGCATTCCGCCGAATTTGAAACGGTGAATGGAATCGACCACTGCGCCCTCATAGGTATAAACCGGCCAGCACTGCCGGTAGAATTTCCCCCGTTTGACGCTGCCGTCAAAATCCGGAAGGCTGTGCCGGCATTTTCCGCACAGGTCGATCTCGCCGCCATGCAGGAGTCTGCCGCAAAAGACGCATTTGGGCGGATAGATCAGATCCAGGAGCCAATCCAAAAGCCTCATGACATCCGCTCCACCAGCCGCAGACGCAGCCCGCTGTAGCGCTTGTTGCGGCGGTTATTCTGGGTCATCTGGGCCACAATCTCCTCGTTGCCGATGAGGATCAGCAGCTCCCGCGCACGGGTGATGGCCGTATAGAGGACGCCTCTTGTCAGCAGCATGGGCGCACCGGCATAGGTGACGAAGATCACCGCGCGGTATTCGCTGCCCTGACTTTTATGGGCGGTAATGGCGTAGGCAAGCTCCAGCTCCGGCAGCATGTCCGAATCGTAGAGCACCTCCCGGTCATCAAAGCGGATACGGATGGCATCCTCCTGGGGGTTGATCTCCAAAATCGTGCCAATGTCGCCGTTGAATATACCGTTTCCGGCACCGCCGCCGACCTTTTTCCACATTATATCATAGTTGTTGCGAATTTGCATCACCCGGTCCCCCTCCCGGAAGCAAATTTCGCCGCAAATTTTTTCCTTTTTTCCCGGCTGCGGCGGATTGAGGGCCGCCTGCAGCGCCTGATTGAGCCGAACGGTCCCGGTTTCGCCCTTTCTTGTCGGGCTGATGACCTGGATCTCCGACGAGGGGATCCCCATGTTTCCCGGCAGGCGCTTGGCGCAAAGCTCGGCAATGGTCTGCACCACGGCCTCCGGCGCACGTCTTCGCATGAAGAAGAAGTCACGGTCCTTGGCGGTCAGAACGGGTAGCTGCCCTTGATTGACCGCGTGGGCGTTCATGACGATGAGGCTCTCCCTGGCCTGGCGGAAGATCTCCGTCAGGGCAACCGTCGGCACCGCACCGCTGCGGATCAGGTCAGCAAAGAGATTCCCCGCTCCCACGGACGGAAGCTGGTCCGGGTCGCCGACCAAAATCAGGCTTGCCTGCTCCGGCAGGGCTTTCAGCAGGCTGTGCATCAGGAGCACGTCCACCATGGACATCTCATCGACGATCAGCGCGTCGCAGTCCAGGGGCTGGCTCTCGTCGCGCTGAAAATACATCTCCCCGGTCTCTGGAGAGATCTGTGTTTCCAAAAGGCGGTGGATGGTGGAGGCATCGCGGCCCGTCAGCTCCGACAGGCGTTTTGCGGCCCGTCCCGTGGGCGCGGCCAGAAGGGTCTTTCGCTCCAGCCGGTCAAAGAGGGACAAGATCCCCGCCAGGGTTGTGGTCTTGCCTGTACCGGGTCCGCCGGTCAGAATCATGATCTTGCGCTCGGCAGCCAGGCGGATGGCCTGCTTCTGCTGCTCGGCGTAGGTGATGTTGTTTTCCGCCTCCACGGAGGCAACGGCAGCCTCCGCGTGATGCAGGACCGTCGGCGCTGCCGAGGCCATGCGGCAAACGCGCTCGGTGATCTCGCACTCGGCCTCATAATACTCCGGCAGATAGACCGCCGCCAGACCCGCGATCTCGTCCAGCTCCACACGGCTCAACTCCGTCAGCCGCTCCAGAGCAGCACGGATCGTCGCCGCGTCCAGATCCAGCAGCGCGGCCGTCGCTTCCGTCAGCTTGTCCAGGGGCAAAAAGGTATGGCCGTTGTTGAGGTTATACCGCAATTCAAAAATGACTGCCGCCTCTACCCGGCGATCATCGTCGCCGTCAAAGCCCAGCTCCAGCGCCAGCGTGTCGGCGGCGGCAAAGGCCGCGCCAAACTGAGGCAGCGTCAAGAGATAGGGATTGTCGCGGAGGCGCTCCATAGCACCGTCGCCGTAAACGCGGTAGAGGCGCACGGCGATCTCTGCCGGGATGCGGTAGGCCGATAAAAATTCGATCAGGCGGCGGATACCCACCTGCCGCCGGAAAGAAACGCCCATTTCCAGGGCGGCTTTCATGGAGATCCCACTGATCTCCGCCAGCCGCTCCGGCTCACTGTCTAAAACCTTCAGACTGTCCTCCCCGAATTTCGCCACGATCTTCTCCGCCGTTTTCGGGCCGATGCCCCGGACGGCGCGGGAGGACAGATAGGCGCGGATATCCGCCACCGTGTCCGGCAGCAGCCGCTCCAGAAACTCCGCCTCGAACTGCCTTCCGTAGGCGCTGTGGGTGGTCCACTTGCCCGTGATGATGAGCCGCTCTCCCACAATGGGCACGGGGACGGTCCCGACCACGGTGATCTTCGCGCCGTCCTCGCTATCCAGTTTTAAGACCGCGTAGCCGTTTTCCTGGTTCTGAAACAACACCGCAGCGATGGTTCCGCTAATCAGTTCCTGTTCCAACGTTTTCTCTCTCCCATTGCAGAAAATCCCCGATCTGTGACTTGGCGCAAAGATACGCACCCGTCTGTTCCCGTAGCAGCATACCTACGGCGATCTGGGCTTCCGGGTCCAGACCGTCGTCCACAAACAGCAGACTGCCGCGCATACCCCGATGCTGCCGTACCCGGAGGCAAGCCTTTACCAGCTGCTGTGCGGCGGAAGCATTCCCGCGCAGACGGTAAACATGGAAAGAATCCTCCTCTGGCGGCGGCATCAGCAGGGCGTCAAACAGGGTCCACAGGATCAGAAACAGCCCGCAGACCGAAAGCGCCCCGATCAGCAGCGAAAGCACCATGACAATCACCTCAATCCAGTTTATGTTCCAGATCGCAGATTGTTCCAATGATATTTTACTACAGCTTCACATAATTCGCAACCATAAAATCAAATCACGTCACGCAGCACCGCCTCAGCGCAGAGCATCCCATCCACAGCGGCTGACATGATACCGCCGGCATAGCCCGCGCCCTCACCACAGGGATAGAGGCCGCGCACAGGGCTTTGCAGATCCTCTCCCCGCAGGATGCGCACGGGAGACGAGCTTCTTGTCTCAGGCGCGGTCAGAAGCGCCCCGGGATCCCCAAAGCCCTTGAGCATCCCGTCCAGGGCGGGGATCGCCTGCTCCAGCGTTTTGGTCAGCTTCTCCGGCAGAACGTCGTGCAGGTCGCACAGGACGACACCGGGCCGGTAAGTCGGTTCCACACAGGAAAGCCGCTCTGAGGCCTTACCCCCTAAGAAATCTCCGACCGTCTGGGCAGGGGCCCGGTAGCTGCCGCTGATCTCATAGGCCCTCCGCTCAATTTCCTCCTGCCACAACATTCCGCCCAGGGTTCCTTCATAGGGGAAATCCTCCGGCTTCAGGGTCACCAACAGCGCGGCGTTGGCGTTTATTCCGTCGCGGGCGGCATAGCTCATGCCGTTGGTAACGACACCGCCGGTTTGAGAGGCAGCCGCCACCACATGACCGCCGGGACACATACAGAAGGTGTAGGCAGAGCTGCCGTCAGGCAGGTGGACTGACAGCTTGTAGTCCGCCGGCGGGATGTTCCCCGTCCGAGGTGCGCCGTACTGCGCCCGGTCAATGAGCTCCTGCTCATGTTCAATGCGAACACCCATGGAAAAGGGCTTGGGCTCCATGGGCACACCGCTTTCATGCAGATAGCGGAAGGTATCCCGGGCGCTGTGGCCGATGGCCAGAATGACCTGGCTGCAATCCATGCGCAGAGTCTCCCCGTTTTGCACATATTCCACGCCCGATATGGCATCGCCGTCCTTCATAATGGCCGTCAGCCGCGCGCCAAACCGCACCTCGCCGCCCAGCTCGCAGACCTGACAGCGCAAATTCTGTACCACATTGAACAAAACATCCGTGCCCACATGGGGCTTGGCATCATACAAAATTTCTTCCTGCGCACCAAAGCGGACAAGCTGCTCCAGAACCCATCGTCCACGTTCGTTTTTGGTGCCGGTGTTCAGCTTGCCGTCGGAAAAGGTTCCGGCGCCGCCCTCACCGAACTGAACATTGCTCTCCGGGTCCAGTACGCCGTCGCGCCAGAAGCGCTCCACCTTTTTTTGCCGCTCTTGGGCGCACTCACCGCGCTCGAGGACGATGGGCCGCAGACCGGCTCTGGCAAGGACCAGCGCGGCGAACATCCCGGCAGGGCCGAAGCCCGCGACCACCGGGCGCTTGTCCGAGGTTTTTTTCGGAATACTGTAGTAATATGGTTCGGCCTTGCTGATTTTACTGTTTCGGTTTTGCCGCAGCAGCTTTCCCTCTCCGCTGCGCAGTGTCACATCCACCGTGTAGACCCAGCGCAGGAGGGGTTTTTTCCTCGCGTCAAGGGAGCGGCGGAAGATGGTCAGCGCCGTGATGTCCGATGCCCGCACATGCAGCGCCTGGGCCGCCAGATAGAGCAGGGCGTTTTGGTCGTGCTCCGGCGGCAGCATCAGGTCCCTGATCCGTATCATAGGCGCCTCCTTAGCTGTCCGGCAAGACGTCCCGACGACCAGGCCCACTGCAGATTGTAGCCGCCGCAGTCGCCGTCGATATCCAGGACCTCCCCCGCCGCATAAAGGCCGGGGCACAGTCTGCTTTCCAGCGTTGTATCGTAAAAATCCTCCGTCCGGATGCCGCCGGCCGTCACCTGTGCCCCCTCCATGCCCATGGTCCCCAGAACGGGCAGAGCAAAACGTTTGACTGCATGGGTGATACATTCAAGCTGCGGAGCAGACAGTTCTCCGCAGGGCGTTTCCAGAGAGCAGCCGCAGAAACGCAGAAGGGTCCTTCCCAGGCGGTTGTGGAGCATGCCGGTGAGTAAATCCTCGCTTTTCAGCCCTGGCAGATTTTTGCAGCGTGCGCGCAGCATGGCGCAAAGTTCCTCCTCGGTCGTTTCCGGCAGCAGGTCCAGCAACAGTTCTCCTGCGGTATGGCAGGCAGCCTCCCGGGACAGCTCAAAGATCAGCGGGCCGCTGACGCCGTAGTCCGTAAACTGCACCTCGCCGACGCGCTCCTGCCCGCCGTATCTGGCCCGGGCCGTACAGCGCACGCCCTTCAGGGAGCGGACATAGGTCGTATCGGTGCGAAGCTGGACGAGGGATGGGTAGATTTTTGTCTTACTGTGGCCGAAAGAGGCAAGGAGCCGGTACCCCAGGTCCGTGCCGCCCAGCTTTCCTCCCGCCGCGCCGCCGGCACAGACGATAACCCGGTCGGCGCTGTAACGGTTTTCGCCGGACTGGGCAATGAATTCTCCTTTTTTCCGCCGCAGCTCCGAAATCTCGCAGCCGGTAACGATCTCCACATTGCTCCGCTGCTCCAATGTCAGGCGCAGCACATCGACCACGCTGTTGGCACTGTCGCTGCGGGGATAGATTCTCCCGCTGTCCTCCGCCGTGGTCAGCAGACCCAGATCACGGAAGAGCGCCAGGGTGCGCTCCACGCCGAATTCCTCCAGTGCAAAGCGGCAAAACTCCGGCGTCTGGCCGTGGTAATGGGCTGTGGATGTATTCAGATTGCTCAGATTGCAGCGGCCGTTGCCCGTGGCAAGGAGCTTTCTCCCCACACGGGCCTGCCGCTCTAAAAGCAGCACACGGTTCTCCCTGCTTTCCGACGCCGTCAGCGCCGCCATCATGCCCGACGCGCCGCCACCGATGATCATTACTCTCATGTAAGAGCCTCCAATGGATCACAGATTCATTTTGATACCATTATACCCCAAGGCCGCCCTTGAGGCAAGCGCGTTCTTGACACCGGCGGAAAAATCCGCTATGATGTCCTGGGAGATGGTGATAATGACGATGGAAGAGATGATCCCGCGGATCAACGAGCTTGCCCGCAAGGACAAGACCGTCGGACTGACGGAGGACGAAGCAAAAGAGCGTAACGCCCTGCGGCAGGAATACCTCGCCGCTTTTCGCAAGAGCCTCAATGCCCAGTTGGACAACACCTATATCGTCACCCCCGACGGAACCAAGCACAAGCTGAAAAAGAAATAGGACATCACGTCCACTGCAGATAGCCAAAATGAATAAGCAGGATCAGCGCCACGGCCTGGACAACCAGGAGCAGCGGAAAGCCGACGGCAAAGCTTCGGTGGCGCGTCTTGTGGTGAAACAGCCGCATGGCGAGGCAGCCTCCCAGGCTCCCGCCGAGGACTGCAAGCAAAAACAGTGTCTTTTCCGGGATACGCCATTGGCCGTGGACCGCAAAACGCTTGTCCAAAAGCATCATCAGAAACGCTGCGGCGTTTACCGTCAGCAGATAGATCAAAACGACTTTACCCATTACTATGGCTCCTTGCTCCGCCCTGTTTGAAAGGGCTTTCTCCTTTCGCGTGAATACGACAAAACACAGGCGGTGATTACAATGAAAAAATGGCTTGTTGCCGCGATTCTGATCGTTCTGGTGGTCCTGATTGCCGCCAGCGTTTTCCTGGTCCTGCGGTTTTACAGCATCTATAGTTCCCTGGACAGCAGCGACCCGGAGCCGTCCACCCAGCAGACCGACGTGGAGGCCTATATTTCGCCTCTCTGGCCGGCCTTTACCTGCGAATACAGCGACGGTTCCCTGACCATGACCCAGGCCACCACCATCAGCTATGCCGGGGCCCTTTCCTACGGCAAGGAGGTCTACTGCGACGATCTGGCCCCCGAAACTTATCTGTCCGATGCCGTGGCCATAGCGGCGGATGTCGCCAGTCACTGCGGCGTATCGGCAGAGGTGACCTTCCGTTTTCTCAGCTCCGACGGGGAGCCGATCTTTACCGTCTGCAGCGACGGAACCATTTGGACCTGTTGGGGGGCTGAAAAATGAAAGAAAAAATCAAAGCGCTTTTTGACGAAAAGCTGTGGAAATTCTTACTGGTAGGCGTGCTCAACACTCTGGTGGGCAACGGCCTCATGTTCCTGCTCTACAATCTGGCCCATTGGGGCTACTGGCCCTCCACCGCCGTCAGCTATTTCCTGGCCAGCGTCATGAGCTACTTTCTCAACCGCTATTTCACCTTCAAATATCAGGGCGGTGGCTGGAAAGTGGTACTCCGTTTCGCCCTGAACATTGCCGTCTGCTATTTCCTGGCCTACGGCGTTGCGCAGAAGCTGATGTCCGCAATTCTATCCGGCGTGGGAGACTCCCTGCGGGACAACATCGCCATGCTGACGGGAATGTGCCTGTTTGTCGGCCTCAACTACCTGGGGCAGCGGTTCTTCGCCTTCCGCGAGCCGAAAGAATAGTTGACTTTTTCGGGAAGAGCGGATATAATGGCCCAATGATTCGAGGTGATTGTCCATGATTCGACGCACATTGCGAAAGATCATCCCAACCTACGCCATTTTTCCGCTGATCCTGACGGGCCTTATGAATCTTTTCGCCTATCAGGGAAACAAGCTGATCCAGCTCATCGTCGGCATAGACCGGGTTTTCGACCTAACGACGCCGTGGGATAGCTACTTTGCTTTTAACCCGACCTGGGTGCTGGTCTACATAGGGACCTTCGTCTTCTGGACCTACCAATACACCACTGTGGCGCGGGAAAGCCCCGAAAAAGCATATCAGCTTGCGGCGGCGGATTTTGTCGCCAAGCTCATCTGCTTTTTCTTCTTCGCCTTTATGCCGACCACCAACGTCCGCCCGGAGGTGGAGGGCACCGGCTTCATTCCCTTCCTCATGCGCTTCATCTACTGGGTCGATACGCCCACCAACCTGTTCCCCTCGATTCACTGCTTTGTAGCGTGGCTGGGAACGCGGTATATGTTCGAGTGCAAAAAGCTCCGGCATAAGGGCCCGACCTGTGTTCTGTGCGTGATCGGCTCCATTTTGGTCTTCCTCTCCACCCTCCACACCAAGCAGCACGTTCTGCCGGATGTGGTCTCCGGCATCATCGTGGCGGAGATCGGCTGGTTCACAGCGCGGTTTACCAAGCTGCCCAAGGTCGTGGAACGGATCAATGAGAAGTTCATGAAGACCCGTCTGTGCAAGATTCTGTAACAATGAGTTAAATACCCGCCTGCAGGGCTTTTGCAGGCGGGTATTTTTTACTGCACCAAGCGGTTGAGCCATTCGATATAGCTGTCGGAATTTAGCACCATGGGATAGTCCAGAACGATGCAGTCATCCACACCCTGCTCCTGGGCAAATTGCTTCAGGTCCAGGCTGGGTTTTCCGTCGCGGTTGAATTCCCGTGGGTCGATGGCGATGATCTTGCTGTAGTGACTGGTAAGCCAGGGGGCAAAGGCGTTGCCGTAGGATTCCTTCAGTAGCATGCACACCGGGCCGTCCACATCGGTGGAAATGATGGTCACGGGGTGGTCGCCGCCCAGGAAGCAGAGATACTTATTGGAAACGCTGTCGCCGACCCAACTGATGACGCCGATCTCATATTTCAGGCTCAGGGTCGCGTCCTCATAGTAGAAGGTATCCGTCTCCACATAAGGCCGCCAATAATGCAGCGTATCCGGATTTTCCCGCAGAATGGAGCTCTGGGGATAGTCGGAGAGGAAATTATACATGGAGCCGACAAAGGAGTCGTACTGGCCCGTCTCAAAAGAGCTGAGGGGCTGGGCATGAAGTCCGGCGGCATCGCAGAAGGCCGTATAGGCATAGTAGGCGCCCAACTGGGTCCAGTGATGGTCCGTGCGGAAGTAGATGTACTCGTCGATGTGGGAAGCCAGGGCGGAATAGGCATCGACGGTGCGGACATTGCTGCCCATATGGTCATAGCAATAGTCGATCATGTCGATCTGGGAGGAGCTACCGGTGTGATAGTCCTCCGTGGTGTAGAACTCCGCCGCGTTGGGCACGACGATGCTGTAGGTATTCACGTCGCTGCCCAGGGCCGTTGCGATATTGGTCACGGCGCCGGCATAGTCGCTGATGGAATCGTAGTCGGCGTAGGGCACCTCCACGGCGCGGGTACCCACCAGCAGCGCGGCGCCCAGATTTTCCACTACGGTGCCCACTTCCGGTCCGTCACTGGGTGCGACAGATTCGGTGGTTTCCGGCTGGGTCGGTTCCGTTGGCTCCGTTGACTGTAAACTGTCCGAGCCATTGGAGGACGACGCAGCGGTGGAAGGATTTTCCAGCGACGCGCCATGGTCCGCCGCCTGGGAATTCATGTTCAGGATGAGCTGCACGTCGTCCTCACCGGAAAAGCCGGAGAATTTATAAAAGCCGTTTAGGGACGTGTTCATCTTTTTCAGCGATTCCGACTGGGGAAAAGCCTCGGCATAGTATGACCGGGTGCCGCTTGCATAGCTACCGCTGAACAGGCCACTGAAGGTCAGTTCAGGCTTCTGCACATCGGCATTCAGAGAAAACAGCGAATAGATCCCCACAACCAGCATCAGGATCAAAAGCAATGCGCCGAGGACGGCATAGACTTTTTTCATTGGATTACCTCCTCAGAACGAAGCGTACAGCGACGGTTTGCTGGCAGCTCCTACCAGCGATGCCGTGCACAGGTAAAGCAGCAGCACCGCAAAGAGCAGCAGACTGATAGCATAAATGAGCTGAAGGAAAGAAAATTGATTCTCCTTGCGGCCCCGGACCAAAACGGCGCCCCAGAGGAAGCTGAACCAGCGCGGCAGCACCGAGGAGCCGATCAGGCAGACGGCGATCAACGGCACCGTGTTGCCCAAAATCACGCCGACAGAGGAGCTCCAGAAGGGGCCTTTGCCGAACATCATAGCCAGGGAATTGCCCAGAGCGCCCATGTCCTCGTGGGCGAAAATAACCCAGCCGATGAGGACAAAGAACATGGTGATCAGCAGCCGCGCCACGTAGGGCAGTTTTTCAAGCTTCGGCATCAACTGTTTTTCCACCGCCAGCAGCACGAAGAAATACAGGCCCCAGATGATGTAATTCCAGTTGGCGCCGTGCCACAATCCTGTCAGCGCCCAGACGATAAGCAGATTCAAGATCTGGCGGGCCTTGCCCTTACGGTTGCCGCCCAGAGGGATGTAGACGTAATCCCGGAAGAAGCTGCCCAGGGTAATATGCCAGCGTCGCCAGAATTCGGTGATGGACCGGGAGGTGTAGGGCAGGTCGAAGTTCTCCGCGTAGCGGAAGCCGAAAACTCTGCCGAGACCGATGGCCATGTCGGCACAGCCGGAGAACTCAAAGTAGATGTAGAACATGAACATCAGCGCCGCCAGCCAGGCAGCAGCACCGTAGGACAGGCCCTCCAGCTCCGTAAAGGCCACATAGGCATAGTCGGCAATGAGGACCTTCTTTGCCAGGCCGACGCAGAAACGCACCGCACCCTCAAAGATGCCCCGCGGGTTGGCCTTGCGGTGGGTCAGCTGGGTCTTGACCTCGTCATAGCGAACGATGGGTCCCATGAGCATTTTGGGGAACATGGAGATATAGAGCAGGAAGTGGAAGAAAGAACCCTCCGGCGGATGCTTTTTCCGATAGACGTCCACCTGATAGGCGATCAACTGAAAGGTGTAAAAGGAAACACCGATGGGAAGCGCGATGCCAAAGGACACCTTCAGGAGCTTAAATGCCGCCAGGATCAGCAGATTTAAGCCAACAGGCAGCAGCAAGGTAGCGGCTCTTCCCGGGATGACCCGCTCCGCCAGCCAGAAATTGGCAAAGGCTACGGCCACCAGCAGCGGCAGATAATAGGGCTGTCCCATGGCGTAAAACACCAGGCTTGCCACCAGCAGGACCACATTTTTCCGTTTCAGCCCGGGGATCAGGAAATAAATCGCCAGAGTCAGCGGCAAAAAGATATATAAAAAGTAAAGGTTCGAGAATTCCACGGCACTACCTCTTCTCTTTTAACAGCTACTATCACTCTAACAAAAAAAGCGCGTGATTTCAACAACAAATTTACATAATATCTGTTATTTTTTCTTATGGGTGGCAGGCAGCCGTCGAAGCGTGTCAGAAACCACAGTATTTTGCAGAAGCAGGAGCGCCGTCAGATTGGGCAGAGCCATGAGGACGTTCAGGACATCCGCCATTTCCCAGGCAGCGCTGACGGTGAAATAGGGGCCGACAGCAATGGCAAAAAGGTAAGCCACTCGATAGAGCATCCGCAGAACGCGACGCTCCCCTACCAGATACCGCAGGCATTGCTCGGCGTAAAAATTCCATCCGATGATGGTGGCGAAGGCAAAAAAGACCAGGCAGACCATGAGGATGAAGGACGACAGGCTCTCGTTCCAGGGAAGCGCCTCCCGCCAGGCATAGTCCGTGATCTGCACGCCCTCCAGCGGCGCGTTCCAGGCACCCGTTACCACCAGGCACAGGCCCGTCACGGTGCAGATGACAATGGTATCGATGAAGGTCCCCGTCATGGTCACAAGGCCCTGCCGCACCGGGTCCTTTTCATCGGAAGCCGCCGCAGCGATGGGCGACGAGCCGAGGCCCGCCTCGTTGGTAAAGACACCGCGCCCGATGCCCATGCGAAACACCTGGCGGATGGTAATCCCCGCACCTGCGCCAAAAGCCGCACGGGGCGAAAATGCGCTTTTGACGATAAGTACGACAGCCGAGGGGATTCGGTCAGCGCAGCAGATTAACACCACGGCGGAGCAGAGCAGATAGGCCACGGACATGAGGGGCACCAGGGACTCGCAGACCTTGGAAATGCGTTTCACGCCGCCTAAAAGCACCGCAGCCGAGGCTACTGTCACCAGCACGCCGCTGAGGACCGTTGCCCAGGAATAGCTGTAGACGCCGACGGAAAAGGCCGCTTCCGTGTTGAAAAAGCCGTCCACCGCCGAGGTGATGCTGTTGACCTGGGTGACAGTGCCCACGCCCAAGATTCCAACCGCCGCACCGATGGCAGCAAAGCACACCGCCAGCCAGCGGTATTTTTTGCCAAGCCCCAGCTCGATATAGCAGAAAGGTCCGCCCAGCCAGCCGTTTTTGTCGCGGCGACGGTATTTCACCGCCAGAAAGCCCTCGGCATACTGAGTGGCCATGCCGAAGAAGGCGGCGACGAGCATCCAGAACAGCGCGCCGGGACCTCCTGCGCTGAGTGCAGTGGCCACGCCGACGATATTCCCCGTGCCGATGGTCGCAGCCAGGGCCGTGCACAGGGCAGCGTAAGGCGTGATGCCGCTGCCGCTTCCCTGGGTGCGGATCAGCCGGAGGGCAGTGCCCAGCTTGCGGAACTGCAAGCCCCGCAGACGAATCGTAAAAAGCAGACCGATTCCAACAAACAGCGCCATGGTCGGCCAACCCCAGGCCGCTTCCCCCAGACGCGGGAGTATTTCCTCCAAAGCAGTTCCTCCTGTCATTTTCCGACAGTTTTTTGGTGTCGGACAAATATTCCGCTCTATTCTATGCGGTGGTTTCCGCGCCTCATGCCTTGCCGATGGAACTGCGGGAACAAAACGGCGGCGCAGCCCTTTTCTGGCTGCGCCGCTGCAATATTCGGTTGTCGGGGTTCTAAATATCCCGTCTGCCCTCCAGGGCGCGCAGGAGCGTTACCTCGTCGGCATATTCCAGTTGGCTTCCCACGGGGATCCCGTAGGCAAGCCGCGTCACCCGGACCTCCATAGGCCGCAGGAGACGGGAGATATACATGGCCGTGGCCTCACCCTCGGTGTCGGGATTGGTGGCCATAATGACCTCCCGGACGCCGCCCTTCCCTACCCGGGCCAGCAGCTCCCGGATGCAGATATCATCGGGGCCGATGTGATTTAAGGGAGAGATGACGCCATGCAGCACATGGTACACGCCGGTAAACTCCCGGGCACGCTCCATGGCGATCACATCCTTCGGGTCGGCCACCACGCAGATCAGACCGTGGTCACGGCTCTC
>SAMEA3663297__coassemble_847_pt1 | contig 13303 bp, 13 predicted proteins | sample SAMEA3663297__metabat2_low_PE_033 | metagenome-assembled genome bin SAMEA3663297 (sample SAMEA3663297) | pig gut metagenome | biome: pig gut; feature: pig-associated habitat; material: faeces | place: China | collected 2013 | reverse complement strand
CGGAGAGGAAAAGTGCTTCGGTCCCGGCGTTGCGGAGCTGCTGCGCCGGGTAGAGCGGGAAAAATCCCTCCGCGCCGCCGCCATCTCCATGGCCATGGCCTACTCCAAGGCCTGGACGGTCATCCGGAACTCCGAAGCCGAGCTGGGCTTCAAGCTGCTGATCTCCACCACCGGCGGTAAAAACGGAGGAGGTGCTTCGCTCTCACCAGAGGCCAAAAGGCTACTCGCCGCCTACGATGGATTCTGCGCCCGGCTGCGTTCCTTCGCCGCCGAGGAATTTGAACGCAGCTTTTCGGAGATACTGTAGACACACGGCAACACGGACTGCCCGGTCGCGGTCCGTGTTATTTTTTGTGACATATCACAGTTCATTTTTTCGACAGAAAATTGGAAGTTTGACACTATCTGCAACCGATTTGTTATTTTCGCTTTACAATTTGGCTTATTTATGTTATACTCTACTTTGTCTATATTTGGATTGCTAATCTTTTTCCGATTGGATATACTCCTAATGTGAAAGGGTATGTATATGACGCAATATATCATCCGGGGCGGAAAGCCCCTGAACGGAACTGTTACCATCAGCGGCGCGAAAAACGCAGCCGTTGCTATTTTGCCCGCAACCTTGCTTGTCAACGGCACCTGCCGTATTGAAAACGTCCCCGACATCTCCGACGTGCATCTGCTGTTGGAGATCCTGGACCATATGGGCGCGGAGATCCGCCGTCTGAGTCCCAACACGCTGGAAATCTCCTGCGTTCATGTCCGTGACAGCGAGGCCTCCGACACCCTCGTGCGTCGCATCCGCGCCTCCTATTATCTCATCGGCGCGCAGCTTGGCCGCTTCGGTCACGCCAGAGTCGCCCTTCCCGGCGGCTGCAACTTCGGCGCGCGCCCCATCGACCAGCACATCAAGGGCTTTGAGGCCATCGGTGCAGACGTGACGCTCTCCAACGGCTTTGTCTGCGCCACCGCGCCGGAAGAAGGACTGACCGGCGGCCGCGTCAATCTGGACGTGGTTTCCGTCGGCGCCACCATGAACATCATGATCGGCGCGGTCCTTGCCAACGGCACCACCATCATCGAAAACGCCGCCAAGGAGCCTCATATTGTTGATTTGGCCAACTTCCTCAACGCCATGGGCGCCAAGATCTCCGGCGCGGGCACCGATACCATCAAGGTCCGCGGCGTCCGCTCCCTCCACGGCGGCAGCTATTCCATCATTCCCGACCAGATCGAGGCAGGTACCTATATGGCGGCCGTCGCCGCCGTCGGCGGCAATGTTCTGATCCAGAACGTCATTCCCAAGCACATGGACTGCATCAGCGCCAAGCTGCGGGAAATGGGCGCCAAGGTGACGGAATATGACGACGCCATCCGCGTACAGCGCACCGGCATCCTCCGCCGCGCCAACGTCAAAACCCTGCCCTATCCCGGCTTCCCGACGGATATGCAGCCGCAGATCGCCGTGTGTATGTCCCTGGCCTCCGGGGTCAGCGTGATCACCGAGAGCATCTATGACACCCGGTTCGGCTACTGTGCCGAGCTCAACCGCATGGGCGCTGCCATCAAGGTGGAAACCAAAGTGGCCGTCATCACCGGTGTGGAGCAGCTCCACGGCTGCACCGTCCACGCCTGTGACCTGCGCGCCGGTGCAGCTATGGTCATCGCCGGTCTTGCCGCCGACGGCACCACCGTCGTGGAGGAAGTCGAATTTATCGAGCGCGGCTATGAAAATATCATCGGCAAATTGGCTGCCCTCGGTGCTTCCATCAAGCGCGTCGAAACCCCCAGCCGCCGTTCCGTTCACGCCGCCGGATAATCATATGGAATCATTCGTCACCGTCCTTGAACTCATCGGTACCATTGCCTTTGCGGCCTCTGGGGCGCTGACTGCCATAAAAAAGCACATGGATCTGCTGGGCATTATTGTTCTGGGTGTTGTCACCGCCACCGGCGGCGGCATCCTGCGGGACGTGATTCTGGGCATCACGCCGCCGCTGGCCTTCCGTGATCCCCTGTGTGCGCTGGTGGCCGTCGGCACATCGATCCTTCTGTTCATTCCCTGGCTCCGTCACCATCTGACCCATAATCAGCGCCTGTTTGACGCGGTTCTGCTGGTCATGGATTCTCTGGGGCTGGGCGTTTTTACCGTCATGGGCATCTGGAACGCCCTGGCGTTTTCGCCGGACCGCAGCACTTTCCTGCTGGTTTTTGTCGGCGTGCTCACCGGTGTGGGCGGCGGTATCCTCCGGGACATCCTGGCGGGCAATACCCCCTACATACTGGTCAAGCACATCTACGCCTGTGCTTCTCTGGTAGGTGCGTTGTCCTGCGCCCTGCTGTGGCGGCATCTGCCGGAATACGCAGCCATGCTGATCTCCATGTCTCTGGTGCTCATCATCCGGCTCCTGGCAGCGGTGTTCCGCTGGAATCTGCCACGGGCAGACGATACGTAGATTTTGACCTCCGATCCAATCGGAGGTCTTATTTTTTTGATTTTCAGAAACTATTTATTGACAAACGATAATTCCTGTGATAATCTGGCATTAGAAATCAAAAGGAGGTTTGTCCATGAAAAAAGGTTCTGTGATATTCTGCACCGTCTTTGTCTGCCTGTTTTTGGCGCTTCTGGTTGTGCTTTTGTTCCTCGCACCTCAGCTCGTCGACGCCTACGATAACTTCCGCGCGCTTGCCGAGGGTGTCGGAGATGTGATTCTGATCGCGTTTTACCTCTGCGCCGTACCCGCTGCTGCCGCGCTGCTGTGCCTTTTGGGGCTTCTCCGGACCATCCGGCAGGAAGAGCCCTTTGCAAAGCGCAGCGCGGTGCTGATGTCCGCCGTCTCCTGGTGCTGTGTGGCCGTCGCTCTCATTACTGGCGGGGCTGGCTTCCGTTATTTTCCATTTTTCTTTGTCGCAGTAGCTATGGTGTTTCTCTTCCTCATCGTCCGCGTGGTGCGCATGTGCTTTGTTGCCGCTGCCGCGCTGAAGGAAGAAAACAGCCTGACGATCTGAGGTAGTGCCATGGCAATCATTGTGAATTTGGACGTGATAATGGCAAAGCGCAAGATCTCCTCCAATGAGCTGGCGGAGAAGATCGGCATCACGCCCGCCAATTTATCCATTTTGAAAACCGGAAAGGCCCGTGCAATCCGCTTTTCCACCCTGGACAGCATCTGCAAGGCCCTGTCCTGCCAGCCGTCTGACATTCTGGAATACCGTGAGGAGGATACCGATGGAAAACAGACCTGAAAACTTTCGGACCGAGCCGCAACCCCAGGTATTTTACTATACGGAGCCGCAGCCGCTGCAGCCGCCGGTACAGCCGCCGCGCCTCACTCCCTACCGCGCCTCCACCAGGCGGGACATGATCTTTGCCCTGCTGCTGGCAGTCCTCAGCATCCTTTGTGCCGACTTCTATTTCTGGGGCGGCGCGGGTCCTGCCGCCGGGATCGCCACCGTCTGCCTGCTTTTGACCGGTGCCGCCTATCTTTGGCGCAGCCGGAAAACGGTGACAGCCTATGGCTGCTTCTGCTGCGCCGTCTGTCTGGCCTGCGCTCTCAGCCTGATCTTCAACGACAGCTTCAAGTTTCTTTCCGTTCTCACCATGATCCTCTGCGCCGCCTTGGCGATTCTGGAATTCATGCAGCTTCGCTCCCGCACCGACGGCAGCTTCCGGTCCATCGGCGACGTATGCTACATAGTTTTTGCCATGACCTTCGGCAAGCTGGCAGACGGCGGCTATGCGCTTTTCCACAAGCAGGGTGAAGACGGCTCCCCTGAGCGCCGCAAGACCGGCAGCGTCCTGCTGGGCCTTGTCATCGCTCTCCCGGTGCTGCTGATCATCGTCCCGCTGCTGGTGCTCTCCGACGCCGCCTTTGAATCCATGGTGGAACTTCTGGACTTTGCGCATCTGAGCGAGCTTATCGGCGCAGCGGTCCTTGGTCTTGGGCTGTTTTTCCTGCTGTTTGGGCTGCTGTTCAGCCTTCCCCGCTGTGAACGGGAGCCTGCGGAGCGTTCTGCGCGCCGGGGCGTGGAGCCGATCATCATCGTTACCTTCCTCTCCGTCGTAGCTCTGGTCTATGTGCTCTACCTGTTCTCCCAGCTTGCCTATTTCTTCAGTGCCTTCCGCGGTCTGCTGCCGGAGGACTATTCCGTGGCCGAATACGCCCGGCGGGGCTTCTTTGAGATGTCGCTCCTGTGCGCCATCAACCTGTTTATTATCTTCCTGTCCCATCTGCTGTGCCGCAAGCGCGAGGGAAAGGCACCCCTTCCCGTGCGCCTGCTGTGCCTGTTCCTGTGCGTCTTTTCCCTGATTCTGGCGGCAACGAGCCTGTCAAAGATCATCCTCTACGTTGACCGCTTCGGCATGACCCGACTGCGCATCCTGACCAGCATCTTCACAGTGCTTCTGGTCGTGATCTTCCTGGCGGTTATCCTCCGGCTGTTCAGCAGGAAAACGCCCTATATGAAGATCAGCCTCATTGCCGCTTCCCTCCTGCTGCTGCTCACGGCCTATGCCAACGTCGACCGGGTCATCGCTGCTTACAACGTCGGCGCCTACCAGAGCGGCAAACTCAGCAGCATCGACATGGTCACCCTTGAAAATCTGGATTCCAACGCCGTAGTGCCCTATCTCTGGGAGCTGACCGGTGACGCAGACAAAAACGTCGCACAGGAGGCAAAGGTATTGCTTTCTGCTCGGGCTGACAGTCTGTATGCCATCGAATATAATGGCTCCGACGGCACCTGTGCGCTGGGTGAGCCGCTCTATGACTGGCGCAGCCGCGATCTGACAACCGCCCGTGCCATGGCAGTCTTAGAGGAGCATTTCGACGATTACTACATTCCCCCGGTTAATAGAAATTAAACCTGCATTTCCCTCCCTGCCTCCGCATAAGCTGTTTTGGACACACAGCGAAGGAGGTCAGGCACATGAGGGAAACAATCGAACAGCGAGCCTGTGATTTGGCTGTGTACATGATTGAGAACAAGGCGACCGTCCGTGCTGCCGCCAGGCAGTTCGGCGTCAGTAAGTCCACCGTGCATAAGGACATCCGTGAACGGCTCCCGCACCTGAACCGGGCCCTGTATCTGCAGGTCCAGGCAGTCCTGGAGCAGAACAAGGCCGAGCGCCATATCCGCGGCGGCATGGCGACCAGGAAAAAATATCGCGGCGAATGTACCAAATGACGCCTGCATAGGACGCCGCAATGTACTTTGCGCACCGATCGTGTGCGCGGCACGCGGAATCCTGAATGAAATATGATAAGGCAGCCTGCCGGCGGTTTCCGGCGGGCTGCCTTCGTCAATCAGCACAAATTTCCGGGGCGAAATTGTGCGAAGCGCAGAATTTCTCAAAAACTCATAATTTTTGGTGGAATCAAAAAAATTTTTTGTTTTTTCGGTTGATTATTTTGATTTGTTGACGTATACTGATAGTATAAAAGGGCAGGATGCCCCGAATTTACAGGAGGATAACCATGAAATACGATCGTACTTATAACTTCTCCGCAGGTCCCGCCACCATGCCTGAGGAAGTCCTTGAGGAAGTCCGCGACGAAATGATGAACTACAGAGGCTCCGGCATGTGCGTCATGGAAATGTCCCACCGTTCCAAGGTCTATCAGCAGATCATCGACGAAGCGGAACAGGATCTTCGCGACCTGATGGGAATTCCCGACAATTACAAGGTACTCTTTATCCAGGGCGGCGCTACCCTGCAGTTCTCCATGATCCCCATGAACCTGATGAAGAACGGCAAGGCCGTCTACATCGAGACCGGCGCATGGTCCAAGAAGGCCATTGCCGAGGCCAAGAAGGTCGGTGAGGTCATCGTCGCCGCCTCCTCCAAGGATAAGAACTACACCTACATTCCCGACTGCTCCGATCTGGACATCCCCGAGGATACCGATTACGTCTACATCTGCGAAAACGAGACCATCCACGGCGTGACCTGGAACAAGCTGCCCAATACCAAGGGCCACACGCTGGTTTCCGACCAGTCCTCCATGTTCCTGTCCCGTCCCTGCAACGTCTCCGACTACGGCATGATCTACGCCGGTGTGCAGAAGAACGTCGGCCCTGCAGGCATGGTGGTGGTCATCGTCCGTGAGGATCTCATCCGCGACGATCTGACCGATCTTCCCATCTATCTGCAGTATAAGACCCATGCCGACGCCGGCTCCATGTACAACACCCCCAACTGCTGGGCCATCTACGTCTGCGGCAAGGTCTTCAAGTATCTGAAGAAGATCGGCGGCCTGGGTGTCATGGAACAGCGCAACATCGACAAGGCCAAGATCTTCTACGATTTCCTGGACAGCTCCAAGCTCTTCAAGGGCACCGTCGTTCCTGAGGACCGCAGCCTGATGAACATTCCCTTCGTCACCGGCAATGCCGATCTGGACGCAGAAGTCATCGCCTACACCAAGAAGGCCGGCTTTGAGAACCTCAAGGGCCACAAGTCCGTCGGCGGACTGCGCGCCTCCGTCTACAACGCCATGCCCAAGGAGGGCGTCGAGGCGTTGGTGGCCTGCCTGAAGCAGTTTGAGGCAGAGCATCAATAATTCAGTTCATTTCTGTGGGGGAGGATGGTGCATCCTCCTCCGCAGTGCGCAAAAATCAATTACAAATTAAGGAGAGTTGTATTATGCGAATTCTTGTTACTGACGGAATGGACAAGTCCGCCATCGCCCAACTGACCGCACAGGGTCACGAGGTCGTCGAGCAGTTCTACGAGCCCGATCAGCTGGGCGCCGCTCTGCGCGATTTTGACGTGGCAGTCGTCCGCTCCAAGACCAAGGTCCGTGCCAACCATATCGACGAGGCCAAGGGCAGCCGCCTCAAGCTCATCATCCGCGGTGGTGTGGGCGTTGACAACATCGACGTCAAGTACGCCGAAGCCAACGGCATCAAGGTCATGAACACCCCCCGCGCTTCCTCTCAGTCCGTCGCCGAGCTGGCCATGGCCCATATGTTCTCCTGCTCCCGTTATATCTCCATTTCCGGCGCTACCATGCGCGAGGACAAGTGGGAAAAGAAGGCCTACGGCAAGGGCATCGAGCTGTGCGGCAAGACCCTGGGCATCGTCGGCTACGGCCGGATCGGCCAGGCGCTCGGCAAGATGGCAAAGGCCATCGGCATGGATGTCATCGCCTTTGATATCTTCCACATCCCCGGCATCGAGGAGCAGTTGGGTGTCCCCTACGTTGAGATGGACGAGCTGCTTGCAAAGTCCGATTTCATCAGCGTCCATGCCCCGGCAGTGGACGGTGGCGCTCTCATCAATGCCGACAGCATTGCCAAGATGAAGGACGGCGTCGTCATCATCAACACCTCCCGCGGCAGCAACGTCGACGAGGACGCCCTGCTGGCAGCTCTGGAGTCCGGCAAGGTCCGCGCCGCCGGTCTTGACGTTTTCGCCGAGGAGCCCGCAAAGAACCGCGCCCTCTACAACCACCCCATGGTTTCCTGCACCCCGCACATCGGCGCAGCCACCGTGGAAGCCCAGAAGCGCATCGGTGCCGAGATCGTTTCCATCATTGAGAATTTCAAAGCTTAAAATCCATTGCTCGTAACTGCGCACACAAAACACGGAGGCTGACCGCCTCCCGAACATAAAAAGGAGATTGTATCATTATGAATGCATATGTCCAGAGCGTCATCGACAATGTCAAGAAAAAGCATGGCAATGAGCCGGAATTCGTGCAGACCGTCGAGGAGGTTTTCTCCTCCATTTCCCCGGTCATCGACGCCCATCCCGAATATGTGAAGGCCGACCTGCTCAACCGCATGGTCGAGCCGGAGCGGATGTTCACCTTCCGCGTCGTCTGGATGGATGACAAGGGCGACTATCACACCAACATCGGCTACCGCTGCCAGTTCAACGGCGCTCTCGGCCCCTACAAGGGCGGCCTGCGCTTCCAGCCCAACGTCTATCCCGGCATCATCAAGTTCCTGGGCTTTGAGCAGATCTTCAAGAACAGCCTGACCGGTCTTCCCATCGGCGGCGGCAAGGGCGGCTCCGATTTCGACCCCGCCGGCAAGTCCGATGCGGAGATCATGCGCTTCTGCCAGAGCTTTATGACCGCTCTGTACCGCTACATCGGGCCGGACATCGACGTTCCCGCCGGTGACATGGGCGTCGGCGGCCGTGAGATCGGCTACCTGTTCGGCCAGTACCGCCGCCTGAAGGGCGTCTGGGAGAACGGCGTTCTCACCGGCAAGGGCTTCTCCTACGGCGGTTCCCTGACCCGTCCGGAAGCCACCGGCTACGGCGCAATGTACTATCTGCAGGAAGTCCTCAAGCATGAGGGCGAGGACATCAAGGGCAAGACCATCGCCTGCGCAGGCTTCGGCAATGTCACCTGGGGCATCTGCAAGAAGGCCATGCACCTGGGCGCCAAGGTCATCACCCTCTCCGGTCCCGACGGCTACATCCTCGACGAGGAGGGCGTTTCCTCCAGCCAGGAAAAGGTCGATTTTCTGCTTGAAATGCGTAACTCCGGCAGAAACCGTGTCCAGGATTATGCCGACAAGTTCGGCGTACCTTTCTTCCCCGGCGAAAAGCCCTGGGGCGTCAAGGCTGATGTCATTATGCCGTCTGCCATGCAGAACGACGTCAGGATGGACTCCGCCCAGAAGATCGTCGCCAACGGTGTCAAGTACTACATCGAGGTGGCCAATATGCCCACCACCAACGACGCTTTGGCCTATCTCATGAGCCAGAAGAACATGATCGTCGCTCCGTCCAAGGCTGTCAACGCAGGCGGCGTTGGCGTCTCCGCGCTGGAAATGGCGCAGAACTCCGAGCGTCTGGTCTGGACCGCCGAGGAAGTCGACAACCAGCTCCACCGCATGATGGAGAACATCCACCGCGTCTCGGCAGAGGCTGCCGAGGAATACGGCCTGGGCTACAATCTGGTGGCCGGTGCCAATATCGCCGGCTTCAAGAAGGTCGCAGAGGCCATGATGGAGCAGGGTATTTTCTGATTCTAAAAGTGTTTTTCAAAAAAGCACCGCCGAACCCTCGGCGGTGCTTTTTCTGTAATTAATCAGATTTCTTATAGATCACAAGCTCCTCCGGCACCTCATCAAAAACGGTATACCCGTTTCTCTCCAGGAACTTGATGAAATTCTCGAAGCCGTTCTCCTCCCCTTCCGTGGCATACTGCCGGAAATCCCCCTCCGGCACGTCAAGGCCAAGAACGATATACTCCGTCTGCAGCACATGGTCTATTGTGGCAAACGCGACATCATACAGCGTCTCCCGCTGAGAGAGGAAGGTCGTATAGGAGAAAGTGGAAGTGACCGGCGCATCCTCCGGGATGGCGGAAAGGGCGCTGCGAATGCTCTGGTGGGTACCATGCTCCCGGATACACTCAATGGGATATTGCAGGGCCTTGGGCACCACAGTCATACAGAAGCAAGCCATACTGACGGAAGCGGCGGCGGCAAGGGCAAATACCCGCTGCCGGTCCAGCTTCAGCTCCGCCAGGTTGACGGCGGTCAGGTACAGCAGGCAGGCCGCAGAACCAAAGGTGTACTGGAAGAAAATACTATGCTGATATTTATAGTCGGACATCAGATTGATCAGAATGTACGGGATCAACAGAATGTAACGCTCATAGCGCCTCGTCAGCAGGGGCAGCCCCAGGAGCGGCAGCATCGTCAGCAGGATAAAATACAGCTTCCCGCTCTCTACACATTCCGAGAGGGCCTTCATGGGGTTGAGAAGCACCGACAGCACGACGGTAAACAAAGAGGAATCGCCGTCGAACATAAAGTTCTGATACCGGTAGGTCATCACGCCGTCCCCGGACCTTGCAAGGTAGCCCGTGGTAAGGAAAAACCACAGCAGGGATGCCAGAAGCAGCGCGGCAGCCGTGAACAGTTCCTTTTTGTTTTCTTTCCGCCAGCGAAGGACCGTCCTGACCATGAGCCAGAGGGCGATGACCGCCACATAGACGGCGGCATCCTCCTTGACCGTCAGGGTCAGGAGCGCGGAGATCGTGATGATGCCGGTGTTTTTCCTGTCGATCCCGTGGAACAGCCACAGCAGCAGCGGCATCAGAAAGCAGTTTTCGTGGATATCATAGCTGGCGCCGCCGGAAAAGGCCGGATAAAGCAGGAGGACGGCGCACAGGAGCATTCTCTGCACACCGGACAGGCCATGGTCCTTTCCGATCCTCCAAAGGGGGATCACCGCTGATGCCATCACCGCCGCCTGAAGCGCCTGCAGCGTGACCGGCGAAGGCACCAACAGATAGAACGGCAGCAGAAGATACCAGATCGGCGACATATGTACCATGAAGTGGGACATGAGCCCGTCCCGCTCCAGGGTAGTCATCGGAAGGCCGGATTCCTTCATGTGATAGAACATCTGGGAAAAGATGCCGAAGTCATAGGTCGGCGTGCTGAAACTGTATACCCGGCAGACCGTCCACACGCTGACGAACAGGAAGAATAAAACCGTCAGTCCCACTGTGACCCACAGGCAGGCTTTGTGGCCGCTCCTGGGCGTAAAAACAGGCTCAGGTGAGCTGTCCCAGCCCCGGACGGCATAAACCACCAGCAAGGCAAGCAGCGCAATACAGGCGCACAAAAGCCCCTTGGAATAGGAGGCGCGCAGGGATACGGCAGCCAGGACCGTAAAGATCCCGACAACGCACCAGCGCTCCACGGACACGGTGTTTACAAAGCGGGACATCCCCCAGAGCAGAACGGTCCCCAAAGCGGTCAAAAGCAGCACGCGGCCCAGGGACATGGCCGCCAAGCCATCCATCCCGGAAAGGTCCCGCAGCCACGACGGCAAGAGCAAGTACTCCATTGTCACTGCCAGCAGCCACGCGGCAAGAAGCTGACGGATCAGGTCCGCCGTTTGGAAACGGCGGAGTTTTTTCTGCAATATCATTCCCCTGGCTTCCTCTTTTCTTCCGTGCAGCTCTCAAGTGCTGCAACATTTTGGTTTACATAATCTATGTATTGAAAGGTGACACCGTTTTCTTCCATGAGTTCGGAAGCGCAGTCCTGCCGCCACTGAGGCAGCGCATCCAGATTGGGGAAAAAGCGGTCCGCTTTGCCGTCAAACCAGGTCCTGGTCAAAAGCACTCTGTCACAATAAGGCAGCAGCGCCCGGTAGACGCTCTCGCCCCCGATGACGAACACCTCTTCCGGCGGCAGCTCTTTTACCGCTTCCAGGAGTGCCCGGATGGAGGAAAACACCTCCGCTTTTTCTGCGGAAAAGCCCGGATTCCTCGACAAAATTAGATTTCTTCGGTTTTTCAGAGGCCGTTTTCCCGGGAAAGTTTCCAGGGTCTTTCTTCCCAGAATCACCGTCTTCCCTACCGTCAGTTCCCGAAACCGCTTCAGATCCGACGGCACGGCGACCAGCAGACGGTTTTCCGCTCCGATGCCCCAATCCGGGGTCACATTTACGATGGCTCTCATTTTTCAGACCGCCACCGGGATCTTCTCCCGGAATTCGTGATAGCGATAGTTTTCCATACGGAAATCCTCCACCCGAAAATCATAAAAGTCCTTGACTTCCGGGTTTACATAAAACCTTGGCGCCGGGATGGGCTCATTTTCCAGCATCCTCTCCACCAGAGGTACATGACGGTCATAGATATGGCAGTCGGCGATCACATGGACCAACTCTCCCGCCTCCAAACCGCTGACCTGCGCCAGCATATGGACCAGGACGGCATATTGGACCACGTTCCAGTTGTTGGCGGTCAGCATATCCTGGGACCGCTGGTTCAGGATCGCGTTCAGCGTGTTGCCGCTGACGTTGAAGGTCATGGAATAGGCACAGGGATAGAGGGCCATTTCATGCAGGTCTGCAAAATTGTAGAGGTTGGTCAGAATGCGTCGGCTGGCGGGGTTGTGCTTCAGGTCGTACAGTACCCGGTCCACCTGGTCAAACTCCCCCTCCGGGTAGACGTGCTTCACGCCCAACTGATAGCCGTAGGCCTTGCCGATGGAGCCGTTCTTGTCGGCCCAGCTATCCCAGATATGACTGTGCAGGTCATGGACATTGTTGGATTTTTTCTGCCAGATCCACAGAAGCTCGTCAATGCAGGATTTATAGAAAGTCCGCCGCAGGGTCATAATTGGGAATTCCTCCCGCAGATCATAGCGATTGACGACGCCAAAGCATTTGACCGTGTGGGCAGGCGTACCGTCCTCCCAGCGGGGACGCACCTGTTGGTCCGTGTCCCAGACGCCCTCAGAGAGGATCTTTCGGCAGGTCTCGATATATTTCAAATCAGCTTGACTCATATAATCACCCCGCTTACCATACCAAATCGTCGCAGGATTGTCAATATGCGTAATTATTGCCGCAGTTTTGCAAAGTTCACAATTATTTTACACGCAACCCCTTGCGCTGTTAAAAATATGGTGCAACAATAGGTGTGAACGTAATAATTCGGTTCAGAAAACGACATAAATAAGTGAGAAAGTAACTAAAAAGAGGGATGGAACGATGGAACTGATATTAAACCGGGAAAAGGACAACTCTGTCGGCGTTGTATTTTTAACGCTGGAGGGCCTGTGTGCGATCACACTGCTCTTTGCGGCTTTTCGCAGAAAGCTGAATTATGTAGGGCTTTGCCTGTCCTCCATGCTGCTGCTTTTTGCACCGACTCTGCTGGAACGACTGTTCCGTGTGCACATTCGCCCCGGCATGAAAAAGGTTCTCATGATCTACGCCGTTGCCGGTCCCGTAGGCGGAAACGTATACCAGTTGTATTTCACCATCCCCTTCTGGGATAAGATCCTCCACATTCTCTGCGGCGTTCTGTTTGCCATGCTTGGCTACAGTCTGCCGGATCTGCTGGAGCCGGAGCACGAACACAGCAGCGCTTCCCGCTGCATCAGCGCCGTCTGTGTCGCCATGACCATCGGCGTTCTGTGGGAGATCTACGAATTCTGCGGCGACACCTTCTTCGGCCTGGATATGCAGAACGACACTGTCATCTCCGGCTTCTCCTCCTATCTGCTGAGCGACACCGTCGGCGAGCGTGGTGCCGTTTCCGAGATCAGCAGCGTGGTCATCAACGGCCAGGAGCTTGGCGTCGGCGGTTATATTGACATTGGCCTGCGCGACACCATGCTGGACCTGATCATGTGCCTGTTCGGCTCTATCGGTGTCTGCTGTGTCGCGAAACTGAGCAAGAAGCCCATGCCGCCCATGATAGAGCGTGTTTGCACCGAAAAAACAAGATTATGAAGAAAGAGCGGGGTAGTGTCAAGTATTATGCGCAAAATTGATTATAACTCTGGTAGAAATCTTTTA
>SAMEA3663297__coassemble_826_pt1 | contig 13603 bp, 11 predicted proteins | sample SAMEA3663297__metabat2_low_PE_033 | metagenome-assembled genome bin SAMEA3663297 (sample SAMEA3663297) | pig gut metagenome | biome: pig gut; feature: pig-associated habitat; material: faeces | place: China | collected 2013 | reverse complement strand
GCCTCCTGGGCCGTATTGCACAGCCAGTACGGAATGACCTTGAATTTCCGCTCCCGCAAATAATCCAGGGTCTGGCCGTGGGTCTGGAATTCCGCGCCCTCGGCAAGCTGGAGGTTGAAGATCAGGATATCCAGCCTCCGCTCCGCTGCCACGGCCGGGTCCAGCTGGCGCAGACTGCCCGCTGCGGCGTTTCTCGGATTGGCAAAGAGGCTCTGGCCCTTTGCCTCCCGTGCGGCGTTGATCTGCTCGAACACCTCCCGGGACATGAACACCTCGCCCCGTACGATGAGACGGTGGGGCGCGTTTTCAATGTGCATGGGGATGGAACGGATGGTCTTGAGGTTCTCCGTCACGTCCTCCCCCGTCACGCCGTCGCCCCGGGTCGCGCCGCGGACAAAGCTGCCGTCGATGTATTCCAATGCCACGGAGAGGCCGTCCACCTTGGGTTCCACGCTGTAAAGGGCCTCCGGGACGGTCTCCCGGAGCTTTGCGTCAAAGTCCCGGACCTCGTCCTCGGAAAACACGTCCTGCAGGCTCTCCAGAGGTACCTCGTGGACGTACTTCTCAAATTTGCTCAACGCAGCGCCGCCGACGCGCTTGGTGGGAGACAGAGGCGAGGCGTACTCTGGATACTGCGCCTCCAGTTCCTCCAATTGCCGCAGCAGGCGGTCATATTCAAAATCTGCCATGGTGGGCGCGTCCAGGACATAATACTTGTGGTTGGCTTCCTCCAACAGGGCGGTCAGCCGCGCGATTTCTTCTTTCGGATTCATGGTAGCTCCTCCATGCCAAAGTAAGTGGTCGGCACCGTGCCGACAATGACCGTTTCCGCCGCCACGACGGCGGAGTCCACGTTGATCTCACTGGTCCCCGTCCAGGTCAGGATGGTGATGCAGACGTGGATGTCGATATAAATGGAATGTAACGTCTGGTTGATGCCTGCCGACTGGAAGCTGTTGCGGAAGGAGGCGTCAGAGGTCCTGACCGCCAGCACCCGCACCGGCACCAGCGGTCCCCGACCGGAAAACAGTTCCGGCAGAAGAACGGAGCCGATGGGTACGCCGAGCTGCTCCATGGAGAGCTGCTCCAGCTCTTCATCCATGCGCTGAAGGACGCTGGTCTTCAGGCGGTTCAGCTCGCCGATGTTGGTCCGGATGGCCGTCACATTTCCGTTGGCGTCCTTTTCGATTGTAACCATTCGATCGTAATCAAATTCACCCTCGGCGATCTGATCGGCAATGGCGGCGTTGATGGCGTCGGAGGCCTGATTATCCACCTGGGTTTCGATCAACTGCTCCGCCATCGGCGCAAGCCGGAAACGGAACAGCAGCGTCAGGCCGGAAACGACGATCACCGTCACCGCCACGATCAGCCGCAGACGGTTTCGCTGGGCATGTGTCATCCTATCACCCCGCCTATTCCTATGGCGGCGGGTGGGATGTTATGCCTGTTTTTTCATGCGGGTGGAAGCCGCGCCTGCCATGAGGCGCTTGGTTCCCACCTGGTCAAAGGCGATCTCCAGCATGGCGTCGTTGCCCATTTTCAGCACATTGAGGACCATGCCCCTGCCGAAAACATCGTGAACGACCATATCCCCCTTGAAAAACTCCGGCGCGGCAGCGGTTTTTTTCGGCGTCATAAAGGAATCGATGCTGCGGCGCGGCGTCTGGGGCTTGGGCGTATAAGCGCCGTAATCGGTATAGGCTTTCGGCGCGGCAGAGGATTTTTCCAATAGCAGCTCCTCGGGGATCTCCTTGAGGAATCGGGAGGGCCGGTTGACGGTGGTATGTCCGTAGAGCATACGCTGACGGGCGCTGGTGATGGTCAGATGCTGCTTTGCGCGGGTGATGGCGACGTAGCACAGGCGGCGCTCCTCCTCCATCTCCTCCCGGTCGCCGATGGAACGCATCCCGGGGAACAGGCCCTCCTCGCAGCCGACAATGTAGACATTGGGGAATTCCAGGCCCTTGGCCGCGTGCATGGTCATCATCACCACCGCGTCGGCATCCTTGTCGTACTGCTCAATGTCCGTATAGAGGGCGATTTCCTCCAAAAAGCCGCTGAGGGTAGGCTCGTCGGTATTCTCCATATAGGTCAGAATGGAGGATTTCAGCTCTCGGACGTTTTCCAGGCGGGCGCGGTTTTCCGGGTCGTCCTTCTGCTCCAGCATGGCCACATAACCCGTGCGGATGAGCAGCTCCTCATAGAAGTCCGGCAGGGGCAGGGTGCCCAGCAGCTCGGCGCACTCCTCGATCATGACGGTAAAGGCCATCAGCTTTGCGGCCGAGCGCTCCATGGCCGGATAATTGTAGGGGTCGCTGATGACCGTATACATGGGTGTGCCTGCCGCCGCACACAGCCGCTCGATGGCCTCCACCGTCTTTGCACCGATGCCCCGGGGCGGCTGGTTGAGGATGCGCTTGAGGCGCAGGTCATCGGCCCGGTTGTTGATGACCCAGAGATAGGCCAGCATATCCTTGACCTCGGCCCGGTCAAAGAAGCGGGTGCCGCCGATAATGCGGTAGCGCACACCGCTGCGCTTGAAGGCATATTCCAGCGCGTTGGACTGGGCGTTGGTGCGGTAGAGGATGGCGAAGTCGTTCAGATGCCGGCCCTTGGACTCGGAAAGGATGTTGTTGGCCACAAAAGCGGCCTCGTCACTCTCGTTGGCGGCCTCATAGTGGAGGATCTTCTCCCCCACGCTGTTGTTGGTCCACAGGCGCTTGCCCTTGCGGCCCAGATTGTTGGAAATGACCGCGTTGGCGGCGTCCAGAATGGACTGGGTGGAGCGGTAATTCTGCTCCAGGCGGATGACCTTGGCGCCGTGGAACTGGTTTTCAAAGTCCAGAATATTCTGGATCGTCGCGCCGCGGAAGCGGTAGATACTCTGGTCATCGTCGCCTACGACACAGATGTTTTCGTAGCGCCCGGCCAGAAGGGAGGCCAGAAGATACTGCAAATTATTGGTATCCTGGTACTCGTCAATGAGGACATAGCGGAATTTGCGCTGGTAGTAGTCCCGCACCTCCTCAAACTGCTGCAGAAGCTGGACTGTCAGCAAAATGATATCGTCGAAATCCACCGCATTGGCGGCTTTTAAGCGCTGCTGGTAATCGCCGTAAAGCTCGGCGATCCGTTTCAGGCGGAAGTCATCGCCGGTATGGCGGGCAAATTCCGCAGGCGACTGCTGCTTGTCCTTTGCCTTGGAGATCACGCCCAGAACAGCTCTCGGCGGGAACACCTTTTCGTCCAGATTCCGGTCCCGCAGGACCTCCTTCATGACCCGCTCGGAATCGGCGGAGTCGTAGATGGTAAAGCTGCTGCTGTAGCCCAGGCGCTCGATCTCCCGCCGCAGGATCCGGCAGCAGGCGCTGTGGAAGGTCATGGCCCACACGCCCTCGCGCTGGGCGCCCAGAAGTCCGGCCAGACGGTCCTTCAGCTCGTTGGCGGCCTTGTTGGTAAAGGTGATGGCAATGATGCTCCAGGGGTTGGCAGGGTGCAGCGTACACAGGCGTTCTGCGCGCCAGCCGTCCGTCGGATTGGACAGCTCACCCTCCAAAAAGATCACGTCCTCCTCGGTGATATCCTCTGGGATCTCCTTGCTGTCCGCGCCGCAGCCAAAACGGATGAGATTGGCAATACGGTGAATCAGCACCGTGGTCTTGCCGCTTCCCGCACCTGCCAGCAACAGCAGCGGCCCCTCGGTGGTCAGCACTGCCTCAAGCTGCCGGGGATTCATATTGGAAAACTGCCGGGCGATATATTCCCGCCGCGCAGTCAGAAAACGTTCTTCATAATTCTTTGTCATAGCTTTTCCGCCTTTGTAGTTTCTCTCCTACATTTTAGTACATTTTCCTTCGGAAATAAAGCCCAAGTTTTTCTCGCCGCGAAATTTTCGTCTTTCTTTGGCAAATGCAAAAAATTGTATCTTTCTTTTTTCAACGTGTTCTGCTACTCTAATTTTGTATAAATTTATGAAAAGGGAAATTATAACATGACTTTGAAGGCTCCATGGCTCGATTTTTACGGCTCCATGCCGAAAACCATCGACTATCCGTCTCTGACCATCTACCAGCTTGTGGCCCAGACCGCCCGAACCTACCCGAACCTGACCGCCTATGAATTCATGGGACGCAAAACCAGCTACGCCGCTTTCCTGCAGCGGATTGACCTTGCCGCCCGTGCCCTCTATGCCCTGGGCATCCGCAAGGGTGACCGGGTAACCATCTGCATGCCCAACACGCCCCAGGCGCTGGACTGCTTCTACGCTCTGAACCGTCTGGGCGCGGTGTCCAACATGATCCATCCCCTCTCGGCTACGGAGGAGATCAGCTTCTACCTGGACATTTCCGAAAGCAAGGCAATACTGACCCTGGACCGTTTTTATGGCAAGGTCCACAAGGCCATTTCCCGCTCTAAGGGCAACGCCATGCTGCTCATTGCCCGACTCCAGGACGAGCTGGGTTTTGTGATGAAGGTAGGCTTTTCCCTGACGGAGGCGCGGAAGTTCCCCAAGCTGCCTAAGGACGACACCTATGTTCTCTGGAGCCGCGCCCTCAAACACGCTACCGACACCCTGCCTGATGACGACGGACGGGCGGGGGACTGCGCCTCCATTCTCTATTCCGGCGGCACCACCGGCACCACCAAGGGCATCTGTCTGACGAGCCTGAACTTTAACGCCCTGGCCCTGCAGACCATCGCCGCCAGCGGCTACGAGAAGATCGCAGGCTGCTCCATGCTCTCGGTCATGCCCATCTTCCACGGCTTCGGCCTGGGCATCGGCATCCATACGGCTCTGGTGGGCGGCGCAAAATGTATCTTAGTGCCCAATTTCAACATCAAGACCTATGCCAAGCTGCTGAAAACCAAGCATCCCAACTTCATTCCCGGCGTTCCCACCCTGTTTGAAGCCCTGCTGCGTACACAGGACCTGGATGATCTGGATATGTCCTTCCTCATGGGCGTGTTCAGCGGTGGCGACTCTCTGTCCGTGGAGTTGAAGCACAAGGTGGACTCCTTCCTCCGCGCCCACAACGCGAAGGTGCAGATCCGTGAGGGCTACGGCACCACCGAGTGCGTCACGGCGAGCTGCCTGACGCCGGTTGACTATGCAAGAGACGGCTCCATCGGTATCCCCTTCCCCGATACATATTATAAAATCGTAGCACCCGGTACCACAGACGAGGTCCCCTCCGGCACCGAGGGCGAAATCTGCATCTGCGGCCCGACGGTCATGTCCGGCTACCTCGACAATCCCGAGGAGACCGCCCAGACCCTCCGCCGCCACGCTGACGGCCACATCTGGCTCCACACCGGCGATCTCGGCTCCATGGACGCAGACGGCTTCGTCTATTTCCGCCAGCGGATCAAGCGCATGATCATCACCTCCGGCTACAACGTCTATCCCAGCCAGCTGGAGAACATCATCGACGGCCATGAAAAGGTCCTGATCTCCTGTGTCATCGGCGTCAAGGACCCCTATAAAATGCAGCGGGTCAAGGCTTTCGTGGTCCTCCGGCCCGGCTATGAACCCTCCGAAGCCATCCGGCAGGAGCTTTTCGCCTATTGCCGGGAGCGTATCGCGAAATACGCCATGCCCTATGAAATCGAATTCCGCGACGAGCTGCCCAAGACCCTGGTGGGCAAGGTCGCTTATCGGGTACTGGAGGAAGAAGAGGAGGCAAAACAATGACGACGCAAAAGTCGCGTGTTTGGGAGCTGGACGCCCTGCGGGGCATCTGCATCCTGGGTATGATCTGCGTGCATCTGGTCTTTGACCTGTCCCGCTTCGGCGGCATGAGCTTTACTCTACCGGGGTGGTTCGTCTTTGTCCGGCAGTACGGCCACGTTCTCTTCGTGCTGATCTCCGGCATCTGCGCCACCTTCTCCTCCTCGACCCTCAAGCGGGGCGTAACGGTCTTCGGCGCGGGCCTGCTCATCAGCTATGTGACCTTCTATATGGATAAGGTCATCGGGATCACCGGCATCGGCATCTGGTTCGGCATTCTTCATATGCTGGGCCTGTGCATGATCCTCTATCCTCTGTTCCGCAGGCTGCCCTTCTGGGCGCTGGCGGTCATCGGCGCGGCCTTTATCGGCCTGGGCTTCTGGCTGGAGACCCTGACGGTGGAAGTTCCTTACCTCTTTCCCATCGGCCTGCGGGCAGAGGGCGTTTTTGTCGGCAGTGACTATTTCCCCATCTTCCCTGGCCTGGGCTGGTTCCTGGTGGGTGCGGCCCTCGGCAAGAGCGTCTACCGCCGCAGAGAAAGCCTGCTGCCGCGGGTAAACGCGGATTTCTTCCTTCTGCGGTTTTTCCGCTGGGTCGGCAGGTATTCCCTGTACTTCTATATCCTGCATCAGCCTGTCCTGTTCCTCCTGGTCAATCTGTTGGCGTGATATGAACGCTGCCGCTGTCGCCTCCAGGTGGCAGCGGCTTTTCGCTGCAAAGGTCGGCATCCCAGTGCTCCAGCAGCACCGGCAAAAACGGTACAACGGCTCTCTTTCTTTGTCAAATACAGGCGTTTTTTGTATAAAACGCACAGGATTCAGTCCGTGGATTTGAACATTTTGTGAACATCTACACTTGACTTTGACAAGTTAAAGCATTATAGTAATAAAAAATTATTCAAGCAAGCACGAAAGGAGACGCGATCATGAAGATGTTTTCCAGAAAAAATCAGATGTGTATGTCCGCGTCTCGCACTGACGCGTGCTTTGCTGCGGTCGTATGCCTTCTGATGATGGGTGCCATTTCCATGGTATCCATCATTTTGCTTATTGGCCTGCTTTTGGGAGGAGCCGTATTCTTCCTTGGTCTTCGAATTAACAGCTTTTCCTGTCGGAAGTGCACGATGGCTTAATTGTAAGGTTGTATACTTTACCGGCCTCGTCCTTTCGACGGCGGCCGGTTTTTGTATAATCAGTTCGTTTATATTTTGAAAGGAGAATGAAAAATGAAAAAGGTTGTAGCATTTGTATTGGTTCTGGTCATGGTAGCAGCCCTGTTTGTCGGCTGCAGTGGCTCCGGCGCTGACAGCGGCGCTTTGAAGCTCGGCTTTATCGGCCCCCTGACCGGCGGTGCAGCCATTTACGGCACTGCTGCCAAGAATGGCGCTGAGCTGGCTGTCAAGGAGATCAACGCCAAGGGCGGCATCCAGATTGAATTCAACCCGCAGGACGACGAAAACGACGCTGAAAAGTCCGTCAACGCTTACAACAATCTGGTCGACTGGGGCATGCAGACTCTCGTCGGTTCCGTGACCACCACCCCCTGCGTCTCCGTTTCCGCTGAGGCTTACAAGGACCGCATCTTCACCCTGACCCCCTCCGCAAGCTCCGCCAAGGTCACAGAAGGCAAGGACAACGTTTATCAGATCTGCTTCAACGACCCCAACCAGGGCACCGCTTCCGCCCAGTACATCAGCGAGCACTTTGCCGACGCCAAGGTTGCCGTCATTTACAACAACGGCGACGCCTACTCCAGCGGCATTTATCAGACCTTTGACGCAAAGGCCAAGGAGCTGAACGTCAACGTCGTATCCGTCAGCACCTGCACCGACGACACCAACGACTTCTCCGTCCAGGTTTCCGCCGCGAAGGATGCCGGCGCAGACGTCGTCTTCCTGCCCATCTACTACACCCCCGCTTCCCTGATCCTCAACTACGCAAATTCCGTCAGCTATGCTCCCATCTTCTTCGGCGTTGACGGCATGGACGGCATTCTGACCGTCGAAGGCTTTGACACCTCTCTGGCTGAGGGCGTCATGCTACTGACCCCGTTCGCTGCCGATGCTCCCGACGAAGCCACCCAGTCCTTCGTCAAGGCTTATCAGGAAGCCTACGGTGAGACCCCCAACCAGTTCGCCGCCGATGCTTACGACTGCATCTATGCCATCTATCAGGCGTTCACCGCTGCCGGCTGCAAGACCAGCGATTCTGCCGAGGACATCTGTGATGCTCTGGTCGCACAGTTCAACACCATGAGCTTCAGCGGTCTGACCGGTGCCAACATGACCTGGACTGACGGCAAGGTCGACAAGGCTCCCGCTGCCGTGGTCATCAAGAACGGCGTCTATGTGGATGCCGGCTGAGTATTGAACTGACTGTTTTATGGGCACGCTGCAAGGTTCTGCTCGTCTCTCAGGCGACAGGGCATGGGCTTTTGCAGCGCGCCCATCCTCGCTTTCCCCGCATATACAGACATCCGTTCCGGAGGTTTACTTATGGCATTCTTATCCAACCTGATTAACGGCTTGAGCCTCGGCAGCGTCTTTGCCATCATCGCCCTCGGCTATACGATGGTCTACGGCATTGCCAAGATGCTCAACTTTGCCCACGGCGACGTTATCATGATCGGCGCTTACGTGTCCTTCGTGACCATCACCTCTATGGACGTGCCGCCGCTGCTGGCACTGCTGATCGCCATGTGCGTCTGCACCATCCTGGGCGTGGTCATCGAGCGGCTGGCTTACCGTCCCCTTCGTTCGTCGCCCTCTCTGGCGGTGCTGATCACCGCCATCGGCGTCAGCTATCTGCTGCAGAATGCTGCGCTGCTGATCTGGTCCTCCAACACGAAGGTCTACCCCTCTATCGTGACCTTTGAACCCCTCCATCTCTTTGGCGGCGCGCTCACCATCCGCGGTGAGACCATCGTCAGTATCTGCACCTGCATCGTCATCATGATCGGCCTGACCCTCTTTACCGGCAAGACCAAGACCGGTAAAGCCATGCGGGCCGTCTCCGAAAACCGTCAGGCTGCCGAGCTTATGGGCATCAGCGTCAACCGTACCATTGCCGTCACTTTTGCCATCGGCTCTGCCCTTGCCGCCGTTGCCGGTGTGCTCTATTGCTCCATGTATCCGGTCCTGACACCGACCACCGGCTCCATTCCCGGCATCAAGGCCTTTACCGCCGCTGTTCTGGGCGGTATCGGCTCCATCCCCGGCACCCTGGTAGGCGGACTTCTGCTGGGTATCATCGAGATCTTCGGCCGTGCCTACATCAGCCAGGACCTGAGCGACGCCATCGTTTTCGCGGTCCTGATCGTTATCCTTCTGGTCAAGCCCAACGGCCTGCTTGGCAAGAAGGTCACTGAGAAAGTTTGAGGTGAGAGCGATGCGTTTATGGAAATCGAAAACCTCGCGGCAGAACCTCATCACTCTTGCCGTTTTATCCGTACTCTTTGCGGTGTTTTACGGTCTGGATTCCGGCGGCGTCCTCAAGCGCAGCCTGAGCGGCCAGTTGGTGCCCATCTGCGTGTATATCATCATGGCTCTCTCCCTGAACCTCACCGTGGGCATCATGGGCGAGCTGAGCCTGGGTCACGCAGGCTTTATGAGCATCGGCGCTTTTTCCGGCGTCGTCGCCGTGACCATGCTGGGCAATTCCATTGAAAGCCCCGCCCTGCTCATGACCCTCGGCATCATCATCGGTGCCGCGCTGGCCGGTGTTGCAGGCTTCCTCATCGGTATCCCTGTGCTTCGTCTGCGGGGCGACTACCTGGCCATCGTCACCCTGGCCTTCGGTGAGATCATCAAAAACATTCTCAACTGCCTCTATGTGACCATTGACGCCGACGGCCTCCACGCGGCCATGTTCAACGGCATGGAGCTGAGCGGCACCTTTATCATCAACGGTCCCCAGGGTGCTTCCATCACCAACCGCATTTCCACCTTCGGCACCGGCATCGTGCTGGTCATGGTGACCCTCGTCATCATTATGAATTTCGTCCACAGCAAGGAAGGACGCGCCATTAAGGCCATCCGCGACAACCGCATTGCAGCCGAGTCCGTCGGCCTGAATATCACCGCCTACAAGATGAAGGCCTTTGTGATCTCTGCCGCTATGGCAGGCATGGCCGGTGTTTTGTTCGCCATGAACTACTCTGCCATCGAGCCGAAGAAATTCAACTTCAACACCTCTATCAGCGTTCTTGTTATGGTGGTCCTGGGCGGCATGGGCAACCTGCGCGGCTCCATTATCGCCGCCATTGTACTGACGGTGCTGCCGGAGCTGCTGCGCGGCTTTGACGACTACCGTATGCTGATCTACGCCGTCGTCCTGATCCTGGTCATGGTCCTAGGCGCCAACACCCGCTTCCAGCAGTTTAAGATCACCATGAAAAAGAAGTTGAAGAAGCTCTTTTCCAGAAAGGAGGCGGCGAAATGAGTCAGACACAGCAGACAAAGATGGTGCCAATGCCTACAGACGTCATCATCCCCGAACGTGATCTGGGCAAGCAGCCTGTTTTGGACATCCGCAACCTGGGTATCGACTTCGGCGGTCTGACCGCAGTGGACGAGTTCACCCTTGCTATCGGCAAGACGGAAATCGCCGGTCTCATTGGACCCAACGGTGCCGGTAAGACCACCATTTTCAACCTTCTTACCAATGTCTATCAGCCCACCCGCGGCTCTATCCTGCTTCAAGGCATCGACACTAAGGGCATGACCACCGCCCAGGTCAATAAAATGGGCATCGCCCGTACCTTCCAGAACATCCGCCTCTTTGGCGGCATGTCCGTGATTGACAACGTAAAGGTCGGTCTGCACAACAGTATCAAATGCTCCATGTTTACCTCGATGCTCCACCTGCCCGGCTACTACAAGGCCGAAAAGGCCGCCCGTGCCCGCTGCATGGAGCTGCTGGACTTCATGGGCATGGCGGACATGGCTCAGTATCAGGCCGGCTCCCTCCCCTACGGCGCACAGCGGCGTCTGGAGATCGTCCGTGCCCTGGCCACCAATCCGGCCATCATTCTGCTGGACGAGCCTGCCGCCGGTATGAACCCCTCGGAGACTGCCGAGCTGATGGAACACATCCTCCGCATCCGCGACGAATTCCAGATCGCCGTCATGCTCATTGAGCACGACATGAATCTGGTCATGGGCGTCTGCGAGGGCATCGCCGTGGTGAACTACGGCAAGATCATCGCCAAGGGCACGCCGGAGCAGATCTGCAACAACCCCGTCGTTATTGAAGCCTATCTCGGTAAGAAAGGAGCCGGAGAACATGCTGCTGAAAGTTGATAACATCCATGTCTACTACGGCGCCATTCACGCCATTAAGGGAATTTCTTTTGAGGTCAATGAGGGTGAGACCGTCGCTTTGATCGGCGCCAACGGTGCGGGCAAGTCCACCACACTGAAAACCATTTCCGGCCTGATGCACCCCAAGAGCGGCTCCATCCAATTCTGCGACAAGGACATCACCCATATGGAGGCCTACCGTCTGGTGAGCCAGGGTCTTGCCCACGTGCCGGAGGGCCGCCACATCTTCCTGCAGATGACCGTCCAGGAAAACCTGGAAATGGGTGCCTTTACCAGCAAGGGCAATTTCGATGCCGCCCTGGAGCATGTGTTCACCCTGTTTCCGCGGCTGAAAGAGCGCCGCAAGCAGGTGGGCGGCACCCTCTCCGGCGGTGAGCAGCAGATGCTTGCCATGGGCCGCGCCCTGATGATCTCGCCCAAGCTGCTGATGCTTGACGAGCCCTCCATGGGTCTGGCTCCCATTCTTGTGGAACAGATCTTCAGCATTATCCGGGACCTGCGCAAGACCGGGACCACCATTTTGCTGGTGGAACAAAACGCCGGCATGGCCCTGGACATTGCCGACCGCGCCTACGTTCTGGAGACAGGCAAGATCACCCTCTCCGGCACCGGCGAGGAGCTTGCCCACAGCGACAAGGTCAAAAAAGCCTATCTGGGCGGCTGATTCATTCTCCTTTTGATTACAAAAAACGCACTGCAAGTCTCTTGCGGTGCGTTTTTTCATTGCAATCTGTGCTTCTGACGGATATAATGTTTGCGAAAGGACGGTGGAGCCATGAAAAAATGCAGAAAAACCACGAAAAAAAGTCCCTATACCCTGGTGACCGGCGGCTATCTGCTTCTGATGGCAACCGTCTTTCCCCTCTGGTTTCACAAGGGCGGCCTGACGGACATTTCCAAGGCCAAGGCGAACTTTTTTCTGATCCTCAGCGCGGTATATCTTTTCTCCCTGCTTTTCCTGTTTTTGGGGGATCTTCTCCATGGAAGGGTTCGGTTTTCCTCCATCATTTCCGCCGTCAGGCGTTCTTCCTGGCCGCAGAGATTCATTCTTTTCTATTTGCTCTTTACGCTGTTGTCGGCCCTCCTGTCCGACTACTGCAGCGTCGTCTGGCTCGGCGGGAGCCGCAATGAGGGTGCAGTATGTATTGCGGCGTACTGCCTGGTCTTTCTCTGTGTTTCCTCTTTTTTTGAGCCAAATCCTGTCCTCCTCTGGGGCTTTGGGACGTCGGTGACGGTCTTCTGCATCATTTCCCTCCTGCAAATTCTCGGTTGGAATCCTCTCGGCCTGTTTCCTGAGATCGGCGCTGCCAACCCCTTTCTTCATTACAGCGCGTCATTTCTCGGCACCATCGGAAACATTGACTCTGTCGCCGCATTTTTCTGCATTGCCATACCGGTCTTCTGGGCCGCGCTTCTGCGGCTGTCTGGCAGACTGCGATTTCTTCTGACCGTTCCCCTGCTGCTGTGCCTATGTCTGCTGTGGAAAATCTCAGTGGCAGCCGGTCTTCTCGGCGTCGGGCTGGGCGCATTGCTTTCTCTCCCCGTGGTGCTGCCTGTCAGTGTCAAGGTTAAAAGGTATATGACCTTTGGTGTTGTGTTTCTCCTGGCAGGCTGTCTGGTCGGCGCCTATTTTCTGGATCTTCCCCAGAATGAGCTGCACGAACTGCATGAGGTCCTCCATGGGAAGTTCAAAAGCAGCTACGGCTCCGGGCGAATATTCATCTGGAGACAAGTGCTGGAGAATTTCGGTGACCATCTCTGGTTTGGCACCGGCCCCGACACCCTTTCCCTGACCGGCATCGGTGAACGGGAGATGTTCAACACCGCCGGTGAGTTGGTACGGGTTAAGCTCTATGACGCGGCACATAATGAATACCTCAACATTCTCTATCACCAAGGTATTTTTGCCCTGGCTGCCTATCTTGGTGCGCTGATTCTCTCTGCTGCGCACTGGCTCAAAAACGCGGCAAAAGACAGGGTATGCGCCCTCTTGGGCGCTGCGGCGCTGGCCTACTGTATCCAGGCGTTCTTTGGCATCAGCCAGCCCATTACCGCCCCCTATTTCTGGTGTGTCCTGGCTATGCTCAATGTCAAAAGAACGGCTTCTTCCTGAGCTTGGAAGAAGCCGTTCTTTTATACTTTGATTGATCAGGAAATCGGCAGTACCGGTGTGGGCCGGACCTCATCGACCAGCTTTTTCGCGTCAAACAGGTCTTTCAGGGTCTCCGGCTCGTTGACCAACCAATAACCGCCGACCAATCTCCTGCTGATACGGATGTAGCCGTCCAGGAGGCGCAGGTCATTGGCCTCCGTTGCCGTGGTGCAGTAGAAGCGGTAGCCCGCCTCCTGCATGGCCTCATAACCGCCGCCGCTGTATTCATACAGACCGCCCTTGATCGGATAGAAGAGCAGATCTGTGTCGCCGACGATGGTCTGGACCTCCGTCTCCCACTTTGACACGTCGCCGGAGATCGCCGAAGCGTCGGCGTCGCCGTAGCTCATGTGGGCGTAGGTATGGCTGGCGATCTCCCCGCCGTTGGCTTTCAGGCAGG
>SAMEA3663297__coassemble_789_pt1 | contig 14135 bp, 9 predicted proteins | sample SAMEA3663297__metabat2_low_PE_033 | metagenome-assembled genome bin SAMEA3663297 (sample SAMEA3663297) | pig gut metagenome | biome: pig gut; feature: pig-associated habitat; material: faeces | place: China | collected 2013 | reverse complement strand
TGACCACCCGGACAAAACGATAATCAGGACACAGGGTTGAACTGTCGTAACGCGGTAAATCAGCCATATGGGTCCCCTCCCGAAAAAAGATACTATCATTTTACAATAACGCCGCCTGGTTGTCAACCAAAGAGGGCAAACTTCTGCCGCTTTGCTGTAGTGACGGAATCAAAAAATCTCCGTTGCTTCCTGAAAGGTTTTGTGCTATGATGTTGAAAAATTGCGGAAGGAAAGCGGAGAAATGAAAGAGATCAATTCCTTTGCCAAGGGGCTGCACAACGGGCTGCCCATCTGCTTCGGCTATCTGTCGGTGGCCTTTGCCTTTGGCATTTTTGCCGTTGCCAACGGCCTGGCACCGTTGGAGGTGCTGCTGATCTCGGCCACCAATGTGACCTCGGCGGGACAGCTGGCGGCAGTGCCCATCATCGCTTCCGGCGGAACGCTGGCGGAGCTGGCTGTCTCCCAGCTTGTCATCAATCTGCGCTATGCGCTCATGTCCGTGTCCCTGTCCCAAAAGCTGGGCAAATCGGTACGGCTCATTGACCGCTTTCTCATCGCCTTTGTCAACACCGACGAGGTGTTTGCCGTGGCTTCCTCCCAAAACGGCACCGTCGGACGCCGCTATCTCTATGGCCTGATCCTGACCCCTTTTTTGGGCTGGACCACCGGGACCATCCTGGGCGCCGTGGCCGGGAACCTGCTCCCGGACATCATCGTCCGCGCCCTGGGCATCGCCATCTACGGAATGTTTATCGCCATCATCCTGCCCAAGGCCAAGGCACACAGGCCTACGGCCATCTGCGTTTTGATCGCCGTGGCGCTGAGCTGCGCTTTCTATTATCTGCCGGCGCTGAAGCAGATCCCCAGCGGCTTTACCATCATCATCTGCGCGGTCCTGGCTGCCGCTGTGATGGCCGTGGCCGCGCCGGTCAAGGCAGAGGAGGAGAGCCATGGGTAATTTCTTCCTCTATTTGGCGGTTATGGCGGGAGTGACCTATCTGGTACGTATGCTGCCGCTGGTGCTGGTGCGCCGGAAAATCGAAAACCGCTTCGTCCTGTCCTTCCTCTATTATATTCCCTATGCGGTTTTGAGCGTTATGACCTTTCCGGCCATTTTCTATGCCACGGGGGATTGGCGGTCGGCGGCGGCCGGCTGCATCGGAGCGCTGGCGCTGTCCTTCTTCGGCAAAAGCCTGCTGCAGGTGGCGGCCTGTTCCTGCCTGCTGGCGCTGGCGGTGGAGTTGTTGGTACGATTTTTATAAGAGTTTTGTAAAGGACTGCGGCAGATACGCCGCAGTCCTTTTTTAGCGCATGAACGTCCCTGATCCGAGGACAATTTTCGATAATTTGTATTTGACTGGTTGACTTTCGGAAAGAAAGTTGCTATATATGTCTGTGGGCTTTCCACCCCAATGAAAAATGGTCGTACATACAGGAGGTTGCTTATGCGCGCTTGGCAACGGACGAAGGATGTTTTCCCCATCATTCTGATGGCTCTGCTTCTGGCATTGAGCTATCATATTCTGGTCTATCCCAACGAGTTTGCGCCGGCGGGGATCCCCGGCTTTGCAACCATGCTCCAATATCTGTTTGACTTCAAGGTCGGCTATCTGACCCTTATCATCAATGTTCCGCTGGTGATCGCGGTCTACTTTACCATCGGCAAGGAATTTGCCGTCCATTCGGCGATTTTTGCGGTCTTCTTTTCCGGGGGGCTTCTGGTGCTGGATCATGTGGATCTGAGCCGCTTTGTCTACTACACAGCCAACAGCGCGATCCTGGCACCGGTGGCCGGCGGCATCATCAGCGGCTTCTGCTACGGCATCGTCATGAAGCGCAACAGCAGCACCGGCGGTACGGATTTGGTGGCGGCCCTCATTCAGCACCACTATCCGGAATTCAACCTCCTTTGGGTGATCTTTACGATCAACGCCGTGGTTGCCGGTACCTCCTATTTTGTCTACGGCTTCAAGCTGGAGCCGGTGATCCTGTGCGTGGTCTACTGCTTCCTGTCCAGCAAGGTCAGTGATGTCATGCTCAAGGGCTTTAAGGAGGCTGTGAAGTTTGAGATCATCACCGACAAGCCGGAGGAATTGGCCGACGCGTTGATGGAGTCTCTCCACCACGGTGTGACCTGCATCCCGGCCATCGGTGGCTTTACCCACCATGACAAGACTCTGCTCATCTGTGTGGTCAACAAACGTCAGATCGTCCAGTTCCAGCGCATCATGCAGCGTTTCCCCGGTTCCTTTGCCTACCTGACTAACGTCAAGGAGACCATGGGAAATTTCAGAAGAAAATAGAATACAGCCACGACATATCTTTTTGAGCGGAAAGTTCAGATTTTATAAAGAAGACCCGGGTGCGAAAAACATCGCATCCGGGTCTTCTTTTCATCAAGAAACAGCATCAAAGCAGCAGGGCGCTTGCAATGCCAAAGTAAACGAGCAGGGAGAGGGCGTCGACGATGGTCGTGATGAAGGGGCTTGCCATCACGGCGGGGTCAAAGCCGAGCTTCTTCGCCAGAAGCGGCAATGAGCAGCCGACGATCTTTGCCACCAGCACCGTCAGCGCCAGGGTGGCGCAGACAACAAGGGCGACCAGCCAAGTGACTTCTGTGTTGCCGAGCAGCAGCCGGTCAATGAGCAAAATCTTGACAAAGCAGGCGGCGGCAAGCGTAACGCCGCACAGCACGGCGGTGCGTATTTCTTTCCAAATGACCCGCGGCAGGTCGCGAAACTCGATCTCGCCGAGGGAGAGTGCACGGATAATGGTGACGGAGGACTGAGAGCCGGAGTTGCCGCCGGTATCCATCAGCATGGGAATGAAGGCAGTCAGCGCCACCTGCGCGGCAAGGGCGTTTTCAAAGCCGGAAATGATCAGTCCGGTAAAGGTTGCGGAGACCATCAGGAGCATCAGCCAGGGAATACGGTGCCTGAACAGGTCAAAAACCGTCGAACGCAGATACGTCTTGTCCGACGGCGTCATGCCGCCCATGATCTCCATATCCTCGGTGACCTCATCTTCCATGACATCCATTGCGTCATCGAAGGTGACGATACCGACCATACGGCTTTCCGCATCCACAACAGGCAGGGCGAGGAAGTCATATTTGGAGAACATCCGTGCGACTTCCTCCTGATCGGTGTGGGTGTTGACGGAGATGACATTGGTCTCCATGATCTCCGCAATGGTCGTCTCGTCATCCTGCGCCAAAAGCAGATCCTTGACGGTGACCAGACCGATCAGTGTGCGGTTTTTAGTAACATAACAAGTGTAAATAGTCTCTTTGTCCACGCCGGTGCGGCGGATGCGCAAAATGGATTCCTCCACCGTCATATCCGGCCGCAGGGAGACATATTCCGTCGTCATAATGGAACCGGCGGAGTTTTCGGGGTAGCGCAGGATCTCATTGATCTCCTTGCGCATTTGGGGATCCGCCTGGGAAAGAATGCGCCGCACCACGTTGGCGGGCATCTCCTCCACGATATCAACGGCGTCATCCACATAAAGCTCGTCCAGAACCTCGCGCAGCTCCGAGTCGGAGAAGCCGCGGATCAGCAGCTCCTGCGCCTCCGGCTCCATCTCGACAAAGGCCTCCGCAGCCAGCTCCTTCGGCAGCAGCCGAAACAGCAGCGGCAGACGCTCCTCCTCCATCTCATCGAACACCGAGGCAATGTCGGCGGGGTTCATCGTCGAGAGAATGTCGCGAATTGTGGCGTACTTTTTTTCGCTCAAAAGCGCGTCCAGCGTGCTTTCAACGGTAACATTGTGTTCTGCCATCGGTCTTTTCCTCCTGATTTCTCAAGTTTATCAAAGATTCCAACCGGTACGGCAGACCTATTCAGTTACAGGGAACGTCCCGCACGGATGCGGAGCACTCCCCGCGGACTTCGGCCTACCGCTGTGCCGCTATTGCTCCCAGCATCCATGAAGTTCCCTCCTTTGTCATCAATTATGGCCTATAGCCCTATCTTTAATATTATTCCAACACAACCGGTTTGTCAAGCCAGGATTTTCCTCCGCCGCCGGGGAAAGATTTCTTTCCGCTTCGGTAGGATTCCCCATATTTTTTCACGGAATCGGCGTACAATACTACCAAAGTCTGAATTTTATCAACCTCAAAGGAAAATACAACAACTTTATCAATTTTTCTTCAAAGCAGTTGCTTTTTTTGTGCAAAGTGGTATAATCTAACTGTATCAAAATATTCCTTCGAATTGAACAAAGGAGGCAGAGATGGACACAATCCTGCAAAATGCGCTCAAGCGCTTCTCTGACGGCGACGAATTCCGCGCCTACACCTTTATGGGCTGCCACCCGGCAGAACAGGACGGCGTGAAGGGCTATATGTTCCGCGTCTGGGCACCCAATGCCCGTGAGATTACCGTAACAGGTGACTGGAACTTCTGGAACGAGGACGATCTGCCCATGACCCGGTTGAAAAACGGCGTCTGGGAGGCCTTTTCCCAATATGCCCGGGAGGGGCAGACCTATAAATATTGTATCCGCCGGCCCAACGGTTCCAAAGTCTACAAGTCCGATCCCTATGGCTTCCGCTCCCAGGCCCTGCCGGAGAATTCCAGCGTGATCTGCAACCTGGACGGCTATGTCTGGGGCGACGGCAACTTCCGCCGCCGTCAGGGCAAGAGAAAGATCCTGAACAGCCCTGTTAGCATCTATGAAATGCACTTCGGCTCCTGGAAACGCAAGCCGGACGGAAGCTGCTACAATTATGAGGAGCTGGCTGACGAGCTGATCCCGTACATCAAGGAAATGGGTTATACCCACGTGGAGCTGATGCCCCTGTCGGAATACCCCTACGACCCCTCCTGGGGCTATCAGGTGACGGGCTATTATGCTCCAACATACCGCTACGGTACGCCGCAGCAGTTCATGAAATTTGTGGATCGCTGCCACCAGGCGGACATCGGCGTGCTGCTGGACTGGGTGCCTGCCCACTTCCCCAAGGATCAGCACGGCCTGTATGAGTTCGACGGCACCTGCTGCTATGAGCTTTCCGACCCGATGATGAACGAGCATCCCGACTGGACCACCCGCATTTTTGACTTCGGCAAGGGTGAGGTGCAGTCCTTCCTGATCTCCAACGCCGTCTACTGGCTGGAGCAGTATCACGTGGATGGCCTGCGGGTGGACGCGGTGGCGGCTATGCTCTATCTGGACTACGGCCGCCGGGAGTACCATCCCAACAAATACGGCGGCAAGGAGAACCTGGAGGCCATCGCCTTCCTGCGCAAGCTCAACCGTGCGGTCTTCTCTGCTCGCCGCAGCGCCATCATGGTGGCGGAGGAGTCCACCGCTTTCCCCATGGTCACGAAGCCGGATTACGACGGCGGCCTGGGCTTCCTGTTCAAGTGGAACATGGGCTGGATGAACGATATGCTGCGGTATATGTCCATGGATCCCCTGTTCCGCAAGGGCAACCACAACAATCTGACCTTCTCCATGACCTATGCCTATGCGGAGAACTTCATCTTGCCTCTGTCCCATGATGAGGTGGTCCACGGGAAAGGCTCCCTCATCAACAAAATGCCCGGCAGCTACGATGAGAAATTCATGAACCTGCGGGTCTTCTACGGCTTTATGATGGGACATCCCGGCAAGAAGCTCAGCTTCATGGGCAACGAATTTGCCCAGTTCATCGAGTGGAAATATGACCAGGGCCTGGACTGGATGCTCCTGGGCTACGACCGCCACCGCCAGATGCGCGAATATGTGCGGGATTTGAACCATTTCTACCTGGACAACAGCAGTATGTGGAACAACGACACGGACTGGAAGGGCTTCCAGTGGATATCCGTCGACGACCGGGACAACAGCGTAGTCGCCTTCCGGCGCATCGACCGCCGGGGCAGAGAAGTCATCTGCGTCTGCAACTTCTGCCCGGTGAAGCGGGAGCACTACCGTCTGGGACTGCCGAGACCCGGCGTCTATGAGCCTGTGTTCAACAGCGACGATGTGAAATACGGCGGCACGGGAACGCCTCTGGGCCCGGTTACCGCCGAAAAAGAACCCATGCACGGACTGCCCATGTCCGGCGAATTTACCCTTGCGCCGTTGTCGGCGACATACTATAAGAGAAAGGCGACCCCGAGAAAACCCAAAAAATGACAAGGAGAGATGAGCATGAACTTCCAGAAAAAGCATTGTGTTGCCATGCTTCTGGCCGGTGGCCAGGGCAGCCGTCTGATGGTGTTGACGGAAAACACCGCGAAACCTGCAGTTCCTTTTGGCGGTAAGTACCGCATCATTGATTTCCCTTTGTCCAATTGCGTCAACTCCGGTATTGATACGGTGGGCATCCTGACCCAGTATCAGCCGCTGGAGCTCAACGAGTACATCGGAAACGGTCAGCCCTGGCATCTGAACCGTTCCCACGGCGGTGTCCAGGTCCTTCCACCCTACGCCCGGAGCAAAAAATCCGAGTGGTACAAGGGCACGGCCAACGCCATCTACCAGAATATCCCCTTTATCGAGCGCTACGACCCGGATTACGTCCTGATCCTCTCCGGCGACCACATCTATAAAATGGATTACGCCGCCATGCTCCGCTACGCCGAGGAGCAGGACGCTGACTGCACCATCGCCGTGCGCACGGTGCCCATCGAGGAGGCCAGCCGCTTCGGTATCATGAACACCAATCCCGACGGCTCCATTTACGAGTTTGAGGAAAAACCGAAGCATCCCAAGAGCACCAACGCCTCCATGGGCATCTACATATTCAAATGGCAGGTCCTGCGCCAGTTCCTCATTGCCGACGAGGAGGACCCCACCTCCGAAAACGACTTCGGCAAAAACGTCATTCCGGCGCTGCTGGCGGCGGGACATAAGCTCTACGCCTACGAATTCCAGGGCTATTGGAAGGACGTGGGCACCATCCACTCCCTGTGGGAGGCCAATATGGAGCTGCTGGGTACGGACCCGGCCTTCAACCTGGACAGCGAAAAGGGCGGCAAGATCTATGCCAGAAACTACGCCCTGCCCTCCAGCTTTATCGCAAAGAGCGCCAAGACCGTCTGCTCCCTCATCGCTGAGGGCTGCGGCATCTACGGCTCTGTCAGCCACTCCATCATCTCCACCGGCTGCACCGTGGAGGAGGGGGCTATCGTGGAGGACAGCGTCATCATGCCTGACGTGTTCATCGAGTCCGGCGTCATCATTCGCCACGCCATCGTCGGCGAGGGCTGCCGTATCTGCCGGGGCGCGGTTATCGGCGGCAGCTTTGCCGAACACGAGGATAAGAAGATCAGCGTTATCGGCAAGAACAAGACCATCGCCGCGAACCAGTCCGTCAAGCCCGGCGAGATCATATAACAAAACAGGACGAGGAGGGATACGCTATGACGACTACAATGGGCATCATTTTTGCCAACATTTATGACAGCTCCCTGGGGGAACTGACCAACAAGCGCACCATGGCGTCGCTGCCCTACGGAGGACGCTATCGCCAGATCGACTTTTCCCTGTCCAATATGACCAATTCCGGCATCCGCCACATCGGCATCATTACAAAATACAATTACCACTCCCTGATGAACCACATCGGCTCCGGCCAGGAGTGGGACCTGGACCTGCAGGAGGGCGGCCTGGAGTTCATGACCCCCTATGCCGCCGACCACAACGCCAGCTACCGCGGCAAGCTGGACGCCCTCAATTCTGCCATGAACTTCCTGCGGGTGGCCAAGGAGGACTATGTGGTCCTGGTGGACAGCGGTGTTCTGTGCGCCATTGATTTCCGCGCCCTGGTGGAGGACCATATCGCCTCCGGCGCGGATGTGACCGTCGCCGTCAAGGACGGTATCAGCAACGGCATCAAGCAGCTGGACATGGCCGTCAAGGTGGACAAGAACAGCCGCGTCACCGATATCGCCGTGGATTACTGCGCCAGCAAGGACTATCTCGCCTCCATGGGGATCTTCGTCATCAGCCGCGAGCTGCTGATCCGCGAGGTGACGGAGGCCGTCGCCCACAGCCGCTACCGCTTTGAACGGGATCTGGTTCTTCACGGCTTTGCCAACAGCGGCATGAAGGTCAACGCCTACCAGTACGGCAGCGTGGCCCTCTTTAACGAGAGCACGGCGGAGTATTTCCACAACAATCTGGCCCTGCTGGACTATTCCGTCCGCAACGGCCTGTTCCGGGTGCCCAACCGGACCATCTACACCAAGGTCCGCAACGAGGTCCCGGTCTATTACAGCGAGAATTCGGAGATCGACGACTGCATGGTGGCCGACGGCTGCGTCTTTGAGGGCAAGGCCTTCCACTCCGTGTTCTTCCGGGGCGTCAAGCTGAACAAAAACGCCATGGTCAAGGACAGCATCATCATGTCCGACACGGTCATCGGCGAGGGCGCTCAACTGGAATATGTTATTTTAGACAAGGAAGTGGTGGTCCGTCCCGGCGCCAAGCTCTGCGGCACCTATGACCACCCCCTGGTCATTAAACGAGGAGAAACTGTATGAAAATTGCAATGGTCGCCTCCGAGGCGGCACCCTTTGTAAAAACCGGCGGCTTGGGCGACGTGATGCAGGCGCTGCCTGCGGAGCTGTCCAAGATCAAGGGGAATGAGATCGCACTGTTCCTGCCCTATTACAAGAAGATCAAGCAGGACAGCACCATTGAGGTGGAATCCCTGGGCTCCTTCTATATGGAGCTTTCCTGGCGTGAGAGCTATGTGGGCATTTTCCGCCTGAAAACCCGCCGGAAGAAGCTGCAGGTCTATTTCATCGACAACGAATACTATTTCGGCGCCCGCAGCACCATCTACGGCGACTTTGACGACGGTGAACGCTTTGCCTATTTCTCCAAAGCGGTCATGGCTGCGCTGTATTTCCTGGACTTCAAGCCCGACATCCTCCACTGCCACGACTGGCAGGCAGCCATGAGCATCATCTACTGCCGGGCACTCTACGGAAGCTGGTGCCCCGACACCAAGACCGTCTTTACCATCCACAACGTGGAATACCAGGGCTGGGCGGATTCGACCTTCTTTGAAAACACGCTGGGACTGCCCAAGGAATACCAGGGCTATCTGACCTTTGACGGCGCCATCAACATGATGAAGGGCGCCATCGAGGTGGCCGATATCGTGACCACCGTTTCCAAGACCTATGCCGAGGAGCTGCGCTATCCCTACTACGCCCACCGTCTGGACGGTGTCCTGCGGGGCGCCTGGCTGTGGGGTATTACCAACGGCATCGACACCACCGTCTATGACCCGGCTACGGACCCTGCCCTCAAGACCAATTACAGCGCCAAGGAGATGACGGGCAAGTGGGACAACAAGCTGGCTCTGCGCCAGGAGCTGGGTCTGCGGACCGATACCGACGCGCCGATCCTGGCTATGGTATCCCGGCTTGCCGGTCATAAGGGCATCGATCTGCTGTGCTACATCGCCAACCGCCTGATGGAGCGGGAGGTGCAGCTCGTCATTGTGGGCACCGGCGAAAAGCAGTATGAATACGCCCTCAGCGCTCTGGCCCGCCAGCATCCGGGACGGGTCGCCGTCCGGCTGGCCTTTGATCCGGGCCTCGCCTCGCGGGTCTATTCCGGCGCGGATATGTATCTGATGCCGTCCAAATCCGAGCCCTGCGGCCTGTCGCAGATCATCGCCATGCACTACGGAACGGTGCCCGTCGTCGCCAGTACCGGCGGCCTGCGGGATACGGTGCCGCCCTACAACTGGGATACGGAGGAGGGCAGAGGCTTTACCTTCCAGAGCTATAATGCCGACGATTTCCTCGGCGCTATTGACCGGGCGGTCGGATTGTATTATAATGACCGGGATCGCTGGAACCGCCTTGCCAAGCACGATATGGAAGTCGATTTCAGCTGGCGGCAGCCCGCTGCGGAATATATGCAGCTCTATACGGAGCTGAGACAGAAATAAAGGATTTTTTTAGGAGGACCCATGAAGAAGCAAGCACCCAAAGAATCGGTTATTGACGTGCGCGGGGAAGCCCGCGCGGATGTGATGAAAGAGCTGGAGGACAGCATGCGCAGACTCTTTGGCTGCGGGCTGGCCGACGCCACGGAAAAGCAGATCTATCGCGCCCTGTGCTATATGCTGCGGGAGATCCTGACGGAGAAGAATGGCGCTTTTAACGACCGCGTTTCCCGCAACGAACAGAAGGAAGTCTATTATATGTCCATGGAGTTCCTGGTCGGCACCAGTCTGCGCAACAATCTGTTCAATCTTGGCATGGAGCAGGAGGTCCGGGAGGGCCTGAAAAAGATCGGCTTCGATATCGACCGGATCTATGCCCTGGAGCCTGACGCAGGTCTGGGCAACGGCGGTCTGGGACGTCTGGCCTCGTGCTATATGGACGCCGCCACCGGTATGGGCTATCCCGTCACCGGCTATTCCATCCGCTATGAATTCGGCATTTTCCGCCAGAAGATCGTCGACGGCTGGCAGATGGAATTCCCGGACAACTGGCTGGAAATGGGCGATGTCTGGCTCCGTGCCCGGGAGGACGACGCGGTGGAGGTCCGTTTCGGCGGCGAGGTCCGTGAATGGATGGACAACGGGAAGTTTAAGGTGGCTCAGGTGGGCTACAATTCCGTCATTGCAGTGCCCCACGATCTGTTCATCTCCGGCTATCACAGCGATAGCGTCAACCGTCTGGTCCTTTGGAGCGCCAAGCTGCCCCAGAGCTTCGACATGGCGGCCTTCTCCCGCGGCGATTACGTCCGCGCCCTGGAGGAGAACGCCATGGCAGAGACCATCTCCAAGGTGCTTTATCCTGCCGATGACCATATCCAGGGCAAGCGCCTGCGTCTGAAGCAGCAGTATCTGCTGGTCTCCGCCTCTCTGCAGAGCATCCTGAAAAAGCACTACAAGAAGTATCATACCTTTGACAATCTGGCCGACAAGGTCGCCATCCACATCAACGACACCCATCCGGCCCTCTGTGTGCCGGAGCTGATGCGCCTGCTGGTGGACGAGAACGAGTACGGCTGGGATAAGGCCTGGGAGATCACCTGCAAGACCCTGTCCTACACCAACCACACGGTCATGAGCGAGGCCCTCGAGCGCTGGAACGTGGACCTGTTCCGCGAGCAGCTGCCCCGTATCTACTCCATCTGCGTGGAGATCAACCGCCGCCTGATCGAAGGCCTCAACAAGGTCTACCCCAATGACTGGGGCAAAATCAACTATATGGCGGTCATTGCCAACAACGAGGTCCGCATGGCCAATCTGTGCCTGGCCGCCTGCCACAAGGTCAACGGCGTTTCCAAGCTCCATACGGATATTCTGCGCAACGGCATCTTCCGCGACTACTGCCAGATCACGCCGGATCGCTTCCTCAACGTGACCAACGGCATTGCCTACCGCCGCTGGCTGTGCCAGTCCAACCCGCTGCTGACCGACTACCTGACGGACATCATCGGCGACGGCTTCAAGCGTGATGCCCGGAATCTGGAGGCCCTGCTCAAATACCAGGACGACGAGACGGTGCTGCAGAATTTGCGGAGCATCAAGCGCAAGAACAAGGAACGTCTGGCGGCGCTCATTGCCGAGCGCAACGGCGTCAAAGTCGACCCGGATTCCATTTTCGACATTCAGATCAAGCGCCTGCATGAGTACAAGCGCCAGCTTCTGAATATCCTCCACGTTCTGCATCTTTACAACGAGATCAAGGCCAATCCCTCGGCGCCCTTTGTGCCGCGCACCTTTATCTTTGCGGCGAAGGCCTCTGCGGGCTATATCCGCGCAAAGCAGATCATCAGCCTGATTGTGGCCGTGTCCAACTTCATCAACGCCGATCCCGAGGTCCGTGACAAGCTCAAGGTGGTCTTTATCGAGGACTACAAGGTGTCTCTGGCCGAGATCATCATTCCGGCGGCGGATATCTCGGAGCAGATTTCCGTGGCTGGCAAGGAAGCCTCCGGCACCGGCAACATGAAGCTGATGATCAACGGCGCAGTCACCATCGGCACTCTGGACGGCGCCAACGTGGAGATCCACGAGCAGGTGGGCGACGACAACATCTTCCTCTTCGGCATGAAGGCCCATGAGGTGGACGCTCTGTGGCAGCAGGGCTACAACCCCAACGAATTCCTGACACCGGCCCTGCGGGAGGTTCTGGATATGCTGACCTCCGGCATCCTGGGACAGCGCTTCGACGATCTGGTCAGCAGCCTGCTGACCAACCGCTTCGGCACCGCCGATCCCTATATGACCGTCGCTGATTTCACGGACTATGCCCGCGCCCAGAAGCTGGTGAGCCAGACCTATCTCGATGCCAAAAAGTTCTCCAATATGTCCCTGGTCAATATCGCCAAGGCCGGTATTTTCTCCTCTGACCGCTCGGTGGAGGAGTATGCCGAGAATATCTGGAATCTCAAATAATGCGCATCTTGTTTGACAGCAGAGATGCGGCCCACAAGACCCCGTTCGGTTGCATCCGAACGGGGCAGCGGTGCATTCTGCGCTTGCTTGTCCCGGTCAACTGCCATGCGACCGGTGTGCATCTCATGCTGGAGGACTGTGAGAACGCACCGGCAGGGGAGTATCCCTTTGTAAAGGAAGAAAACAGCGGCGACGGCTACGAAGCCTACCGCTGTGAGTTTGTGCCGGAGAAACGCGGCCTGTATTTTTATTGGTTTTATGTGACCAAGGAAAACGGCGGATTCCGCCTGTTCAAGCAGGGAAACGGGACCAATATGGAGGCGGGAGACAAGTGGCAGATCAGCGTCATCCCCGCCGATTTTGCCACGCCGGATTTTGCCAAGGGCGCAGTCATGTATCAGATCCTGCCGGACCGCTTTTACAAGTCCGGCGACTGTGATCTGACGGATAAGCTCCAGCCCTTTTCTGTCCATGCGAACTGGGACGAGATGCCGGAGTATAAGCCCGATGCCGAGGGAAACTGGTGCAGTGACTTTTTCGGCGGCAACCTCAACGGCGTGCGGGAAAAGCTGCCCTATCTGAAGGATCTTGGGGTAGAGGTGATCTACTTCAACCCCATCTTCATGGCCTATTCCAACCACCGTTATGATACCGCCGATTACAAACGCGTCGATCCCATGCTGGGGACCGAGGCGGACTTCAAGGCCCTCTGCGACGAGGCCCACAGCCTGGGCATCCGCATCGTCCTGGACGGCGTTTTCTCCCACACCGGCAGCAACAGCGTCTATTTTGACGCCAGGCACGTCTTCGGCAACGGCGCCGTCAGCAACCCTGACTCGCCTTACCGGGAGTGGTACTGCTTCCGTCACTATCCCGACGACTACGACGCCTGGTGGAATATGCCCACGCTGCCCAACGTGGAGGAGGTCACACCCAGCTATATACATTATATAATAGAGGATGATGACTCGGTGGCCGCCCACTGGCTCGGTCTGGGCGCGGACGGCTTCCGCCTGGATGTGGTGGATGAGCTGCCCGACGAATTTGTCTGTAAGCTGAAAAAACGCATCCGCTCCATAAAGCCCGACGCCCTGCTTTTGGGCGAGGTCTGGGAGGATGCCTCCAACAAGCGGACCTACGGCGTTTCCCGCCGGTACTTTGTGGACGGCGAGCTGGACTCCACCATGAATTATCCCTGGCGCACGGCGATCCTCAACTACATTCGCGGCCTGGATGACGGAAGCGCGCTGGGAGAGGCCGTTATGACCATTGCGGAAAACTATCCGCCCCAGGTGCTTTCCTGCGTGATGAATCTGCTGGGCAGCCATGACACGCCCCGTATTCTGACCGCTTTGGTTGACGATTTCCGGGGCAGTCGGGAGGAAAAGGCAGCGCGCACCCTGTCGCCGGAGGACCGAAAGACAGCCCTCGAACGCCTGCGAGCCGCCGCGTTTTTGCAGTTCACCCTGCCCGGCATGGCCAGCATTTATTACGGCGACGAGGCGGGAATGGAGGGCTTCGACGACCCGTTCTGCCGCCGGACCTATCCCTGGGGCAGAGAGGACACGGCCCTCCGGGCGTATTACCGTTCCCTGTGCCGGCTGAAAAAGGAGCTTCCTGCGCTGCGTCATGGGGATGTCCGCGTGACTGCGGCAGGGGAGGGGCGGATCGCCTTTTCCCGCACCGCACCGGAGCAGCGGGCGAAGGTGTTCGTCAACCGCTCCCATGAGGTCTGGTCTCTGCCGGAGGGCAAGGTGCG
>SAMEA3663297__coassemble_749_pt1 | contig 14785 bp, 17 predicted proteins | sample SAMEA3663297__metabat2_low_PE_033 | metagenome-assembled genome bin SAMEA3663297 (sample SAMEA3663297) | pig gut metagenome | biome: pig gut; feature: pig-associated habitat; material: faeces | place: China | collected 2013 | reverse complement strand
ATTCATATTACAGTTCGATGGGATGGCCCCGGAAATAATCCGGCGCGGCCATACGCTTGCCGCCGTCGGCCTGCAAGACCGTGATGACCAGCACCTGACCGCCGCCCACGGCGATCTCCAGGCCCTCTTTCGTCAGGGCCAGCAGGGTGCCAGGGGCCTGATCGGTGGTTTTTCCCGTAGGCTGGACGGCGTAAATCTTAAAGCGGGTGCCTCTCAGCTCCGCCGTTGCGACGGGCCAGGGGTCCAGACCCCGGACATGGTCGATGATCTGACGGGGCGGTTTTCTCCAGTCGATGGGGCAAAGCTCCTTGGTCAGCATGGGTGCAAAGGTGGCCTGTGCGTGATTCTGAGGCGTGCGGGTCACGGTACCCGCCTCCATGGCCCGGAGGGTGTCGCACAGCAGACCCGCACCGATGTCCGCCAAACGGTCTAAGAGGCTTTGGGCGTTTTCATAGGGTTCGATGGGTGTTTTGCGAATTTCAATGATGTCCCCCGCGTCCATCTCCGCAGCCATATACATGGCGGTAACGCCGGTCTCATCCAGGCCGTTGAGGATGGCCCACTGGACCGGCCCGGAGCCGCGCAACTGCGGCAGGATGCTGGCGTGGATGTTGACGCAGCCCAGGCGCGGGATGTCCAGCACCCGCTGGGGCAAAATCTTTCCGTAGGCAACCACGGCAATCACGTCAGGCTGCAGGGCGCGCAGCTCCTCGGCCACCGCGTCATCCTTGAAGGTCGCGGGCTGGAAAACAGGCACTCCTGCCTCCAGGGCCACCTTTTTCACCTCGGACATTTCCAGCTTCATGCCGCGGTTTTTCGGTTTGTCGGGCTTGGTGTAAACGCCAACCAGGTCAAATTTTTCACCGATCAGACGGCGCAGGCAGGTCGCCGCAATATCCGGCGTTCCCATAAATACAACTCTCATGCTTCCTCCGGTGCCGACGTCATGGCCTCGATCTCCTCGTCGGAGAGCTTGTGGTAGGCGATCTCGGTGTAGATATGGCCGTCCAGGTGGTCGTTTTCATGGCACAGGCAACGGGCCATCAGGTCCTCGCCCTCGATCTCAAACCATTCGCCATAGCGGTCCTGGGCTCTGGCCTTGACCACCCGAGGCCGCTTCACCATCCACCATTCGCCGGGCACACTCAGGCAGCCCTCCATTCCGTCCTGCTCGCCGGAGGTCTCGATGATCTCCGGGTTGATAAGCTCGACAATTTCTTCGCCGGTGTCCATGACAAAAATACGGCGGAGGATGCCGATCTGGGGCGCAGCAAGACCGGCGCCATTGGCAGCGGTCAGAGTCTCGCCCATATCGTCCAGCAGGGTGTGGAGTTTTTCGTCAAATTTCGTTACAGGACGGCAGCGCTTGTGCAGCGCGCTGTCCTCGGATGTGAGGATTTTTCTCAGTGCCATGGGGGTCTCTCCTATTCGTTGCTGTTGACGTCGGCAAAAAGGCCGACGCCGTTATTCTGTTTATCCTTTGCAAATTCCCGCAGAAGATGGGCCAGCAGTTCCCGCAGGTGCCGGGTGTTGCGGCAGCTCAGGGTCAGGCGGCAGCGGTAGCTGTAGTTGAGCTTTGCCACCTGAGCAGGCGCGGGGCCCAGCAGCTCCACTTCCTCCTCCCGGTAAAACCCGCTGCGAAGCTGGGCCGTCAGCGCGTCGCGGAACCGTCCGGCAGTCTGCCAGACGCGCTCCTCCTCCCTGCCGTGAAAGGTCACGGTGAGGAAGTCACGGAAGGGCGGACAGCGCCGCAGCTTGCGCAAAGGAAGTTCTGTTTCATAAAAAGTATCGTAGTCCTGCAAAGCCGCCAGGGCAATGACCTGATTCTTCGGCGTCATGGTCTGGATCAGGGCGCGTCCGCTCTGCTCTCCCCGACCGGCTCTGCCAATGACCTGAGTAATCATGCTGAAGGTGGTCTCGGCGGCGCGGTAGGAGCCGACATAGAGGGACATATCCGCGTCGAGGACACCGACCAAGGTGACATTTTCAAAATTCAGGCCCTTTGCCACCATCTGCGTCCCCAACAGGATGGGAATCTTCTCGTCGCGGAAGCGGGCCAGGAGTTTTTCGTGGGTATTGACGGCGGATACCGTATCCGCGTCCATCCGCAAAACCTGTGCCTCCGGCAGGAGGTTTTGCAGCTGCTCCTGCACCTTTTGGGTGCCGAAGCCGATCTGCTTGAAAGCACCTCCGCACTGGGGGCAGCGGGCGGGAAGCGGCTCGGAATGGCCGCAGTAGTGGCACATGAGCCGTCCGTTGGCGTGGTGATAGGTCAGGTTGACCGTGCAGCCGGGACACATGGGCACATAGCCGCAGTCCACACAGGCCACCATACGGCTGGTGCCGCGCCGGTTGAGAAAGAGGATGGACTGCCGACCCGCCGCGAGATTCTCCCGCAGCGCCAGCAGCAGCGGCTCACTGATGGCCGTAGCATTGCCCTCCTTCAGCTCCTGCTTCATGTCGACGATCTCCACCGGCGGCAGGGCCTTGCGGTTATAGCGGCAGCGCAGCTCGTAGAGGGCATAGATGCCGGTTTTTGCGCGGTACATGGTCTCCACGCTGGGCGTGGCGGACCCCAAAAGCACCAGTGCCTTTGACTGGGCGCCGCGATAGATGGCCACCTCCCGGGCATGATAGCGGGGGGCGTTTTCGGATTTATAGGTGTGCTCCTGTTCCTCGTCCACAATGAGCAGGCCAAGATTCTGCGCCGGTGCAAAGACCGCCGAGCGGGTGCCGAGAATGACCGTCGCCTCCCCGGAGCGGATGCGCTTCCAGGTGTCGTAGCGCTCGGTGATGCGCAGGCTGCTGTGGAGCACCGCCACCTTTTCGCCAAAATGGGCGGCAAAAAGGGACAGAAGCTGCGGCGTCAGAGCGATCTCCGGCACCAGCAGCAGGGCCGAGCTGCCCTGTTCCAGGCAATCGGCAATGAGGCGGATATAGACCGACGTCTTTCCGCTGCCGGTAACGCCGTAGAGCAGCGCGACACCCGGCGCTTCCCTGCGGCTTTGCTCCCGCAGGCCCTCATAGACCCGCTGCTGCTCGTCATTGAGCACCAGAGGACCGTCCAGTCGGGCAGACTCCACGCTCTTGATACGCAGGTGCTCCTGCTCCGTAAGGGTCAGATAGCCCAGGGCTTCCAGACGGTTGAGGGTGGCGTTGGTGGCACCGGTGTAATAGCACAGCTCCTTGGCAGAGCACTCTCCCACCGTCGCCATCAGCTCCAGCACCGCCGTCTGCAGCGGGGCGGAGCGTTTCTTCGTCGCCGCGTATTGGAGTGCCTCCTCCGCCGACGCGGCGAGGATCGCAATACGCTCCGTTTTGTCCTGCACGCGGCGCTTCCGGTCCGTTTCGCAGGTGATCAGTCGCTTTTTCAGCAGATAGTGCAGGGCTTTTTGCAGAGCCTCCCCGTCAAACTGTCTGCGCAGCAAATCATAGTCCGCCGCGCCGCCCAGATCGCAGAGGGTCTGCATTACCGCCTGGGCTACCGGCTGTCGCTGCACGGCTTCCCGCCAGTTTTCTTCGGCAACGGTGTAGCGCTCATGCTCCTGAAACCAGACGCCTGCCGGCAAAATCGCCTTGACGGCGTCATAAAAGGTGCAGAAATACCGCTCCCGCAGGAAAGCCGCCATGTGCAGCGCCCGCTCGTCCAGCAGCGGTTCGGCGTCCAAAACCCGGTCGATGGGCTTGAGCTTGCTCTCATCGCCGTCGGTCAGGGCCAGAACCACGCCCTCGGCACGCTTATTGGCCCGGCCGAAAGGGACGCTGACCCGCGCCCCCACCATAGGGGTCATCCCCTCGGGAACGCGGTAGCTGTAGGGCTTGTCAATGGCGTAGATCGCAGCGGAAACGGCAATTTTCGCTATCATTTCAAGCCCTCCCGCGTGTTTTCGGTGAAGTTTTTATTCGTTGATGGTCGCGGCCAGCTTGCCCTCTGCGACCTCGCGGATGGCCAGGGTCACGGGCTTGTCGCTCAGGGGCTCGTGGAAGGTCTCAGCCTCAATGGAGATCTGACGGGCGCGGCGGGCTACCACGTTGACCATGAGATAACGGCTGTCAATATGCTTGAGCAGCTCGGACATTGCGGGATACAGCATATTAGTTTTCCTCCTTGCATTGCAGCTTTCTGTATTGCGAACGGCAGGCCTCAGCGGTGAGGATGGCTTCCACCTCCGCCACGGCTTGCTGAAGATCGTTGTTGATGACTGTGTACTGATATTTCTGGGCGATCTCACACTCATGCGGCGCGACACGCAGCCGCTCCTGCATGATCTGTTCCGCCGTATCTCCCCTGCCCTTCAGGCGGCGGCGAAGCTCCGTCAGCGACGGCGGGGCGATGAAGATGGAGATGGCGTCAGGACGGCGCTCCATGACCTGCAGGGCGCCCTGGACGTCGATCTCCAGCACCACGCTGATGCCCTTGCTCAGAGCCTCGTCCACGGCCTTTTCCGGGGTGCCGTAGTAGTTGTCGGCATAGACGGCGTGCTCCAAAAGCTCGTTGTTGGCCAGCATTTCTTCAAACCGGCTTTTGTCCACAAAATGATAATGAACCCCGTCGATCTCCCCGGGGCGGATGGGACGGGTCGTGGCGGAAACGGAGAATTGCAGCAGCGGATTGTGGGCCATGACCTGCCGCAGCACCGTCCCCTTTCCGACCCCCGAGGGTCCGGAGATAATAATGATCCTTCCCTGGCTCATGCGGTTTCCTCCTCGTCGCGGTATGTCTCGCCGTCTTTGTCGTTCAGGCGCTTTGCGATGGTCTCCGGCGGCAGGGCGGAAAGGATCACATGGTCCGTGTCCATCACCAGCACGGCGCGGGTCTTGCGGCCGAAGCTGGCGTCGATGAGCATGGCGCGCTCCTTGGCCTCCTGGACCAAGCGCTTGACGGGAGCCGAGTCGGGGCTTACCACCGTCAGCAGCCGCTGGGCCGAGACCAGATTTCCAAATCCGATGTTGATCAGCTTCATGGTATCACTCGATGTTCTGTATTTGTTCGCGGATCTTTTCCAGCTCCGCCTTAATCTCGACCACGTTTCTGGTCTGCTCCAGGTCATTTCCCTTGGAGCCGATGGTGTTGGCCTCCCGGTTCATCTCCTGCAGCAGGAAGTCCAGCTTTCTGCCGATAGCCCCGCCGTTTTGCAGCAGGCTCTCGAGCTGGTTCAGGTGGCTGCGCAGGCGCACGGTCTCCTCATCCACAGCCACCTTATCGGCAAAAATGGCGGCCTCCGTCAGGATGCGGCCCTCGTCGATGGTGGTGCTCTCCAGTACCTCCCGGAGCTTGTTTTCCAGGCGTGTCCGATATTCGGCTACGGTGACGGGGCTGCGGGCCTCCACCTTCTCCACATAGGAGAGGATGACGGCCGCGTGAGAACGCAGGTCGGCTGCCAGGGCCGAGCCCTCCGTTTCCCGCATGGCATTATAGGCGCTGACGGCCTGCTGAGCGACGGCGACAATATCCGCCGTGTTCTGCGCCTCGTCCTCCTCCGGCTTTTCCAGCAGGAACACCTCGGGAAAACGGGCCAGGCTCGTGGCGCTGATGTCCTCACGCACACCGTAGTCGGCGGCAATGGTGCGCAGAGCCTCCAGATAGCCCTCCAGCACCGGGCGGTTGAGGGAGATCTTCACGTTCTCCCCTGCCGTCGTGTTGACGGAGATGAAAACGTCGACCTTTCCCCGGGAGACCTGCTCCTTGATTTTCTGCTTCACGGCATCCTCAGCGTAGGAAAAGGCCCGGGGCAGCTTGACGCTGCAATCGAGGAAGCGGTTGTTGACCGAGCGGACCTCCACGGTGATCTCGCGTCCGTTCAGGGTCATTACGGCTCTGCCGTAACCGGTCATGCTGCGGATCATATGCAAAAATCCCCTTTCATCGGCAGCAGTCGCACAGGCAGTTCAGGCACATGAGCGAGCTGCAGCAGCTGCACAGATCGTCGGTCGTGCTGTCGCCGTACTGGGTCTGCCGATAGGTATAGGCACCGCTGCCGACGGAATTTGCGGCATTGCGGTATTCATAATTGGTTGGATCCATGTTCACGGCGATGCGGAAATTCTGGGCTGCTTCGTCCATCCAGCCACGCCGCTGGGCAATGACGCCCCGCAGATAGTACCACTGGGCGCTGTGGTTGGCAACGCCGTTGAGCTTTGCCTCGGCGCCGTCCAGGTCGCCCATCTGGATCATCCGGCGCACCTCGGCAAAAACGCCGCTGTCTCCGGCCGTGTCATAGGTGCCGCTGTTGGAGGGAGCGGCATTCTGACTTCCGCCGCCCTTGGTCAGGGTGGCGTAGGCCTCGTTGATCTCTTTCATTTTTTCCTGGGCCAGGTCGGCCAGGGGGTTGTTGGCGTAGTTGTCCGGATGGTATTTTCGCGCCAGCTCCCGGTAGGCTTTCTTGATCTCCTCCTCAGAAGCGCCGTGGGGAACGCCGAGTACCTCGTAGGGGTCTTTCATTGGTGTTTTCCTCTCTTCGGCTTACGGAATGTCCCCGCCGCAACGCTGTGAAGCACCGTGGGAAGCCCGTAATAGATGATATTTCTCAATATGCCGCTGTCCGCCGTAACGGGCAGCAGCTCCAACGCGGAAGCTGCCAGACTGATGGAGGCTTCCACGGTTTCCAGGAATTCTTTTTTGTTTTCTTCGCTCAGGCCGTCCTTTTCCAGACTGTAGCGGTAGCGCAGCGGGTTATAGGCGCCGGAGGCATTGTCTTTTGGCAGATCCTCCAGTGCGTCCGTCAGATAAAGGAAGCGGCCCACATGATACAGCAGCAGCTCCGCAGTTCGCCGCATCGGTCCCTCGGGAAAAAAGAGGGCGCAGGCTCGGAGCAGACTGGCAAAGGCATCCGCCACGCGGTCGATGCTGGGACAGTGCTCGTCCTCCAGAGTGTTGAGCTTTGATAACTGTTCTCCAAAAACCCGGTCCGCCTCCGGCTGTTTTTCGCAGGCGCGGCGGTAAGGTCTTCGGTAAAGCGCCAGGCAGGCTTTCGCAGCCAGGCTGCGGAAGAATCCGCCGTCACGGGCTGCGTCTCGGAGCTTCCAGCAGCTCAGCAGAACACTCATATCCGCCGCAAAAGCCATAGGCGCGTCGTCAGGCAGACAGTCCTTTTTGCAGAAGGGCCGCGCCGGGCAGGAGCAGCGTTCCGGCTGACCCGGTTCTCCCTCTGCCAGGAGAAAAAAGAGGAAGGTCATGTCATAGTTGACCAGGAAACGCGCCCGGAAGCCGTAGCGCCGCTTCAGGCTCCTGCACAGGCCGCAGTACGCGGCGCGGTAACGGGCATTTTCCTCCTCGGTGAGCTTATCCTTTCTGGGCAGTACATATCCAAACATATCATTCCACCCATCCGACGACGGTATATTTCGGCGGATGCTTTTTCAGATGCCGGTCATAGGCAAAGGCAGGGAGCAGTCCCAGGAGAAAGCCTCCCGCACCCATCAGCACCGCCCATGCGCCAAGGTTCCGGGCCAGCAGATAACCGGCAAGGAACAGGACCAGTGGCAGCAGATAGACCGCCGCGGCGGCCCGCAGCACAGGAGCGCTCTCCGATTCCAGCCATACGATGTCGCCCTTTTGCGCACCCAGGGGGTTGTCCGCCGTCAGGCGCAGAGTCTGCTCCACCGCGCCGCAGCCGGCACATTGGTGGCAGTCGCCGCTGCAGGCGCTTTCCCTCCGCACGACAAGTTCCGCTCTGCCCTCCGGCAAAAGCTCCGTCACAGTCGCTTTTCTGCGCATCAGGGCTCCGTTACCTCAATGACCTGCAGCGTATACGGTCCGCCGATAACGCCTGCCAATGAATCTTCCGGCAACAAGACATTCAGGGTCACGGACTTGGTCGCCGGATCATAGTCGTTGGTCATATCCGCCGTGATCTTGATGTCGCTCTCACTGATGCGGTTCAGCTCTGCAGAAGTGCCGCGGACAGTGATGATAACGCTCTGCTCACCGAAATTCAGTGCTTCCACATCGTTGAGGCGCTGGATTGAGGCGCATGGGATAGTCATTCTTTTCGTCATCAGGCCGGTCAGGCTCAGAGTAATAGTGACAGAGGTCTCCGAGGCACGGTTGGTCACACCGGCAGGCAGGTCGGGAACGACAGTCCAGGTCTGGGGCCCGATGATCTCGGACAAGTCCACCTCACGGATGACCAGCTCGTCCAGATCTTTCAATGCCTCCGCCGTGCCGCTGACGCCGATGGTGGGCGGGTCAATGCTCAGCTTTACATTTTTCGCCGTGGCACCGCCGCCTTCAATGATATCCACCACCAAATCGATCTGCTTATAACAGGACACAGGAACGGATACGCGCACCGTGGGCGAGGCCAGGGTCACATAGCTGCTGAGCTCCAGGATCTCGCCGTCGGCATCCACCAGGCTGTAGGACATCTCGTCATTTATGGTTTCCGTTGCGCTGGTCAGATCGACGGTGACGATGGCATTGGCAATCTTGTTGACCTCCTCCGCCGGACCGGAAACGGCCACGGTTTCCACGTTCAGGATCGCCTGGTCGCGGACATAGCCGTCCGGGAGCTGGCCGGTGTATTCCACACTGACGGGGATAGCCGGACGCTCATTATATTCGCTGACCTGAACGGTGATTTTGTTGGAAGTAGCACTCACCAGGCTGATGTCGCCGGAGGCCACGGTGGAGGGCGGGTCCAGCGTCCAGCTGACCTCGTAGGTGCCGGGGCTGTCGATGTTGCTCACGTCGGCAATGGCCTCCAGGGTGGTGTTGTTGAGCTCTTTCAGGTCCGAACGTCTGCCGGAGATCTCAACGTTGACGGTCTGATCCTCGCCGCCGGTCAACATCAGATTGTCGCTTCTGAGTTCATTGGTGCCGACGATGCGAACGCGGACATCACGGATATATGTGGTGTCATCGGGATTGACGACGGTAACTGCATAGACCCAGAGACCGATGGAAACCACCAGAGCCAGCAGGAAGGCCAGTATCTTATGTCTCTGCATCATCGGACTCATCCTTTCCCTTCTTGGTCTTATTCATCAGCTTTTTCAGCGGGTTGCGGGTCTTTTCGTCGGTCTTGGGCGCCAGCTCGTTGAGCAGGAGCTTTTCCAGCGTCTGCGGCGCCAGGTGCCGCTTGAGCATACCGCCGATGGCCACGGACATCGTCCCGGTCTCCTCCGACACGATAACCACCACCGCGTCCGTTGCCTCACTCATGCCGATGGCGGCGCGGTGACGGGTGCCCAGGTCGCTGCTGATGTTGCGGTTTTGGGTCAGCGGCAGAACACAGCCCGCCGCCGCGATTCTTTCGTTGCGAATAATGACCGCACCGTCATGGAGCGCAGCCTTGGTGAAAAACAGATTGCGCAGCAGCTCCGAGGACACCTCCGCGTCCAGAACGGTGCCGGTCTTCTGATAGTCGATTGTGGAAGCGGAGCGCTCAAAGACGATGAGCACGCCGGTGCGCTCCTTGGACATGGTCTCACAGGCGGCCACGGTCTGGGAAATAACCCGATCGATCTCCCGCTGCTGCTCCTTCATGCTGAGGATCTCCCGGAGAGACTTGCTGCCCAGCTTTTCCAGCATACGGCGCAGCTCCGGTTGGAACATGATGACCAGGGCGATGAGGCCGATCTCCAGAACTCTTTCCAGGAGGTAGTTCATCAGATACATATTGAGCAACTGCGTCAGGCCGGACAGCACCAGAATGATAATAACACTCTTTGCAATCCGCACGGCACCCGTATTCTGGATCATCATGATAATGGTATAAATCACAAATGCCACCAACAGGATATCCACGATATCCATGAATTTTATTGTTGGGAGCATGGAGGCAAATTCCTTGAAAAATGAAATAATCGTATCCATGAGCATAACTCCGCTTATACTTTTTTATTTTTATAATTATAGCCGATTTTATCTGTAATAGCAAGTGGCAATCCTCGCTTTTTCTATGGGCGGAACAGTTTTTTGCAGGCGGAAGCAAATTGCTCCACCTCCCGGTGTGTATTGAATGCGGAAAAGCTCACGCGGATCGTTCCGCTGTCCAGCGTTCCGGCACTTTCGTGGGCATAGGGAGCGCAATGAAGTCCGGCGCGGACGGCAATGTACTGCTGTGCCAGCGTTTCCGCCGCCGTTTCGCAGTCCATGCCGCGCACACGGAAGGAAAGCACGCCGCTCTGTCCGTCGCCGCAAAATACTTCCAGTCCTGCCTGTCCCTGCAGCAGCCGCTGCAGATGGCGCAGAAGAGCCTGCTCATGATCGAAGATCCGCCGGGGCGTCCGCCGCATTACGAAGCGCAGGCCCTCCCGCAGTCCCGCAATCCCGCAGACGTTGTGGGTCCCGGCTTCCAGACGGTCCGGCAGAAAATCCGGCATATCCTGTTCCTTGGAATTGCTGCCCGTTCCTCCGTAAAGAAGGGGTTCCGCACCGCCGCCGCAGAGCAAAATCCCCGTTCCCTGGGGGCCGTAAAGACCCTTGTGACCGGGCATTGCGATAAAACGGGCACCGCTTTCCCGCAGGGACAACGGAAGCACCCCTGCCGATTGAGCAGCGTCGATGATCAGCGGGATTCCCCGGCTGCGGCAGAGCGTCGCGATCTCCCCGATGGGCAGGACGTAGCCGAATACATTGGAGACATGGGTGCAGATTACCGCCGCAGGCCGTTCCCGCGTTGCCTCGTCAAAGGCCCAAAGCGTATCCGCAGGAGAAAAGAGCCGTTGTCCCGCCACCGTAATCTTTGCACCCCGGGCATGGAGCGGCCGGGTCACCGCGTTGTGTTCAAAGCCGGAGATGACCACCTTTGCGCCCTCCGGCACCAGCGTATTGATGGCAATATTCAGGCCGTGGGTAGCGTTCATGGTAAAGACCACCTGCTCCGCCTCCGCGTCAAAGAGCTTGGCGGCGGCTTCCCGGCAGCCGTAGACCGTTTCCGCAGCAGCCATAGCGGCAGGGTGTCCGCCCCGGCCGACGCTGGCGCAGGTCCGGATGGTCCGCTGCACCGCCTGGGCGACCTGGGGCGGCTTCTGCAAAGTCGTCGCCGCGCTGTCAAGATAGATCATGACGGCACCTCCTGCCACTGTCCGTCGGCCTCCCTGCGGTAGATCTTCTGATAGCGGCCACCGGCCTCCTCCAGCACCTGTTTCGACTCATGCAGACGACCCTCGCTGACGCGCAGGCTGTAGCCACACCCCTGTTGCCGCAGGGTTGTCGGTGTGCGGACCATCTGATTTTTGATGCCCGCCTGCTCCAGGGCACGGCTGCTCCCCATGGCAGCCGTCACCGAGCGAAAAGTAAAAAAATAATCCATTGAAGCAACCCCTCCCTGCTCTATCGTATGAACTTCGAAGTATTTTGACACAATTCCCCATGGTCGTCCAAAGTTTTTTCCAACTTAATAGAATCTTAATTTCTTTTCGGTTATATTTTTAACATTTCCGGGGTAAGATGTAATCGTAAACAACAAATCTCTTTTTCATTTTCCCTCTATTCTATATGGAGCCGCAGGCAAGCCAGCCACTTGCCTGCGGTCTTCTTTTTTTCGTGAAGCCGCCATAGGCCGCTTCAAACTGCCGCAGGCTACCTACGGGCTAAAAACTAAGGACTAAAGGTGAATGACTGAGGTGTCTGCTTTGCAGACGAATCAAAAACGGCACGGCAGGGTCGCCGTGCCCTACGATTAAGCGCCCTTCTACCGTAGGGGCGGCTATCAGCCGCCCGCCGTCCCGTCCATCGGCGTTCGCAGCGTCGGACGGCCTCTGTTGCGGTTCCTCTTGTTTTTGCCGCCGGCACAGCAAGGCCGCTGTGCCCTGCTTTGTTGCGTCCATATCACTTGATACAAGAGAAAGCCTCCGGCACTCGACCGGAGGCTTCCGCATATTCTGTTTTTAAAGAAACCGTTATAAGTCTCACTCCAGCGGGACGAGAGAAAGATAGGACCCCTGACCAGCCGGCTGATAGGTCAAGCCGCAGGCCCAGAGAGAGCCGTCTTCCCCGAAGAACGGGAATGCCAGAGGCTGGCCGGTTTCTTCCACATTCTTATTCGCCAGATCTCTTGTAGCGCTTTCTACATGTGCTTCATCAGAATCAAAAAAAGAAAAATCGTATCCGTATCTGTTGTCATAGTAGGCCTTGACTTGAGCCGCTATATTCTTCTCCAGGAATTCCTCCTCTGTCACACCGGCGGCCTCCAGGATCTCCTCTCTTGTCGCGGGGCGGCATTTTTCGATGTCAATCGTATAGACGGTGTATTCTTCTTCCGCCGCATCGCCTGTTGCGCTGATATGGGAATAGATAATGACCGTCAGATAGTTTCCGCACACATAGGATTCATATTTGCTGTAATCATAGGAAACTGAATCATCATAAAAACATTCCTTGATTTCCCGGTTGATCTCTTCGATATACGGCCCGGGCATTACGATGCGCGGCACGGAAAAGGTACATTCCTTTGACGGTTTTCCCGGCCAGATCGCCGTGCCGCTGTAGGCGGTGATGACCTCCGGCTCGACGGGGCCGTCGGGAAGCCATTCCTCGGTGGTTTTCGACTCTGTGATCTCCAGTTCTGTCGTGGGCGGTTCTGTGGGAGCTTCAGTCGTGGGCGGGGCGCTCATGGTGGACGGCTCAGTCGGCAGCTCAGCAGACGGCTCCGCAGCCTCCTGAGGACCGCAGGCGCAAAGGCTGAGAACCAACACAGCAGCCAGCGCACAGAGAAGGATCGGCTTCAGTTTTTTCATCATAACAGTCTCCTTTTATTGTGATTTGGTCAGGCGTCATCAATGTTCCGTTGTAGGGGTCGGCCTCCCGGACGGCCCAAAGGGAATAACGGTGAGTCTCACGGGCCGGAAAAGTCAACGGGAAATTATTCCTGTCACCATATAGACGCTGACTGCAACGGTTTGTTCCACTGTAATACAACTTTTTTCATGATTCCGACACTTTTATTTTTGATACAAGAACTCCCCCATTATTGACATACAAAGCCGCCTGATCTTCGGAAAAATCAGGCGGCTCTGCGGACAATATTTCATTGGCTGAGGCGTTGGCAATCGCCATAAATCAATACGCCACGCCCCAGTAGATCATCTTCTTGGCGGGTCTGCCGCAGATGGGGCAGACATCATCCAGGTGTTCCTGTTCAAAGGGCATACAGCGGCTGGTCATTCCGGCCACTTCCTTCATTTTCAGCTCGCAGGCCTCATCCTCGCACCACATGGTCTTGATGAAGCCGCCCTTTTCCTCCTGCAGGCGCTCGGCCTCCTCCAGGGAGTGGGCCTCATAGGTGTGCTCCTGCAGATTCTTCAGCGCCCGCCGATAGAGGCCGTCGTGAACCGCCTGAAGCTGTGCGGCAGCGGCGCTCTCCAGCTCGTCCAGGGCAACAAAGGTCTTCTCCCGGTTGTCGCGGCGAACCATGCAGCACTGCCCCTGCTCCATATCCTTCGGGCCGATCTCCACCCGCAGAGGAACGCCCTTCATCTCATACTGGGCGCACTTCCAGCCCATGGAGTTGTCGGAATCGTCCATCTTGACGCGGTAGCCGGCGGCGCTCAGGCGGTCGACCAGCTTCTGGGCCGCCTCCAGGACGCCCTCCTTATGCTGGGCAATAGGGATGACCATGATCTGCACCGGCGCGATCTTCGGGGGCAGCACCAGGCCGTTGTTGTCGCCGTGGGTCATGATGATGCCGCCGATGAGACGGGTGGAAACGCCCCAGGAGGTCTGGTGGGGATAGACCCGCTGGTTGTCCTTGTTGGTAAAGGTGATGTCAAAGGCTCTGGCGAAGCCGTCGCCGAAATAGTGGGAGGTGCCCGCCTGCAATGCCTTGCGGTCGTGCATCATGCACTCGATGGTATAGGTCGCCTCAGCGCCGTTGAACTTCTCCTTCTCCGTCTTTCTGCCCTTGGTCACAGGCATGGCAAGAACGTTTTCGCAGAAGTCGGCGTAGACGTTGAGGATACGCTCCGTCTCCTCCTTGGCTTCCTCGGCGGTGGCATGCATGGTATGGCCCTCCTGCCAGAGGAATTCGCGGTGACGCAGGAAGGGACGGCTGGTCTTTTCCCAGCGCAGCACGCTGCACCACTGGTTGTACATCTTGGGCAGGTCGCGGTGAGACTGGATAACGTTGCGGAAATGCTCACAGAACAGAGTCTCGGAGGTGGGTCGGATGCAGTAGCGCTCCTCTAACTTGTCGCTGCCGCCCATGGTGACCCAGGCGCACTCCGGCGCGAAGCCCTCCACATGGTCCTTTTCCTTTTGCAGCAGAGATTCGGGGATGAGCATGGGCATATAGACATTCTCGGCCCCTGTTTTCTTGAACTCGGCGTCCAGCAGCTTCTGGATGTTCTCCCAGATGGCGTAGCCGTAGGGGCGGTAGATGAACATTCCCTTGATCGAGGAATAGTCAATGAGCTCCGCCTTCTTGCACACGTCGGTGTACCACTGGGCGAAGTCCACCTCCATATCGGTGATCTGCTCCACTTTTTTATCTTTCGCCATAAAACCGTTTCTTCCTTTCGGTAATATTCCGATCTTATTGTATCACGTTTGTCAAGGCCCTGAATAGAATGGGTTGCAATCATTTTCCTCAAAGGAGGAGTGCATATGGTAACGCTTACCATCACCCTTGACCCGGTGGTCGCGGCCTTCTATGAACGTGTCGCCGACCGCGCCCAGCTTCCGCTGGAAAACGTGCTTGCCGACGCCCTCTACAAGCTGGCGGGCGAACTTTCTTTGGAGGCCATGCGGGAGAAATAGCGAAAAGGCATTGTTTTTTGCCGCAAAAGCTGATATAATGCCCCCAGAGGTGAAACAAATGAAATCGATCCGTGACGTTTATAA
>SAMEA3663297__coassemble_737_pt1 | contig 15079 bp, 13 predicted proteins | sample SAMEA3663297__metabat2_low_PE_033 | metagenome-assembled genome bin SAMEA3663297 (sample SAMEA3663297) | pig gut metagenome | biome: pig gut; feature: pig-associated habitat; material: faeces | place: China | collected 2013 | reverse complement strand
CGGCGTGTTGATGTCAAACAGAAAAACACCGCCCGGGGCCAGATTCTCAAAAACCCGCGTCAGGGTTTTCCGACAGTCGGCAGGCTCGTCCAGATAATTCAGGCTGTCCAGCAGGCAAACTACCGCGTCCACCGGCTGGGGCAGACGCAGGTTCTGCATCTTCTGGCGGACAAAAAACGGCGGATGCTCCATTGCCATAGCCTTTTGGGCCGCGACGGTGAGCATTTCCTCGGAAATATCCGCACCGATGACCTGGTATCCCCGCTGGACAAGCAGCAAAGACATGGAGCCGGTACCACAGGCCAGATCGAGCACCGTTGCCGGCGTTTTGCCCGATCTGCGTAATATCGCCTCCAAAAAGTCCAGGATTGCTTCATAGGGCACGTCTGTCGTCAAGCCGTCATAGGCGCCTGCCAGGGTCGTATAGGCGCTCATGCGTCCTCTTCCATACGCTGAAAGACCATCTCATAGGCGCCCTCGCCGTTGACCAGACTGCGGTTGACGCGGCTGATCGTCGCAGAGCTGGCCTTGGTCTTGGCCAGAATATCATTATAGATCATTCCGGAGTGGAGCATTTTGGCCACGTCATAGCGCTGCTCGATAGCATTCAGCTCCGACTGGGTGCAAAGATCCAGGAAGAACCGATGGAATTCCTCCGGCGTTTTCAGGGTCAGCATGGCACGGTAAAGTTCGGAATTCGGATCCGAACGTTTCGTACGGTTGTTCATTGTCGCGCCTCCGTTAAAACTTTATTTCGTAAAAGAAGTATAACACTTTCTTTCGTGAAAGTAAAGAGCAAAAAAGCAATTCCAGTCGTTTTGAAAATAATTTCTTTCTGCAGGCAAAAGCGCAGCACAAACCGGCCTTTCCGGCGGCGCAGCAGGGACGAAACACGGGCTGCCGTGAAAGAAAGCACAGCAGCCCGTTATCCATAGGGATCTTATTTGTTGAAGATCTTGAAGATCTCGTCGATGTCGTCGATTCCGGCGGCGGGATCGGTGGGGATAGGTTCGGAAGTTCTGGCCGCACCGGCTGAGGAGTAGATGCCCTTGGTCTCGGGCTTTTTCTTCTCGTCAAAGCCGGTAGCGATGACGGTTACGCGCATTTCGTCCTCAAATTCCTCGGAGAAGGTCGCGCCGAAGATGATGTTGGCTTCGGGGTTGGCAGCTTCCATGACGATGTTGGCCGCCGTCTCCACGTCGTCCAGTCCCAGATCAGCAGAACCGGTCACGTTGATCAGGACACCCGTTGCGCCGTTGATGGAGGTCTCCAGCAGGGGGCTTGCCACTGCCGCCATAGCAGCCTGTTCGGCCTTTTCACGGCCGGAGGCGGTGCCGACACCCATATGGGCACGGCCGGCATTCTTCATGATGGAGGAAACGTCGGCAAAGTCCAGATTGATGATGACACGGTCGGAGTAGCCCACCAGTTCGGAGATGGAGCTGACGGCCTGCTTCAGAACATCGTCGGCAATACCAAACGCGTTGGCAAAGGTGATCTTCTGGTCGGTGACGTACTTCAGACGGTCGTTGGGGATGATAATCAGGGAGTCGACCTTGTCGCTGAGAGCGGCAATACCGGCCTCAGCCTGCTTCATACGGTTAGCACCTTCAAATTTGAAGGGCTTGGTGACAACGCCGACGGTGAGGATGCCGGCCTCATGGGCCAGATCCGCAATGATGGGGGCCGCGCCGGTGCCGGTGCCGCCGCCCATACCGGCGGTAATGAAGACCATGTCGGTACCCTCCAGAGCCTTGGAGATGGCGGCTCTGCTCTCCTCGGCGGATTTCTTGCCGATCTCGGGCTTGGAGCCGGCACCCATGCCGCCGGTCAGCTTCTCGCCGATCTGCAGCTTGTTTTCACACTTGGACTTATTCAGATCCTGCCGGTCCGTATTGATGACGATGTAATCCACACCGCTGATTTTGCTATTGATCATGCTGTTGACAACATTATTGCCTGCGCCGCCAACGCCGATGACTTTAATATTTACAACCTTTTCTGCGTAAATTTCGGACATTGTAAATCTCCTCCTATGTATACTGAAGAATCTGGGGATATGATATGCAGATTTATACTTTTTTATTTTACCTTGATTTTTCTCTGAGGTCAATAGAATTTCTCATTTTTCCCAAAAATATTTACTTTTTTTCCGGGAATCTCACTCATCGGGCATGACATGGGCTTCGTTTCCGCTGTCAAAAGTCAGGTCAATGGTGCCTGTTACATAGGATTTCTGCTCCGCGACCACGATCTTCAGGAATTCCAGTTTATAGTCCATCTGGTCCGTGGTGCCGAGTTTGACGTCAAAGCGGTCGCCGTACCACAGGGAAATATTGTAGGCAGACGGGACGCTCACCGAGGCAATCTGCTTGGAAAGCCCCGCGTTTTCGATCTCCTGCAGGGTCAGCGTCAGGGCTTCCAGAGTCGCCTGGGCGCTCTCCGTGCCGGCAAGGCTCACCGTTTCTCCAATAACCGGCGACGAAATCTGCGGCTCAAGAATCTGAATATACTCCCCTGCCTCCTGCTCGGTGATCTCCTGGGTCGCCTTTCCGGCAGCGGTGATGAGATACAGGCTGCCGGTGGTCGAGCGAATGCAGTAATTGGTCTCATGCTCCGTTATCGTCAAAACCACCGTGTCCGGCAGACTGCGGGTAACGCGGACCGTCTTGACATAGGGCAGGCGGGCAATGATATTTCCCGCGATCTCTCCGCGGGAGAGAGTAAGCAGATTGTCGCCGTTAGCGATCCCTGCCGCCGCAACGATCTCCTCGCCGGAGTAGTAGTGATTGCCCCGGACCTCCACGTCCCGGACGCGGAAGAAGAGGACCATGCTGAGGACCACAGCCACAACAATGGCCGCCATAATGAGCAACCGCTTCCAGGTGTCCGGGCTGATGCGGCGGTGCTTGCTCTGCTTGGCCTGACGGGTCTGCTTGTCGCTGATCTCATTGAGCCGTTGTCGCTCCTTCTTTTCCTCGCGGCGGCGCTCGGCCTCCTTGGCGGCGCGGGAATCCCGGGCCTTTTTCTCCTCACGGCGGCGTTTTGCCTCCCGCGCGGCCTGTTCCTGTCGCTCCAGACGGCGCTGCTCCGTCTCCTGGGCCTCCGCCGCAAGCCGTTCCGCACGGCGCTTCTGAGCAATCCTGGCAGCGGGGGAATTGTGCCGTTTTTTCGCTCCGCCGGTTTTCTTTCTGTTCTCACGTTCCATAGCTGTGTTCCTTACTGTAGAATGATCTGCGCTCCGCAGGCCCGTAGATTTTCCGCAAAGGCTTCGTAGCCCCGCTCCATGTGCTCCGTCGAGTCGATGCGGCTCTCACCCTCGGCGGACAGGGCCGCAATGACCATAGCAGCGCCGCCCCGGAGATCCGTCGCGGTGACTTGCGCACCGTGGAGCGTCTCAACGCCCTCGACAATGGCCTGCGCTCCCACGGCGCGGATCTTCGCGCCCATGGCGCACAGGGCGGGCACATGGCGGAAACGGTCGGAAAATATCGCTTCTTCAAAAATGCTGACACCCCCGGCTTTGGACAGTGCCGCCATGACCGGTGCCTGGGCATCCGTCGGGAAGCCGTCATAGGGTGCGGTGCGAATGGGACTGACTGCCCGGAGCGGTCCTGCCTGCAGGCACATCCCCGTCTTGTTTTCCCCAATGCGGCACCCCGCCCTCCGCAGAACCTCCGTCACCGACGTCAAATGGCACGGCAGGGTGTTGTGCAGAATTACGTTGCCGCCGGTGGCTGCAGCCGCCGCCAGATACGTCGCGGTCTCCATGCGGTCCGGCATGACGGTGTATTCCCCGCCGTGAAGCGGCTTTCCGCCTTGTATTCGTAAGACCGAAGTATCCGCGCCGCTGATCTCAGCGCCGCAGGCGTTCAAAAAACCGATCAGGTCGCCGATCTCCGGCTCTTTTGCCGCGTTGCAGAGGATCGTCTCCCCCTCACAGGCCAGCGCCGCCAAAATCAGGTTCTCCGTAGCTCCTACGCTGGGAAAGGGCAGCGCGACAGTGCCGCCGGTGAGCTTTTCCGCTCTGCAGATCAGCTCACCGTCCTCCTCGGCGCACTGTGCGCCCAGATGGCGCAGTCCCATCAAATGCAGGTCGATGGGCCGCTGTCCCAGAACGCAGCCGCCGGGATGGAACAGCCGCGCCTGGCCGAACCGGGCCAAAAGTGCGCCAAGAAACAAGATCGCCGCCCGCATTTTCTTCATCAGCCCGGCGCTGATATAAGCGCTGTCTGCCGGATATGTATCCACCGTTATCGTGTCGCCCTGCTGCTCCGTTCGGCAGCCCAGTGACCGCAGGATCTCCAGAGCACAGGTTACGTCGGAGATGTCAGGGCAGTTATACAGGCGGTAGACACCGCCGCTGACCAGCGTTGCGGCCAGGATCGGCAGCACGCTGTTTTTCGCGCCGTGAATGGAGATCTCGCCGCAAAGCGGCTTTCCTCCAAAGATTTGATAGGTTCCCATGGGCAAACCTCCGTATCGGAAATTTGCCCCATCCTATGCGTTTTTGGGGATTATTGTGCCTTACTCATCTCCACTAAGATACGGTAGATGCGCTCGGCGGAGTCGATGACCGCCATTTCCCGCAGCGCCGACCGCATTTTCCGGCAGCGCCCCTTATCCTCCAGCAGCTCCCTGGCTGTCCGGTACAGAACCTCGCCGTCGCAGTCGCACTCCCGCAGCACCACGGCAGCGCCCCGCTGCTCTAAGATGCGTGCGTTTTTCTCCTGGTGATTGTTGGTCACGTTGGGGGAAGGAACAATAATGGACGGTGTTCCCGCCGCCGCGATCTCGTTCAGCGTCGAAGCGCCTGCGCGGCTGATGAACAGGTCCGCAGCCGCCATGACCGTGGGCATATTGTAAATATATTCCTGCATCTGGATCAGCGGATGGGCGCTTAAGTCCACGCCCTGCTGCGCCACATACTCCGGCATCCAGCGCCAGCCAAAGGAGCCGGTGGCGTGGATGTGGTGGTAGCGGTCCTCCCCGCTCTCCAGCTTCATGAATTGGGCGATCTTTTTGTTCATCTCCCGGGCGCCAAGGCTTCCCCAGGCGGAGACGATGAGAGGCTTGTCGTCCAGACCCAGGGCCTTTCGCGCGTCCTCCCGTTTGGTAAAAACGAATTCCTCTCGCACCGGCATGCCGACGGGGATGACCCGTTCTGCGTTTTTGTATTCCTTGCGGCTCTCGGCAAAGCTGACCAGTATTTTATCTACTTTATCACAAACCAGCCTTGTTGCCAAGCCCGGAACTGCGTTTGCCTCGTGGAGGGCGGTGGGGATGCCGTTTTTGACGCCCTGACGTAAGATCGGGTAGCTGGCATAGCCGCCGGTGCCCAGGATCACATCGGGCCGAAATTCCTTGATGATGCGGTCTGCCCGCCGCAGAGCGCGACGGATGATAAAGACCGCCTTGGCGTTGTGCCACAGGGCAGACGGCGTCAGGCTGCGCAGGTAATTGGAAATATGGACCGTCTCGATGGCAAAGCCCTCCCGGGGCACCAGTTCCGTCTCCATGCCGTCGTCTGCGCCGACAAACAGGATCTCGCTGTTGGGCTTGCGCTCCTTCAGTATTTTTGCAACAGCAATGGCGGGGTTGATGTGGCCCCCTGTTCCGCCGCAGGTGAAGATGACTCTCATGGATACTCTCCTTTATTTCGGACTTTGCGAGATGCTCCGGGAAATATTGAGCACGATGCCGCACTCGGCAAGCTGCATGATGAGCGCCGTCCCTCCCGAGGAGAAAAACGGCAGCGAAATGCCTGTGGAGGGCAAAAGATTGGTCACCACCGCCACGTTGAGCACCACCTGGATGGCAAGCAGGGTCGTCAAGCCCGTGGCAAGGAGCATGGAAAAGCGGTCCCGTGCGTGAAGTGCGATCCAGAAGCCCCGGATGATGAGCAGGGCAAAGAGCAGCAGCACCGCCATTGCCCCCAAAAAGCCCAGTTCCTCACAGAGGATGGCAAAAATATAGTCGTTGTGCTCCTCCGGCAGGTAGAGGTATTTCTGGCGGCTCTTTCCGAAGCCCAGCCCTAAAAGTCCGCCGCTGCCGATGGCGTATTCCGACTGTAAGATCTGCAGGCCCGTGTCCAGGGGGTCTGCCTCCGGATTCTGCCAGGCGGTGATGCGGTCGGAGGTGTAGCCGCCGCTTAAAAGCAAAAACAGCAGTCCCGCCGCGCCAATAACGGCAACGGTAATGAGATACTTTCGGTTGATCCCGCCCACGGCCATCATGCAGAAGCAAAGGGCGGCGATGATGATAATGGCGGAAAAATGCGGCTCAAAAACCAACAGCGCCACGATGACCGCCAGCAGCATTCCGCAGAGAAAAAAGGTCCGCAGGGATTTGATGTCCTTCTGCCGCTTCGTCATCAGATGCGACAGAGAGACGATCAGGGAGAATTTTGCGATCTCAGAGGGCTGAAATTGGGTAAAGCCGAAGTTGATCCAGCGGGTGGCACCGTTGACGTTGGTCCCGAACAGCAGCACCGCCAGCAGTAGCAGCACCGTCACGGCATAGATCATGCCGGAGGTCTTTTCAAACCAGGCATAGGGCACACGGCTCATGCCCAGCAGGACACCGATGCCCGCCACAGCGAACACCGACTGGCTGATGAAATAACTGGCAGAATTCCCAGTGAGATAGTAGGCACGGGCGTAGCTGGCAGAAAACAGGACGATCAGTCCGACGCCCACCAGCAGCAGCGTCAGAAGCAGATACGGCAAGTCCAGCACGCCCAGATCTTTTCGTAAGTTGGCTCTCTTTCGTGTTGCCGTTTCCTTTGGCAACGCCGCACCTCCCCTTCCTTCATAGCGGACGTTTCCCCGTCCTGCCATGGCGAACAGAAAAGATCTATTTATTTAATCAATAATCAGTATCAGAACCAGATGCGAACACCAAACCATGCCACAACACACATCAGCACGGTCACAAGGACGAATACTGTCCAGATCTTCTTCTCCGACCAGCCGCACATCTCAAAGTGATGATGGATGGGTGCCATTTTGAAAATGCGCTTGCCGTGGGTCAGCTTGAAATAGCCCACCTGCAAGATGTCCGAAAGGGTCTCGACGATATAGACCAGACCCACCAACAGCAGCACCAGGGGCATATCCAGGGCAAAGGCCATGCCGACCACCGCGCCGCCCAAAAACAGAGAGCCGGTGTCGCCCATAAAGACCTTGGCCGGGTAGAAATTATAGCACAAAAAGCCGCCCAGGCCGCCCAGCAGCGCCGCCGGGAAAGAAGCAAGGCCCCGGTGAGCCGTAGTTTGGGAAAGGGCGACCACCGTAAAAAAGAGCATGACCGGCATGGTAACGCCGCTGGCCAGACCGTCGATGCCGTCGGTCAGATTGACCGCGTTGACGCAGCCGACGATGGCAAACATGGCAACCGCCAGATACAAAAGCTCCGGCACATGGGCCACGGGCTCCTTGACAAAGGGGATATACAGGTCGTATTTCAGCGCTCCGGTAAAGTGCATGGCCGCCAGGAAAATGGCCGCCGCCAGCACCTGAAGCAGGAGCTTCTGCACCCCGGTCAGGCCCAGGTTGCGCTTCTTTTTGACCTTGATAAAATCATCGTAAAAGCCGATCAGGCCGAACATAACCGCAAGAGCCAGCACCAGAAGATGGGAATAGTCACCGCTTTGCATGGCCTCCCAGCCGGTGACGACGCACAAAAGCGACGCGGCAATGAACATCAGGCCGCCCATGGTTGGGGTACCTGCCTTGCCGTTGTGCCATTTCGGCCCCACCTCGCGGATGGACTGTCCCGCTTTCAGCGCGCGCAGAGCGGGAATCAGAATCTTTCCAAGGATCAAAGCGATCAAAAATCCTCCAACGACTGAAACGATCGCCATAATCGGTGCTTTATCCATGCTGTGTTCCTCCGTCATTCATATCCAGTAATCGGAGCACACGCTCCATTTTCATGCCACGGCTGCCTTTGACCAGCAGATTGTCTCCTGCGCGCAGCTCTGCCTTCAGTGCCTGCACCAGTTCCTCGTGGCTTTCAAAGTATTTCGCGTTTTTCATGCCCGCGTCCAGTGCGCCGCGGACGGTCTGGTCGCTGTTAGCACCGTAGGCAAAAAGGACGTCCGCCGTCTGTGCCGCCAACGTGCCCACCCGGTAGTGAGCCTGCGGCGCAAGAGGCCCCAGCTCCAGCATACCGCCCAGGACAGCGATCTTTCTTCCGGGATAACTGCCCAGCACGCCGAAAGCCGCCGCCATGGACTCCGGCCCGGCGTTATAGCAATCCTCGATGATCTTTACGCCGCGGCAGTCGTAAATATGCTGCCGCATACCTGTGTTGCGAAAGCCCGCCAGACCGCTTTCGATCCGCTCCGGTGCCACGCCGCATTTCAGGCCCACGGCGATGGCCGCCAGGGCGTTGAGGATATTGTGTTCCCCCACCGCCGGCAGAGTGATCTCAAGTGACGTGTCGAACGCGAAGGCAGTAAAATGCGTTATGTCATTTTCCGTGGTGATGTGCTCCGCCCGAACGTCGTTTTTTGCGCCCAGGCCAAAGGTTACCGCGTGATATTGCTCCGCCACGGAGGAAAGCAGGTCGTTGTCGCCGTTGAATACGGCAAGGCCGCCGGGACGCAGGCCCTCCAGAATTTCCAGCTTTGCCTGTAAAATGCCCTCCCGGGAGCCGAGATTCTCCATGTGCATGGTGCCGATATTGGTGATGACGGCGATGTCCGGCTGGGCAATGCGGGTCAGCAGGGCGATCTCTCCGAAGTGGTTCATGCCCATTTCCAGGACCGCTGCCTCGTCAGCCCGTTCCAGGCTCAAAACCGTCACCGGCAGGCCCAGGCCGTTGTTGAAATTCTCCGGGGTCTTTTGGGTGCGGTAGGTGGTGTCCAGCACCACCGCGATCATTTCCTTGGTTGTGGTCTTTCCCACGCTGCCCGTGACGCCCACCACCCGCAGGCTCAGGCTCTCCCGGTAGCCCCGGGCGATGTCCTGCAGCGCAGTGACCGTGTCGCTTACGTTGATCGCCGGAATGTCCTCACGGACAGGCTCACTCACCAGCACCGCAGCCGCGCCTTTTTCCAGCGCGTCGGGGATGAAAGCATGGCCGTTGCGCGCGCCGGTGACGGCGACAAACAGCTCTCCCGGCCGGAGCTTTCTGCTGTCAAAATTCGCGCCGCAGAAGCTCACTTCCGCAAAGGCCGGCGCGACCGTTCCGCCGCACCACCCAGCAGCCTGTTTCAAAGAGATGTTTCCGTTTCCCATAAAGCCGAGGCAACCTCCTCGCGTTCGTCTAAATGTGTTTTTTCCCTGCCGAGGATCTGATAGGTCTCATGGCCCTTTCCCGCCAGAACGATGATGTCGTCCTTTTTCGCCTCCGCTATGGCAAGGCGGATGGCCTTGCGGCGGTTTTCCTCCACGGTATAGGGGGTTTTCGTATCCTTCATACCGGCAAGGATCTCGTCAATGATGGCCATGGGTTCCTCCGTGCGGGGATTGTCAGAGGTGACGATGACATAGTCGGCCAGCCGCGCCGCAATCTCACCCATAATAGGGCGCTTGGTGCGGTCACGGTCACCACCGCAGCCAAAGACGGCAATGAGCCGTCCCTTGCAGAAGTCCCGCACGGAGCGCAGGACGTTTTCCAGGCCGTCGGGGGTGTGGGCATAGTCGATGAGAACCGTGTAGGGCTTGCCGGGAGTGGGAACCACCTCGATGCGGCCCTTGACACCCTTGGCCCGGGAGAGGGCCTGCGCCGCGTCCTCAAGCCGGATGCCCAACTGCACCGCGATGCCCAGGGCCACCAGGGCGTTGCTGACGGTAAAGCGTCCGGGAATATTCAGCCGCAGGTGGGCCGTTTCCTGCCCGCCGCACACGTCCATTTCAATGTGGTCTGAGCCAAGACGGATGTTTGTTCCCCGCAGGTCCGCCCCTTTGCTCTCCCCGACAGTATACACGCTGCAGCGTGCCGCGTCAATCATTTTTGCCGCCGAGGCATCGTCAATGTCGAAAACACCCCGCTCACAACGGCCAAACAGCAGCGACTTGGCCCGGCAGTATTCCTCCATGGTCTTGTGGAAGTCAAGATGGTCCTCCGTCAGGTTGGTAAAGGCACCGACGCGGAAGTCGATCCCGTCCACCCGATGCAGCACCAGGGCATGGGAGGACACCTCCATGACCGCGTGGGTGCAGCCGGCGTCGCGCATTTGGGCAAGCAGGCCCTGCAGTTCAAAGCTCTCCGGCGTGGTGCGTTCCGTCTCCAAAACCTCGTCTCCCACCATATTGCAGATGGTACCGATGAGGCCGACCTTGGCGCCGCAGGCCTTTTCCAGCAGGGCCTTGAGCAGGTAGGTCACGGAGGTCTTACCGTTGGTGCCGGTCACGCCGATGACCTCCAGGCTGCGGGACGGATGGCCGTACCAGTTGGCGCCCAACTGTGCCAGAGCTGCGCGGGTATCCTCCACCCGCACCCAGGGGGTATCGGCGGGCATATCGTGCTGTCTCAGCACTACAGCCGCGCCCTTTTGCACCGCGTCGGGAATAAAAAGGTGTCCGTCGACGGTATACCCTGGGATCGCCGCAAAGAGGACACCGGGCGTCACCGTCTGGGACGAATGGCTCACGCCGCTGATCTCCATATCCATGGGAGCGTTGGTTTCCAATATATTGATGCTCTCCAGCAGCGACTTCAGTTTCATAGTTTTCTCCTTAATTTAATCCATATCTGATGTGTCGGCGAACAATACCGTCACGGTGGTTCCCCGTTCCACCTGCGTTCCTGCGGCAATGTCCTGGCCCGTCACCACCACATGCCAGGCCGTGGAATCGGTGCCCTTGGCCTGTAGGTACAATCCGCAGTCCGTCAGGGCCTTTGTCGCGTCGGTCACGTTCATCCCCATGAGGTTCGGCACGGTGACCGGGTCAGTGGGCATGGAATCGTCGGTGTAGAGTAGGACGGTGGAACCCGCCGGAAGTTCCCTGCCCTCCTTGGGAAGCTGGCTGACAATGCTGCTGCCGCTGCCAAGAATTCGATAGCTCAGGCCGCTTTCCTGTAGAATGGCCGCCGCTTTGCTTTCGCCCATGCCGCAGACATCCGGCATACGGACGTTAATCCGGGACATATCCCCCTCCTCATACTCGGCCTCTACGCCGAGATAGGGCAGAATGTCCTCAAATACCGCCGCGACGGTGGGTGCCGCCATGACACCGCCGGAAAGGTAGATGCCGCTTTGGGGATTGGGCGTATCCAGGGCCACCAGAACCACATAACGTGGATCGTTCATGGGCGCGATGCCCACAAACGAGACAATTTTGTCGTTGGTGAGCTGCCCGTTGTCCTCCCGGGTGTCGGTCTTTTCCGCCGTGCCGGTCTTTCCGCCGATGCGGAAGCCCGCGACCTTGGCGTTTTTCGCCGTACCTTCGGTGACGACGGATTCGATCAGCTCGCACATGGTGGCGGAGGTTTCCTCGGAGATGACCTGCCGCACCACCGTTCTGCCATAGCTTTCCAAAACATTGCCCTTTTCATCCAGCACCTGGGAAACTACATGAGGCTCCAGCAGATAGCCGCCGTTGACGACGGCCGACACCGCCGTGACCATCTGAATGGGCGTGGGCTTGACGGTCTGGCCGAAGGAGGTGGCGATCAGGTAGCTGGTGCCGTAGGTGTCGTTGTCTGACAGACGTTCCCGGCTGTGAAACAGGCCGCTTGCCTCGCCGGGCAGATCGATGCCCGTCTGCTCCATGAGGCCGAAGGCACGGCAATAGTCATAGAGAGTGCCGCCGCCGATCTTCAGACCCATGTGGGCAAAAGCGATATTGCAGGAATTCTGGAGGGCCTGGGCGGTGGTCTCGCCGCCGTGGCCGCTGTGCCGCCAGCAGTTCAGGGGCTGTTGGCGACCCTCCAATTTTTCCGCGCCTGCGCAGTAGAAGGTGTCGCTCAGGGTAACGGCGCCGGAATCCAGCCCCGCCGCCAGAGTAAACAGCTTAAAGGTCGAGCCGGGCTCATAGCCGTCGGAAACACAGCGGTTGCGCCACTGCTTCAGACGGGCGGCCGCCACCGCGCTGTTGTAGGCACTGAGGGTCTGTTCCCGTTCCTCCGAGTCCTCCGGGTATTCCATGGCGGCCTGATACTGGGCCTCCAGTTCCATTTCCACGTCATCGTCGTAAATGGTCAGATAGCTGTTGGGGTCATAGCCCCCCAGGGTAGCCATGGCAAGGATATCGCCGGTCTGGGCGTCCATGACGATGCCGAAGGCCCCGTTCTGCACATCGTAGCGGTCAATAGCGTCACGCATCTGCTTTTCCAGAGCTTTCTGCACGGTCAGGTCGATGGTCAGCACCAGGCTGTCCCCGTCGGTAGCCTCGTAATAGGTCTCATAGGAATAGAGCATTTCGGTTTCGTTGTTGCCCTTGGTGGTGATGACCGCTCCGGCAGTTCCCTCCAAAATGCTGTTATAGTAGGCCTCCAGGCCCTCGGAGCCTTTGTTCTCCGTGTTGGTGAAGCCCAAAAGCTGTGAAGCCGTCTCGCCATTGGGGTAGTAGCGCAGGGAGTCCGGCTCCAGATGTACGCCGACGATGTCATTGTCGCTGACGAACTGGCGCACCGCGTCGCAGACCTCCTTGCCCTGCTTTCTGCGCAGGAGCTTATAGCGCATGGCCGTGTCGGAAGCCTGCTTCTTGATATAGTCCTCATCCAGATCCAGCAGGACCGCCAGATTTTCCGCCAGAAAGTCGATGTCCACATGGTTCTGCTTCATCTCCAGCGGGTCAAGAAAAATATTCTCCACGCTGGTTGAGGCGGCAAGAACCTCCATGTTGCGGTCATACACCGTCCCGCGTGAGGCGGTGACGCTGGTGCTGCGGGTCTGGTTGCTGATGGCCTTGGACTGATAGTATTCATGATCCACAAGCATCAGCTTGACCAGCCTCCCGGCCAGAATGACAAAAGCGACGATGCCAAAAAGAACGGTCAAGGCTAAAATCCCCTTGCGAATACCGGTATCGGTTACCTCCTGCGGCGGACGCTTTCTCTTCTGTCGGATGCTGGTCTGCTTCATGCTTGCCTCCGGGAAATAAAGTTCAAAAACATGGGCGGCTGGTGTCTGCTGCCGCCCATGTTCTGCTTGTTCACTCTATGCCCGCGCTAAGAGAAGTATTCCGTCAGGTCGACAAAGACGCTCTGGAATGCTTCATATATCCGCACAAAAGTATTTTTCTCCTCCGGAACGAAGACCTCTGTGGTGTCGCTGCCGGGGATCTCTATGACGCGGATCTGGGATGGCAGCGGCTCCCGCATACCCAACTCCCGGGCACGCTCGGCCACCGCCGCAAGATCCACCTTGCTTTCAAATTCATAGGTCAGGCGCTCATTTTCCTCCGTCAGCTCCGCCCGGCTCTCCTGCAGGGCAGTGCCCTCACTTTTTGCCTCGTAGAGGCGGGCGTAGCTGAACACCACCAAAAAGAGCAAAAACAGGGCCATGGCACCGCCCAGAATCGTAAAGGCCGACAACTCAAAGTGCGCCGCCGGCTTCTTCTGCGGTTGGGGCTTTGGCTCCTCCGGGAGCTTTTTCGGGCGCGGCAGTGGTCGGGCCGTATTACCCCGCGTCGTATAGATATCATAGGCGGCGGCTCCGTTGGTACGGAATCGTTCTGCCATGATAAGCGCCCCTTTCTACCTCATAATTTTTCCGCAACGCGGAGCTTTGCGCTTCGTGCGCGGGGATTTTCCGCCAGTTCCTCCGGCCCGGAGACGATGGGTTTGCGGCTCACGATCCGGGCCTCCGGCTTCCTGCCGCAGACGCAAACTGGAAATTCCGGCGGACAGATACAGCCCCGCGCCGCCTGCTGCATCTCGGTTTTTACGATACGGTCTTCCAGGGAGTGGAAGGAGATGACCGCCAGCCTGCCACCGGGTTTGAGACGGCGAAAGGCCGTCTGCAGAAGTGTCCGAACCGCGCCCAGCTCGTCATTGACCGCGATGCGGATGGCCTGAAAGCTCCGCTTGGCCGGATGCTGCTTCTCCCGCAGCGCCTGCGGAGGCATTGCGCTACGGATGACGTCTGCCAGCGCAAGGGTGGTGGCAATGGGTGCTGCCTCTCGTCTGCGGACGATGGCGGCGGCGATCTGGGGCGCGTAGCGTTCCTCGCCGTATTCGTAGAGGATGCGCCGCAGCTCCTCCTGGGGCCAGGTGTTGACCACCTCATAGGCCGTCAGCGTGTCCTGCCGGTCCATCCGCATATCCAGCGGCGCGTCGGCCATATAGGAAAAGCCCCGCTCCGCGTCGTCCAACTGGGGAGAGGAAACGCCCAAATCAAAGAGCATCCCGTTCACGGCGTCGATCTTCAATTCATCCAAAATACTGTCCAGAGCCGAAAAATTGGAGTGTACCGTAATAACCCGATCCAGGAAGGGCGACAGCCGTTCTCTTGCCGCCTGCAGAGCGGCCTCATCCCGGTCTACGCCGATGAGGGTTCCCGTGGTCAGCCGCTTGGCGATCTCGTAGGAATGTCCCCCGCCGCCCAGGGTGCCGTCCAGATAAATCCCGTCGGGCTTGATATTCAGGGCGTCAATGCACTCGTCCAGCAGGACGGATCTGTGTATAAATTCCATCAGAAGCCCAACTCTTCCATAACGGCGGCAATGGCCTCCGGCGTGAGGTATTTTGCTTCCTCGGCCTCATAGCGCTCTGCCGACCAGATCTCCGCGCGTCCGGCTTGACCCAGGAAGACCACCTCTTGCCCGATCCCCGCATATTCGCGGAAGGATTCCGGCAGGAGGAAGCGGCCCTGCTTGTCCGGCTCGCATTTGGCAACGTTGGCGAAGAAAAAGCGCATGGCGCGGGCTTTGGAGGCCGGCAGCTCGTTGCAGTGGTCCAGTACCTTCTGCCACTCCGCCTCAGGATAGACCGTCAGGCAGGCGTCCGGGGCCTTGGCCACATAAAAGGCCGCGCCCAGCTCGTCCTTCAGCTTGGAGGGAACGAACAGTCTGCCCTTTGGATCCAGTGTGTGCTTGTATTTGCCGTACATTTCCCTCACCTCGCTCCATTTTACTCATTTTTCATCCATTTTGCTCCACTACGCTATCAGTATACAATGAAA
>SAMEA3663297__coassemble_524_pt1 | contig 20018 bp, 20 predicted proteins | sample SAMEA3663297__metabat2_low_PE_033 | metagenome-assembled genome bin SAMEA3663297 (sample SAMEA3663297) | pig gut metagenome | biome: pig gut; feature: pig-associated habitat; material: faeces | place: China | collected 2013 | reverse complement strand
GTCATAGGACAAAAACGAACCGTAGAGCTGCATTTCCCGCAGACTGCGGTAGGCGTCGGCATCGATTTTTGTGAGCTTCACAGAGCCCGCTTTTGCCGGGATTGTATATTCCTTATGGTAAAATACAGTCTCATAGCCCAGCTTTTCATAAAAACGGAACAGGTCCGTATTTGCAGGCACCAATGCCGTCACGGCGACCCCTTGCCGCAGCAGTGCAGCCTCCGCGTATGCCGTCAGTTTGGCGGCGAGGCCCTGATTACGGCGCTCCGGCGCGGTGCAGACGGCATAGAGGTAAGCGGCGGGAAGCAGATCGCCCGCCTCGTCCACCAGACCGGCAGACAGCGCGCAGAGCATGGAGACGGCCTTACCGCCGTCCCAAGCAGCAAAAACGCGGACCTGATCGCCCACGGTGCGCCAAAAGGCCGTGATCTCCTGCTCCGTGTCGCCGAAGCACTGCTGCCAAAGCCCGTTCAGCGCCGGATACTCCGCCGGCGTGAGCTGCCGGTAGGCCGTCATTGTTTTTCCTCCGCAATAAACTTCTCCAACAAAATGTCAGGGAAGTAGCTCTCCTTGGCCTGCCGCAGACCGGCGATGCCCATATCGTCCTCCCGGTTCAGAAAGCGGATCTGGGGGTATTTCTCGTGGATGCGGCGGGCAAACTCCCGGTTGACCATGGGATAGGCCCCGTTAATATCCGCCCGGGCCTTTTCAAAGTTCACGTCAAAGGTGTCCTCCCGGATGCGGTTGCCCATGGAAAAGCCCACCACGCCCTCGGAGGTCTCCAGAACGATGCCCTCCATGTGCAACTCATTAAAATATTCAAAGGCTTTGGAAATGGCGCGGCGTTCGCCGGAATAATCCTGATTGTGGGTGTAGTGGCTGCGGTACCAGGCCTCCGTAAAGGCGCGGCAGCGGGGCAGCAGCTCCCGGGTCAGCGGCAGAACCCGCCACTCAGGGAAGTCAGCCTCAAAACGGTTGCAGTGGTTGCGCTTGGCCTGGAGCTTTTTGCCGTGAAGCTCCGTCAGCCGCTCAATGTCGTAGACGTAGTCGAAGCTGTCACGCTCCGGCCGGAAGGTGAACTGCCCGGGGAAAACCGCTTCCAGACGAGCGGTGTCCTCAGCCGTAAGGCCGAACAGCACAAGTGGGATACCACGCTGTCTGGCATCGCTGCGCAGAAGCTCCACCATCTCCGGCAGAGAACCGGAAAGCGGAAAAAGGTAGGAATTCCAACTGCCGAAACGGCTGAAAAAGAGGGGGGTATCGTCGGCAACGGCGACGTACTGTTCGCCCCAGAGAAGCAGGTTAGCAAAGGAATACTCGCTGCCGTGTCCGGCGGCGGGGTAGAGATGGTTGTGGATCGTTTCACGGTCTGCAAGGGTGATCTCGCGGAAGTTCAGCATAATATAGCCTCGGTTTCGATTTTTTCTTATATGATACCACAAAATTGTCCCAGGTCAACCGCATACTTGCTTTTTTCGTGGGAATGAGGTATTCTAATACTAATTCTTAATAAAAACCTTTGGTTTTTATTAAGAAGGCACCGCTGTTTGCGTTGCCCTTTTGTGGCAAAAGCCACAAAAGCCGTCTCATGCAGTTCTTGACGCGCCTTTGGCGCTATAAAAAGCTTTAAAGCTTTTTATCAAGAACTAGTATAAGCAAAGGAAGTGATACGATGAAAAAGATTTTGGTCGCCCTTTCCGGCGGCGTGGACAGCGCCTGTGCCTGCCTGCTCCTGCGGCAGCAGGGATATGAGGTGGGCGGCGCGACCATGCTTCTGCGCGACGGTGGAGAGCCGGAGGCCGAGGATGCCCGCGAGGCAGCCCGTCAGATGGGCCTGGAGTTTTTCCTGTTTGACCTGCGGCGGGAATTCCGGGAGCGGGTCATTGAGCCCTTTGCCCGGGTCTACCAGTCAGGCGGTACCCCCAATCCCTGTGTCGTCTGCAACCGCACCATGAAATTCGGCCTGTTCCTGGAAAAAGCTCTGGAGCTGGGCTATGACGGCATGGCGACAGGCCACTATGCGCGGATTCTGCGGGAAAACGGACGCTATATTCCCTGCAGTGCCCGTGACCGGGCCAAGGACCAGACCTATATGCTCTGCTCCCTGTCTCAGGATCAACTGGCCCACACCCTGTTCCCTCTGGGTGAGGCTGCGGACAAGGAATCGGTACGCAGGGAAGCCCTTGCAGCGGGCCTGAGTCTGGCGCGCAAGCATGACTCCCAGGACATCTGCTTTGTCCCCGACGGGGACTATATGGCCTATCTGACCGCCAACGGCCTGAAGCCTCAAAAGGGCAATTTTATCACCGCTGACGGCAGCGTCCTTGCGCCCCACAGGGGCATGGAGGCCTATACCACCGGACAGCGGCGGGGCCTGGGCATTGCGTTGGGGGAGCGGACCTATGTTTTGGGCAAGCGGGGTACCGACGTGGTTCTCGGGCCGGAAGACCAGCTTTATTCCCGGCGGGTCTTTGTCGGCGGGGTGAATTACTTCCCCTTTGAAGCGCCGCCGCAGCCCATACGGGTGGAGGCAAAGCTCCGTTATACAACAAAATTCGCACCGGCCCTCCTGACACCCACGGCAGAGGGCTGTGAGCTTCTGTTTGACGCGCCTCAGCGTGCGGTGACGCCGGGTCAGACCGCCGCTTTTTACGACGGAGAACGGCTCGTCGGCGGCGGCACCATCACCGGAAGCGAAAAGGAATAACAAGTGAAGGAGAATGAACGATGAAATGTAAAAAATGCGGTCGGCCCATGGGCAAAAGCGGCCTGTGCAGCCATTGTGACAAGGAGAAGATCGCCAAGCTGGCGCAGCCCAAGAGTAAAAAGCCCCTGTATCTGGCGTTGGGAGCCGTCGCGCTGGTGGCGGTGGCGGCTCTGGTGCTGATTTTCACCCTCGGCGGCAACGACGCGAATACTCCCACGGAGCCGCCCCAGACGCCTACGGAACCGGCGGAAGCGACCTCCGGACAACCGTCTGTCTCCGGCAAGCACCATGTGCAGATCGACATCCGGGACTACGGCACCATTTCCGTAGAACTGGACGCCGACGCGGCGCCTATCACCGTGGAAAACTTCCTCAAGCTGGCCAACGAGGGCTTCTATAACGGCCTGACCTTCCACCGCATCATTGAGGGCTTCATGATGCAGGGCGGCGACCCCGAGGGTACGGGTTTCGGCGGCTCTGATGCGACCATCAAGGGCGAATTCTCCGATAACGGCGTGGAAAACCCCCTCTCCCACACCCGCGGTGCCATCTCCATGGCCAGAAACCGCTACGATATGAACAGCGCCAGCTCCCAGTTCTTCATTGTCCATGAGGATTCCACCTTCCTGGACGGTCAATATGCCTGCTTCGGCTATGTGACCGACGGCATGGACGTGGTGGACGCGGTCTGTGAAGCGGCCGAGCCCACCGACGGCAACGGCTCCATCGCGGCGGAGGACCAGCCGGTCATTACGGAAATTCGGGTGATCGACTGATGGGAAAGATGCTGGTTTTGGCGGAAAAACCTTCCGTCGGACGTGAGATCGCACGGGTCCTGGGCTGCCGGAAGGGCGGCGAAGGCTACCTGGAGGGGGATCGTTATGTGGTCACCTGGGCCCTGGGCCATCTGGTGACCCTGGCGGACCCGGACGTCTATGAAAAAAAGTGGGAAAAATGGGAGATGGAAGACCTGCCCATGCTCCCGCAGAATATGAAGCTGGTGGTCATACCCCAGACGGCGCGGCAGTTCCGCGTGATCCAGGGACTGATGAAGCGCGGCGACATCTCCGAGCTCATCATCGCTACCGACGCCGGGCGTGAGGGAGAACTGGTGGCCCGGTGGATCATGGTCAAAGCGGGCTGGAAGAAGCCGACCCGCCGCCTGTGGATCTCCTCCCAGACCGATCGCGCCATCAAGGAGGGCTTTGCCAGTTTGCGGCCTGCAAGCGAGTATGACAACCTCTACCGCTCCGCACAGGCCAGAAGCGAGGCGGACTGGCTGGTGGGCCTTAACGTCACCCGCGCTCTGACCTGCCGCCACAATGCCCAGCTTTCCGCCGGTCGCGTCCAGACGCCGACCCTGGCGCTGATCGTCCAGCGGGAGCGGGAGATTCGCAATTTTGTCCCCAAGGATTACTGGGGCGTCCGCCTGAAAACCGGCGGCTTTTCGGCGGTTTGGCGGGATAAGAATAACAATTCCCGCACCTTTGACAAGTCCCTGGCGGAAAAGATCGCAGCAGCCTGTCAGGGCGGTGAGGCGGTCTTGACCCAGGTACGGAAGATGCGCCGGATGACGGTGCCGCCCGCCGCCTACGACTTGACGGAGCTGCAGCGCGACGCCAATAAAAAATTCGCCTACTCGGCGAAAGAGACGCTGAATATCATGCAGTCGCTCTATGAGCAGCATAAGCTCCTGACCTATCCGCGCACCGACTCGCGCTATATCTCCGACGATGTGGTGGCGACTCTGCCGGAGCGCCTGCGGGCGGTCATGGTGGAGAACTACAAGCCATTTGCACAGGAGATCATGCGCAAGCGGCCCCTGCAGACCAAGTACATCGTCAACAACGCCAAGGTCACGGATCACCACGCCATCATCCCCACGGAGGAATCGCCGGAGCTGTGGCGGCTTTCCGGGCCGGAGCGGAACATCTACGATCTGGTGGTGCGCCGCTTTCTGGCGGTGCTGCTGCCGCCCTATGAATACGAGGAAGTGGACCTGACCCTCAACGTCAGCGGCAACGTCTTTACCGCCAAGGGGAAGATCACCCTCAATGCCGGATGGCAGGCCGTATATGACCGCTCCTTCTCCTTTGAAGAGGACGAGGAGGACACCCAATCCCTGCCGCAGGTCGTGCAGGGACAGCGGCTGAAGGTGGCCGACGTTCGCGTGACAGCGGGAAAGACGCCGCCGCCTCCCCGGTATACGGAGGCAACGCTGCTGACCGCCATGGAGCATCCCCAGGGCCAGGTGGAGGACAAAAACCTGCGGAAGATCCTGGAGGAGACCAGCGGCCTTGGCACTCCCGCCACCCGTGCGGACATCATCGAAAAGCTCTTTTCCGCCTTTTACATCGAGCGGCGTGGAAAGGAACTGGTGCCTACCTCCAAGGGAATGCAGCTTGTGGAGCTGGCACCGAAGGATCTGCGCTCGGCGGTTCTTACCGCCCAATGGGAGGAACGGCTGTCCCGCATTGCCAAGGGCCTGGAGCGGGACACGAAATTCATCGAGGAGATCCGCGGCTACGCGACGCGTCTGGTGGCCGACGTCAAGGCCAGCGACGCCAAATACACCCACGACAATCAGACCCGCAAGACCTGCCCCGACTGCGGAAAATTCCTTCTTCTGGTCAAGGGCAAGCGGGGAGAAATGCTGGTCTGCCCCGACCGGGAGTGCGGCTACCGCAAGAGTGTTACCCAGGTGACCAACGCCCGATGCCCCAACTGCTTCAAAAAGATGGAGCTGCGGGGCGAGGGAGACAATCAGATGTTTGCCTGCGTCTGCGGCTACCGGGAAAAGCTGTCGGCCTTCAAGGAACGGCGGGAGGCTGCCGGTGCCGGCAAGCGCGACGTTGCCAAATATATGCAGAACCAAAAGAATGACAAGCCAGTCAACACGGGCATGGCAGATGCCCTGGCCAAATGGCTGGAGCAGCAAAAGAAATAAGGAGAAAGAATATGGTACTGTTTTCTATCGGAGTCATTTTGACTATCGTCCTGTTCGTCGCCCTGGGCTTTACCCGCAAGGGTGAGAAGCCCTGGCGCCTCAACGCCAAGCAGCTTCTGTCGCTTGTGGGTGTCGCCATCATCGCAATGTCCTGCTATACCTCTGTGCCGACGGGCCACACCGGAGTCGTCACCACCTTCGGCAGTGTGGAAAACTACACCCTGGAGGCGGGCATCCACTTCAAGCTGCCCTGGCAGGAGGTCATCAAGATGGACAACCGCGTCCAGAAAAGCACTCAGGATATGTCCTGCTTCTCCTCGGACATCCAGGAGGTCACCATGACCTACACGGTGAACTACCAGATCAGCAAGCAGGACGCCATGACCATCTATAAGACCATCGGCACAAATTATTTCAGCACTGTCATCTCTCCCTGCATCACTGAATCGGTGAAGATTGTGACGGCAAAGTACAGCGCTGAGGCGCTGGTCTCCAGCCGCAGCGAGATGGCGGCGGAGATCGAGGACATCCTGGACGCCAAGCTGCGGGCCTATAATATCGAGCTGGTCGGCACGTCCATTGAGAATATGGACTTCACCGATGCTTTTACCGACGCCGTTGAGGCCAAGCAGGTTGCTGAGCAGAACAAGCTCCGCGCCCAGACTGAGGCGGAGCAGAAGGTCATTGAGGCTGAGGCTGCCGCCGAGGTGAAAAAGGTGGAGGCCGACGCGGAGGCTTACGAGCTGCTGACCAAGGCGGAAGCGGAGGCCGAGGCCAACCGCAAGATCGCCGAGTCCCTGACCGACAGCCTGATCGCCTATACCTACGCCGAGAACTGGGACGGCAAGCTGCCGACCTTTATGACCGGCGAGAACGGCATGCTGCCTATGTTCGACGTTACCTCCATCATTGAAAGCGGTGACAGCGGCACCGGAGACACGGTGCAATAACAAGAAAGGATCCCCTTTGCGCAGACCGCGATGAGTCTTCGTGTCTTGCGCAGGGGGGATCCTTATCTATACGCGTATTTTATTTCCTGGGACAAGTCGGCGTCTCATCCGTCAGACCGACCAAATTGTCGACGCTGACCTGATAGAATTGTGCCAGCCTGACGGCGTATTCCAGAGGCAGCGGACGTTCGCCGCGCTCATATTTGGAGTACAGCGACTGGTCGCAAAGCAGATAGTCTGCCACCTGCCGCTGTGTCAAGTCGCGGTCTTCCCGCAGATCACGGATTCGAAGTTCCATAATATCACCCGTAGACCATCATACCTCAGGACAATGCGTCCTATTGACTTTTTGGACAATATGTCCTATAATTGTTAGGGGGGGTGGTTGCTTTGCCAGATTATGAAGAACTGTATTATTCTATGTTTCGTGCTACTGAAAAGGCAATCTCAATTCTGATCGACGCACAGCGTAAGGCAGAGGAAACGATCCTTTCTGACGAAACGCAGGCGATAATACAACTAACTGCACAGGAAAATACAAATACAAAAAGAGAGCATGATCGATCAGAGAAAGAGACAGGAGAGTCCAACGACCGAAAATATCAATAGAAAAAGCCTCCCCATGGGGTCCATGGAGAGGCTTTGCTCTTGAAATCAGTCTGCGACGTAGGGCAGCAGGGCGATCTGACGGGCGCGCTTGATGGCGATCGTCAGCTGGCGCTGATGGGCTGCGCAGGTGCCGGTAGTACGGCGGGGCAGGATCTTGCCGCGCTCGGAAATGTAGCGGCGGAGCTTGGCGGAATCCTTGAAATCGATGCTCGTAGCCTTGTCGACGCAGAAGTTACATACCTTCTTGCGCTTGCGCGGACGAGCCTTGTCGTTCATAGCCATGAATGAAATCCTCCTTCTTCAGTACTCAAGCGGAAAAGTTTTTAGAACGGGAGCTGGCTGTCGTCATCCTCGATCATGGAGAAGTCGGATGCGGGAGCCGGGGCTGCAGGCGCGGAATAAGCGTTGGCTGCCGGAGCGCTGCCATAGGCGGGCGCGTTGCCATAGCTGTTGCCGCCATAGCTTGCGTTGCCGTAGGAACCGTCCGCATTATCACGCTTAGAGTCACCGAAATAGACATTGTCGGCGACGACTTCGGCGCTGCGGCGCTTGTTGCCCTCTTTGTCGTTCCAGTTACGGATCTGGAGCCGACCACAGACCACCGCCATGCGACCCTTGGTGAAATACTTGCTGACGAACTCAGCGGTATTGCGCCATGCCACGATGTCGATGAAGTCCGTTTCTTTCTCTGCGCCGGCAGCCGCAAAATCACGGTCCACGGCGAGAGTGAATGACGCCACGGCCACGCCGTTTGCTGTACGGCGAAGCTCGGGGTCACGGGTAAGGCGACCCATGAGAACGATATGGTTCAGCATGAAGGGGCCTCCTTACTCTTCGACTGCGACGATGATGGAACGAAGAATACCGTCGGTGATCTTGAACACGCGGTCCAGCTCAGCGGGGAGCTCGGGCTTGCATTCGCAGTTCATCAGGACGTAGTAGCCTTCGGGCAGGTCGTTGATGGGATAGGCCAGACGGCGCTTGCCCCATTCCTCGATACCGGTAAGGGTACCTTCTGCCTCAACCATCGCCTTGAACTTTTCCACGAGAGCGGCGATACCCTCCTCGCCCTTAGCGGGGTCGATGATATAGACGATCTCATACTTGCCGGAAATCTTAGCCATTGTTGTGTGCACCTCCTTATGGACTTTTGGCCGCCGGTCGCGCCGGCAGCAAGGATTGCCTGATTCACAGGCCAAACTATTTTACTGCGAAAAATCTGCTTTGTCAACTGTTTTTCTTATTTTTTCTGACTAAAAAATCAAGGGAACGGTGAAAAACAGAATATGTAACGGTTTTGTGAATCTCCTTGCAAACCCGGCGCGGGCTGTGGTATAATACATAAAAAAGTAAGAAAGCATGAAAGGAGACATACCATGTTTTATGATACCGACCGTGTGATCTACGCCAAGCCGCAGATCATGGAGGTCATCTGCCAGCTCCGTTTTCCGCGGATCCTGTCCATCAGCGCCCGGGAGCCCGCGGAATTCCAGGAGCTGATCCGAAGCGATTTTCCCCGCTATTCCCGTAACATCGAGAAGCTGCCGCCCAAGGTGACCGGTCAGCCCGGCTCCATGCGGCTGGAGGAGCAGCCCAATGTGACCAATTATCAGTTCCTCTCCGCAGACGGCCGCTGGAAGGTCAATCTGACGGACGCCTTTATCGCTCTGGCGACACCTGCCTATACCAAGTGGGAGGACTTTGCCGCCAAGCTGGACGAGGTGCTGGCCCAGTTCATCAGCGTCTATCATCCGGCGTTTTTCGAGCGTATCGGCCTGCGTTATATCAACGCCTTCTCCCGCAAGGCCCTGGATCTGGAGGGCGTTCCCTTTGCCGATCTCATCGAGCCGGGCTATCTGGGCTTGCTTGGGGAGGACGACGTGCAGGAGACCTCCTTTATCCGCACCCTGCAGCAGGTGGAGCTTCGCCTCTCCGGCGGCTGCCAGCTCAAGCTGAGCTGCGGACCCGGTATGGTCAAGCGCAACAATGTGGAGGACAAGGAGATCAAATTCATTCTGGACAACGACATTTTCATGGCAGGCAAGGTAGAACTGCGGGAATCCACGGCGGCCCTCAATGTGGTTCATACCCACGCCGACCGGGTGTTCCGCGGGGCTATCACCAGTGAGCTGCACAACGCCATGGAGCCGCGTCCGCTGTAAAAGAGGCGACTGCAATGCTCTGGTATTATGGTTACGACTGGACGTACTTCGTCCTGGTGCTGCCGACGCTCCTGTTTGCCCTCTGGGCGCAGGCCCGCGTCAACAGCACGTTCAAAAAATACAGCCGGGTTCGCAATATGCGGGGCATGACCGGCGCCCAGGCTGCCCAGGCGGTGCTGTCGGCCAACGGTGTTTACGGCGTGCGCATCGAGCGCGTTTCCGGCAACCTGACGGATCACTATGACCCGAAAAGCAACGTCATCCGCCTGTCCGACAGCGTCTATGACGCGCCGACACCGGCAGCCGTCGGTGTGGCAGCCCATGAGGCGGGCCATGCGGTGCAGTACGCCCAGAACTATGCGCCGATCAAGCTCCGCGCAGCCATCGTCAACGTGACGAACATCGGCTCCCGGCTATCGTTGCCGCTGATCATCATCGGCCTGCTGCTCATGTCCGTTTCCGGCCTCGGAGAGTTTTTCTACTATGTGGCGCTGGCTGGTGCCCTGTGCTACGGCCTGTGCGTGATCTTCCAGTTGGTGACGCTGCCGACGGAATTCAACGCCAGCCACCGCGCTTTGAAAGCCATTGAGGGTAGCGCCCTGCTTACCGACGAGGAGCAGAAGGGCGCAAAAAAGGTCCTCACCGCCGCCGCCCTGACCTACGTCGCCGCCCTGGCCACCGCCCTGGCCCAGTTTGTCCGGCTGCTGACCATCGTCAACCGGCGCAGAGATTGATACTGAAATATTTGAGCCGCTGCTTCTGCAGCGGCTCTTTTTTACCCGGATTTAACATTGGTGCGGTTTCAGCCTTAACATACCTCGGGTATAATTACAATAGACAGTAATCGAACGAGGTATCGTAATATGGATATTTTCTCCGTCATCACCCTCATCGGCGGTCTGGCCTTTTTCCTCTACGGCATGCACGTCATGTCCTCGGGCCTGGAGCGTATGGCCGGCGGCAAGCTGGAGCACGCCCTCAAACGTATGACCTCCAACCCGCTGAAAAGCCTTGCCCTGGGCGCGGGCATCACCGTTGCGGTCCAGTCGTCCTCGGCGGTGACCGTCATGCTGGTGGGTCTGGTCAACTCGGGCCTTATGAACATTGCCCAAACCCCCGGCGTCATTATGGGCTCCAACATCGGCACGACGCTGACGGCCTGGCTGCTTTCCCTGGTGGGCCTGGAGACGGACAACGTATGGCTGAAGATCCTGAAGCCGGAGAATTTCTCCCTGATCTTCGCCATGGTGGGCGCCGTCCTCATCATGATATCCAAGAAGCCCAGACGCAGGGACATCGGCTCGATTTTGGTAGGCTTTGCCGTGCTGATGTACGGCATGAAGTTCATGAGCAGTGCCGTCAGCCCTCTGGCAGATATGCCGGAGTTTGCCAGCCTGCTCACCGCTTTCCGCAATCCGCTCCTGGGCGTTTTGGTCGGCGCGCTGTTTACCGGTATTATTCAAAGCTCTGCCGCGTCGGTGGGCATTTTGCAGGCTCTGGCTCTGACGGGGAACATTTCCTACGGCATGGCTATCCCCATTATTATGGGCCAAAACATCGGCACCTGCGTCACTGCCCTGATCTCCAGCATCGGCGTCAAACGCAACGCGAAAAAGGTCGCGGCCATCCATGTATCCTTCAACCTCATCGGCACGGTGTTCTTCCTGGCGCTGTTCTACGGCCTGGACGCGTTGGTCCATTTCAGCTTTACCGATATGCCCATCGGTGCCTTTGAGATCGCCGTGGTCCACAGCATCTTCAACGTGGCGACCACCATACTCCTGCTGCCCTTCAGCAAGCAGCTTGTGAAGATCGCCAATCTCGTGGTCCGGGACAAGAAGGGCAAGGAAGAGCCTCCAGCCAAGCGCCTGGACGAGCGCCTGCTGGCAACACCTTCCGTGGCTGTCGGCGAGAGTAACGCCATGACCGTGGACATGATGAAGACTGCCCACCGGACCTTGCTGCAGGCCCTGGCACTCATCGAGCACTACGATGAGAAGACGGCGGAGGAAATACTGGAACAGGAAAACCGCCTGGACGCCTGCGAGGACGAGCTGGGCACCTATCTGGTCCGGTTGGCTTCCAACAAGCTTTCTGCAGAGGATTCTATGCTGGTGTCCAAAATGCTCCACACCATCGGCGATTTTGAACGCCTGGGCGATCACGCGGTGAATATTCTCGGTTCCGTCCGGGAGCTGCAGGAGAAAAAGCTGTCCTTCTCACCGGCGGGGCAGGAGGATCTGGCCCTGCTGTCCTCAGCCTTGACGGAGATCCTGTCCCTGACGGCGGAGGCCTACGAGAAAAACGATGCGGAGATCGCCTCCCGGGTGGAGCCGCTGGAGCAGACCATTGACGGTCTGGTGGAGCGGATCAAGGACAAACACGTGACCCGCCTGCAAAACGGCGAATGTACCATCCAGCTTGGTTTCATTCTGGCGGATCTGCTGAACAATTTTGAGCGAGTTTCAGACCACTGCTCTAACATTGCCGTGTCGGTCATCGAGATCAAGCACAATACCTTCGACACGCACCAATACCTCAACCGTGTGAAGTACGGCAGCCGGGAGTTCACGGCCCAGTATGAGGAATACTGTGAAAAATACGGACTGAAATAAAAAATGCGGGCGGCCCTTGCGGTCGCCCGTATTCTCTATCGTCCGAGAAGCTTTTTCACACGGAACGCCAGCGCTACGGTCCGGTAGCGTTTTTTCAGCAGCAGACGGAAGATCAGATGCTTGTTGCTGTCCAGCAGGGGAAGATAGGGGTTCTCCCGAAACGTGGGAAAATGCTCCTCCATATAGGCGCAGAAATCCGCGATCAGGCGATCCTTACGGTTAATGAGCAGCACCCGCACGGTAGCCGCCAGGAAAATATGCTGGATGGCCTGAAATTCCAGAACGTCCCGGTGGGCTTCATAACAGCCGTGGCTCCGGTACCAGTCCAGAATGTCGTCATAGGCGTAGAGGATCTCCACATTCCGGCCGCTGTTTTTGTTGTTCATGGCGCTGCCCTCGCGCTGCAGATAGTGGTAGTAGCAGCCGGGCAGGCGGATGGCCGTTTGTGCGACAGCCAGAATCTTTGTCACCACCCGGATGTCCTCGTACCAGACCTTGGTGGCAAAGGTGATGCTGTGCTCCGTGAACAGGCTGCGGCGGTAGGCCCGGTTCCAGGGGGCCATGACGCCGAAATACAGCGTAGGCTGCTGGTTGACCTGGAGCAACGTACCTGCCTCCACGTTTTCATGCAGCTCGCCGACCTTTTTCCCGGCCCGCTCCACCTGTGCGCCAAACAGGATCAGGTCCGCCGGCGTGGCCTCTATGGCCGTTTTCAACGCCTCCAGGAAGTTCTCCGACAGGTAGTCATCGCCGTCGACGAACAGGAGATATTCACCGGAAGACAGGGTGATGCCGTGATTCCGCGCAGCGCCCGCGCCGCCGTTTTCCTGATGGATGGCGCGAATTTTGTCGGGATACCGGGCGGCATAGCGGTCGCAGATGGCCCCGCAGCCGTCGGGAGAGCCGTCGTCCACCAGTAAAAGCTCATAGTCCTGGCAGGTCTGCGCCAGGACTGAGTCAATGCACTTGGGAAGATAGGCCTCGATGCGGTAAACGGGGACGATCAGGCTGAAGGTTGGCATGGCGTCGCCTCCTTTGATTTCTTTCTTATATTATATCCGCACCGGGCAGCTTTTGCAAGGCACTATAACAAAATAGGCTGCAACTGGCGGCCCTCCAGCGCCGCGTTTGCCGCTTCAGGCAGGCGGGAAAAGTCTGCCACCAGAGAATAGGGCTTTTTCTGGGGACTGTCCTGACCGAAGGGGACGAAATAGTAGTGCTTTCGGTTGAGTAATCTGCCGAGATTTTCCGCGCTGCCGGACAGACCGTCGTTGGTGGAGACCGCCAGCAGAATCGGTCTGGCGTTGCGCAGATGGGCCTTGCAGGCAAAGGTCACGGGGGAGTCGGCGATGCCGTTTGCCAGCTTGCCCAGCGTGTTTCCGGTGCAGGGGGCGACGATGAGCAGATCCAGAAGCTTTTTCGGTCCCAGAGGCTCTACGGCCTCCAAGGTGTGGAGGGCTTTTTTGCCGCACAGCTCCTCCACCTCACGGACAAAGGCGTCGGCGGGACCGAAACGGCTGTCGATGCGGTAGCCAGCGTCGGAGAAAATGGGGATCACGTCGTATTCCGTCGTCAACTGCGGCAGCACACCGATGACGGTACGGTAGGTACAAAAAGAGCCGCAGAGGGCAAAACCAAGGGTCGCTTTCACAGCGAGTCCTCCTTTTGAAGCAGGGTAAGGATGCTCTGGGCATAGAGGATGCCGGCGGTTTTGGGGGCGTATTTGCCCGGCAGACCCGGCGCATGGCAGCAGGTGAGGCCAAGGGCTTCACACTGCGTACGGGAAAAGCCGCCGGGCGCGGAGGCGAGCTCCAGCAGCACGCAGCTCTTGTCCAGACGCGCCAGTTGTTCTCCGGTAAGTACCTCCGCCGGAACGGTATTGAAGACAAACTCGTACTGCTCCAGGCCCCGGGAATACACGCTGATTCGGTCTGTGGCAAGGCCCAGAGCCTCGGCCAGCGCCTGATCCGGGGCCTTTCGTAGCGCCACAGTCACATGGGCGGACAGGGCCTGCAGCTTGGCGGCCAGGATCTTCCCGACCCGTCCATAGCCCAGAACCAGACAGTTTGCCCCGTGGAGCGTGATAGGGGAATGCTCTGTTGCCAGACAGATGGCTCCCTCGGCGGTGGGAACGGCGTTGGCAGTGGTCAGCGGCTCGGAGCCGTAGAGGTCAAAGACCCGTGCTTTTCGGTGGTCAAAGGCCTGCGCCCAGGTGCCGATGAGACCGCCGAAAACCGTGGAATCGCCGTCGACACGATGTAAGATCTCCTCAATGGGAATGGCCGAAACGCCCCGCAGCAGAGCGCCCTGAAAAGAGGGAAAGGGCAGCACTGTCCGCTCCATGTGAAACGGCAGAGGCTCCTCCCTGCAGCCGGGTACGCCAAAGGTATGCACCTCATGGCCGATTCCGCACAAATATTCTGCGGCCCAGCGGTTTCGCTCGTCGCCGCCCAAGATCCAAAATTCCATGCACACACACCCTTTCTCTAACAGGGTATGCGAATTTTTCCGTTTGGTGAAAAAGAGTGGTTGTCAAGGCGGGCACCGTGAGGTATAATAGAAAAAATGAGATTTCGTCGTTTTTCTCCGGTGCTGCCGGAGCCGAAAGCAACTGACAATGACGGAGATTTGAGAAAAGGGGTGTAAGAATTGGACCGATTGGAACGTCTCGAGCGGCGGGGCTTCATTCACGATATGCTGGATGTCAAACTCCTGGTGCTTTTTATCATGGCTCGGGTGGCCTACCCGGTGGATCTGCAGAAGATCTATGAGCTGGCTTTTCAGGACGACGGACTGAGCTATTTTGACCTGGCACAGGCCGTGCCGCAGATGGTGGAGACGGGGCATCTGGAGGAAGTGGATGGCGGCCGCTACATCATCACGGAAAAGGGCCGTGAGGCAGGTGCCGTCACGGAGGACGCCGTGGCCTATCCCGTTATGCAGCGGGCCCAGGCTGCCATCGATAAGTTCAACCGTGCCATGCGCCGCAGCAGCTTTGTCAAAACCACCGTCAAGCAGCGCGAGGGCGGGGACTACTCGGTTCTGCTAAGCCTCAACGACGAGGTCAGCGATCTGCTGAAAATGGAGTTGATGGCGCCCACCCAGAAGCATGCCTACCGTCTTGCCAACGCCTTTTCTGAGCGGGCCGAGAGCATCTACCGCAGCATCATGGACCAGCTTTTGGCCGAGCCGAAGGAAGATACTTGAAATTCCCGAAATCTATGGTATAATAACAGTAGCAAGCCCCATATCTTGAAAGGAGCGACTAAAATGAGATTCCAATTCACCGAGAAAAAAGTCAGCTTGCCCGCCAATGTCCACGCCTATGCCGAGAAGAAAGTCATGAAACTGGAGCGCTTCTTCCGGGATGACGCGGAGGCACTCGTCGCCTTTTCTGTTGAAAAGGACCGTAACAAGGTAGAAATCACGGTCCACGCCGCCAATACCTATTTCCGCGCCAGCGAGGCAACCAGCGATATGTTTGCGTCTATCGACGCAGCGGTCGCCACCATTGAGCGTCAGATCCGCAAGAACAAGACGCGCCTTGCCCGCCGCCTGCGCCAGGACGCTTTTGTCCGTTCGGCGGAGGTCACCTCCTTCGTTCCCGATGACGAGGAGCACAACTTTGAGATTGTGCGCTTCAAGGAATTCCCCATGAAGCCCATGACCCGCGAGGAAGCCATCCTGCAGATGAATCTGCTGGAGCACAACTTCTTTGCGTTCAAGGACGAGGAAAACGACCAGGCATTCGCGGTGGTCTATAAGAGAAACGACGGCGGCTACGGCCTGATTGAAAATATTGACTAAAAGTATCAACAGGGGTGCGCTGTCAGACGGCAGCGCACCCTTTGGTACATATGGAGTGTGTTTATGAGAGAGAAGATTACTGTTTTCGGAAGCTGCGCGGTGGACCTGATGAGCCGGGCACCCCATCTGCCCGTGCCGGGTGAGACGGTCAAGGGAAGCCGCTTTGTTCAGGGACCCGGCGGCAAGGGCTTCAATCAGGCCATCGCCGCCCATAAAGCCGGCGGCGACGTGACCATGATCACCAAGCTGGGCCGTGACGCCCTGTCCCAGGTGCCGCTGGGGGTTATGGACAGCCTGGGGATGCCGAAGGACTTCCTGTTCTATGACGACGAGGCGTCGACGGGCGTTGCCCTCATCATGGTGGATGAGAATTCCAGTCAGAATCAGATCGTCATCGTCCCGGGCGCCTGCTGTACCATTAACGACGAGGACATCGCCAAGGCCGCGTCCCAGATCCGGGCGTCGCGCTATGTTCTTTTGCAGTTGGAGATCAATCAGGACGCCAACGAAAAGGCGGCGCGGCTGGCCAAGGAGAGCGGATGCCGCGTGGTGATCAATACCGCGCCCTGCCAGCCGGTCTCCGACGAATTTCTGCAGGGTGCCTATCTGGTGACGCCTAACGAGGTAGAGGCCCGGGAACTGACGGGTGTCGAGGTGACGGACCTTCAGAGCGCGGACCGTGCGGCCCAGGTCCTCTTTGACCGGGGCGTGGAAAACGTCCTCATCACTCTGGGCAGCCGGGGCGTCTACCTGAACACGGGGGGCCGTTCGGAGATCCTGCCGGCCTATCGCGTCGATGCTGTCGACACCACCGGTGCTGGTGACGCCTTCAACGGAGGTCTCCTGGCTGCCCTGGCGGAGGGAATGGATTTGCACCAGGCGGCACGATTTGCCAATGCCCTGGCGGCCCTTTCCGTGCAGCGTGTCGGCGCGGCGGCCTCCATGCCCACCCGGGCGGAGATTGACGGCTTTCTGTCCGAGCATTAAATAAAGGTATAGAAAAGGAAATCGCCCCCGGTCGATGATGACCGGGGGCTTTGCTGTTTCATAACAACCACAACCCGCTGCCGTCGGCTTATCTGCGGAGACTTCCGCAGCATCGGCAGCGCGAGAACAGAAAAAGGGAGGAAAACCTGTCCTCTGGCTATATCATAGCATAACGGACGAAAAAGGTTGTGAACAAACCGTAAAGGAACTGAAACAATTTTTCATCCTTTTGAATTTTGTCAGCGTTCCTCTCGGAAATAGGGAAGACCCAGGGAGGAAGGCGGCTGATCCTCTTTTCTGCGGCGCAGGGAAACCATGATAAGGACCAGCAGCGTAAAGGCGTAGGGCAGCATCTTGAACAGCTCAATGGAGCTTCTGCTCAGACCGCCGATGTAGTTGTAGGCCCAATAGAGCACGCCAAAGAGGTAGGCGCCCCAGATGGAACGCAGGGGCTTCCATGTAGCGAAGATGACCAGTGCGACGGCCAGCCAGCCCAGCGCCTCAATGGTGCCCTGATTTTCCCAGGTGCCGCGGATATAGTTCATGACATAGTAGGTGCCGCCCAGACCGGAGATAGCCGCGCCGATGCAGGTGGCAAGGTATTTGTACTTGGTGACGTTGATGCCGGCCGCATCAGCCGTGGCGGTGTTTTCACCCACGGAGCGCAGGCTCAGGCCGGTGCGGGTCTTTTGGAGGAAGTACCACAGCAGAACGGCGATGATCAGCGCCACATAGGTCAAGAAGCCGTAGGAGAAGAGCAGCGTGCCAAGGCCCAGCTTGCCGGTAAAGCCATCAAAGAAGTTGACCAGTTTCTCGGAGTATCTGCCGAAGATCTCACTGGTGACGTTGACCTTGACCTGGCCGACACCGCCGGCCAGCTTGTTCAGGCTGCCGCCGAAGAAGTTGCCAACGCCGGAGCCGAAGATCGTCAGCGTCAGACCGGTGACGTTCTGGTTGGTGCGCAGGGTGATGGTCAGGAAAGCGTAGATCAGTCCGCCGAGGGCAGCGGCTGCCAGAGTGGCCACCAGGCAAAGTACCACGCATACTGCTGCCGACGGGGTGATGCCGGCGTTGACGCAGTAGACGTTTTCATACATAAAGGTGGCCGAAAGTCCCGCGATACCGCCCAGGTACATGATGCCGGGAACGCCCAGGTTCAGGTTGCCGCCCTTTTCCGTGAGGATCTCACCCAGGGCACCGAACATGATGACGGTGCCGAAAATGACGGCCGAATGCAGCAGCGTCGGGAAGGAAGTCAGAAAACTCATGAAACCACTCATAGATTAACCCTCCTTATGGGAGCCGCGGAGCTTCAGCTTGTAGTTGATGAAGAACTCGCTGCCGAGGATGAAGAACAGCACGATGCCGGAAATGATCTCCGAGGCGTACTCGTTGAGCTGGAAATCGGTGGCGATCTGGATGGCACCCTTGCTGAGGAAGGTCAGCAGAGCGGAGATCAGCAGCATGACAAAGGGATTCATCTTTGCCAGCCAGGCGACAATGATGGCGGTAAAGCCACGGCCACCGGCGGTGCTGATGGAGATGGTGTGGGAGACGGCGGACACGGCCAGGAAGCCGGCAAAGCCGCAGACCGCGCCGGAAATGGCCATGGTGCGCATATAGACGCGGTTGACGCGGATACCCGCATATCGGGCGGTGTTCTCCGAGTCGCCGACGACGGCGATCTCATAGCCCTGCTTGGAGTAGCGCAAGTAGGCCCACATGGCGGTACACAGGACCAGAACGATGAGAACGGTCCAGAGGTAGTCGCCATTGTAGCCCTTGCTGAGTAGGTTGCCGATCCAGCCGGTCTTGGTGTCGCTGTTGACAATGCCGACGGTGTTGGAGCCGAAGGGGTTCTCCCATTTCGCCACGCAGTAGGCGGTGAAGCGGATGGCGATATAGTTCATCATCAGGGTGAACAGGGTCTCGTTGGTATTCCACTTGGCCTTGAAGAAGCCGGGAATCAGGCCCCAGATACCGCCCAGCAGGAGGGCGGCGGCAATCATGCAGACAAAGAGGAGAACGTCGGGCATTTTTCCTGCGAAGTTGCGCATGAAGAACATGGCACCAATGGCGCCCACCAGCATCTGGCCTTCCGCGCCGACGTTCCAGAAGCGCATCTTGAAGGCAGGCGCCAGACCGATGGCGATGCAGGTGAGGATCATCATGTCGCGCAGGAAATACTGGAAGCGCTTGCCGAACAGGTTGAACGGGTCGCCGAAGGTGCCCTTCGCCATGGAGACATAGACGTCAATGGGGTTCAGGCCGACGATGGCGAGAATGACGATGGCGGTGGCGATCAGGGAGAGGAAGATCGCGATACCGCGGATCAACGCCGATTTGCCAAAGCTGATGCTGTTACGTTTGGAAATACGGATCATTGTGCAGCCTCCCTTCTGAATTGCGTCATCATCAGACCGATCTCTTCCTTGGTGGTGGCGGAGGCATCAACGATGCCGCTGACCTGACCGCCGCAGAGGACCAGAATCCGGTCGCACAGCTCCAGAAGCACGTCCAGGTCTTCACCGACGTAGATGACGGCGACGCCCTTCATCTTTTGCTCTGTGAGCAGATTGTAGATGGTATAGGAGGTGTTGATGTCCAGACCGCGGACGGCGTAGGCGGTCATCAGCACCGTGGGGTTCGAGGCAATTTCACGGCCGACCAGCACCTTCTGCACGTTGCCGCCGGACAGACGGCGCAGGGGGGTGCGGTTAATGTCAGGGGTGACGACCTCCAGATCGGCGACGATCTTTTCCGCCAGGGAAGTGGGAACCTTGCGGTCGGTGAAGGGGCTTTTGCCGATGCGATAAGTACGCAGCTTGATGTTGTCGATGATATTCATGCTGCCGACCAGGCCCATGCCGAAGCGATCCTCGGGAACGAAGGACAGCAGCACACCACTGTTGATGATGTCCAGCGGATCCATGCCGTTGAGCAGCTTGTCGTTGCCGTCGGGGGCGATGTAATGAACCTCCGCGCCGGGCTCCATCTTCTGCAGACCGGCAATGGCTTCCAGCAGCTCCTTCTGACCGGAGCCTGCCACGCCGGCAATGCCCAGAATCTCGCCGCCCAGAGCGGTGAAGGTCACGTCGTCCAGCTTTTTGACGCCGTCCTTGTCCTTGACGGTGAGATGCTCGATCCGGATGCGTTCCTTCAGGTCCGGGTTTTTCGGACGGTCGATGTTCAGCGAGACGCTGCGGCCCACCATCATATCCGTCAGGGACTGCT
>SAMEA3663297__coassemble_281_pt1 | contig 31242 bp, 25 predicted proteins | sample SAMEA3663297__metabat2_low_PE_033 | metagenome-assembled genome bin SAMEA3663297 (sample SAMEA3663297) | pig gut metagenome | biome: pig gut; feature: pig-associated habitat; material: faeces | place: China | collected 2013 | reverse complement strand
CAAGGGAAATTTATACAAATTTACTACACTTTTGCCATTTTCTATGATTGAAATAAAAAATCTATGGTAGGGCATCCTAACACGCGGAGGGATGCTTATGCTGATGTGTATTCTGCGGACCGTTGTGTTCTATGTCGCGCTGGTGGCGGTGCTGCGGCTGCTGGGAAAGCGGCAAATCGGCCAGATGGAGCCGTCGGAATTTGTTGTCATGATGCTTCTGGCCAATCTGGCAGCCATACCCATCGAGAATCTGGATATGTCGGTCTGGTACGGCCTGGTGCCCATCGGGCTGGTGTATCTGGCAGAGCTGCTCATGTCGGTTCTGACGCTCCACAGCATCCGCGTGCGTAAGCTGTTCTGCGGCAAGCCCGTCATTTTAATCGAGAACGGCGAAATTCAGGAGAGAAACCTCAAGCGGACCCGAATTAACCTGGACGAGCTGACCATGCACCTGCGGGAAAAGGATATTTTTGACCTTTCCACAGTGAAATTCGCCATTCTGGAGACCAACGGACAGCTTTCCACCCTGCTTTATGCCAAGGACCAGCCGGCCAGCGCCAGAGATGCAGGGCAGAAGGTCCAGGAGGTGGAGCTGCCCATCACGGTGATCTCTGACGGTAAGCTGCTCAGCACCAACCTGGCAAAGACGGGAAAGGACGAAAACTGGGTCAACGCGGAGCTGCGCAAGCGCAACTGCAAGCAGAAGGATACGCTGCTTTTGACCGTGGACAGCGCCGGAAAGGTCTATTTTGTCCGCAAAAAGGAGCAAAATTAGGGAGTTCTTGCGTACAAACCAGAATTCAAACGCGCATTTGGGCTTGACCCGGATGCGCGTTTCCGTTATAATGACGGTGTCGCGGGCCGGGGAAAGCTGATTTCCCGATGCTTTCAGCCTGCGGAGGCATAAGATGAATACATTTGAAACCGATTCTCGGTACGTTGCCCACACATACAACCGATTCCCGCTGGAATTTGTCAGCGGAAAAGGCTCCCTGATTGAGGGTAGCGACGGAAAACAGTACATCGACCTGGGCAGCGGCATTGCCGTCAACTGCTTCGGCCTCAACGACGAGCCGTGGAAGGCTGCGGTGACCGAGCAGCTCGGAAAATTCCAGCATTGCTCCAATCTCTACTATGCCGCCCCCGTGGCGCAGCTTGCCCAGATGCTCTGCCAGCGCACAGGTATGGAGCGGGTGTTTTTCGCCAACTCCGGCGCCGAGGCCAACGAGTGCGCCATCAAGGTGGCGCGCAAATGGGCCGCGGAGCACAAGGGCCCGGAGTATTACAATATCGTCACGCTGCATAAGAGCTTCCACGGCCGCACCCTTGCCACCCTGGCGGCAACGGGTCAGGAAAAATACCACAAGGACTATCGGCCGCTGCCTGAGGGCTTCCTCTATGCCGAGGTGGGAGACAGAGCGGGCCTGGAAGAACTGGTGACGCGGAACAAGTGCGCCGCGATCCTCTTTGAGTGCGTTCAGGGCGAAGGCGGCGTCATGCCCATCGGCCAGGACTTTGCCGACACCCTGCGGGAGGTGGCCGGGAAGCACGATTTGCTTTTGATGTGCGACGAGGTACAGTTGGGTAACGGCCGCAGCGGGCAGCTCTACGGCTATATGAATTACGGTCTGCAGCCCGATGTGGTCACCACGGCAAAGGGCCTGGGCGGCGGACTTCCCATCGGCGCTGCCATTTTGGGCAAGCGGGTCGCCGACGTGCTGCAGCCCGGCGACCACGGCTCCACCTTCGGCGGCAATCCCGTCAGTTGTGCCGGCGGCGTCAATATACTGAGCCGCCTTGACGAAACGCTTCTGGCCGGCGTGCGGGAACGTTCGTCCTATATCGTGGAAGCCCTGCGCGGCGCGAAAGGCATCACCGCCGTCAACGGCATGGGCCTGATGCTGGGCTTGGAGATCCAAAAGCCTGCCCGCGAATTTGCGGAGCTTGCCCTGCAGAAGGGTGTCCTGGTCACCATTGCCAAGGACAACATCCGACTGCTTCCCGCCCTGAATATCCCCATGGATTTATTACAACAAGCCGTGACCGTTCTGAAGGAATGTGCGGCGGAATAGGAGAAAACGATGAATCTGAAAGGTAAAAATTTTCTGACCCTGCTGGACTTCACCCCTGAGGAGATCACCGGCTTGCTGGACCTGGCCGCCGAGCTCAAGGCCAAAAGGAAAGTCGGCATTGCCCACGATGATTTCAAGGGAAAATCCATTGCCCTGATCTTTGAAAAGACCTCGACCCGCACCCGCTGCTCCTTTGAGGTGGCCGCCTACGATCTGGGCATGCATGTGACCTATCTGGACCCCACCGGCTCCCAAATCGGCAAAAAGGAGTCCATCGCCGACACTGCACGGGTCCTGGGCAGGCTCTATGACGGCATTGAGTACCGGGGCTTCGGACAGGAGATCGTGGAGGAGCTGGCAAAACACGCCGGTGTGCCCGTCTGGAACGGCCTGACCAACGAATACCATCCTACCCAGATCCTGGCGGATATGCTGACCATCCGGGAGCATTTCGGCTCCCTGGCTGGAAGAAAGCTGGTGTTTATGGGTGACTGCCGTTACAACATGGCAAACTCTCTGATGATCGGCTGCGCCAAGCTGGGCCTGCACTTTGTCGCCTGCGGCCCGGAGGGTTATTTCCCCAACCCCGAACTGGTGGCCCGCTGTGAGAAGATCGCCGCCCAGACCGGCGGCTCCGTGACCCTGGAAACTGACCCCATGCAGGCGACGAAAAACGCCGATGTGATCTACACCGACGTGTGGGTCTCCATGGGCGAACCGATGGAGGCCTGGGAGGAGCGCATCTCCAAGATGCTGCCCTATCAGGTGACGAAAAAGGTGATGGAGAACGCGGGAGAAAGCGCGGTGTTCATGCACTGCCTGCCTGCCTTCCACGACCTCAACACCGGCATCGGTAAGCAGATCGGCGAACGCTTCCAGCTTGACGCGCTGGAGGTCACCGACGAGGTCTTTGAGAGCAAGCAGTCCATCGTCTTTGACGAGGCGGAAAACCGGATGCACACCATCAAGGCCGTCCTGGCGGCGACCCTGTAAAGATATGAAACAAATCGCACCGCAGGAACAACGGGTTCCTGCGGTGCGATTATTATAGTATGGATGGGGGTTATGCCTGGGGCTTGAAGCTGTCTTTCAGGAGGACACTGCGGTTAAAGACCAGGTGATCTTTGGAACAGTCACGGCTGTCCATGCAGAAGTAGCCGACGCGCATGAACTGATAGCAGGGCGCGGTCTTTGCTCTGCGGTCTTCACCCAGAGCGTCGTACTTTTCCGCTTCCTCCACCAACGCCGACTCCACCTTGCAGCCCTGCAGGACTGTCAGGGAGTCGGGATTCATGCACTCTAAGAAATCCTTGTCCGGGCCGTCGGGCTGGGGATCGGAGAACAGGTTCTCATAGAGCCGGACCTCGGCGTCCACGGCGCTGGCAGCGTCCACCCAGTGGATGGTCGCGCCCTTGACCTTTCTGCCGTCGGCAGGATTGCCGCCCCGGGATTCCGGGTCATACTCGGCGTATATCTCGACGATATTGCCGTTTTCGTCCTTCTTGCAGCCGGTGGCGGTCACCAGATAAGCACCCTTGAGACGGACCTCGTTGCCCGGATACATCCGCTTGTACTTGGGAATGGGCGCTTCCAGGAAGTCCTCCGCCTCGATCCACAGCTCACGGCTGAAGGTGATGGTGTGGGTGCCCTGCTCGGGATGGACCGGATTGTTCTCCACCTCAAAGGTTTCGGACTGACCGGCGGGATAATTGGTTATGATCAGCTTGACCGGGTGCAGCACCGCCATGGTGCGCTCTGCCGTCTCGTTCAGGTCCTCCCGGAGGCAGTGCTCCAGGAAGCCGTATTCGATGGTAGAGGCGGCCTTCGCCACGCCGATGCGCTCACAGAAGTTGCGAATGGACCGGGAGGTATAGCCCCGGCGGCGCAGTCCGCAGAGGGTCGGCATACGGGGATCGTCCCAGCCGGAGACCCGGCCCGTCTCCACCAGCAGACGCAGCTTGCGCTTGGACATGACCGTATGGTCGATGCCCAGACGGGCAAATTCAATCTGGCGGGGCTTGTGGTAGGGGATGGAGACGTTGCTCACCACCCAGTCGTAGAGGGGGCGGTGGGCCTCAAACTCCAGGGAGCAGAGGCTGTGGGTGATGCCCTCCAGGGCGTCCTGGATGGGATGGGCGAAGTCGTACATGGGATAGATGCACCATTTGGAGCCCTGGCGGTGATGCTCAATGTGGCGGATGCGGTAGATGACCGGGTCGCGGAGGCTGAAATTGCTGCTTGCCAGGTCGATCTTTGCCCGGAGCGTTCTGGAGCCCTCGGGAAATTCGCCCTTGCGCATCCGCTCGAACAGATCCAGATTTTCCTCGACGGAGCGGTCGCGGTAGGGGGAAACGGCGGGCTTGCCGATGTCGCCGCGGTACTCCCGGAACTGGTCCGGGGTCAGGTCACAGACGTAGGCCAGACCCTTTTTGATCAGCTCCACGGCGTATTCGTAGTCCTTTTCGAAATAATCGGAGCCGTAGAAGAAGCGGTCGCCCCAGTCAAAGCCCAGCCAGTGGATGTCGTCCTGGATCGCCTTGACGTACTCCGCGTCCTCCTTGGCCGGGTTGGTGTCGTCCATACGCAGATTGCACAGGCCGTTGAATTTTTCCGCGGTGCCGAAGTTGATACACAGGGCCTTGCAGTGGCCGATGTGGAGATAGCCGTTAGGCTCCGGCGGGAAGCGGGTATGGACGGTCATGCCCTCATACTGGCCGCCCTCAGCGATGTCTTCTTCAATGAAGGCCTCAATAAAATTATTGATCTCGGGAGCTTTGTTTTCCATATCTTTCATCCTCTCGGAAATGTTGACCATAATTATATAACATTTTCTCCAAATTGGCAACGGGCAATCCGTACAATTTACCAAAAAACTCCGGCAGAATGAAAACATTTTGCAAATTAAGAAATTTTGGTTGCCAATTGGGCCGAATTATTATAAAATAGAGGGGACAAATTCATACAAAGGAGTGGTTTCCCATGAGCGAGCCGAAATATCGCCGCGTTCTGCTGAAGATCAGCGGCGAGGCTTTGGCAGGCGACGCCCACAGAGGCCTGGATTTTGACGTGATTGGCAGCGTCTGCGACGTGGTAAAGCGCTGCACGGAGGCCGGCGTTCAGGTCGGTATCGTCGTCGGCGGCGGCAATTTCTGGCGCGGCATCAAGGATGGCGGCGACCGCATGGAGCGCACCCGCGCCGACCATATGGGCATGCTGGCGACGGTGATCAACTGCCTTGCCCTGGCCGACAGTCTGGAGCAGCGGGGCGTGGAGGTCCGCGTGCAGACCGCCATTGAAATGAGCCGTATCGCAGAGCCCTACATCCGGGGCAGAGCCATCCGCCATCTGGAAAAGGGCCGCGTGGTCATCTTCGGCTGCGGCACCGGCAACCCGTTCTTCTCCACTGACACCGGCGCAGTGCTGCGTGCGGCGGAGATCAACGCCGACGCTATCCTGCTGGCAAAAAATGTGGACGGCGTCTATTCCGACGACCCGGTGAAAAACCCGGAGGCTGTCAAGTTTGACGAGATCACCTATGACGAGGTGCTGTCGAAGCATCTCATGGTCATGGACTCCACCGCCACATCGCTTTCCATGGACAATCATATCCCCATCATCCTCTTCGCGCTGAAGGACCCGGAAAACATCCTGCGCGTGGTGATGGGAGAAAAAATCGGAACAGTCGTTAAGGAGGAACAATAATATGTCAGTCGACTTCAAAGAATTCAACCGCAAGATGGACAAGACCCTGGAGATCCTGCAGGAGGATTTCGGTGCCATTCGTGCAGGCCGTGCCAATGCCCGCGTCCTGGACCGCATCACCGTTGAGTATTACGGTGTGGACACGCCCGTCGGCCAGGTAGGAACCATTTCTTCTCCCGACGCCCGCACGCTGGTCATCCAGCCCTGGGACGGCAGCCTTCTGAAGAAGATCGAAAAGGCCATCCAGGCCTCCGATCTGGGCATCAACCCACAGAACGACGGCAGAGTCATCCGACTGGTCTTCCCCCAGCTCACGGAGGAACGCCGCAAGGAGCTGGCCAAGCAGGTGCGCAAGTACGGCGAGGATGCCAAGGTGGCTGTCCGCAATGTCCGCCGCGATGCCATGGACTATATCAAGAAGCTCAAGAAAGACTCGGAGATCACCGAGGACGACCAGAAAAAGGCCGAAAAGGACCTGCAGGAGCTGACCGACAAATACATCAAGAAGGTCGACGAGGCCTGCAGCGTCAAGGAAAAGGAGCTCATGGAGCTTTGAGGAACCTCTGAACAAATCGGCTGCGGCGCTCGGCGGATCTTTTGCCCCAGCTTTTCGGTTGAAAATCTTGAAATACACAAAGTATTCCCGCGATTTTCAAGCCTCAATTTGTGACAAAATCTCTCGCTGACCGCTCTTGCGGATTTATTCAGAGCTTCCTTGATTCTGCGGATGGGGCGGCGTTCAGCCGCCCATTTGCATACTTGGAGAAACGTTATGCTGTTTCGGAAAGAAAAAACGCCTGCGGATCGCCCCGTTCCGACCCATATCGCCATCGTCATGGACGGCAACGGGCGCTGGGCGAAAAAACGCGGTCTGCCCCGCCAGGCCGGTCACAAGGTCGGCGCGGAGGCCTTCCGCACCATTGCCAACTATGCCAAGACCATCGGCCTAAAATATCTGACGGTATATGCTTTCTCCACCGAGAACTGGAAACGCTCGGAGGAGGAAGTGAACGCCATTATGGATCTGCTGGAAAAGTATCTGCGCGAGGCGATTGCGGATATGGACAAGAACCGTGTGCGCTTCTGCTTCTTCGGTGATCTGACGCAGCTTTCCCCTGAACTGCAGGAGGAAGCGCGCATTGCCGCAGAACGCTCAAAAAAATATGAGGGCGTCCAGGTCAACTTCTGCCTGAACTACGGCGGCAGAGCGGAGATCGTCCGCGCCGCTCAACAGTTCGCCAGGGATTGCGTGGAGGGGAAGTGCCGCCCCGAGGAACTGACCCAGGAGCGGTTTTCCGACCTGATGTATTCCGCAGGTATTCCCGACCCGGAGCTGGTCATCCGTCCCGGCGGGGAGCTGCGCACGTCAAATTTCCTGTTATGGCAGAGTGCCTACGCTGAATACTATTTTACTGATGTCCTGTGGCCTGATTTCGGTCCGAAGGACCTGGAAAAGGCGATTGCCGCCTATAACGGGCGCAACCGTCGCTTTGGAGGTGCAAAATAATGCTGGTGAGAATTTTAGCCGCCGCGGTGGGACTGCCGCTGCTGCTGGCCATCGTATTGCTCCTGCCGCCCATCGGCACGGCGATCCTGTTCGCCCTTGCCTGCATGATCGGCGCCTATGAAATGCTCTGGCGCACGGGCATCTGCAAGCACAAGCGCATTGTGGCCGAGACAGCTCTTATGGCGGTGGCGGTGGTGATGTGGTCGTGGCTGCTGGCCTGCCAAGTGGTCAGCACCCGCACTCTGTGGCTGTCTGCCCTCATCGGTCTGTTTGTCTATTCCTCGGTGCTGTTCTGCGAGCTTCTGGCCGGACACACGGAGCTGAAGTTCACTTCCGTCTGCACCGCCCTGTTCAGCGGCATCGTCTACCCGTTCCTCATCGGCGCCCTGGTGCGTCTGCGGGGCATGGACGGCGGAAAATTCTATATCCTGGTGGCGTTTTTGATCTCCATGGTGGCAGACAGCGGCGCCTATTTCGTAGGCAGAGCCTGCGGAAAGCATAAGCTGGCACCGGTGGTCAGTCCGAAAAAGACCGTGGAGGGTGCCATCGGCGGCGTGGTTTTCAATATTCTTGGCATGGTTCTCTACACCCTGATTCTCAACAAATGCTTTGGATTTGCCCAGGTGAACTATTTCTACGCTGCCATTTACGGCCTGGTGGGGGCTTTCGGCTCCATGCTGGGCGATCTGACCCTCTCGGTGGTCAAGCGCCAGGTGGGCATCAAGGACTACGGCAACCTGATTCCCGGCCATGGCGGTATTCTGGACCGGTTCGACAGCACCATGATCTGCGCGCCCATTGCGGAGATTCTGGTGATGCTTATCCCCTTTGCGGTAAAGTGAAATGACGAAGTATTTATCCATTCTCGGAAGCACAGGCTCCATCGGACGCCAGACCCTGGAGGTTGTGGAGCAGATGCCGGAGATTCAGGTCGTTGCCCTGACGGCAGGCTCCAACGTTGCGCGCATGGTGCAGCAGTGCCGCGCCTTTCACCCGGAGCTGGCGGTCATGGCGACGGAGGCGGCAGCGGAGGAACTGAAAAGCGCTCTGGACGGGGAGCATATCCGCGTCCTGTGGGGCATGGAGGGCCTGATCGCCGCCGCCGAATATGAAAAGGCCGACACGGTGGTCACCGCCGTGGTAGGCATGGTGGGCTTGCGTCCGACGCTGGCTGCCATCCAAAAGAAAAAGCGCATTGCCCTGGCAAACAAGGAAACGCTGGTCTGCGCCGGAGAGCTGGTCATGGCTGCGGCTGCCGAATACGGCACCGAGATTGTGCCGGTGGACTCGGAACATTCGGCCATTTTTCAGTGCCTGATGGGAAACCGGGACCGCAGTGAGATCCGGCGGCTGATTCTGACCTGCTCCGGCGGACCCTTCTTTGGAAAGAGCCGCGAGGAGCTGCAGAACGTCACAAAAGCCGATGCCCTGCGCCACCCTAACTGGAAGATGGGGCATAAAATCACCATCGACTGTGCTACACTGATGAATAAGGGGCTGGAGGTCATTGAGGCCATGCGCCTGTATGATCTGCCCCTGCAGCAGGTGGATGTGGTCATCCATCGACAGAGTATCGTCCACTCCCTGGTGGAGTTCTGTGACGGCGCGGTTCTGGCCCAGTTGGGGACGCCGGATATGCGTGTTCCCATTCGTCTGGCCCTGACCTATCCCCACCGGGCGGAAAATCCTGCCGCGCCCCTGGACCTGCTGACCTGCGGGCCTTTGACCTTTGACGCGCCGCAGGAAACGGCGTTCCCGTGCCTGACGCTGGCAAAGGAGGCGGCAAGCAGGGGAGGGACGGCCTGCGCGGTCCTCAACGGAGCCAATGAGGCCGCCGTTGCAGGGTTCCTGCGCGATGAGATCGGCTTTTACGATATTCCGCGTCTGGTGCGCAGGGCTCTGGATACCGTGCCTTTTGTGCAGACCCCCGATTTACAGGAAATTTTAGCGGCGGACCGCGCAGCCAGAGACGCGGCGGAACGCTTGATGTGAGGTGCCTGATTTGGTAGTATTCTATATCGTACTTGCGATTTTGCTCTTCGGCGTGCTGATTCTGGTCCATGAATTCGGACATTTCATCACGGCGAAGCTCTCCGGTGTGCAGGTCAACGAGTTTTCCCTGTTCATGGGTCCTGCCATCTGGAAAAAGCAAAAGGGCGAGACGCTCTATGCCCTGCGCTGCATCCCCATCGGCGGCTATTGCGCCATGGAGGGAGAGGACGGCGAGAGCGACAATCCCCGCGCCTTCGGCAATGCCAAGGTGTGGAAGCGGCTGCTGATCCTGGTGGCCGGCTCGTTCATGAACTTCCTCATCGGCATCGTGATCGCCGTGATCTTCAGCGCCTGCTATTTTGGTGACTATGTGCCGTCGGTGCGAATCGACAGTTTCATGGACGGCTGCCCCTATTACGCCGAGGAGGCACTGCAGCCAGGGGATGAATTCTATTCCATTGACGGCGAGCGGGTCTATATCCTCAACGACTTTTATATGCTCACGGAGCGCAACGAGTCGAATATTTACGACATCGTGGTTCTGCGCGACGGCGAAAAGGTCACGCTGAACAATTTTGAACTGAAGCTGAGCGATTACAACGGAAGCCAGCGCTACGGCTTCTATATCGGCAGCGACGAGAAAACCGTCGGCTCGGTTCTGTCCTATTCCTGGGACCTGTGCCGCGATTTTTCGCGCCTGGTGCGGCTGGGACTGCAGGATTTGATTACCGGGAAAGCCAGCGTCAAGGACGTAGGCGGGCCGGTTCTCATCGTGCAGACGGTGACGGAGGCTGCGGTGGAGGCCCAGCAGGCGACCCAATCCGTCGGCCTGGGCATCTTGCAGGTGCTCTATTTCTTCTCCTTTATCGCCATTAACCTGGGCGTGATGAACCTGCTGCCAATTCCTGCCCTCGACGGTGGACGGGTGGTGTGCCTGCTGGTGACGGCGGCGGCGGAAAAGATCCTGCGCCGGAAGATCAACCCCAAATACGAGGGCTATCTCCACGCGGGCTTTATGATCCTGCTGTTGATTTTGATGGCGGTCATCGCCTTCAAGGATATCTTCCAACTGATCGGAGGCTGACTATGACAAGACAAATCTCCGTCGGCGGAGTAAAGATCGGCGGCGGCGCACCGGTGTCCATCCAGTCCATGCTCAACCGTCCCAATACGGACGTGGAGGGCTGCCTGGAGCAGATCGGCGCACTGAAAAAGGCCGGTTGTGACATCGTCCGCCTGTCGGTGCTGGATATGGAGGCGGCGGAGGCTTTTGGTGCCATTGCGGAAAAATCGCCGCTGCCGCTGGTGGCGGACATCCATTTTGATTACCGTCTGGCCATTGCCGCTGCCGAAGGGGGCGCGGCGAAGATCCGCATCAATCCCGGCAACATCGGCGGTGAGAGCAACGTCAGGGCGGTGGTGGACTGCTGCAAGGCCCATCATATTCCCATCCGCATCGGCGTCAACGGCGGCAGTCTGGACAAGGCACTGCTGGAAAAATACGGACATCCCACGCCGGAGGCTCTGGTGGAGAGCGCCTTTTCCCACATCGCCCTGCTGGAAAAATATGGGTTTTACGACATCTGCGTGTCCATGAAGTCCAGCAATGTGCCGCTTATGATGCAGGCCTACCGTCTGATGCACAAAAAGTCCGACTATCCCCTCCATGTGGGCGTGACGGAGACGGGCACGGAATACATGGGCACCATCAAATCCGCTATGGGCATCGGCGGCCTTCTGTGCATGGGCATCGGCGACACCATCCGTGTTTCCCTCACTGCCGACCCGGTGCGGGAGGTGGTGGCGGCCAAGGCTATCCTGAAAGCCGCCGGACTGCGCAAGAGCGGTGTGAATCTCATCTCCTGTCCCACCTGCGGACGGACAAAAATCGACCTGATCGGCCTGGCCGGACAGGTGGAAAAGGCATTGGAAAACTGTGAAAAGGATATTACGGTGGCAGTTATGGGCTGCATCGTCAACGGCCCCGGTGAGGCCAGAGAGGCCGACATCGGAATCGCCGGCGGCGACGGCTGCGGCGTGATCTTCGTCAAGGGAGAACTGAAAGAAAAGCTGCCCTATGACGCTCTGCTGCCCGCACTGCTGTCTTATATAGAGGAATTATAGAATGTCAAAGCAGTATCTCCTGTTGGAACTGTTTCATGAATATACGCCGGATGAGCCGCTGCGTGCCCTTTTGGAGCAGGCGGCGGTTTGTCATGGAGAAATTGACCGGGAGGACCGGTCCGTGACCCTGGAGCTGTCTCTGCCCCATTATGTCCCTGCGGCAGACCTGGAGACAGCTTCCCGGGAGCTTTGCGCCCTTTACGGGGTGCGAAAAGTGCGGCTCCTGCCCCAATTTCCCGGGGAATGTCTGGCCGAGTGCCAGGCGGAGGAGCTGAACCGGCTGCTGATTGCTGCCTATTCTCCGGCGGCGGCAACCCTGGCAGGCTGCCGCTGGGAGCTGGCGGAGGGGGAGAGCCGTCTCTATCTCCGCGCCAACGGCAAGGACGGCCTGCTGCCCTATCTGGCCGCCGTGGAGCGCTATCTGGAGGAACGCTTCGGCGTGCGGACAAAGGTCAGTGTCATCTGCGGCGACGAGAGCGAGGGTACGGCTCTGTTTGACCGGACGGAGCAGATGCGTCGGGATGCCATGAAGGAGATTCCTGTAACCTGCACGGCTGCCCCATCATCGCCGGAAAAGAAAAAGGAAATTCCCATGATCCTGGGCAGACCCTTCAAGGGCGACCCCATGCCCATGGGAGAGATCTCCCAGAACCACCAGAACGAGCGGATCGTCATTGAGGGCAAGGTCGTCGCCGTTGCCCACCGGGAGGTCAACAAGGGTGCGGCCACCGTTGTTAAATTTGACATGACGGACTTTGGCGGTTCCATCTGCGTCAGCGACTATTTCAAGGGTGATTCCGGCAAGCCTATTACCGATGCTGTTGCCAAACCGGGCCTGTGGCTGCGGGTGCAGGGCGACGTGGACTACGACAAGTACGACCGGGAGATGGTGGTCCGGCCCAGAGCCATTCAGCGCATGGACCCGCCGCTGCGTCAGGACACGGCGGAGCACAAGCGGGTGGAGCTGCATCTGCATACCACCATGTCCCTCATGGACGCCCTGACCAAGACCGGCGAGGCTGTGGCAACGGCTGCCCGCTGGGGCCACAAGGCCATCGCCATTACGGACCACGGCGTGGCGTCCTCCTTCCCCGACGCCCTCAAGGCCAGCAAAAACAAGGTGGCGGGGACGGACAAGCCCATTAAGATCCTCTACGGCTGCGAGGGCTATTACGTCAATGACGTGGATGACCGTATCGCCGTCCACGGCGGAGGCAATATGGACCTGGAGGGGGAATTTGTCGCCTTCGACCTGGAGACGACGGGCCTTTCCTCCCTCCGTGACACCATCACGGAGATCGGCGCGGTCATTTTGCGGGGCGGTGAGGTGGTGGATACCTTCCAGACCTTCGTGGATCCGGAGCGAAAGCTGGACCCGAAGATCATTGAACTGACGGGCATCACCGATGCCATGCTGGAGGGCGCGCCCAAGATCGCCCAGGCCCTGCCGGACTTTCTGCGCTTTTGTGGAGACCGTCCGCTGGTGGCCCATAACACTGATTTTGACGTGGGCTTTTTGACGGCGGCCTGTGAGCGCCTGACCATTCCGTTCCGCCCGACCTACATTGACACCCTGATTTTAGCGCAGAATCTTCTGCCGCAGCTGAGCAAATTCAAGCTGAATCTGGTGGCCGAGGCCCTGTCTCTGCCGGAATTCAACCATCACCGGGCTTCCGACGACGCCCTGACCTGCGGCAAGATCTATCTCTGCTTTGCGCAGATGCTTCGTCAGCGGGGCCTGCAGGACATCCAGTCCATCAACGCAGACATGGTGAGCCTGCGCTCCGGCAGCCGCATCAACGACCGCCGCGCCCGCCATATCATCGTCTTTGCCAAGAACCAGACGGGCCTGCGCAACCTCTACCACATCATTTCCGACGCCCATCTGCAGTATTTCAAGCGCTTTCCGCGTATGCCGAAGTCGGAGCTGCTGCGCTACCGCGAGGGTCTGATCATCGGCTCTGCCTGCGAGGCCGGCGAGCTGTTCCAGGCGGTCATTGCCCATAAGAGCGACGCCGAGCTAAAGCGTATTGCCTCCTTCTACGACTTCCTGGAGATCCAGCCTCTGAGCAACAACCGCTTCATGCTGGAAGACGGCACTGCGGCCAGTGAGGAGGAGCTTCGGGACTTCAACCGCACGATCGTGCGCCTGGGCGAGAAGCTGGGTAAGCCCGTCTGCGCCACCGGCGACGTCCACTTTCTCAATCCGGAGGAGGAGATCTACCGCCGAATCCTGCTGGCCAGCAAGGGCTTTTCTGACTGCGACCGGCCCAATCCGCTCTATTTCCGTACCACGGACGAAATGCTGGAGGAATTCTCCTACCTGGGTGCGGAAAAGGCCTTTGAGGTGGTGGTGACGAACCCGAACCATATCGCGGATATGTGCGATACCATCCGTCCCGTGCCCCACAACCTCTTTGCCCCCAAGATCGAAAACTCCGTGGAGGACTTGAAGCGCCTGGTCTACGGCAAGATGCACCGCCTCTACGGGGAAAACCCGCCGGAGATCGTCACGACCCGCGTGGAAACGGAGCTGCACGACATCATCACCTGCCATTACGACGTGATCTATATGTCCGCCCAGAAGCTGGTGCAGAACTCTCTGGAAAACGGCTATCTGGTCGGCTCCCGTGGCTCTGTCGGCTCGTCTCTGGTGGCCTTCATGTCCGGTATCACTGAGGTCAACTCCCTGCCGGCGCACTACCGCTGCCCCAAGTGCAAATACTGTTCCTTTGAGGTCCCGGAGAATATCAACTGCGGCGCGGACCTGCCGGATGCGGTGTGTCCCCGGTGCGGTACGCCCCTGGACAAGGACGGCTTCAACATTCCGTTTGAAACCTTCCTGGGCTTCAACGGCGGCAAGGTGCCGGATATTGACCTGAACTTCTCCGGCGAATACCAGTCCCGCGCCCATCAATTCTGCATCGAGATGTTCGGCGCCAGCCATGTGTTCCGCGCCGGGACCATCGGCACCGTGGCGGAAAAGACCGCTTTCGGCTATGTGAAAAAATACCTGGCCGAGCGGAATATGACTGTCTCCCGCGCCGAGGAAAACCGTCTGGCGGCAGGCTGCGTGGATGTGCGCCGCACCACGGGCCAGCATCCCGGCGGTCTGGTGGTCATCCCCCAGGAGAACGAGATCTGGGATTTCTGCCCGGTCCAGCATCCGGCGGACGACGTGCATACGGACATCATCACCACCCATTTTGAATATCACTCCATGGAGGAAAACCTCCTGAAGCTGGATATGCTGGGTCATGATGACCCGACCATGATCCGCATGATGGAGGACCTGACGGGCATCGACGCTCAGAAGATCCCGCTGGACGACAAGGACACCATGTCCATTTTCACCTCCAGCAAGATCCTGGGCTATGAGAATGATCCGATTTTGGGCCCCACGGGCGCGGTCGCGATTCCGGAGTTCGGCACGAGTTTCGTTCGCGGAATGCTCGTTGATACCAAGCCGGATCAATTTGACACACTCATCCGACTATCCGGCTTTTCCCACGGCACGGACGTGTGGCTGGGCAATGCCAAGGACCTGATCCTCAGCGGTACTGCCACCGTCGGACAGGCTATCGGCTGCCGCGATGATATTATGCTCTATCTCATCAAATGCGGCATGCCGGAAAAACGGGCCTTCAAGATCATGGAAGACGTCCGTAAGGGCAGGGGATTGCCGGAGGGCGCCGAGGAGGAGATGCTGGCAGCCGGAGTGCCGGAATGGTACATCGGCTCCTGCAAAAAGATCCAGTATCTCTTCCCCAAGGCCCATGCGGCGGCCTATGTCATGATGGCCTTCCGCATCGCCTGGTTTAAGGTTCATGAGCCGCTGGCATTCTACAGCGCCTATTTCTACCGCCGCAGCCAGAAGGACGGCTTCGACGCGGTGATGATGACCCACGGCATGGAGACTGTTAAGGAGAACATCAAAAAGATCACCTCAAATCCCGACCGCACCGCCAAGGATGACGACCTGCTGACCACCCTGGAGGTCTGCTACGAATTCTATCTGCGGGGCTTTGAGTTCGCGGATATGAGCCTGTATGACTCCGATGCCATCAAATTTGTCATTAAGGACGGCAAGCTTCTGCCGCCGTTTGTCGCGGTTTCGGGACTGGGCGAGAGTGCGGCGTGGGATATCTGCAACGGACGCAAGGGCAAGCAATTTGTCTCCATCGAGGAATTTGCCGCTGCCTGCCCCAAGGTTTCCAAGACCCACATTGAAAAGCTCAAGGCGGCGGGCGCCTTCGGTGACCTGCCGGATACCAGCCAGATCACTCTGTTTTGACCTGCAATCAGAGCGAAATAGACAAAAAAACCCAACGGATTTCGTGCAAAAAATAAAAGTGCGGCAAATAACTTGCAGCTTTTCAAAAGGTATGTTATACTATAAGGTACCAAATCGAACAAGGAGTGTCTTATCATGCAACAGCTTGAAAAACAATTCCATATCCATTGCGTCGAGGGCGACGTGGGCCGCTACTGCATTCTGCCCGGCGATCCGGGCCGCTGCGAGTCCATTGCCCAGCTCTTTGACAATCCCGTGCATGTGGCGCAAAACCGTGAGTATAATATCTACACCGGCACCCTGCTGGGCGAAAAGGTCAGCGTCTGCTCCACCGGTATCGGCGGTCCTTCCGCGTCCATCGCCATGGAAGAACTGCACAACATCGGCGCGGATACCTTTATTCGTGTCGGCACCTGCGGCGGCATCAATCTGGATGTGCAGTCCGGCGATATCGTCGTCGCCACCGGCGCCATCCGCTTTGAGCATACCTCTATGGAATACGCGCCCATCGAATACCCCGCCGTTGCCAATCTGGATGTGACCATCGCCCTGCGTCAGGCAGCTGTCGCCATGGGCAAACGCACTCATGTGGGCGTTGTGCAGTGCAAGGACGCTTTCTATGGCCAGCACAGCCCGGCTAAAATGCCCGTTTCCTATGAGCTGCTCCAGAAATGGGAAGCCTGGAAGCGCCTGGGCGTTCTGGCCTCTGAAATGGAATCCGCCGCCCTCTTTGTCGTGGCCGACGCGCTGGGCTGCCGCTGCGGTTCCTGCTTCCATGTCATCTGGAATCAGGAGCGCGAAGCTGCCGGACTGGATCAGAATATGAGCGAGGACACCTCCGCCGCCGTTCGCGTGGGCGTTGAGGCCCTAAAGCTGCTCATTGCTGAGGATAAGAAACAGTAAGCGAAATTAAAAAATGCGCTTACTATATTCGCCATGATTTGCGGTTGCCGCGCAGCGGTGAGCAAATCGGCGATTTAGGTTATAGTAAACAACAAAAATTTTTTGTTGTTTACTATAATTCGGAACTTTCCAAGCACCGCCTCGTCTAAGAGGCAGAAAGGATGTGAGCAATATGGGTAAATATTGGTGGACGGTTTGGATTAAGGTCGCGGTGCTGGCGGCTGTGCTGCTGGGGGCGTACCTGTATGTGAAGGACTATGTCACCGACCTGTTTGAGCCCTATTTGCTCGAAGAACCGGCGGTCACGGAGCCGACGGATGTAAACGCTGAGCCGACGGACGAGACCGAGGAAGCGAACATCGTCGAGGAGCTGGTGGGCAAGGTGGAAGATGCCTTTGATGTCCGCATCAACTATGAGGATATGATCTTCGACTATGCCAACGGCTATGCAAAGCAGATGATGGAGGATTCTCGGGCAGAACGCAACGTCATTGACGCGCCACTGTCCTGAACAAACAGACCAAGGAAAGGGTGCTGCCGTTTGGCAGTACCCTTTTTTGCCCTTCGGAGGAAGCGGCGGCTGGCTGCGCCGATTGGGTAGCACAGCGGAGACGGCACAGCCAGCGTAAATTTCTATAATTTATATCACGATATACCTTGACAGGCGAGGTATATCGTGATATTATAGTGGCAGATAAGATCATGCGATTGGAGGTGGGACGATGTCCATCACTGCGGATCTGCTGCGGGGGCATACCGAGACCATCATTCTGGCGCAACTCATGCACCGCGACAGCTACGGCTATGAGATCAACAAAGTTGTCCGGCAGATCTCCGACAACCGGTATGAATTGAAGGAAGCCACCCTTTACACAGCGTTTCGCCGCCTGGAGGAGGCCGGACACATTGAATCCTACTGGGGAGGGGAGGCCACCGGTGCGCGCCGGCGCTATTACCGCATCACGCCCAGTGGACGCGCCGCCTACCGTGAGCAGCTTGCTCTGTGGGAGGAGACCAAGGCCATTCTTGAAAAACTGATCGAAACGGAGGTATGAACATGCGTAAAAAATTGATTTCATATGTCAATGACCTGTTTGCTCAGGCACCGAAAAATCCGCAGGCACGGGACCTGCACGATGAGATCCTGCTCAACACCCTGGACCGCTTTGACGAGGAAGTTGCGGCAGGGCAGCCGGAGCAGGCGGCCTTTGACGCGGCGGTCGCAGGCATCGGAGATATTGACGAGCTGCTGGAGCCGCTGGGCTCCAATAAGTCCGACGTGATCTTCCGCCGGGTCATTGCCATTGCCCTGTATGTCTGCTGCGTCATTCCCGTTATCCTCACGGGAGCCTTTGGCGACGTGGCGAAGACGGTCGGCGTCTGTCTGATGTTTGTCCTGGCGGCGTTGGCGACTTATTTGCTTCTCAGCGCCAATGTGACGGCCAAAACCAAAAAGAATAAACGTCTGCGCGCTCTGGGAATTGCCCTCTATGTTGTCTGCGTCACGCCCACCATCCTTTTTGATGGCCTTATGGGTAGCAAGGCAGGAGAAGCCATCGGTGTCAGCCTGATGTTCCTGATCGCGGCGGTTGCCACAGCGCTGGTGGTCTATTCCGTCAACCGAACCGGGAAAAAGGCCCCAGCCCGGACTGCCGCCGTGCAGGAAGAAACGGAAGGAAAAACCTCCTCTAAGCTCAGCAGCATCCTGGCCCCCATTTACTGGATCTGCGTAGTGGGCGTCTTCTGCGCCCTCGGCGTTTTTTGGGGCTGGCCTTTTGCCTGGCTGGTCTTCCCTATGGCCGGAGCGGTGGCCGATATCATCCGGGGTGCCGTCCTGATGTACCAAAAGCAGCCCGGTGGTGCAAAAAAGCTGACCATCGGCATATCCTGGGCTGTTATTACCGCCCTCTATCTGATACTTACCGTTCACACCGGCGCATGGTATGCGACCTGGCTGCTGTTTCCTATGGGAGCAGCACTTGGCGGTGTGATCAACGGCATTTTTGAACTATAAAAAGGAGAATTACGATGAAACCTGTTGTTAAGATCATACTTTGTGCACTTGTTGTCCTGCTGTTGGCTGGCGCTCTGGTCTGGGCTATCGGCCTGGATGGCGCTCCAGTGATCAGCCTCGGGGACGGCAACGACAAAAACTATACGGTCAGTGATTTAAGCGGCGAGCTGCGGCTGACGGAAGAGATTCGCGGAGTGGATATCGACTGGTCGGCAGGCAGCATTGACATCAGGACCTATGAGGGCAGCGAGATTATCGTCCGCGAGACCGCACAGAACGACGAGAACGACCGTTTGCGCTATTATGTGGAAAACGGCATCCTGCACATCCATGAACGCAAGAGCGGCCTTATCAATATCGGCTTCAACAAGGAAAAGGACCTAGAGATCCTGCTGCCGGAGGGGCAGTATGAATTAATCGAGCTGGATGTGGCCAGCGCCGAAATGTCCCTGCGAAGCATCCGGGCTGCCCGGCTCGACGTCGATTGTGCTTCCGGCGACCTGGAGGTCTATGAGTGTGATTTCAACTCCCTGGAATTTGACAGTGCCAGCGGCAGCTTCAGCATGGATGCGTCCCGTGCCGGAAAATTTGAGATGGACACCGCCTCGGGCAGCGCTGAGCTGAACGGACAGGTGGAGAGTATCAGCTTTGACAGCGCCAGCGGCGACCTCACGGTGGTGTCCTCCGTGACGCCTGTCAAGATCGACATGGACAGTGCCAGCGGCCGTGCGGATATCACCATTCCTGCCGATTCCCAGTTCACCGCCGAGCTGGACAGCGCCTCCGGCGGCCTGAATGTGGAGGGCTTCTCCGGCAACAGCAGGAAGGACAGCTATATCTGCGGCAGCGGCAGCGCCGACTATGAATTCAGCACTGCCAGCGGTGACGTGACCATCCGCGCTTTGGGCGGCTGATCTCATGGATCGAAACAAACAGATCGCCACTATGGCTGAGAGCGAGGAGGAACGCCTGCTGCTGACCCGTCTGTGTGAACGCATACAACGGGCGCAGCAGCGGGACATTCCCGCCTCGACCTCTTTCCTGTCTCCAAGGGAGCAGGCTTTGGCGCATAAGCTGCTGCCGGAGAGCAGATTCTATGGAGGGATCGAGGGTGCCGAACGTGCCGTGGCTTTCTGGCTTCCCGACTACCTGACGGCGGAGGATTACTTTTCCGACGGGCCCATTGCCTGCCTTCGGGCAAGCTTTTACGAGGAAGATTCCCTGACCCACCGGGATCTGCTGGGCGCTTTGATGGGAGCCGGCATCCGGCGGGATGTGGTGGGGGACATCTGCCTTCATGGAAGGACCTGCGACATTTTTGTCCTGTCCGAGATGGCCCGGTATCTGACGGACAACCTGACCCAGGCGGGAAGATACCACCTGCATCTGGAGCAGATCCCGCTTTCCTCCGCTGAAAAAACGCCCCGGAAGCTGAGACAGCAGCGGGTGACCGTCGCCTCTCTGCGCCTGGACGCGGTGCTTTCGGCGGTCTTTCATCTCAGCCGCGGCAGCACCGCCGAGGCAATCAGCGCAGGCCGCGCCAGCATCAACAGTCTGACCTGCCTCAAGCCAGACCGCTGCCTTGCCGAGGGGGACGAGCTGTCTCTGCGGGGCAGCGGCAAGCTGCGTATTTTGACTGTCCACGGCGAGACGCGGAAAAACCGCCTTGCCCTGACCGTGGGGATCTACGAATAACGTAGAAAAAGGTTGACAAAGCGGGGCGGTTTTGCTAAAATAACCGTATAAAATGCGAAATATGCGTTGAGGAAGCCAATCTGCGCAAACGGCGTCAGCGAATGGGGAAAGGGTGGAAGCTCCATTGCCGGGACCGCAGACAGCCACTTCCGAGCTGCCTGCGATGAGCAGGACGGTCCATCCCCGTTACCGGATGACTAAGATATCGCTTGACGCGATAATTAGGGTGGTACCGCGATTGACCTCGCCCCTATCTTCGGGGTGGGGTATATTTTTTATTCGGAGGATTTCCCATGGCAACGAAAAAATACGGCGTAAACGAATTGCGCGAGATGTTCCTGTCCTTCTTTGAAAGCAAGGGACATCTGCGTCTGCCCAGCTTTTCCCTCATTCCGCAGAACGACGCGTCGTTGCTGCTGATCAATTCCGGCATGGCTCCCATGAAGCCCTATTTCAAGGGAGAGGTCGTGCCGCCGCGCCGCAGAGTCTGCACCTGCCAGAAGTGCATCCGCACCGGCGACATCGACAACATCGGCCACACTGCCCGCCACGGCACCTATTTTGAGATGCTGGGCAACTTCTCCTTCGGCGACTACTTCAAGCACGAAGCTATCGCCTGGTGCTGGGAGTTCTTGACGGAGGTCTGCGGCCTGGAGAAGGACCGGCTCTATCCGTCGGTCTATGAAAACGATGACGAGGCCTTTGACATCTGGAACAAGGAGATCGGCGTCCCCGCCGAGCGCATTTTCCGCTTCGGCAAGGAGGACAACTTCTGGGAGCACGGCTCCGGACCCTGCGGACCCTGCTCCGAGGTCTATTATGACCGCGGCGAGAAGTACGGCTGCGGCAAGCCCGGCTGTACCGTCGGTTGCGACTGCGACCGCTATATGGAGATCTGGAACAACGTCTTCTCCCAGTTCGACAACGACGGCCACGGCAACTACACCGACCTGGTGCAGAAGAACATCGACACCGGCATGGGCCTGGAGCGTCTGGCAGTTGCCTGTCAGGATGTCGATTCCCTGTTCGATGTGGACACTGTGATGAACATTACCAACAAGGTGACGGAGTTGACCGGTGCAAGCTACGGCATGAGCCACGAAAAGGACGTCTCCCTGCGGGTCATCACCGACCATATCCGCGCTTCGACCTTCATGATCGCCGACGGCGTGCTGCCCTCCAACGAGGGGCGCGGCTATGTTCTGCGTCGGCTTCTGCGCCGCGCGGCGCGTCACGGCAAGCTGCTGGGCGTCAACAAGCCCTTCCTGTGTGAGGTCGTCGAGACGGTCATCCATGAAAACGAGGGGCACTATCCCTATCTGCGGGAGCGGGCCGAATATATCACCCGGGTGGTGCGCGTGGAGGAGGAAAACTTCGCCAAGACCATCGACGGCGGCATGAAGATCTTCTCTGAAATGCTGGCTGCCCACAAGGAAGCCGGTGAGAGCGTCTTCTCCGGCGCTGATGCCTTCAAACTCTATGACACCTACGGCTTCCCCATCGACCTGACCATGGAGATGGCAAAGGACGAGGGCATGCGTGTGGACGAGGAAGCCTTCCGCGCCCTCATGCAGGAGCAGAAGAGCCGCGCAAGAGAAGCCCGGAAGGCCCTGGGCGACCTGGGTTGGACCGGCATGGACTTCGGCCAGGAGATCCCGGAGACGGAATTTTTGGGCTATGAAAATACGGAAAACGACGGCAAGATCCTGGCTATGATCGCCGATGACGAGCCGCGCACCGAGATCGCCGAGGGCGTGGAAGCCGTCATCGTTTTGGACTGCACCGCCATGTATGCGGAAATGGGCGGACAGGTGGCTGACCACGGCACCATTGAAAGCGAAAACGGCGTCTTTGAGGTCAACGACGTTCAGAAAAACAAGGGCGGCAAGTATATGCACTACGGCGTGGTCAAGTCCGGCACCTTCAAGGTGGGCGATACCTGCCATGTGACGGTTGATGTTGACCGCCGCAAGGCCATCTGCCGCGCCCATACCGCCACCCATCTGCTCCAGACGGCTCTGGTGCGCGTCCTGGGCGACCACTGCCATCAGGCGGGCTCTCTGGTGGAGCCGGACCATCTGCGCTTTGACTTCACCCATTTCTCCGCCGTCACGCCGACGGAGATCATGGACGTCAGCAATGAGGTCATGGACATGATCCTGAACGGCGACGAGGTGCAGACCCTGGTGCTGCCCATCGAGGAAGCCAAGAAGCTGGGAGCCACGGCGCTCTTCGGCGAAAAGTACGGCGATACCGTTCGCGTCGTGAAAATGGGCGACGATTCCCTGGAATTCTGCGGCGGCACCCATTTGGACAACACCGCCAAGGTCGGCCCCTTCCGCATCCAGTCGGAGGCCTCGGTGGCTTCCGGTGTGCGCCGTATCGACGCCTACACGGGCAAAAAGGTACTTCAGCAGACAGAGAACTACAACCGCACGATCCTGTCGGCTGCTGAGGAGTTGAAAACCACGCCGAAGGATCTGCTGACCCGCGCCCACGGCGTGATGACCGAGATCAAGGAGCTGAAGCAGAATATTGACCGTATGAAGGACAAGCTGTTCTGCGGTGAGGTCGACCAGGTCCTGTTCTCCTCCAAGAACGTCGGCGGCCTGCGGGTTCTGACCTGTGTGCGCCAGGATATTGCGCCCAATGATCTGCGGAAAATGGGTGACCGTATCCGCGACAAGGCTCCTGACGCCGTTGCCGTTCTGGCAGGAGTCCAGGGCGAGAAGATCACCATTTTGGCAGTCTGCGGCCGGGAGGCTGTGGAAAAGGGCGTCAAAGCCGGCGCTCTGGTCAAGGAGGTCTGCACCGCCTGCGGAGGCTCCGGCGGCGGCAAGCCCGATTCCGCCATGGGCGGCGGCAAGGAGCTGGGCAAGCTGGATAACGCCCTGGCCCTTGTGGACGATTTCGTGAGCGCCAACGTAAAAGCATAGGGAGGGAACACCATGAACGACTGCGTATTTTGTAAGATCATCGCCGGGGAGATCCCCTCAAAGAAGCTCTATGAGGACGAGCTGTGCCTGGCCTTTTATGACATTGCGCCTCTGGCACCCCAACATTTTCTGGTCATCCCCAAGGAGCATCTGACCGGCGCCAACCGGATCAACGAGGAGAACGCCGCAGTGGTGGGCCATATTTTCGCCGTTATCACCAAGCTGACGGCAGTGCTGGGCTTTTCCGACGGCTACCGCGTGGTGACCAACTGCGGCGACGACGCCGGACAGACGGTGAAGCACCTGCATTTCCATGTGCTCGGCGGCAAACAACTGGGAAGTTTTAACTGATTTTTTGGGGACGGGTGTTGTGCCCGTCCCTTTTTTCGGGAAAGGGGGCAAGGAAGATGCGCAGACTGGCGATTTTCTCGTTTTCCTTTGCGGCAGCGGCGGCAGGCTACGTCTGGCTGCTTTCTCCGGCGGCTGCCCTGGTATTGGCTGCGGTATCTGTCGTTGGCTTCCTTGTCTGCCTTTGTGCTTCCTCCGACGCCCTTCACCGGGTTCGCATTGCCGCCCTGGGTGCTGCCCTTGGCCTGCTGTGGAGCTGGGGCTATGAACGGCTGCAGATCGCTCCGCTGCGGCAGCTTTGCGGCGAGGGCCGGGCTGTGACGGCCCAGGTCTGCGACAGCGCCGTGGACACCGATTACGGCTGCCGTGTGACCGTCCGCGTGGGAAGGGGCAGGATGATGCTCTATCTGGGCTGCAAAGCCGGGGAGCTTTCCCTGGGGGACACGGTCAGCGTGACGGCAGAGATCGTGGATGTTTCCCGGGGCAGCGGCGACGAGAATAACCTCTATTACCAGTCGCAGGACATTTCTCTGCTGGGCTTCCAGCGGGGCAAAGTGGAAATCACCAAGGCACAGAAGCTGCCTGTTTCTCTGCTTCCGGCAAGACTTGCCATCCTGACCCGGGAGAAGATCGGGGAGATCTTTCCCGAAGACGTGGCGGGCTTTGCCAAGGCCCTTTTGACCGGAGACCGCAGCGGTCTGAGCTATGCGGTGCGCAACGAGCTTTCCATCACGGGCATTTCCCACGTCATCGCCGTCTCGGGAATGCATGTGTCGCTGATCGTGGGTGTGGTCATGTTTCTGTGCAGACGGCGCAGAAAGATCGCTGCCGTCATCAGTATGGCCCTGATGCTTTTCTTTGCCGCGATGCTGGGCTTTACGCCGTCGGTCACCCGTGCGGCCATAATGAATACGGTGCTGCTGATGGCACCCATTTTTAAGCGGGAAAACGACGCGCCGACTTCGTTGAGTATGGCGCTGCTGGTTATCCTGCTGAGCAATCCCTGGGCCATTGCCAATGTGAGCTTGCAGCTTTCTTTTCTGGCAGTGACGGGGATATTTGTCCTGTCGCCCCACGTTTATCAAATCATCATCCGTCCCGCCGATCAATTGCTGCGGGAAAAACATCCTCTGCTGTTTCGCGGCTACCGCAGCCTGGCGGTCATTGTGGCGGCCTCTTTCGGCGCGACGTTGACTACTGCGCCTTTGGTGGCGGTGTATTTTGGCCTGATCAGCCTGATTTCACCTCTGACCAACCTCCTGGCAATGCCTGTCCTCAGCCTGACCTTCACCGTCAGCTTTCTGGCCACGGTGCTGGGATTCCTTTGGACGCTTCCGGCACAGGTCCTGGGATGGCTGCTGGCCTGGCCCATCCGCTATGTCCTTTGGCTGTCGGGCCTTTTGGCGAAGATCCCCTATGGGGCAATCTATACCTGCAGTGCCTACACGGTGGTCTGGCTCATTGCGGCCTACGGGATGCTGGCGGTCTACGCCGCTTCCAAAAAGCGTTGCCGGCTGCGAGTTCTGCTGCCGGCCCTGGCGCTGACTCTGGCCGGTGCCGTCTTATGCGCCGCCGTGCCAAAGGCGGACATGACCCTGAAGGTCTTTGACGTGGGACAGGGCCAGTGCATCCTGCTGCAAAACGGGGCGCAGACGGTCTTAGTGGACTGCGGCGGAGACGAGGGCGACTATAACGGTGAGGATACGGCGCGGAAGCTGCTTTCCCGCGGCATTTTCCGCATTGACGCATTGATTTTGACCCACTATGATGCCGACCATATCGGCGGCGCGGCGCAATTCCTGGAGCGGGTCGGCGTGGACCGGCTGATGCTGCCTGATCTGCCCGAGGAAAACGAACTGATGGCGGAGCTGCTTCTTTTGTCGGAGGAAAAACAGATTGAAACGGACTATATCACCGAGAAGACAGTATATTCCTTTGGCAACGGAAGCCTGACGCTTTTCCCGCCGCCGGACAGGGATGCCGACAATGCGTCATTATCCGCATTGATGTCTGACGGAGAATATGATATACTGATTACAGGCGATTTGGATTCCGACGGTGAGGCCGCGTTGCTGGCGCAGTACGACCTGCCGGATCTGGAGGTGCTGGTAGCCGGACACCACGGCTCGAAGTATTCCACCAGCGCCCGTCTCCTGCGGCAGACGACGCCGGAGGTGGTGCTGATCTCCGTCGGAGAGAATTCTTACGGACATCCGACGCAGGAGGTGCTGGACCGGATTTCAGCCATCGGCGCTGCGGTCTTGCGCACCGATGAAAGCGGCGACATTACGATCACGAGGTAGAACTATGGCAAAGAAGACCACTGGGGACGGCCAGGCCTACGCACAACTGAAAAGCGACCTGAAGACCGGGGACCTGCGGCGGTTTTATGTGCTCTACGGTGAGGAGGATTATCTGCGGCGCGACGCCCTGGCGCGGATCAAAAAGCGCCTGCTGGACGAGCTGACGGAGGATTTTAACTTCCACCGTCTCAATTCGGAGAATTTTTCCGTCGATCTGCTGGCAGACTCTTTGGAGGCGCTGCCCATGATGGCGGAGCGCTCTCTGGTGCTGGTGGAGGACGTGGACCTCTTTGAGCGCAGCGAAACGGAGCGGGAGCGGCTGATTGGGCTGCTGTCCGACGTACCGGAGTATTGCTGTCTGGTACTGACCTATGTGGATTTTCGGCCGGACAAGCGTAAGAAGAAGCTCTGGGACGCGCTGGAGAAGAATGCCCTTTTAGTGGAGTTCCGCTATCAGAGCGAGAGCGACCTGCGCACCTGGATCGCCCGGCATTTTCACGCGGCGGGAAAGTCCGCCGCGCCGGAGCTGTGCGGCTATCTGCTGCAGCAGTGCGGCCTTTCCATGACACGGCTGGACGGCGAGATCAAAAAGATATGCGCCTATTCCGGGGCGGATGCCATCGTCCGCGCCGACATCGACGCCGTGGTGGAGCCGACGCTGGACGCGGTGGTGTTCCAGCTTTCCGACGCCCTGGCGCAGCGGGAGTTTGACCGTGCGCTGGAGCGTCTGCACACCCTGCTGAAGCTGCAGACGGAGGCAATCCCCATTGTCGCCGCCATTGGCGGACAGATGCGCAGGCTCTATGCGGCGAAGGTCCTGCAAAACGAGGGAAAATCGGCCGACGAGCTGGCAAAGCTCTGCGGCGTCAGCCCCTACGCCGCCAATATCGCCATGCGTCAGGCACGGCGGTTCTCCGAGAACTTCTGCAAAAAGGCCGTGCAGCTCTGCTGCCAGACGGACTATTGGCTCAAGAGCTCCTACGGAGATGACAAGGGCCTGGTGGAGCTGCTCATTGTGGAGCTGGCGGAGGAGGCGCACCATGATTAAGCTGCGGCAGGCCATCGTGGTAGAGGGCCGGTATGACAAAAACACGCTGGCGCAGATCGTGGACGCGCCCATCATTGAAACCGGTGGCTTCGGCGTGATGCACGACAGGGAGCTTCTGGCCTTTCTGCGCCAGGTGGCGGAGAAGCGCGGCCTCATCATTCTGACTGATTCCGACGGCGCCGGCTTCGTCATACGCAATTATCTCAAAGGCGCTCTGCCGAAAGAGCATGTACTCCATGCCTATATCCCCGATATTCACGGCAAGGAGCGCCGCAAAGCCCAGCCGGGCAAGGAGGGAAAGCTGGGGGTGGAGGGAATGCGCCCCGAGGTTCTGCTGATCTCTTTGAAAAATGCAGGAGCCGAGCCGGAGGAAACGTCCCAGCCGACCCCGAAGATCACAAAAACAGACCTGTTCCTCGCCGGACTGTCCGGCGGCAAAGAGAGTGCGAAAAAGCGCAGACAACTTCAGCGACAGCTCCTTTTGCCGGAGCATCTGGGCAGCAACGCCTTTCTGGACGCTCTGAATCTGCTGATGACCCGCGAGGAATTTTTGAAGCAATACGGAGCAAACGATGATTGACATTTCAGTAAATGGCCTGGTCAAGTCCTTTGAGGTGGGAAGCACCCTGCTGGACGGACTGAGCTTTGACATCCATGCCGGCGAATGTGTGGGCATTATGGGCCGCAACGGCTGCGGCAAGACCACCCTGTTTCGCCTGCTGACCGGGGAGCTGTCCCCGGACGAGGGCGAGATCACCATCGCCCAGGGCAAGCGTCTGGGTCTGATTTCCCAGATTCCCCATTATCCGCCGGGCTACACCGCCGAGCAGGTTCTGCGCTCGGCCTTTTCCGGTCTGGAGGCCACGCGATGCAAGCTGGAGGCTCTGGCGGAAAAGCTGACGGCCAACGCGCCCAAGTCCCTTTTGGAGGAATATGACCGCCTGAGCTACGCCTATCAGGTGGGTGGCGGCTACGAGCAGGACACCCAGGTAGAGAAGATCTGCAACGGCCTGGGCATCCCGAAAGCCATGCGGGAGCAGGAATTTGACCGCCTCTCCGGCGGAGAAAAGACCCGGGTCAATCTGGGCCGGCTGCTGCTGGAGCAGACAGACATCCTACTGCTCGACGAGCCGACCAACCACTTGGATCTGAAAAGCGTGGAGTGGCTGGAGGACTATATCCTGAAATTCAAGGGCACGGTGCTGACCATCTCCCATGACCGCTATTTCCTCGACCGGGTTGTCGGACGCATCATTGAGATCAGCGGCGGCAAAGCCGAATTCTACAGTGGAAACTATACTTTCTATCTTCAGGAGAAGCAGGAGCGCTTTAACCGCCAGCTCAAGCAGTATGAACAGGAGCAGGCAAAGCTGAAGCAGTTGGGCTACACCGTCGAGCGGATGAAGGGCTGGGGCATCAACAACCGGGTCCTCTACCGCCGCGCCATGTCCATCCAGCACCGAATGGAGCGCATCGAGAAGACCGAGCGCCCCACCAAGGAAAAGACTCTGCGCGCCCGGTTCGGTGAGAAGGAGTTTCACGGCGACGAGGTGCTGTCGGTCAAGGGACTGGGAAAGCGCTTCGGCGAACGGACCCTGTTTTCCGACGTTGAATTGCAGGTTCACGGCGGGGAGCGTATTGCGCTGCTGGGAGACAACGGCACGGGAAAGACCACCTTCCTGCGGGTTCTGCTGGGGGAGCTGCCGGGGGAGGGAAAGATCAAATTCGGCCCCTCGGTCAAATGGGCCTACCTGCCCCAGGTCATCCACTTCGATCACCCGGAGCGCACCCTCTATGACACCATGCTCTACGAGAAAAACTGCACGCCCCAATCGGCCAGGGACCGCCTGGGAGCTTTCCTGTTTTCCGGCGAGGACGTGTTCAAAACCGTGGGGACCCTCTCCGGCGGTGAGCAGTCGCGGCTGCGGCTGTGTATGCTCATGGACGAGAAGATCAATCTCCTGATCCTGGACGAGCCGACCAACCATCTGGACGTGGCCTCCCGGGAGTGGGTGGAGTGCGCCATCGACGAGTACGAGGGCACGCTGATCTTCGTCTCTCATGACCGTTATTTTGTGGACAAGTTTGCCACCCGGGTCTGGGAGCTGGAAAACGGCACCATCCGGGATTTCCCCTGCGGCTATGCCAAATATCGCTCCATCAAGGAGCATGAGGTCCTGCAGCAGCGGCAGCTTCCGAAGAAAAAGGAAAAGCCAAACAAGGCCGCCGGCAGCAAGGAGCTGGAAAAGGCCGTGCGCCGTCTGGAACGGGAGATCGACGCTATGGAGCGCCGGATCGCCGACCTGGACACACAGCTTGCCGCGGCGGCAACGGACTACCAGGAGCTTCTGCGCCTGACGGAGGAGCGACAGACGGCGGAGACCTTCCTGGAGGAACTTATGTCCCAGTGGGAGGAAGCGGCAGCGGCTCTCGAAACTTAAATAAATCTTAAACTTGCAAGGGTTGCTTTCCTAAGAATACCTGTGCTATTATCTTGAAAGGGGATACCATTATGAGTGAACAATGCAGTGGAAACTGTTCATCCTGCGGCGAAAGCTGCTCTGACCGCAAGCCGGAGAGCCTGATCGCCAAGCTGAATGACAAGTCAAAGGTCAAAAAGGTCATTGCCGTTGTGTCCGGCAAGGGCGGCGTCGGCAAGAGCACCGTCACGGCTATGCTGGCCACGGCCATGCAGCGGGCAGGAAAACAGGCCGCCATTCTGGACGCAGATATTACAGGGCCGTCCATTCCCAAGAGCTTCGGCGTGTGTGAGTGCGCGGGAGCCACGGAGGAGGGCATTTTCCCCGCTGTCAGCAGGACGGGAATCCAGATCATGTCCATCAATCTGCTGTTGGACAATGAGGACGATCCGGTTTTGTGGCGCGGACCCATCATCGCCGGTGCGGTCAAGCAGTTCTGGACCGACGTGTTCTGGGACGACGTGGACTACCTGTTTGTTGATATGCCTCCCGGAACGGGCGACGTGCCGCTGACAGTGTTCCAGTCGCTGCCCGTCGACGGCGTTATCATCGTGACCTCTCCTCAGGAGCTGGTCTCCATGATCGTCAGCAAGGCAGTTAAGATGGCCAATATGATGCATGTGCCGGTGCTGGGCGTGGTGGAGAACTACAGCTATTTCCGCTGCCCGGACTGCGACGGCAGGCATCAGATCTTTGGCGAAAGCCATCTGGAGGAGATCGCAGGCGAATACCACCTGCCCGTGCTTGCAAGGCTTCCCATTGACCCGGAGGTCGCCAGAAAGTGCGACAGTGGTGAGGCTGAGAGCCTGGACACCACGGAAATGGAAGCTGCCGTCGGCGCGATCCTGTGATGCTTGTGATACGATTTTGACGGTTCTCCTGACCGTCCAAATTTTTACGGAAAATGTGTTCCCTGCCGGAACTTCTCTATCCGTCTGTCGTCATAAAGGAAGAATCTGAAAAACGGAGGTACTTATGAAAAAACCTGTATTCATTGTCGGACTGGCAATTTTGCTGACCCTGGCGCTCCTGACCGCCTGCGGCAGCGATCTGCCTGCAGTCTACGTCCAGAGTGTCAACGATATCATGGGCTACGGCTCCATGGGAGAGAACAATCTCTGCGCCGGCGTTATCGTGGCCCAGAGCGAGATCAAGATCAACCGGGATGAGAACCGGAAGGTTCTGGAGCTCAAGGTGGAAGCCGGTCAGGATGTCAACGAGGGCGACGTGCTTTTCGTCTATGACATGGAGGAAATGCAGCTGACCATCGACAAGGCGGAGCTGGAACTGGAGCAGCTTCGCAACTCCATTACCGATCTGGATGCCCAGATCGCCGAGTTGGAGAAGGAAAAGACCTATGCGGCTTCCTCGGAGCAGCTCTCCTACACCGTCCGTATCCAGACGCTGGAGACGGACAAGAAGGAGGCGCAATACAACATTTCCGTCAAAGAGCGGGAACTGGAGAGCATGAAGAACAATGTGGGCAACGGGGAAGTCACATCTCCCATCACCGGCCGGGTCAAGACCGTCAATCCCGACGGCGGCTACGATAACTACACCGGAGAACCCCTGCCCTATATCACCCTCATCGAGGCAGGCTCCTACCGTGCAAAAGGCAAAGTCAATGAGATGAACCGCGGCGACTTCTATGTGGGCCAGAGTGTCATCGTCCGCTCCCGTGTGGACTCCAGCGTGTTCTGGAACGGCGTCATCGCGCAGATCGACAGCACGCCGGAGCAGTCCAATAACGATATGTATTACTACGGCCCCTCCGACGAGATGAGCAGCTCCAGCAACTATCCGTTCTATGTGGACCTGGACAAT
>SAMEA3663297__coassemble_280_pt1 | contig 31309 bp, 27 predicted proteins | sample SAMEA3663297__metabat2_low_PE_033 | metagenome-assembled genome bin SAMEA3663297 (sample SAMEA3663297) | pig gut metagenome | biome: pig gut; feature: pig-associated habitat; material: faeces | place: China | collected 2013 | reverse complement strand
GCCGCTCCCTTTCTTAACGTCAAGGCCAATCCCGGCAAGTGATTGATGTGTAAGAATCGCTTTTTCCCCTTTACAGAAAGAAGAAATTCGGTTATACTATACAAAGAAATCTTTGTAACGGAGCAAGCACCATGATCGAATTTGAAGAATACAAGGGAAAACTGAACGATCTGAAGCCCAAGCTGGAGGAACTGCGGGAGGCATTTCTGCCACAAAGCCTTCTGGATGAGCTGGAACGGCTCCACGCCATGGCCGAGTCTCCCGGCTTCTGGGACGACCCCGCCCGGTCTCAAAAGGCCGTGATGCGGACCAAGACGCTGGAGGCCAAGCGGGATAAATTCCAGGCCATGTGTGCCTCCTGGGACGATCTGATGACCATATGCGAGATGGCCCTGGAGGAAAATGACGATTCCATGCTCCCTGAGCTGACCGAGGGCTACAAGCTTTTGGAGGCCTCCATGGAGGAGGCGCGGCTGGAGACCCTGCTGACGGGCGAGTACGACGGCAACAACGCCCTGCTGTCCTTCCATGCAGGCGCCGGCGGCACCGAGGCTCAGGATTGGTGCTATATGCTCTACCGTATGTATACCCGTTGGGCCGAGGCCCACGGCTATACCTATAAAATTCTGGACTATCTGGACGGCGACGAGGCCGGCCTGAAATCCGCTGACATTATGATCGAGGGCGAGAACGCCTTTGGCTTCCTCAAGGGGGAGGCCGGCGTCCACCGTCTGGTGCGCATTTCTCCCTTCGACGCTGCCGGACGCCGCCACACCTCCTTCTCCGCCGTGGAGGTCATCCCGGAGATCACCGACGATGTGGAGGTGGAGATCCGCCCGGAGGATATTGAGATGCAGGTCTACCGCTCCTCCGGCGCCGGCGGCCAGCACATCAACAAGACCTCCTCCGCGGTCCGTCTGATCCACAAGCCAACGGGCATCGTGGTCTCCTGCCAGACGCAGCGTGACCAGTTCCAGAACCGCGAGACCTGTATGCGGATGCTACGCTCCAAGCTCATTGAGATCAAAGAGCGGGAGCATCTGGAAAAGATCTCCGACATCAAGGGCGTCCAGCAGAAGATCGAGTGGGGCAGCCAGATCCGTTCCTACGTCTTCATGCCCTACACCCTGGCGAAGGACACCCGCACGGGCTATGAGAGCACCAACATCAATGCCGTCATGGACGGCGACATTGACGGCTTCATCAATGCCTACCTGACCTGCAAGGCCACCGGAAATTGGGCGACAAAATAATTGGATTTTTCCAAAAAAGTGCTTGAAATCACCGAGGTTTTGTGGTATTATCATCATTACTGTGTTAATATTCGTTCGTAAGAACTGCATTCCGGCGCGCCGCCTGCCGTAAGCGCGGTCATATTTGGAGGTTACAATGGATACTTTGAAAATCATTCTTCTGATCATGCAGATCATCTCCTGTGTCGCTCTGACCATCATTGTCCTGTTCCAGAACGGCAAGGAAGGCGGCATGAGCGCGCTGACCGGCGGCTCTTCCGATACTTACATGGGTAAGAACAAGGCCGCTACCCTGGACGCCAAGCTTGCCCGGATCACCAAGTGGGTCGCCGCTGTTTTTGTCCTGCTGACTCTCTTTGTCTCCATGCTCTATACTGCATCCTGAAGATAAAAATCACTGCTCTGCCGTTTGGCAGAGCAGTTTTTTTATTTCCGTACCTGTATAATAATGCAGCAGAATTTCCTCAAAATCCGCGCCGCCCTCTGCCATGGCCCGCGCCCCGTACTGGCTCATACCCACCCGGTGACCGAAGCCTGTGGTGGTGATTTGGACGTTGTCCTCCGTCACGCTGATGTCCAGATTCGTCGAACGGAGGGAAAACAGACGCCGCAGGGTCGTCCCCTCCACGCGGACGCCGCCGATGAACACAATGTCGAGGCCGCCGCCCGCCGTTCGGGTGAAGGAACCGAACCAGGCCCGGGGCGGTCCAGAGAGATTTATTTCCGGGTAGGCCTCCTGCAGCAGGTCGGCAAAATAGTCCGCGTCCAGGACGACTGTCTCCTGATAGCGGGGCGCGTCCTCCTCGCCGGGACTCTCCACCGACTGCAGGTAGGGGATGTCGCTGCCCCAGACCGCCACCGCCGCCTCCGTTCTGCCGCCGGAGCAGGAGAAGAAGGTGGCGTCGATGAGGCTGTTGCCGTAGGTCACCACCAGGCCGTCCGTTTCCGCCACCGCCTGGGAAAACCGCGCCATGGCCTCGTCGCTCACCTCCGACGTCCAGCCCTGACAGCAGGCTGAGTCGGTGCAGACGTCGGCGTTCGTGTGCTTTACCGCCTCTGCCTGTTTCAGGGCGAAGGTCCGGGAGGCGACGGCCTGGGCCTTCAGCGCCTCCATGGGAAAATCCGACGGCATTTCCGCCGCCAGGGTTCCCTTCAGGTAGTCCGCGACGGTCATTTCCGTCACTTCGCCGCCGACGAGGACCCGCAGCGTCACCTGGCTGTCAAAGGGTTGGCTGACGGCCTCGGATCCGGCAGGCTCTGTTGCCTCCTCGTCCGGAGCAGCCGCCTCTGCCTCCTGTGCGGAGTCCGACGGGACCACGGGCTCGGTTGACATAATATCCTTCCAAAAGGGAGCTGCAGACCCCTCCGGAAAGAGCAGAAAGGGCGTGCAGCACAGGGCGACGACGAAAAACAGACAGATAAAGAAGCGTTTCATAAGTTCCTCCTTGAATAAGGGCAGTTTTTCTTGACGGACAGGTGAATTTTTGGTATAATAATGCAAATTTAGCGATGGGGTGATATTATGGCAGAGCTGGCAGTGCCGTCGGCAACCTTTGCGGACTACCTTCACAATCTATGCGCAGATTACAAGATTCATAACAGCCTGACGGAAGAAGCGCGCAGCAACAGCAGCATCCACCGCGGTCTGCGCAACGACGACGGCACCGGCGTTATGGTCGGCTGCACCAAGATCGGTAATGTCCTGGGCTACCGCGTGGTTGACGGCGAACGGGAGCCCATGGAGGGCAGACTGATCTACCGCGGTTATGACCTGTCGGATCTGGTGGACGCCTATGTCAGTGAGCAGCGCTTCGGCTTCACGGAGGTGGCCTACCTGCTGCTGTTCGGGCACTTACCCAACCGGGAGCAGTATGAGATGTTCCGCTCGCTTCTGGATGACAGCACGGCGCTGCCGGAGAATTTCACCGAGGACACCATCCTGAAGAATCCCTGTCGCGACATCATGAACAAGCTGGGCCGCTCGGTGCTGTCCCTGTATACCTATGACCCCACGCCCGACGATCTGAGCGTGGAGAATATGATGCGCCAATCCATCGAACTGGTGGCGCGGTTTCCCATCATGGCGGCCTATGCCTATGTGGTCAAGCGCCATTATTTTGAAAATGACAGTCTCTACCTCCACCGTCCGGAGCCGACCCTCTCGGCGGCGGAGAATTTCCTCCGCATGATCCGTCCGGACAAGAGCTATACCCAGGAGGAGGCGCGGGTGCTGGACCTGTGCCTGGTCTGCCACGCGGAACACGGCGGCGGCAACAACTCCACCTTCTCCTGCCGCTGCGTTTCCTCCACGGGCACCGATACCTATTCCGCCATCGCGGCGGCGGTCGGTTCCCTCAAGGGACCGAAGCACGGCGGCGCCAACCGTCAGGTCCTGCGGCAGTTTGAGGAGATCAAGGCCAACGTCCGCGACTGGACCGACGACGAAGAAGTGGCTGCCTACGTCCGGCGCATCCTGCGCGGCGAGGTCAGTGACCATACGGGCCTGGTCTACGGCATGGGCCACGCCGTCTACACCCTCTCCGACCCGCGGACGGTGATCCTGAAAAAGGGCGCCCGGAAGCTGGCAGAGCAGAAGAATATGCTCGACGAGTTGGAGCTCATGGAGGCCATCGAGCGGGTTACCCCCGGCGTATTTGCCGAGGTGACGGGCAAGGAAAAGGTCATGTGCGCCAATGTGGATATGTATTCCGGCCTGATCTATCAGATGCTGGATATCCCGCAGGACCTGTTCACCGCCCTGTTCGCCGTGGCGCGTATCACCGGCTGGTGCGCCCACCGCATGGAGGAGGTCCTCACCGGCGGCCGTATTTACCGCCCGGCCTATAAGCCGCTGATCCGGCATAAGGAGTATATCCCCCTTGACCGGCGTTGATACCCCCGCGTCTTTTGAATAAAATCATAGCGATCGCGTTCCGAAGGTACGACCACGTTATCTGCCGGACCCGGTCGCTTTTTTCTGTCCCAATGCCGCTCGGCAGAGAACAGTAGACATAATTATGTAAAAATTCCTTGACAATCGTCCGTCTGGACAGTACAATAAACGGTGGATTATACTAATTTCATAAACAGCCCCAGGGCTTTTTGTGAGATTCAGCATGATACGGTGCAGCGTGCCTGCGGCAGGCTGCAAGTGCGCGTAGCGCACGGGATCCCCGGTCAAATGCTATCGGGGCTTAGGATTGGTATGCGCTTTCCGCGCTTTGGGGCAGCGCGGAGGGACGTTGCTTTTTCTTCCCGGCTGTTATGCCGGTCCGGGAGCGCCGAAAAGCTCCCATACGACCCAAATTTTTGTAACAGGAGGTGTATTCACGGGATATGGAATGGTACATTTGGGCTATCATTATAGTCGTTACTGCACTGTTATTCTTCTTTGTTGGCGTGACCTACCGTAAAAAAGTGGCCGAGCGCGAGATTCAGAGCGCCGAGACCGAGGCAACGCGGATCATCAACGAAGCCATCAAGGGCGGCGAGAACAAGAAACGCGAAATGCTGGTGGAAGCCAAGGAAGAAATTCATAAAAACCGTACCGAATACGAAAAGGAAGTCAAGGAACGCCGCGCCGACTTGCAGAAGCAGGAGCGTCGGCTGCAGCAGAAGGAAGAGTCCCTGGATAAGAAAATGGACGCTTTCGAGCGCAAGGAGGAGGACCTGCACAAGCGTCAGGCGGCCGTTGCCGCCACCCAGGAGGAGGTCAACCTCATCAAGAAAAGCCAGCTGGAAATGCTGGAAAAGATCTCCGGTCTGACCCAGGAGGAGGCCAAGCATCAGCTCCTGCAGAGCCTGGAGAACGATTGCCGTCACGAGGCGGCACTGAAGATCAAGGAGATCGAGGCTCAGACCAAAGAAAATGCCGACACCATGGCACGGGAGATCATCTCCATCGCCATCCAGCGCTGCGCTGCAGACCACGCCGCCGAGGCTACGGTCTCTGTGGTGCCGCTGCCTAACGATGAGATGAAGGGCCGCATTATCGGCCGCGAGGGCCGCAACATCCGCACCCTGGAATCCATTACCGGCGTCGATCTGATCATTGATGATACGCCGGAAGCCATCACCGTCTCGTCCTTTGACCCGGTGCGCCGCGAGGTCGCCCGTCTTGCGCTGGAAAAGCTCATCGCCGACGGCCGCATCCATCCCACCCGCATCGAGGACCTTGTGGAAAAATCCCGCAAGGAGGTCGACCGCGTCATCAAGCAGGAGGGCGAACGGGCCACCTTCGAGACCGGCATTAACAACCTGCATCCCGAGCTGATCAAGCTCCTGGGCCGCCAGAAGTACCGCACCTCTTACGGCCAGAACGTCCTGAATCACTCCATCGAGGTGGCGCACATCGCCGGCCTGCTGGCATCGGAGCTGGGTGTGGACGTGGCGCTGGCCAAACGCGCCGGTTTGCTCCATGACCTGGGCAAGTCTGTTGACCACGAGATGGAGGGCAGCCACGTCCAGTTGGGTGTGGAGCTTGCCCGCAAATACAACGAATCCCCCGACGTGATCCACGCCATCGAGGCCCACCACAATGACGTGGAGCCGCGGACGGTCATCGCGTGCCTGGTTCAGGCTGCCGATGCCATTTCCGCCGCACGTCCTGGTGCCCGCCGCGAGAATGTGGAGAATTATATCCGCCGTCTGGAAAAGCTGGAGGAGCTCACCGGCTCTTACCCCGGAGTCGAGAAATCCTACGCCATCCAGGCAGGCCGCGAGGTCCGCATCATGGTCAAGCCCGAGGAGGTCTCAGAGGACAATATGGTCATCCTGGCCCGGGAACTGGCCCACAAGATCGAGTCCGAGCTGGAGTATCCCGGCCAGATCAAGGTCAATGTCATCCGCGAGACCAAGGCCACGGAATACGCAAAATAAGGTACAAAACAGCAAAAAGCCGGTCCCTGGGGGATCGGCTTTTCTGCACCTCATTTGGCTCTTCCCGTACCTGCTTCCTGCGGCATAATTATTCCTTGCTGTCTGCTTATTTTTTTCTTGACAAAGGGAAGATTCTGCGGTACAATAACTCCTGCTTGGTACGGCAATTATGGGCCTTTAGCTCAGTTGGTCAGAGCATCCGGCTCATAACCGGACGGTCCCGGGTTCAAGTCCCTGAAGGCCCACCATTTTTGTTTTCGGAACAGCCGTCCGGCGGTTTCGGAGCGGAAAGCAAAAACTGAATACAGGGGTATAGCTCAATTGGTAGAGCGGCGGTCTCCAAAACCGTAGGCTCAGGGTTCAAGTCCTTGTGCCCCTGCCAGAAAAAAGCACTTGCTTCGGCAAGTGCTTTTTTCAACGAAATAGATCCCTATTGGGATTTGTGAAATGCGCTCCGTTTACTAAATCAAAATGGACACCTCCATTTCGCAAAAATCCGTCTCGTACCAGTCACGGTATCACATTTTGCGTCAGCAAAATACTTCACCTAATGTCTCTCGACCGTTCGGATCCATTTTTTATAGAAAAGGACCTCCTTTGCCGCATTGGACAAAGGAGGTCCTCTTTTGGGTGGTTGCTCTGCTGCAGGCGGATAGTGCCCGCTTATAGTGCCCACTTTTTATACGGTTCCTACAGGAGGTGACCGCTCCGGAGTGGGATGCGCGGTGCAATGAGAGAACAAAACGAATAAGATGTTCTACAAATCTGATATTTGCAGACTGTTTAAGTAATTAGAATTCCAATAAAATTTTCAAAGAATTCGCAATGAAATCTGAAATAATTCAATAAAAACAGAGAGAGTTGATTTGAAATTCAGGAGAAGAAGTAGAACAACACGGGAGAAAAGAGAGGTAGAATCATCGGCTGCATCTGTCGATTTTGACGCATAAAAGTAGAATTCATCAAAGTGATTTGTGCGAACTGCCTGTTTTTGTCGGGAGGTATTTGGTCAAAAGATAGAAATGCACCTGGATTTGCAGAACAACTATTGACTTATTGTAGCACAATAGTGTATACTGACTTCAGAAACAAAGAACGAATTGGAGGTCAGATTATGAGCAAATGGCAAATTCCTTATCCGCAGGAAGTGAAAGTCGCGGGCTACATGGATTCGGATGAACCGATCTATTTCCAAAATATGACGATGAAGCAGTCGGAGGAACGCCTGAAGACCAACGACGTTTTGATCCTGCCCATCGGCTCCACGGAATGTCACGGCGCCCACGCCTGCTACGGCGAGGACACCTTCCTGGTGACCCGTATGGCGGAGGCTGTGGCGAAGAAGACCGGCTGCACGGTTTCCCAGCCCATCTGGTTTGGCTCCCACCCCTACCATCACATGGGCATGCCCGGTACCATCCCCATTAATGAAAATACGTTTTGTGACTATATCGCACAGGTTCTGGCGGGCTTCTGGAACGCCGGTTACCGCAAGGTCATTCTTCTCAACGGCCACGGCCAGGAGTATGTCATTCCCACGGCCATCCACCAATTCGCAAGAAAGTACCAGGTCCCCGGCGTATTTATGAACGTCAACTGGTACTATGCGATCCCCGAATACCTTCATGTAGGCGACCCCAAGTGCAAATTTGAGACTCCCTTCAACCACGCTGACGAGCAGGAGACCTCCTTCTCCCTGGCACTGTTCCCCGAGATGATCCATATGGAGGACGCGCCCCATACGGAGCTGCACACCTTCCTGCCTCCCGGACACATCGACAACGCCGGCAACATTTACGGCAGAGCAGTCAAATGGTATTGTCACGCCGGTGCCGGAACGATCGAAGTCATCGGAAATCCTGAGGGCGTTGTCGGCGCCGCAGACAAGGCCTCTGCGGAAAAAGCCATCCCGGCGACAGAAGCGCTGCTGGACTACCTGGAGAAGCTGGTCAATGATATTCTGAAAAAATGGCCGGCCGGTACGCTGCCTCCCTGCGACAAGGTAACGCAGCGCTTCACCGAGGAGACGCTGGAAGACCTGAAGAAGGGACCGCTGAAGGGCGGCAAGCACATCTATACGGTTGCAGCCTACTGATATAAATGAGACCAAAAGGGACTGCTTCAAACCTGAGGGTGCAGCGGTATTCCTGCAGAAACAGTTTACATTTTATCGGACGTTTGATACCAATCCTCTATTAAAATAAGACATCTGCAAGATGGCTTATTTTAATAGCCCGAAGGAAGTAGAGAATTGTATGAGACAGCTTTTGCACTGCCTGCAGTGCAAAAGGACAGCACGCAAGCGCTGTCCATCCAATAGAAAATGTCCTTTTCTATTGGATGTTAGTATGAGAAAGGAGCAGCGTATGAGTTTTGAAATTTCCAAAGAAGAAGAACGGAAGTTGACGGAGGCCAGAAAGCTTTCTCCTTATGTTCTGACACTGGAGGAGGACGGGGTGGATTATCCCATCCCCGATCTGGAGGACGCCTCCCGCAAGATCCTGATCGACCGCGATACCGTAAAATCCACCATGTGCACTTGGGGCTACAGCAAGTTTGAAGGCAAGACCTCCCTGCACAAGAAGCACTCCCACCAGGACTGCGAGGAGATCATGTTCATTCTCTCCGGTCGCGGCGTCGGAGGCGTAGGTGAATATGAGACCATCCAGCAGGCGGGCGACACCATCTTCGTTCCCAGGGGAGCGGTCCATTGGTTCTATAATCCCTTTGACGAACCGCTGGAGATGATGTGGCTGTATACCAAGCCTTCTCTCCGTGACGCCGGGTACAACCTGGAGTCCCGCGGCTACAGCGATGTCAGCAGTGACGTGGAAAAGAAGCAGTTCGGCAAATAGAAAACGGAAGACCGGGGACTCCGGCAGAAAGGCTGTGCTTCGGGAAGCATGGGCCGAAAGGCGCATGGAAGGACAGAAAGAGCCGGAAAGTCCTCTCAAAAAACAAAAAGAAAATAGGAAAGAGGTAACAACATGGAAGAAAGAATCAGCGCAGTCGAATTTGTATTTTCGAGGCTCTCCAAGAAGATCAAAAATGGCACTTATCAGAGCGGCGACAAGCTGCCCACGGAAAACGAGCTTGCCGAGCATTACAGCGTCAGCAGAAACACGATCCGCGCCGCCATCAGCAAGCTGGCGATTTTGGGCCTGGTGGAAACTGTTCAGGGCAAGGGGACCTTTGTTACCAACCGGGATATGGGCACAAAGATCGACAATCTGGTCCCGCTGTTCTTCGCGGGCACCAACGATTATCTGTCCATCATTCAACTGCGCGGTGCCGTTGAGACCCTCGCCGCCCGTCAGGCTGCTACGGCTGCGACACAAAAGGACATCCAGGAGCTGCAGCAGATCATCAACGATCTGGAAAGCCACAAGGACGATCTGGAATACTATTCCAAGACCGACATCCAATTTCACGCGAAGCTGGCAGAGATCGGCGGCAATCCTCTGGTGATCTCGCTTCTGTCCATGATCCGCAGCGTACTGGACGATGTTCTCAGTGAATTCATCATGGAATTCGGCAACTGCGAGGGCCACCGTGCCCACAAGCGGATCATGGAAGCGATCATGGACGCTGACGGTGACGCAGCGGCTGAGGCAATGGACAAGCATATCAGAGCTTTTACCAGCCACTATATGCTGCTTAGGGTCCGCAATGAAGGCGGCGACAAACGAATCTGATATTCCATAGGAGGTGAACCCCATGCCCCCGCGTGTAGAATTCAAGCATATCAGCAAGGAATTTCCCGGCGTAAAGGCGCTGACGGATATCAGCCTGACATTGGAGCCGGGAGAAGTTCATGTCCTGGTGGGCGAAAACGGCGCGGGAAAGTCCACTCTGATGAAGATCCTTTCCGGGGCGTATACCCAGGATGAGGGAGAGCTGTGGATCGAAGGGAAGCGCGTGGAGAAAAATTCTCCGGCCATAGCATCCTCTCTCGGCGTCGGCATGATCTACCAGGAGCTGAACCTGATCCCCGAGCTGTCCATTGCCAGAAACATTTTCATGTGCAATGAGATCAAGGGCAGATCCGGGATCTTCAATAATGAGCGCGCCATGAACAATGAGGCACGCAAGCTCATGGAGGAGATCAACCTGGATGAGGAGCCGACCACGCAGATCAAAAACATCAGTGTCGGCTCCCAGCAGATGGTTGAGATCATCAAGGCCATCTCCAAGAACTGCAAGATCCTGGTTTTTGACGAGCCCACCAGTTCCCTGACAGCGGCGGAGATAGAAAAGCTCTTTGCCATCATCCGCCGGCTCAAGGCGGAGGGCGTCGGTATGTTCTATATCTCCCACCGCCTGGAGGAGCTGTATGAGATCGGCGACCGCGTCAGCATTATGCGGGACGGCTGCCTCATTGACACACATCCGATCCAAAATATCCAGATCAACGAAATGATCGAGCAGATCGCCGGACGCAAGATCGAGAATCTCTATCCCCACACCCGCAAGACCCCCGGACAGGTGGTCCTCGAGGTGGAGCACCTGGAGGGCGCGGATTTCCACGATGTTTCCCTGCATGTCTCCGCAGGTGAGATCGTGGGACTGTCCGGACTGATGGGCGCGGGACGTACCGAACTGGTGCAGGCGGTCATGGGAATTGACCGCTACCGTTCAGGCAGAGTCCTTCTGAAAGGGAAGCCCCTGAAAAAATCCAATGTGAAAAAGGCCATTGCCCTGGGCGCCGGACTGTTGCCGGAAAACCGCAAGCAGCAAGGACTGGCTCTGTCGCTCTCCATCCGGGAAAATACGGTGATCTCCTCACTGAACAAGCTGCATAAGCGGGGGATCGTCAGCAAGCGGCGGGAGCAGAAGGCTGCTGAGCAATACATGACGGAGCTGGCGATGGCCACGCCGTCGGTGGAAAAAATCACCAATTACCTCAGCGGCGGCACCCAGCAAAAGGTTGTCATAGCCAAATGGCTGCTGGCGGACCTTGAACTGTTTATCTTTGATGAACCGACCCGCGGCATCGACGTGGGCGCCAAAAGCGAGATATACCGACTGATGGATGAACTGGTGGGACGCGGCGCGGCGATCCTCATGATCTCCTCCGACCTGCCGGAGATCATGGGTATGAGCGACCGTATCTACGTGATGGCCCAGGGACGTCTTGCCGGAGAGCTGGACATCTCGGAGGCCGACCAGAATAAGGTCCTGACGCTGGCATATCAAATGGAGAAGGTGGGGGAGAAATGAAACAGAAAAGAAACAGCCGGCTGCTTCAGAAGCTTCATTCTCTTCCCAATGCGGTGTTTGTACTTATCATTGTCTTTGCAGCTTTCTCCCTTGCGGTCCCCAATTTCTTTACGGGACTGAATATTTCCACCATGCTCCAGCAGGCCTGCATCCTCTGCATCCTGAGTGCGGCCATGTCCATTTCCATCATGGCGAACTGCATCGACCTGAGCGTCGGCGGTCTGGTGTCCTTCCTGGGCGCTGTCATCGTCATCGCTGCCAACGGCGGTGTACCTGCTCCGCTGGCAATCCTGCTGGGCTTGGTGGTGGCGGCCGCTTTCGGGACGGTCACGGGACTGATCGTCGTTAAAATGAAGATCCCGCCCTTCATTGCCACCTTTGCCATGATGGGCGTGGCGGAGGCCCTTGCCAATACCGTGACGGACAGCAAGGCCATCTACCTGGATACCTCCTGCACCGGCGGCGGCTTGTTTACCTTTCTCAACCGCAATATCGTGACGATCCCTCTGGGAGGCGGTGATGCCCTGGTTCTGAACAACATGGTCATCTTGGCCTTTCTCACCATCGCGGCCATTATGCTTCTGTTCAACCGCACCGGCTTCGGCGGCAGGATCCTGGCCATCGGCCACAATAAGGAAGCGGCCAAGCTGCTGAAAATCAATGTCACCCGCGACTGCCTGTTCACCTATATCCTCTCGGCGGTGGCAGCCTGTATCGCGGCCCTTTTGATGGTCCTGCGCTCCAACGCGGCCCAGCCAACTGGCGGCAGTGGCCTGGAGTTCCAGGCTGTAGTCGCTGCGGTCCTCGGCGGCAACCTGCTCTCCGGCGGAAAAGGCTCCGTGGGAAGCGGCGTGATCGGCGCTCTGATCATCTTTGCACTCCGCACCGGGTTGCAGCTGGCCGGCTATAACACCAACCTCGTCATGGTCGCTCTGGGCGTTGCCCTGATCCTGTCCGTGGTTCTCAACGAGGTCGATCTGAAAAAAATCAGGAGGAAACGCGTATGAGAAGCCTCCGAAAAACACGGCTGCAAAAATATCTTTACAGCTTTTCGACTCTTTGGATCCTGATCTTCATCATTCTTGTGCTGTCGATCATGAATCCCTCCTTCCTGCGCCTGAGCAATCTGTCCACCTTTATGACGCAGGCAAGTTTCCTGTTCCTCCTTGGCGCGGCGGAGCTGGTGGTCATCCTCACGGGAGGGATCGACCTGTCCATCGGCGCGGTCATGACCATGTCCACCATTATCTGCGGTGAGATGATGACCTCAAAATCGGGGGTGCCCTTTATCGTCCCGATGATCCTCGTCGTTCTCATCAGCGCTGCCATCGGCCTGGTCAACGGTCTTCTGGTGACTAAATTGAAGATCCCGGCCTTCCTTGCCACCTTTGCCACCATGTATATCTGCCGCGGCGGCGCGTGGCTCTATATCGGTGCCGGCGTTTACTACAGTCTCAATCCTACCCTGCGCTATCTGGCGACCGGCGTGATGTTTGAGATCGGCGGTTTCCGTGTCACCATGCCAATGGTGATCGTCCTTGTCCTGGCGATCCTGCTGCATCTGCTGCTGACAAAGACCAACTGGGGCAGGCGGCTGTTTTTCACCGGCGCCAACCGGACGGCGAGCCGTTATACCGGCATCAATACGGACAACAAGATCATTCAGGCCCATGCCCTGTGCAGCGCCATCGCGGGCTTTGCCGCTGTCCTCTATGTTGCCAAGCTCAATGCCATTGACGCGACCCTCGGCTCCAGCTATCACTTTGATGGCCTGACAGTGGCGCTCATCGGCGGCGCGGTCATGTCCGGCGGCTCCGGCAGCGTCTTCGGCGTGCTCATGGGTGCGCTGATCGTCTCGGCCATCAACAGCGGCCTGAACTTCCTCGCGGTCCCAACGGAGCTGCAAAAGGCGGTTTTGGGCGTGGCCATGATCGGTGCCGTATTCCTCAATCAATTCCTGCAGAAGAAAAAACTCTCTATTGCAGATGCCGTTGTCAAGCCCTCGGAGAAGACATCGGAAACTGCATAATACCAGAATCTGATAAAAGGATAAAACCTTTTTATAGCGCCGGAGGCGCGTCAGATTCTGCACGAGACGGCACAGCGTGCCTTAAGCACGAAGTGAGTGTGCGCAGCACACGGGATTCTTGATGAAACTTTTTCATCAAGGATCAGTATGAGACAGTGCGGAGAGATCTCGCCGCACGTCGCCAACCCAGTAAACCCTGCCGAAACGGGTTAATTTGATTCAGAAAAAATGAACGGAGGAAACAAAATGAAAAAAGTCATCGCATTACTCTTGGCAGCCACGATGCTCATGGGCATTTTGTGCGGCTGTAACAACACCGCTGTGCAGGAGCAGAGCGGAGAGCAGATCGACAACGAAGAGGTTTATGAAATCGCGTTCATCATCAAGTCGCTTCAGGCGGTCCTTTGGGTCAACATGGGCGAGGCGGCGGAACAGGCCGGACAGGACTATGACAATATCAATGTGGAAGTCATGGCACCCCAGACCCCGATGAACGTGGACGAGCAGATCCAGCTGGTGGAGCAGGCGATCACGAAGGGTGTCGACTGCATCTGCATTGCTCCCTGCGACTCCACCGCCATCGTTCCTGTCCTGGAGAAGGCAAATCAGGCAGGCATTATGGTCATAACCCCCAACACTAAGGCCAACGGCGCGGATATCACCTGCTTCGTGGGTGTCGAGAACTACGACGTCGGCTATACCCTGGGCATCGAGTTCTGCGAGAAGCTGGGCGGTGAAGGCAATGTCCTTTTGCTGGAGGGCAAGCCCGGCGTTTCCACTTCCGAAGAGCGCGTGGCGGGCTTCAACGACGCCATCGCAAACTATCCCGGCATCAATCTCCTGGACAGCCAGGCGACAGACTGGGACCGCGCCAAGGCAAACACCATCATGGAAAACTGGCTGCAGATCTATGACGACATTGACGGTGTCATGTCTCTGACGAAAGATACCGGCCTGGGCGCCATTGAGGCCATGAAGGCGGCCGGCAGAAATGACGAGATCCTGTCCATGACCTTCGACATCGACGACGAGACCATCGAGGCGATCCAGAACGGTGACCTCTACGGCACCGGCAACCAGAATGAGAGAAGCCAGGGCTACATGGCTGTGACAATGGCACGTCTGGCGCTGATGGGCTATATCATTCCGGATAACGTTATCCTGCCCATCACCATTGAGACGGCAGACACACTGAACAACTGACAGACAGGGATACCGGAACGGGCGTTCGGAGTTTCCGGAGCCCGTTCCGCTTAGAAAGGAACACTATGGATCTATTTGATTTGACAGGGAAAAAGGCCATTGTGGTCGGCGGTGCAGGGGACCTGGGCAAGGGCATGATGACAGCTCTGCTGAAAGCCGGCGCAGAGGCTGTAGTCATTGATATGGGGGGACGAGCGGAGGCTGTGGCACGGGAACTGGGGACGCAGGGGTACCCTGTTTCCGGTGTCTCCGCCAATGTCACCGACGAGAGCCAGATCGAGGCCTCTTTCGCCGAGGCGTTGGAGCGACTGGACGGGCGCGTGGATATTCTCCTGAACACGGCGGGTATCCAGCGCAGATACAAGTGCGAGGAATTTCCGCTTTCCGACTGGAATCTGGTACTGCAGATCAACCTGACGGCACTGTTCCGTTACTGCCAGCTTGCCGGACAGGTCATGCTCAGGCAGGGAAGCGGTAAGATCATCAATATCGCCTCCATGCTGAGCTTCTTCGGCGGCTATACCGTTCCGGCCTACGCGGCATCCAAGGGTGGCGTTGCCCAACTGACGAAGTCGCTGTCCAACGAATGGGCGGGCAGAGGCGTCAACGTCAATGCCATCGCGCCGGGCTATATGGATACGGCGCTGAATGTCAATATCGTCAATGATAAGGCGAGAAACGACGAGATCCTGGCACGCATCCCGGCTCACCGCTGGGGCACGGGCAAGGACCTGGAGGGCGTCGTGGTATTTCTTGCCAGCGCTGCCAGCGACTATGTCAGCGGCGCGGTCATCCCCGTAGACGGCGGATACCTCGGAAGATAAGGAGAATAGCGTGGAAGCACAATGTAATTTCACCCTGGAGCATATCGGCATCAATCCCGGCGGTGAGGACGCGGTCAGGATCGCGGAGCTTTTCGCTGCGGTGCTTGGTGTGCCCGTTAAAGAGGGAAAGAGCTCTGTTTTTGCCGGGAAACTGGTGGAAGTGATGCGTCAGGATTATCTGGGGGCAAAAGGCCACATCGCTATTGGTGCCGAATCCCTGGAGGCAGCCGGACAGTGGCTTGCCGAACGGGGCTTTGCGCTGGACCCGGCCACTGCAAAATATGATACCGACGGAAGCCTGAAAGCGGTTTATCTCAAGGGAGACTTCGGCGGCTTCGCCGTGCATCTGCTGAAGAAATAGGAGGAATGTCATATGTCCCTTGCAGAACTTGTCAAACAGAAAAAAGTGATCGCAATTGTACGCGGCCTGGCAGGTCAGGTCTGCGTTGACCTGGCGCAGGCGCTCTATGCCGGCGGTATTGAGTTGATCGAGGTCACTTTTAACCAGAGAGAGCCGGACAAATACGCTCTGACAGCTGACGCGATCCGCGCCATCCGCGCAACGATGGGAGAAAGAATGCACGTGGGCGCTGGAACAGTGACTACGGTGGAGCTGGTGGAGCTTGCCGCCGTAGCAGGCGCGGAGTTTATCGTTTCTCCCGACACCAACGAGGCGGTGATCCGCCGCACAAAGGAGCTGGGGATGGTATCCATGCCCGGCGCCCTGACCCCGACGGAGACGCTGGCGGCCTATCGTGCCGGAGCGGATTTTGTCAAGGTCTTTCCTGCCGGTGATCTGGGACCCGGCTACATCAAGGCTCTGCGCGGGCCGCTGAACCACATCCCGCTCCTTGCAGTGGGCGGAGTGAACGAAAAAAATATCGGCAGCTTTATCAAAGCCGGCTGCTGCGGCGCGGGCTGCGGCGGCAATCTTGTGAATAAGGAATGGATCGCCAACGGCGAATTTGATAAAATTACGGCGCTTGCCAAGGAATTTATGGCAAACGCCAACGGATAACGGGAGAACGGCGCGATGAAAAAATTGGTTACTTTCGGTGAGATCATGCTTCGCCTCAATCCGCAGGGCTATTACCGTCTGCGGCAGGCCGATAGCCTGGAGGCCACCTATGCCGGCGGCGAAGCGAATGTGGCGGTTTCTGCCGCAAATTTCGGCATGGATGCCGGCTTTGTGACAAAGCTGCCGGATAATGACCTGGGACAGTGCGTGGTCGACGCTCTGCGCCGCTACGGTGTCAAGACTGACAAGATCGTCTTCGGCGGCCCACGGCTTGGCATCTACTTTGTGGAAAAGGGCGTCTCTCAGCGGGCCTCCAAGGTCATATACGACCGTGCCAATTCCTCCATTGCGCTGGCAAAGCGCAGTGATTTTGACTGGGATGCCATTCTGGAGGGCACTGACTGGTATCATTTCACCGGTATTACGCCTGCTTTGGGCGGCGAATGTGCAGAGATCTGCATGGATGCCGTCAAGGCGGCCAAGGCCAAGGGTGTCACGGTCAGCTGCGACCTGAACTTCCGCAAAAAGCTCTGGTCCAGCGAGGAAGCTGGCAAGGTCATGTCCAGGCTCATGCCCTACGTGGATATGTGCATCGCCAATGAGGAGGATGCCAAGGATGTCTTTGGCATCTGCGCCGAACATACGGACATCGAGGGAGGAAAGCTGGACTATAACGCTTATACCGCCGTTGCAAAGCAGATCACGGAACGCTTTGGCTGCAAGCAGGTGGCCATTACCCTCCGGGGCAGCCTCTCTGCCAGCGAAAACGATTGGGCCGGTATGCTCTATGCCGACGGGCAGGCTTATTTCTCTCCCACTTACCGCATCCGCATCGTCGACCGTGTCGGCGGCGGCGACAGCTTCGGCGGCGCACTGATCTACGCGGTCAGCAGCGGCTATGCACCGCAGGACGCCATCAATTTTGCCGTGGCTGCCTCCTGCCTGAAGCACACCATCGAGCACGATTTCAACCTGGTCACGGTGGCGGAAGTAAAATCTCTGGCGGCAGGGAATGCCTCCGGACGCGTTCAGCGATAAGGAGACTGCCATGAAGGTCGTACTTACGGATTATGAATACAAGTCGGTGGAGACGGAGCGCGGCATCATCGAAGGCGCCGGTCACACCCTGTATACCTTCCAGAAAAAGACGGAGGAGGAGCTGCTCTCCGTAGTGAAGGACGCCGACGCGGTCATCACTCAGTATGCCGACATCAACGAACGGGTGATCGCCGCCATGGAGCGCTGCCGCGTGATCGTCCGTTACGGTATCGGCTTCAACAATGTGGACGTGGACGCCGCCGCGAAAAAGGGCATTTATGTCTGCAATGTGCCGGATTACGGCGTGGAGGAGGTCTCCGACCACGCAGTCATGCTCATGCTGGCGCTGGCAAAGAAGCTGCCTGTTTACTCTCACGCGGTGAAAAACGGCGACTGGGGCTACACATCGGTCATTCCCCTCCGGCGCTTCTGCACGTCCACCGTGGGACTGATCGGCTTCGGCAGGATCCCGCAGCTGGTTGCGAAAAAACTCTCCGGCTGGGGCGTCCGGCTGCTGGCCTACGACCCCTGGGGCAGCCCGGACGCTGCCGCCGCGCTCAATACCACGCTGACGGACCTGGAGACGATCTGGCGTGAGGCGGATTTTATTTCCGTCCATTGCCCCCTGACCAAGGACACACAGGGCATGATCGACCTGGCCGCCATGAAAAAAATGAAAAATACGGCCTTTCTCATCAATACGGCCAGGGGCGGCGTCATCCGTGAGGATGACCTGCTGACTGCCCTGCAGACCGGTCAGATCGCCGGCGCGGGCCTGGACGTTTTTGAGAAAGAGCCGCTGGATAGGGATGATCCCCTCCTGAATTTGCCCCAGGTGCTCGTGACACCGCACAGCGCATGGTATTCCGAGACAGCCATCGCCGCCCTGCAGCAGAAGGCGGCGGAGGAAGTCGTCAACGTTCTCGGCGGAAACGCGCCCCTGCACTGCGTCAACCTGCGCCAGCTGCGTCAAGGTGGCGCCGTATAGGGCAGAGGGAGAAGCGCCGCTGTGGAAACGGTGGTGCTTCCTCATCGTCGGCCTTTTGCTCGATGCTTTCGGCGTTGCGCTGATCACGAGAGCGGACTTCGGCATCTCCGCCGTTTCCTCCTTTCCCTATACCTTGCATGAGGCCTTTCCGATTTTTACCTTCGGCGTCTGGACCTATCTCTTTCAGCTCTGCCTGACGCTGGTCCTGATCCTGACTGCCCACAGGGTGCGGCTGCAGTACATCCTGGCGTTTGCCGTCTGCGTCTGCTTCGGCTATCTGCTGGACGCCGCCTGCTTCGTAACGGAGTTTTTTCCGGCAACATTTGCCCTTCGCTGCCTGTATTATGCGGTGGGGCTGACGTTCCTCGTATTCGGCGTATGCCTTTTGGTGCGGTCAGAACTTCCCATCCTGCCGCAGGACCTCTTTGTCCGGGAATTGAGCAGGATCAAGGGCTGGAAATTCCCCATACTGAAAACGGTTTTTGACTGTTTGTGCCTCGCCGGAAGCGTCACCGTAGGACTGGTATTCTGCGGACGCCTTGCGGGGCTGGGGGTCGGCACTGTGATCAGCGCCCTTATCATGGGAAAAGGTGTCGGCATTGCGGGAAAGATCCTCGATGCCATGCACATTTCCAAATAAAAGGAAACCCCTTTCCGAATCCTTTTTGTATCTCTTTCCCAGCGCGAAAGCCACCGGTCTTCCCCCGGTGGCTTTCTGCTTTTTTCTTCAGGACAGCAGACGCAGGTGCTTTGCCACGATCATCAGCGCGGCACCGATGCAGGCGGCGTTTTCACCGTTTTTGCTCAGGGAAAGGTATGCGTTGTTGCTGCTGAAGGGGATCAACTGTTCTACTTTCTGCACAAAACGCTGGAAATCATTCTCCAGATACGGTGAAATGGCACCGCCGATGATAATGGGAACATCCCATGCGATACAGATATTGCTGACGGCCAGCGCAAGATTGTCCAGATAGGCTTCCCAGCGGGCACGGTAGTCGGGATTGTTCGGCAGACGCTGGAAGAAGATGCTGAGCTGATCGTCGGTACTGGCGGAGAGAGTCCGGGTAGAGCAATAGGCCTCGAAGCAGCCGTGTTTGCCGCAGGAACAGACTTCTCCGTTGGGAACGATGGTCATGTGCCCAAATTCACCGCCTCTGCGGTTGATGCCATAGGAAAGCTGGTGATTGATGATGACTGCGCCGCCGACGCCCTTGTTGATGGAAAGGTATATAGCATCGGAAATATCGTCTCCATGGCTCCAGACCTCTGCGAAGCCGGCGGCGTTTGCTTCATTCTCAAAGAGAATGGGAAAGCCAAGAAAATCCTCTACGCTGTCATAGTCAAAGTGGCGCAGCTCCAGCGTCGGCGCAAAGTCGATATAGTGCATATCGTGCCGCACCACACCGGGAATGGATATCCCCACGCCCAGCACCGTGGAGGGATCGACCCTATGGCTGCGGAGAGTGTCCAGCAGGATCGCCCGGAGATCCGTCCAGTATTCTTTTTCGTTGCGGAAGGGAACGCGGATGGAATTGGTCACCAACGCTTTGCCGCCCAAGTTGATCAGCGTCAGGCGGATGTGGTGACCGGTGATCTCAATGCCGAAGGCGTAAAGCCCTTCGTATTGAAAATGGACGATCTCCGGGATCCGCCCGCCGCTGGACTCGTCGGCCGACTGCATATAGACCAGGCCTTCCTCGCGCAGCTGACTGACCAACAGGTTGACTGTCGGCAGACTCAAACTCAGGGCGTGCGCGATCTCCTGCTTGGAAAGCGCTCCCTGCTTATATAAAAGATTTGTGACCTTTTTCTTGTTTTGCATCCGCACGTAGGTGTTGCTGATGCCCTTTTCGCCGTTCCTCATGCCCCATGGTCCCCGTTTCTCACCGCGCTTGTGCCTGCACGGATAATTAGAATCATTTATAAACAATTACCTAAAGCAATTTTACTATCTACACAGGAAAAACGCAAGTATTTTTTTCCACTTTGCAAAGGAAAAATGCACAAATTGGATGAAATGAAACTGTGTAAACAAACGAATTTGAGCGAAAACAGGGGAAAACTGGGGATTTTTAGAAAAACATGCTTGCAGATGGAAAATTGGTGTGGTATACTTCGGGTGTAAGACATAATAAAACACTTTTAAAAAGTAGATGATTTCAGAAGGCAGGATTTCGGCACGGCAGCGCCGTGCTGCAGGAGGGAGGGCAGTCATAGAGCGGTCATGAAGTATATTCTTGGGATCGACATAGGAACGTCAGGCTGCAAGGTGATCTTGGTCGACCAAAACGGAACGGTCTGCGGGACCTCTACCGCGCCCTATCCGCTGTCCCGACCGCAGCCCGGATGGACAGAACAGGAACCGGCGGATTGGTGGAACGGCTGTGTACAGGCGCTGCGGGCGCTGACAGAACAGCATGATGCAGCCGCCCGGGATATTGTCGGGATCGGCTTATCCGGGCAAATGCATTCCCTGGTGATACTCGACAGGCAAAATAGGGTGATCCGGCCCGCTATTCTCTGGAATGACCAGCGTACACAACAGCAGTGCGACGAGCTTACTGAAGAGGCTGGAGGCCTGGAAGCACTGCTGGGGGAGACAAACAATATGATGCTGACGGGCTACACCGGCGGCAAACTCCTTTGGCTTCGGGAAAACGAGCCGGAAAACTTCCGGCAGATCCGCCGGATCCTCTTGGCAAAAGATTTTATCCGTTGGAAACTGACAGACAGCTTTGCCACGGACTACTCCGACGCCTCAGGCACCGGACTTTACAGCGTCAGAAAGCACCGGTGGTCTGCGGCGCTGCTGGAAAAGCTGGGGCTGACAGAGGAAATGTTCCCGGAGGTCGTCGGTTCCGCGGAAGCCACCGGCACACTTACGGCCCAGGCGGCAGCAGCTTGCGGACTGCCGCCAGGGATCCCGGTCTTCGGCGGGGGCGGCGATGCGGTGCTGTCACTGCTGGGCAGCGGACTGACGGCACCGGGCAGCGTCAGCGTCACGCTGGGGACCTCCGGCGTGGTGGCAATGCCGTTGGAAAAATGCATTGATAATCCCGGAGGGAAGCTGCAGGTCTTCTGCGGCACCTCCAAAGACCGGTGGGCCGCTATCGGCTGCACCTTATCTGCCGCCGGCTCCTATCATTGGTTCTGCAATGTGTTTGGAGCCTATGAAAAGCATATGGAGGCCGTCACTGGCAGAGATCCCTATCAGGAGTTGGACAGAGCGGCTTCCGAAGTACCGGCGGGCAGCGGCGGACTGCTGTATTATCCCTATCTCATGGGCGAACGCTGCCCGGTTTTCCGCAGCGATGTACGGGCTGCATTCCTGGGAGCGGACGCCACCATGGACAAGGGCTATTTTGCCCGCGCAGTGCTGGAGGGCGTTGCATTTTCCCTGCGGCAGGTCTACGAACTGATGTGTTCCACGGGTACCCCGGCTGCAAAGGAAGTCATTCTTTGCGGCGGCGGCGCCAAGAGCCGCCTGTGGAGGCAGATCTTTGCGGATGTGTTCGGCATGAAGGTCCGGATCTCCGCAGGCGCTGCTGAAGGAAGCGCCTATGGCGCCGCTCTGCTGGCAGGGGTCGGTGCCGGCCTGTGGGAGAGCGTAGACCGTGCAGCGGAAACAGGCACCTGCCTGGAGGAGATACGACCCTGTGCGGCGCACAGAGAAGTATATGAAAAAAAGTATGCGCAGTACTGCAAATTGGCGGCCTGCACGGTAATCAATTAAATGGAGGATTGAAACATGGGAATCTATCTGGATAAACTGACAGAAAAAATGAAGAAAGGCAAAATCGTCTGCGGTGTCTGTGTCAGCCTGAACGATCCCGCCGTCAGTGAGCTGGTCGGTCTGGCGGGCTATGATTTCGTATGGATCGAGGGCGAACATGGTGCCATGGGCCGTGCGGAAATGCAGAATCTGATGATCGGCGCCCATGCCGGCGGCGCCGCGGCCATGATCCGTCTGCCCTACAGCGACGCCTCCCTGGTCCGTCCTGTCATGGACATGGGTCCTGACATCATCGGCTTCCCGTTTATCAACACGGCGGAGGACGCAAAGAAAGCGGTAGCTGCCTGCACTTATCCGCCCAGAGGCGTGAGAGGCTGGAACCCCCAGCGCGCCGGACACTACGGACAGATCGGCCAGGCAAATTATGTGGATATCGCGGACAAAGAGACCCTGAAAATGATGATCGTTGAGCAGGAAGAGGGCTTCCGCAACATCGAGGAGATCGTACAGGTGGAGGGCGTGGATATGGTCGTCCTCGGCCCCGGAGACCTTTCCGTCGGCATGGGCCTGGGCGGACGGCAGGACGATCCCAGGATCCGGCAGTATATGGACAACGCTGCGGCAGTTTGCGTGAAATACAAGATGCCGTTTTTGGCATGGCCGGCGATGCGGAAGGACGCTCTCAAGGAATGGGCTGACAAGGGTGCGAGTATGTTCGGCTTCCCGCAGGATTCCTTCTTTATCTCCCAGGCTATCATGAAGCTCTGGCCCGAGTATGACGCGGCACTTTCCAGCGAACAGAATACCCACTGTGAATAAAGAAAGGAGACAGTCCAATGAAGATCAAGCTCCATGTATTTGACGAGCGGGTCTATGATCTGATCGACCCGGAGGAAACGATCGAGGTGATCGTTCCCGATATGCACCTGACGGAGGGCGCAGTGTGGGATTATGAAAAGAACCGCCTCCTGTTCAACGATATCCCGGTATCCAACACGATGGAATGGACGCCGGAAGGCGGCGGCAGGGTGATCTTCAACAACCACAACAAAGGCAACGGCCAGTGCTTTGACCCACAGGGCAGGCTGATCGTCTGCGAGCATGCCAGCAGCCACCTGAGCCGCTGTACGACTGACGGCGGCAACTATGAGGTCCTGGCCACCCACTACAAAGGGATCGAGATCAACAGCCCCAACGACGTGGTCTGCCGCAGTGACGGCATGATCTATTTTACCGATCCCATGTACGGCAGGCAGTATGCGCCGGCGGGCATCGGCAGACCCATTCCTTCTGAAATGCGTCCGGTCTATATTTACGACCCGGAGAGTGGGGAGCTGCGCTTGGGCGCCGATGTCTTTGCCAACCCCAACGGCCTGTGCTTCTCCAAGGACGAGAAAAGGCTGTTCGTCAACGACTCGCCCAATTACCGCATTATGGTCTTCGACGTGGCGCCGGACGGCAGCCTCAGCAACGGCAGAGAGTTTGCCAAAACCACCCAAATCGGCGAGGACGACACCGTTCCTGACGGTATGAAGATTGATGAGTTTGAGAATATCTTCTGCTGCGGACCCGATGGGCTGCATCTGTACGACAAGGACGGTACGGAACTTGGAATTTTAATGATAAGCCACATGGATACGGCGCTGAATCTGACATGGGGAGGCGAGGACGGACGGGATCTGTTCATCACCTGCATCGGCAGCGTCCTGAAGACCCGCACAAAGAACAGAGGCTATGCGCATATCCAGTATCTTGAGGGAATCTTCCCGAGAAAGGCATAAGGTATCACTATGGGGCTTCCGGTCAAATCAAGAAAATTGCAGATCCGGAATAAGACCAGCGCGGCGGTGCTGGTGGGCATCGTAGTCGTTTGCATCCTGTTTTCCACGTTGACAACGACCTTTGCCACATCCAACAATTTCTTCCGCCTTCTGCGTCAGATGGTCGTCATGGTCGTGATCTCGACCGGCATGACGTTTGTCGTCGCCACCGGAGAGATGGACATTTCTGTCGGTGCGATCTACAACCTGGTTGTCAACGCCATGGCGCTCATGATCCTGCATCTGGGGATCAATCCGTGGATCTGTGCGCTGCTGGGCATCCTGATCGGTGTTCTCTGCGGCGCGTTGAACGGCACCATCGGTGTTTTCCTGAAACTGCCGATGATCATCATTACCCTCGGTATGTCCTATGTCTACAAGGGCCTGACGCTGATCCTGACCGACGGCTACAGCATCGGCAATCTGGGACAGAGCTCCTTCTTTGACTTCGGCGTCGGAACGACCTTCCGGGTGAACAACACGGTGTATGTTGCCATTCTGGTCGTTCTGGTGGCGGCATGGGTCCTGCATAAGACGGTGATGGCCAGAGACTTCCTGGCCATGGGCAGCAATCAGAACGCTGCGCGCTACAGCGGCGTCCCCATTCACCGGCGGAAGATCCAGAATGAAGCGCTGATGGGCGCCTTTGCCGGACTTGCGGCGGTACTGTCTTTGTCCTTTATGGCTTCCGCCACCTCCGAAGGCGGCAGCGGCTATGAAATGCTTGCCATTACCGCTGTGGTGGCAGGCGGCGGCTCCACCGACGGCGGCAAAGCCTCCGTGTTCGGCACCCTGGGCGGCATTGTTTTGATCATGGTCATCAAAAACGGCCTGATGCTGATGGGGATCAGCACGGCTTATCAGCAGGCCGTCGAGGGCATCCTGCTGGTGCTGGCAATCGCACTGCAGCGGCTGACCAACCGCAAGACCAGATAGGTGTGGGGGTGAATGAAGTGAGCGAACATTTTTTTGAACTGAGTCATATTTGCAAGAGCTTCCACACAGTCAAGGCAGTCAACGACGTCAGCTTTGAGATCGGCAAGGGTGAGGTCCATGCCATTTGCGGCGAAAACGGCGCGGGTAAATCCACCCTGATGAACCTGATCTCCGGCGTGTACCGCTACGATGCAGGCGAAATGAAGCTGGAGGGAAAGCCCTACTGTCCGAAGAATCCGGCGGAAGCGAGAAAAGCCGGCGTCAGCATCGTCTTCCAGGAGCTGTCCATGTTTTCCCAGCAGACGACGGAGATGAATATCTTCGCCGGTAAGGAACTGACCAGGTTCGGTTTTTTGGACTACAAAAAAATGCGGGAACGCACCCAAAAGGTCCTGGACGACATGGAACTGAACATCGACCTGAACGTGCCGGTGCAGCAGCTTTCCATCGGACAGCGCCAGTGGATCGAGATCGCCCGTGCCATCGCGGATGAAGCAAAGGTCCTGATCCTGGATGAGCCGAATTCCGCTCTGAATATGTATGAGACGGAGATCCTGTTCCGCCTCATCCGGGAGCAGACGGCAAAGGGCATGACGATCATCTATATCTCCCACCGCATGGACGAGGTCTTTGATATCTCCGACCGCATTACGGTGATGCGCGACGGCAAATACATCCAGACACTGAACACCAAGGACACCAATGTCGACGAGATCATTTCCCTGATGCTCGGCCACGATGCCAAATGTGTCTACACCAGAGCCCCGTCGGAAAAGGGCGAGGTGGTCCTGAATGTGGAAAACCTGTCCGCGCCGGGACTGCATGACGTCTCCTTCTCCGTCCGTGCCGGCGAGGTCGTCGGCCTGTCTGGCCTGTCCGGCTGCGGCTATGAGGTGCTGCTGAAGGTCCTGTTCGGCCTGGAGCGTTTTACGGCGGGCACCATCACCATGGACGGGGAACAGATCACACCCAGCTCACCGCTGGATTCTATGAAAAAGCACATTGCCATGGTGCCGTCGGATCGGCGCGATACCGGCCTGATGACTGACTGGTCCATCGGCAGAAATATTGCTCAGAGTATCCTACGCCTGAATTCGAGGCACGGCCTGCTGCAGCATAAAGAGAACAAGAAAGTCGCCCAGGAATATATTGAAAAGCTGAACGTGATCTGCACCTCCCAGGAAAGCCGGGTCATCGAGCTTTCCGGCGGCAACCAGCAGAAGGTGCTGCTTGCAAAGTGGCTGGCGACCCATCCGAGACTGCTGATCCTGGACGATCCCACCCGCGGCATCGACGTCGGCGCCAAGCAGGAGATCTACCAACTGATCGACCGTCTCACCTCTCAGGGCTTTGCCGTGATCCTGACCTCATCAGAGATCGACGAGCTGACGGCCCTCAGTGACCGGATCCTTCTCTTCCGCAACGGAAAACACATCAAAACCGTGGAATACGGAACGACAAAGGGGACCATCTTAAAGTACATCGCTGTCGATACGGAACATACGCAGCGGCAGGAACAGCAGGTCAGCGCCGTAGAGGAGAGCAGGAAAAGCCCGCTCCTGAAGAAAGCGAAAAAGGTATTTTCCTTTAAGGAGATCGGCGTGCTTATGGCGCTGATCGTAGTGATCGCAGGCTTCAGTATTTTCGTGCCGTCCTTTATGACGGCGCAGAATGTGGCTGTGATCCTGAAGCAGATGAGTATCCTCGGGATCCTGACCTTCGGCATGACCTTTGTGTTCTGTGCCAACGAGGTGGATCTGTCCGTCGGCATGATATTGAACGCGACCATGGCCTGCGTGGCGCTGCTGATGACCCGCACCGGGATCAACCCCTGGGTGTGCGTCCTGATCGGTATGTGCTTCTCGACGGCGCTGGGCGCCATCAACGGTCTGCTGGCGGTGGCGTTCGACCTGCCGACCATTGTGATCACTTTGGGCACCATGTCGATTTACCGCGGCCTTGCGTTGGTGCTGAATGACGGCAAGACCATCAGCGGCTTACCGGAGAGTTCCTTCCTCGACCTGGCACGCTATAAGGTCTTTGGCGTTTCCCTGCTGGCGGTGATCAGCCTGGCGGTCTTTGTGATCTGCGCCGTGCTGTTCAAACACAACAAGATCGCGCGGCATCTGCTGCTTGCCGGCGACAATTCAGCCGCAGCAAAGAAACGCGGCATCAATACCCAGGCTCTCCGCGTGGCTGTCATGTCCTTCAGTGGATTTATGTGCGGTCTGGCGGCGATGCTGACGCTGTCCAACCTGACCTCGGCGGATACCACCACCGGCAACGGTTATGAGATGTCGGCCATCGGCGCGGTAGTGATCGGCGGTACGAAAATGGGCGGCGGCTCCGGCACCATGTGGGGCTCCCTCATCGGCATTGCCCTGGTCACGGTGATCCAGAACGGCCTGGTATTCCTGGGCCTGCAGTCCGCCTGGCGCAGCCTGTTTGTGGGAATCACGATGATCGCGGCTATTGCCATCGACACCATCGTGGAACGCAATGCGGCAAAGCGCCTGAGAAACCGGTAATTTTAGAGCATACGCTCTGAAATAATTATTAAAAAGAACAAAGGAGAATCAAAATGAAAAGGATCGTTGCACTGCTTCTTGCCCTTTGCATGCTGGCTTGCCTGTTTGCGGGCTGCACCAAAGAGGAAGTAAACCCCACGCCTTCTTCCGAACAGAACAAGGCTACCGATGAACCCAGCGTGACCACCGAGGATGACGAGTATCACATTGGCTTTGTTGTCCATACCACCTCCGGCGACGTAATGTCCGCCATCGAATACGGCGCAAAGGCCGCTGCAGAAGACTACGGCGTGAAGCTGACCTACACCGGCCCTGTGGACAGCGACAACACCCAGCAGATCTCTATGTTCGAATCCCTGGTTGCTGCCGGCTGCGATGCCATCGTTATCATCGCCGGCGACTCCACCGTGTGGGATGAACCCATTGCCGCAGCAGTGGAAAAGGGCGTGACCGTCGTCATTACCGACTCCGACGCTCCCACCTCCCAGCGTGCCACCTATTTCGGCGTCAACACCGCAAAGCTGGCCTATGATCTCGGCACTGCCGTACGTGCACAGGGCGGCGACGAAGGCACTGTCGCTCTGGGCGTCTGCGTCCTCGGCCCGGAATCCCATACCACCCGTGCAAACCAGGTCATGGCTGCCTATGAAGGCTCCAACGTGAAGTTCACCGAAGTGTTTGAAACGGACCTGGACACCACGCTGAACTACAACAACTGGGAAAACATTCTGACCTCCAACAGTGATCTGTCCGCCATGGTCGGTCTGTCCGCCATTGAGACCACCAACATGGGCAAGGTCGCCAAGAGCGCCGATTCCGATGTGGTAATGGGCGCCTACGATCCCGGCACGGAGGCTCTGAACCTGCTGAAGGAAGGCTATCTGGATGTTTGCGCATTCCAGAACGTGTGGATGGAGGGCTATCTGCCGGTCCAGGCTCTGGCCAGAATGTTGAAGGAAGGCCGCCAGCTCAATCCTGAGGACAACCTGTATGACGGCCAGATCGTCACCAGCGCGGAGGTCACCGATGAGCTGATGCAGCGCGCTGAGAGCGAAGCGAACATGAACGCATGGTACCGTCAGTACATCAAGGACAACGGCCTAGAGGACTTCGGCCTGCTGCCCTGAGCGAAAGAATGAAACAGCGCCCGGCAGGTCTCTGTCGGGCGCTGTCAGGCTGCCGGCTGTTTCGTCAAAAAACGGTATAATGAGGAGAAATGACATGAAAAAAGGAATACATTTCCTGTTCGGTGCAAAGAACGGTGCGGACAATTTCTATGAGATCATTGACCGCTTTGCTTCCGTGGGCTTTGACTGTGTAGAATTGCCGCCGGAGCCGTTTCTGGAGCAGCCGGAAAAGGCTGTGGAGGTGGTGAAATACGCGGCGGCCAGGGATGTGGAGATCGTCTTCAGCTGCGGGTTTGATGCCGCCTATGATATGGCCTCCGAGGAGGAGGGCGTGCGGCAAAACGGCGTGCGCCATCTCAATGAGATCCTCAAGGTCATGGAGCTGGCCGGAATACGCCTTTTAGGAGGGACCTGCTATACAAAATGGCCTTCCTACCGGACAAAGCCGCTGACACTGGCGGAAAAGAAAGCGATCACCCAGCGGACCGCCGAGGTATTTTCAGGGGCGGCGGCTTCCATAGGTGACCGGGGGATCACCATTGCGCTGGAACCGCTGAACCGTTTTGAGGGTTTTCTGATCAACACTGCGGCAGAGGGGGCCGCTTTCTGTGATATGGTCGGGAATCCCAACGTCGGCCTTATGCTCGACGGCTTTCATATGAGCATGGAGGAGGACGATGTGGTCGGTGCCATTGCGGTGGCGGGGAAACGGCTGAAGCATCTGCACCTGGCGGAAAACAACCGGAAGCTGCCGGGGCTGGGATGCTTCCCGTGGAAGGCGTATTTCCGTGCGCTGAAGCAGGTGGGCTATTCCGGCCGGCTGGATATTGAATCCTTTATGACGCCGGAGGGCGATATTGCGGCCTCCGTTGCCCTCTGGAGAGACTTGGGCCTTGAAAATGAGGAGCAGATGCTGCGGGATTCGCTCCAGTTCATCGACCGGCAGTGCGCTGCGGCGGGACTGTAATTGACAGTCGGCAGCCCGCGTGGTAAAATGGATCAAAAAAGGAGGAATGTAGTATGAATAATCTTCCTGAGATCCGTCTTGGCCTTGTGGCCGTCAGCAGAGATTGCTTTCCAAAAAACTTTTCCGCCGCGCGGCGCAGCCGTGTGGCGGAGGCGTTCCGGGCGTCCTACGGCGAGGTATATGAATGTCCCGTCTGTGTGGAACATGAGACGGATGTTCCTGTGGCGCTGCGCGCATTGGCAGAACAGGGCTGCAATGCGCTCTGCATCTATTTCGGCAATTTCGGCCCGGAAACGCCTGCGTCCATGCTGGCGGAAAAATTCAGCGGGCCGGTCATGGCAGTAGGCGCGGCAGAAGAGGATGACCTGGTCCAGCAGCGGGGAGACGCCTACTGCGGCCTGCTGAATTTTTCCTACAGCATCGGGATGAGAAAAATCCGGGTCTATTTCCCGGAATACCCCATAGGTACACCGGAGGAATGTGCCGAAAAAATTGCAGGATTTCTGCCGGTTGCCCGTGCAGTAGTGGGTGTCCGTGATCTGAAGATCATCTCTTTCGGACCGAGACCCCAGGACTTTGTCGCCTGCAACGCGCCGCTCCAGCCGCTGTACGACCTCGGTGTCAGCTTGGAGGAGAACTCCGAGCTGGATCTCTATGCCTCCTTTTTGGAACACAGTGCGGATCCGCGGATCTCTGAAACCGCAGAGCAAATGGCTCTGGAGCTTGGCGCGGGAAACCGCAAGCCGGAGGTGCTTCCGAAGCTGGCCCAGTATGAGCTGACGCTGCTCGATTGGATCCGGGATCATCGCGGCAGCAGCGCCTTTGTCGCTCTGGCGGGAAAATGCTGGCCTGCGTTTCAGACCCAGTTCGGCTTTGTGCCCTGCTATGTCAACAGCAGACTGACCGCTCGGGGGATCCCGGTGGCCTGTGAAGTGGATCTATACGGGGCGTTGAGCGAATACCTGGGTATGTGTATCACCGGGGAAGACGTGACGCTGATGGACATCAACAACTCCGTTCCGCAGCACCTCTACCGGGAGCAGGCTGCGGACTGCGGCTTCCGGCAGCAGGAACTGTTCATGGGCTTTCACTGCGGCAACGCGCCCATTGCAAGGATGAAAGCGCCGGTCATGAGCAACCAACTCATCATGGCCCGCTCTCTGCCGCCGGAAAAAACCAACGGTACGCTGGAGGGCAGCATGAAGGCGGGAAACATGACGATCTTCCGTCTCCATGGTGCGGCGGATACAACGCTGTGCGCCTATGCTGCGGAAGGGGCATTCCTGGATGTGGACGACCGTTCCTTCGGCAGCCGGGGAGTCATCGGGATCCCGGAGATGGACCGCTTCTACCGTCATGTGCTTTTGGAACGCCATTTTCCCCACCATGCGGCTGTCGCTTTTTCTCATTGCGGAAAGAGCCTGTTCGAGGCAATGCGTCTGCTGGGCGTTCCGGCAGAGCGAATCTACAGAAACCAGCCAGCTTCCGAGCGTTATCCCACCGAATAATGGAATACGGGACAGAAAAGCGGGAAAAGGGACGCCGGCCTGCCGAGAAGGCATGACCGGCGCCTTTTTACAGTAAAATGCGGCAAAACAGGCGGGAAACCGGGGCAGATTCCGGCAGGAGACGCATTCTCCCGAATTGAGGGCAGCGGGCTTGACTTTTTCGTCGAAAGGTTGTATACTTGATATGTCTTCGAGCCCCCTTTCCTAAGGCGCAAGCTATGGAACCGGGGCCGATATCG
>SAMEA3663297__coassemble_182_pt1 | contig 42796 bp, 22 predicted proteins | sample SAMEA3663297__metabat2_low_PE_033 | metagenome-assembled genome bin SAMEA3663297 (sample SAMEA3663297) | pig gut metagenome | biome: pig gut; feature: pig-associated habitat; material: faeces | place: China | collected 2013 | reverse complement strand
CCCAGACCAGTCCCTACGGCCGTGACGTGAAGCAGTGCGGCTGGCCCATCAAGGTCTGCGAAATGCTCTCCACGCTGGAAGGCCCTGAGTATATCGCCCGCGTGGCGGTGAATAATGTTAAGAATGTAAAAAACGCCAAAAAAGCAATTAAGAAAGCGTTCCAAAACCAGATTGAGGGCAAGGGCTTCAGTCTGGTGGAGGTGATCTCCGCCTGTCCCACCAACTGGGGTATGACCCCCCAGAAGGCACTGCAGTGGGTGGAAAGTGATATGCTGCCTTACTATCCGCTCGGCGTATATAAGGACAGATCCGCGGCAAAGGAGGAAGCAGAATGAAGACGACGCAAATTCTCATTGCCGGCTTCGGCGGACAGGGCATCCTGTTTGCAGGAAAACTTCTGGCCTACAAGGGTCTGATGGAGGAATTGCAGGTCTCCTGGCTCCCCTCCTACGGTCCGGAAATGCGCGGCGGCACCGCCAACTGCAACGTGATCCTGTCTGACGATCCCGTAGGCAGTCCCATTATCACCAGCCCCGACGTGCTGATCGCCATGAACTTGCCCAGCTTGCAGAAGTATGTGGACTCCGTTGTCCCCGGCGGACAGATCTATGTAGACTCCTCTCTGATCAGTGCAAAGGTGGAGCGTGAGGATGTGGAGGTATTCTACATTCCCGCCACTCAGATGGCAAAGGACAACGGCATTGCCACGCTTGCCAATATGATTATCGTGGGCAGCCTCCTGCGGCACAATCCGGAGCTGTCCTTCGACGGTGCGGACGAGGCAGTCAACAAGCTGGTTCCCCCCAAGAAGGCCGCACTGATCGAGCTGAACAAAAAAGCGCTTACCCTTGGAAAGGAATACGGCGTATGAAGGTAGCATGCCTGCAAATGGATATGCTTCTGGGAAAGCCGGAGGAAAACTTCTCCCACGCGGCCGAGCTGGTAAAGCGGGCGATGAAGGACAAGCCCGATGTGCTGGTACTGCCGGAGACCTGGAACACAGGCTTTTTCCCCAGAGAAAATCTGCAAGCCCTGTGCGACCGTGACGGCATCCAAGTCAAGCAGGTATTCGGTGCGCTGGCTGAACGCAATCAGGTGAACATCGTGGCCGGCAGCGTATCCAATGTGCGCGGCGGCAAGGTGTACAATACCGCCATGGTGTTTGATCGCACCGGTGTGTGCATCGCCTCTTACGATAAGACCCACCTGTTCACCCCTATGGGAGAGGACAACTACTACACTCCCGGCGACCGGCTGTGCACCTTTGTGCTCGACGGCGTGAAGTGCGGACTGATCATCTGCTACGATGTGCGCTTTCCGGAGCTGACCCGCAGCCTTACGGTACCGGGGCTGGATATGCTGTTCGTGGTAAGCCAGTGGTCCAAGGTACGCACCTTCCATCTGCGCAGCCTGACCACCGCCCGCGCCATTGAAAACCAGATGTTCCTGGTCTGCTGCAACTCCTGCGGAACCGCCGGTCAGACCGTGTACGGCGGCAATTCCGCCATCATCGACCCCTGGGGCGAGACCGTCGCACTGGCAGGGGAAACAGAAGAAATCCTCACGGCGGACTGCGATTTGCAGATTCTGACAAATATCCGAGGCAGCATTCCCGTTTTTCGGGACAGAAGACCCTCGCTTTATAAAATCTAAGAAAGAAGGATACGAAAATGACTTATGATATTCCTGTCATCCGAAACACCAACCCCAAGCCCCGTCCTGCCGATGAGAGCAAGCTGGGCTTCGCAAAATACTTCACCGACCATATGTTTGTCATGGAATACGATGAGGGTAAGGGTTGGCACTCCTGGCGCGTGGAGCCCCATGTGCCTTTCCTGATTGAGCCCGCCTCCGCAGTTCTGCACTACGCGCAGATGATGTTTGAGGGCATGAAGGCTTACCGTAAGCCCGACGGCAGCATTCAGCTCTTCCGTCCGGATATGAACATTGCCCGTATGAAGAACACCTGCGAGCGTATGTGTATGCCCGAGGTTCCCGGCGATCTGTTCCTGGCCGGTCTGAAGAAGGTAATCGAGACGGATAAGGACTGGATCCCCAGCGGCAAGAACACCTCTTTGTACATCCGTCCGTTCATGTTCGGTGATGAAGTCTCCTTCTCCGTGCTGCCCGCCAAGCACTATCGGTTCATGATTATTCTCAGTCCCACCGGCTCTTACTACGCTGCAAATGATGCAGGACTGACCACCACCCGCATCTATGTGCAGGATAAGTACATTCGTGCGGCAAAGGGCGGCACCGGCTACGCAAAGGTCGGCGGTAACTACGGCGGCGGTATGCGCGCCTCTCTGGACGCCATCAAGTATAACTGCAAGGACGTTCTGTGGCTGGACGCGGCAGAGCACAAGTATGTCGAAGAGATCGGCACCTCCAATGCTTTCTTTATGATCGGCGACGAGGTCATCACCGCGCCTCTGGATTCCGGCACCATTCTGCCCGGCATCACCCGCAACTCCGTAATCCAACTGTTAAAGAAGTGGGGCATCAAGATCTCTGAGCGCAAGCTCTCCATCGACGAAGTGATTGCCGCTTCCAAGGACGGTACGCTGAAGGAAATCTTCGCCTCCGGCACCGCAGCGGTCATATCCCCCATCGGCTGGCTGAATGTGAACGGCGAGGATATGCAGGTTGCCGACGGCAAGGTTGGCCCTGTGGCACAGCGCCTGTATGACAATCTGTACGGTATGCAGACCGGCGTGGTAGAGGACGACATGGGCTGGACCTACCCTCTGGGCTTCTGATACCTGTTCTGAATAATACCTTTGGCACTGAAAATTACGGCTGCTCCCCGGTTGAGGGAGCAGCCGTTTTTCATACTAGGGAACCTCTGATTTAATCCGCACTACCATAGAGGTTCGAAATATGGTATAATAAGGCCATCAAAACAATGGTGGTGCAAGACAATGAAACAAGAAACATTTACCGACATCGAATACAGCTGCCGCAAGAAGAAAACCAAGCGGGAGGAATTTCTGGAAATCATGGACGAGATCATTCCCTGGGATGAGTGGGTAGATGTTATCAAGCCCTACTATCCCGCAGGGAAGCGTGGTCGTCCGCCCATGGGAATTGAGAAAACGCTGCGGATGTCTCTGCTTCAAATCTTGTTCAATCTGTCCGCCCCGGCAACCGAGGAGGCCATATATGACACCTATGCCATGCAGAAATACACAGGCATTGACTTTTTGACTGAAGCAGTGCCGGATGAAAACGCTGTGCAAATTCCGTCATCTTCTGGAAGCAAACGGCCTGAACAAGCTGTTTTTTGACGCAATCAACTGAGTTATGGTTCAGACTGAGCATAGTATAAAATAGGTTTTAAGGATCTTTTACCAGGTTTTGTATTTGCGCATTCCGTCTTTTGGCGTCGACAGGCTTTTTGTTCGCGCTGCGATACTGCCCGGGACTCTCCCCTGTGGCCTGGGTGAATTTTTTGGTAAAATGCGCCTGGTCAAAAAAACCGCAGGCAATGGCGATTTGCACGAAAGAAAGCTCCGTGTTCAGGATCAACTCCTGGGCTTTTTTGATGCGGTACTTTGTCAGATATTCCGCAGGAGAACAGCGGCAGATAGACTTAAAGTAGCGCAGAAATGTGGCGCGTGAAAGATGGGCATTTTCTGCAAGCAACGCGATGGTGATTTTTTCCGGGTAATGGATGTGGATGTATTCCAGGCTTTCGACAATGGCCTTCAGGGAATAAGTGGGAGATGGCCACACGGTTGCGGTGTACTGCAAGCGGATATAGCGGCAAAGCAGACCTACAATGGCAAGGGCCATAGCACCGGTTACCACATGGTCGCCCTCACCCCGCTGATGCAGGGCAAATTGCAAAAGAGGCTGCAGCTCTGCTTTCTGCGCTTCATTCAGTTTCAAAAAAGTCTGTTCTGAAGAATCATGACGCAGCATGGGCGAGATCTCAAACAAGGTATGAAAACCTGGAAAGGTCTTCAGTTCCTCCGCATAGCGGGCCATAAAGGCATCGCCCAGAACGATTTGGCAGAAGTCTACCGGATGCTTGGGATCAAAGCCATGGGAAATATTGGGAGGAATCACAAAAACACACCCCGGTGACGCGTTCATCTGGTATTCCCCCAAATAGTGGGTGCTTTCTCCTCTGGTGACGATATTGATCTCATAGTGGTTGTGAGAATGCATCCCTATCTTAAAATTATAGCGCATATCAATATTACTGGTATCCAGAGGATAATAAGCAAAGATATGCCCGTGTATATAGTGCTGCCCTTCATAATCGTCCATCTCAGATACTCCTTTGATACTTTTATACAAGGATTTGAGCAATATTTACAATAATTGTAACAAATCCCGATGCTATAATCAAGATATGTAAAGAATTTTCTGCTCCGGATCCAAGCAGAAAATTCTTACGAATCATCTATGGACGAAAGATAAGGAGAAAGACTATGAAAATAAGAAAAACAGTCGCCTTCTTGCTTGCAGCAGTCATGGTTTTCACTCTTCTGCCGTCTTTTGGTTATGCGGCGGAGACTGACTGGACGCTTTCAGACGGATGGCAGTTGAACGATGACGGCTCTGTCAGCCACTTGAGCGGCGGCAAAAGCATATCCCCGAGGGAGAATATCAATAATTCAGAGGGCTTTTCTCTGTCTCTCGATATGACAATTAACTCCTGCGATTGGGAAATGTTTTCCACCGTCTATAAGCTGGAGCCTGTGGACGGCAGCAGCGGCTACTATTATATGCGCATCAAGCAGTCTCACGACAACTGGTGCGTAGAGATGCAGTTTTATGACGGAAGCAGCTGGTATGAGCTAAGCTGCGACGAAGGCGCTTACGGCCAATGGGTCACGGGTCTGGCAGATACCGTCAGTGTCCGTTTGGAGCATCCCGCAGGCTCTCAGTCCTTCCGAATCGCTGTTGGCCCGGAGTATGCCAATATCGTAGGCGGGGAAATGTACATCCCCCAGATGGAGCAATTCATCTCAGCGGGTGCCTATCAGCTGAAGATCCATACGGAATACCCGGATACAGACCTGTTTACCCTCAGCAACTACTCTGTCAACTCCCTTGCGGCGGAGGCGGCGGTGGAATTCCCTGAGCCGAATGTTTATGATGTGGCGCAAAGCTGCACCGTGAGCGGCAGGGCAGGTGAGACGGTGTTCCTACGGTTTGCCTGTGATACCGAGGAGCTCCGCAGCGGCGATTTCATGCTGCATTACGATTCCTCAAAGCTGCAATTCAAAGCCGTCAGCAGCGATACGGACGCACTTTTGACTGCAAGCGGCGAACCGGGTATGGAAATTCTCTCTTTTGCCGGACTGAACAGCGCGCCAGACGGTGTTTTCATGCAGGCGGAGTTTACCCTTCTTGCGGATCTGCAGGGGGAAGCTGTGGAAGCCCTCGGAAAAAATCTTCGCAATCAGGAGCTGATTTCTGTCACCACGGAAAACGCCTATGCCCTGAATGCGGCTTCAGCAGAAGAACCTGCCTGCGAGCATGACTTTGTTTATTCTTTGGAACAGTCGGTTCCCGCAAGCTGCACCGAGGCGGGCGAAGATGTCTACGTCTGCTCCAAGTGCGGCGAAACGAAGACGGAGAAGGTGGAAGCTCTGGGACACGATTACGTGTTGGCCGGGGAAAACTATTTTGAGCAGGTCTATGCCTGCAGCCGCTGCGGCGATCAATACACAGCAGAGAAAGCCACTTGCGCGGAAGGAGGAGACTGCCCCAGTGCAAGCTATGTAGATGTTCCTGCGGCAGATCATTGGGCACACGCGGGTATCGACTTTGTTGTTGCGGAAGGGCTGATGAACGGTGTTGGATATAACCGCTTTGCTCCGGACGATGACCTGACTCGAGCCATGCTGGTTACGGTTCTGTGGCGCATGGAAGGAACGCCGGAAGCCGGGACAGAAAACGGCTTTACAGACGTTCCTGCGGATAAGTGGTATACCGAAGCAGTCAGCTGGGCTGCTTCCGAGGGAATCGTCAACGGTATTTCCAAAGATCAATTTGCCCCTGATGTTTCCATCACCAGGGAGCAGATTGCGACCATTTTCTACCGCTATGCGAAGGCAAAGGGCTATGATGTCAGCATGGAAGCTCCTCTGGATGGCTTTGCCGATGCGGACCAGGTCAGCAGCTATGCCCGGGCTGCCTTTGCCTGGGCGGCCGCAGAGGGTATCATCAAGGGCCAGAGCAGCGGCAACAGTCTGCTTCTCGCGCCTGCGGAGCTTGCTACCCGTGCGGAGGCGGCTACGATCCTAATGCGGTTCAGCCGATTTGCTTCCGATTCGAACACAGCCTTGCGCGGCGTTCGCGGTGTAAAAAGAAGCCCTGAAACAGCTGCGGATAACTGGATTTTAAACGATGGCTGGACTGCCTCCGTGGACGGGAACGGCAACCTGACCATCTCCTCTGTGGATGGCTGCGGGACGGAAGCGTTTTACCGTCAGAATAACAAATTTGATCTGGATTCTCCGATCTATATTACCTATGATGTGACCCTGAAAGAGGGCGCGACACATTCTGTCTGGATCAAAGATATGTATAATGAAACAGGGTGGGGGCATTATTTGCTGAGGTTTACGAACAACAACGGCACTCTGGGATTGAGCCTGCAGTTCGCGGATACCGATTGGCGGGACGCAACCGTCACCCCCGATATTTACGAGCCTGCCATTACAGGACAGACCCTCCGTATCCGCTACGAAAAAGCTGCGGGCACAGATGGAATTATCCTGACGGTTCTTGACACGTCGAATGGAAAAGTGCTATATAAAGGTACGCTCGTTTACCATGTGGGCGCATGGACAGCAAATGCCAGCTGGCTTGCACTGAGCGCCGATCAGGGGATCACTATCAGCAATATCGAATCGGGAGTTCCTACAGCGGAAGCAGTTCCCGAAGCTGGGGTGGAATATGAGAAGACCGCGGATAATTGGACTGTAAATACCGGCTGGAGTGCCGGTACCGACAGCAATGGCAACCTGACCCTGACGTCCACCGATGCCACCACCACAGAGATCCTTTACCGTCAGGGAAATCCCATTGAACTGGATTCTCCTGTGGCCGTCACCTATGATATTACGCTTCCCGCCGGTACGACCCACGCTGTCTGGATCAAGGATTTCTATGACAACGTTACCGGTTGGGGCCACTATCTCTTGAGGTTCACTAACAATTCCGGAACGCTGGGTATGAGCCTGCAGTTTGCCGATACGGACTGGCGGGATGCAACCGTCACCCCCGAAATCTTGTCCCCGGCCATTACCAACGAGATCCTTCGCATCCGTTATGAGAAGGCTGCCGATACCGATGGTATTATCCTGACGGTCAGTGATGCAGTCACCGGTACAGTGCTCTACAAGGGAACGCTGGTCTATCATGTGGGTGCTTGGATCGGGAAAGTGAACTGGCTCGCGCTCAGCGCCGACCACGGCGTGACCATCAGCAATATTGCCAGCATCTACCCCGAGATCCCCGTAGATCCTGCGCCGGAAGAAAACTATGAAACGGATACCACAAGCTTCAATGTGGGCAGCGGCTGGTCAGCGGACAATGACGCTGACGGTGATCTGACGCTCACCTGCGACGCCTCGGCCGGGGGAATCTCTTATATCACAAAATCGGCAGATGCCACCGGTGCGTTCTCTGTTTCCTATGATCTGCAGATGCCCAAAGATCAGTATACCTCTCAGGCGATCTTCGTGCAGGGCTTCCTGAAGGGCGGCGTGAGCGGACTATACCTGTTCCGCGTCAAAAATGACCGCAACACGCTGGTGGTGGAAGCACAGTTCAATAACGGCGATTGGATCAACGGTGTTCTGGAGACGATCAGCAGCAACCCCGCTATCAGCGGCGATACGATCCGTGTTCGATTTGAAAAGGCCGAGGGCGTGGACGGACTGCGGATCACCGTCTCTGATAAGCAGTCGAACATTCTGCTTTATGAAGGTGTTGTCACCTACCACGAGGATAATGGGTGGGATAGCACGCAGCTTACCTTCCAGTTTTCCAAGGATGCGGGAAATACAAGCTATACCATGAGCAAGATCTGCCTGGATATTCCGTGTGAGGCGTCTGAAAAGCTGCCTCTTGATTCTGTCGGCATCAAAACTCCCGGCGAGATCGTTGCCGGCGTTCCCACGGTTCTTTATGCCGTGATCGAGCCCTACGCGGCGGATCTGGTCAGCACCGCTTGGACGCTGCCTGACGGTACCGTTATCGGTACATACAAGGCCCTGTATCATACCTTTGAAGAGGCCGGAGACTATCTCATAACCTTCAAGGCGGCCGATAGCGTTGGAAACAGTATGTCTGCGGAAATAACAGTAACTGTGATTCCTCAGGAGGAACAGACCGCAGAGGAACTGAAAGGCGATATCAACGGCGACAGCGTGATTAACAGTACGGATCTGCTCCTGCTCCTTGCAAGCGATGCCGGTCAGTATTCCCTGCGGGAGGACGAGCTGTCAAGAGCCTGCGAGATTGCGGAGCTTCTGAGCCTGATCGCCGGCGAGAACGGTGTTTCTCAGCAGTTTAGATATTCCGCCGTGGATGAGTTCCTGTCATATATGAATGATATGCAGAAGCTCCCGGTGTCCTTTACCTATGGGGACGTGGATTACTATGGCTTTAACGCTGATTTCAACATCCTTTCCCGCTGCACGGTCAAAGAGAATGACAAGATCGCCGTGACCACGAATCTGGTTCACAGCGACGGCAAGCTGGAAGTGCGCGTGGAGGCAGCTATCTATCCCTCTTACAATGCCTACGAGTGGACGCTCTATTTCTCCAATCCTTCTGAGGAAAACAGCGCGGTTTTGAAGAATGTGAACGGAGCGGATTTCTTTGTCACCGGTGACAACCCTGTATTTAAGAGCATCAGCGGCGATAAAGAAGATGTCTATGCACCCATCGTGCAGGACCTGACGGAGGATCCCTACCTGCTGCGCCGATCCGTCAGCGGCTGGGCGACCCACGATGCCTTCCCCTATTTTAACCTTGAGACCGACCGGGGCGGCTATATGCTGGCTCTGGGCTGGTCCGGTGCCTGGAAGGCAGAATTCAGCTATGAAAATGGGCAGACCCGTTACACGGGCGGTCAGTACTTGCTGGAGACATACCTGCTTCCCGGCGAGACCCTTCGTTCTCCGCTCATGGCCTTTGTCAAGTATGACGAGCGCGACGAGAATGCAGCCACCAATGCTTGGAGAGACTGGTATATCGACTGCAATATGCCTCGCAACTCTGACGGCAGCCTGATCGAACCCATCTCTGTCACGGAAGCACATAATGAAAATAGTGAGATGGATAGCTTGCGTTCCGAGCAGGCCGGCATTGAGAACTTCGCACCTGTTCTGGAGCATGGCATCACCCCGGACTATATCTGGATGGATGCGGGCTGGTACTACGGATCGGATATGGAAACCACTGATCCCTGGTTCTTCGTTGGTACCAATACTGTTGACGCCAACCGTTTTGAAAACGGCCTGAAGGATATCACGGACTACGGCGCGCAGTACGGCATGAAGGCCCTTCTGTGGTTTGAGCCGGAGTATGTGCGCACGGATCTGAACGAATTGTGCGAAAACTTCGGCTTTAAGGAAGAATGGACCATCTATCTCAATGAGGATGAGCATACCAATCTGCCGACCTACCTGTGCGACCTGACCAACGAGGACTATCAGAAGTGGCTCATTGAACATGTGGCTTACGCCATGGATCACGCGAATATTTCTCTCTACCGCCAGGACTTTAACCGTGCGGTAGCGGCGGCATGGAATTCCTCCAACACCGAAGACCGCCAGGGTGTCTATGAAAACCACTATGTCCAGAGCTATCTGGCTTACTGGGATACATTGAAGACCATCTTCCCGGATCTGATCATAGACTCCTGTGCTTCCGGCGGCGGCAGAAATGACCTGGAGACAATGCGCCGCGCCATCATCCTGCACCGCACAGACTCCTACTATACCGATAATGAGTACGTGCAGTCCATGAGCTATTCCCTCTGGAAGTGGCTGCCCTATACGAATGGCAGTCTCTGCCGCAGCTTCGATCAGGTGGATTCCTATGCCATCAGATCCGTTTTTGCCGCAGCCTATACAGGATTAAGAAACTACCGGCTTTATGACAGAACGGACAACTGGGCTCTGGCAGCGCAAATGTTCAACGAGTGGAGCAATTTGAAATGGTATTACTACGGCGAATACTATCCGCTCACCGACTGGAACCGCAGCACTGCCGACTGGATCGGCTGGGAGTTTTATGAGGAAGAGAGCGATTCCGCCATGGTGCAGCTCTTCCGCCCGGTCGACAGTGCCCAAAGCACGATGGATCTGATCTTCTACGGCTTGCAGGCAGACGTGACCTATACGGTTGCAGATACAGACGGCATCAACAGCTTTACTGCAACAGGCAAAGAGCTGATGGAGACCGGACTGACCATTTCCATCCCCAATGCCCGCCAGGCTCTGGTGATCCTAATTACAGCGGTATCCTGATTTGGTTATCATTCAAAGCTCAGGATCAGTATAAAATAGAGAGAATATACGAATCGTGCCGGAGAGCGATCTCCGACACGACAGACAGATGCGGACGTCCTACGGGGCGTCCGCATTTTGTATGAGCATGGTATGAAGGACACAGCAGAAGCCTTATTTCACTGTGATCGTCCAGCGGTTCGTATAACGCCGCTGCGGTGGCAGCAGGATCAGATCCGGCTGCGCCGCAAGATCGGTGATCTGCTGCTGCCGGGAGGGCAGAGAGGACCACGGCTCGATGCAGACATACGCCGCATCGGTATCCGGCATATGCCAAAGACCGAGAAAAGGCATATCGGGGAAAGTGACGGTGACGCTGTGGGCGTCTTTTTCGCTCTCCAGTGTGAGCTCGCGGCACATATCACGCAGGACGATGGCGTCCTCATGAAACAGCTCGTGGGAAAGCGGAAGAAGCTGACCGTCCGGCAGAGAATAGGACGTCTCTTCCCCGGTGACCAAAAGCTCGTCGGAGAAGAGGACCCGCTTGGGCCGGCACGGTGCGGAAAAACGAAGACGGTAATCCGTGAAGGAAAGACCGGCTCTGAGCGGCACACGGAAGCCGGGATGTCCGCCGACGCCGAAATACATGGGCCGTTCATCGCGGTTGTCCACAAGATAGGTGACCTCCAGACGGTTCCCCGACACATGATAACGGACGGAGAACAGAAAACGGCGCGGAAACTGCTTGAGAGTATCCGGTGTGTCGGTCATCGTCAGGATCAGAGTGTCGTCGCTGTGCTCTGTGCAGGAAAAGTCCGTATAAGGTGCAAGGCCATGGATGCTCATGCGGTAGAGCTGTCCGTCCAGATAGTAGGAGCCCTGATTCAGCCGCGCAATATAGGGAAACAGCGTCGGCGCACGTTCGGACCAGTAGGCGGGGTCGCCCTGCCAGAGGTATTCCGTGCCGTCAATACCGCAGATGCTTTGCAGCTCCGCCGCGTGAGATGCGGCTGTTACCCTGAGAAAATTGCTTGAGATCGTAAATAGCGCCATATTCTGCCTCCGAGAAAAGGAAAATCAGCCGCTGCCCCACGGCTACTGCGTCGGCTCTTCCGGCTTCCTGACGACCGTCAGCTTGCGGAATATGCGCCGGAACAGATAGGTCCCGATCTGCGCCGTCCCGGAAAAACCGATGATCGCCCAAAACGGAAGGATCCGGAAAAAGACCGTGATGTTAAAGTAAAGAAAAATCAGCGGAAAGCCGTTGAGCAGGAGCAAAAGGATACTCTGCGGGAACTTCGCAAGACCAAGCGCGACAGCGTTCTTCAGCGTCCTCGGCACCATGTTTTCAAAATATGCCTGGATGGGGAAAAGAAAGACCAACGTGGGAAAGAACAGCGTGAGAACACACACGAAAACAATTTCGACGGCGGCCTTTCCTGCAAAATCGGTCTGCGTGATGATACAGAAATCAACATATAAAAGCACTGCGGCAAGCAGCATGACCAGCCATTCCAGGGTGGCCTGTTTGAAGTTGGCACGGAACGCAGTCAGAAACTGGCGGCAGACGTGGCTGCCCTTTCCGTCAAGGTTGTGAAACGTGACAACATACATTGCTGTCACGGATGCACCGATGGTAACGATCGGCAGACAGCACAGCAGAAACAGAAGATTCAGCAGGATCAGCTCACCGATATAGATGAGGGCGCGCATCAGCGGCCCGTCATAGTCGAACAGATGCATGTAGGTTCCTCCGTTTCCTGAACTATTTGACCGCCGTGACGCCGGACTGCGGAAGCAGTCCGACGTTTTGTGTCAATTTGCAGCGGCAAACAGCGCCGCGCCGCAGGCTGCCTCTTCCTCATTCCGGGAGAGAATCAGCGGAAGGCAGAACGCAGATTCAAAGCATTTGCGAAGCTGCGCGTTTTTTCTGAGGCCGTTGCCTGAGCCGTACAGCCTATCACAACTGCCGCCCTGGGCGGTATAGCAGCGGTACATCTCGTACAGCTCGTCGGTCATGCCCTGCATCATGCCATAAAGCAGTGACAGCGGTGTAAAATTGTCCACGCTGAGATTCTCGATAGAGCCTCTGCGCGTTGGATCTGAGCGCGTGCCCTGAAACAGCGGGATGACCTTCACGGGATCCACAGGGGCAGGCGCACTGTCCAGCAGCCTTGCCATTGCGCCGTAGCAGGAATCGACGGGGACGCCGAGCATATCTGCGACCTTGCGGAAAAAGCCTTCCAGCAGGGCGTAGGCCCGTCCGCCGCAGAGACTTGAACCGACCAGCAGATAGCCGCCCAAAGGGAAGGGCCTGGTCTCCAGACCGGGACAGGTCATATAGCGCGGGGTATGGACGGAGAACTGGCTGCCGGTACCGACGTTGATGAGCATACAATCCGGCTGTCCGTTTGTGGCACCCAGGAAACTTGCCTGATTATCTCCGATGGCGGCGTATACGGGAAGCTCTCTGCCGCCGATGCAGGGCGTTTTTGCAATCTGCGGGAGGATCGACGGATCCATGCCCGCACGTTCCAGCGCGGCAATGTCAAAGCAGCCCTTTTCCAGATCGAAAAAGCCGAAGCTGGCGGCGTCGCTGGGGTCAATGCGCGGAGACGACGCCCCTGCCAGCAGTATGGCGATATAATCGTGAATGGTGCAGAAGGTTTTGGCATTTTCCGGGACAAGGCCGTTTTTCAGGTTATAAAAATGCGTTACAAGCCCATAGCCGGTGGCAAGGGGATAGCCCGTCAGCTCCGTAAGATAGGAAGCGTAGCTGTGGCTGTCGTCATAGGGCAGATCACCGCGCCCGTCCTGCCAGATATACAGGGGACTCAGCGCCGTACCGCTGCCGTCCAGATAGACGATGCCGTGCTGCTGGCCGGTCAGACCGATGCGTTCGATCTCAGGGTAGGCGGTGCGAAGCTCGTTTACCGCCTGCATGGCGACAGTGACGATCTGCCGGACATCCTGCGCTTTCTCCCAGACCGGACGGTCCGGGAGAAAAGAGTCGTTTTTCAGCGTCTTTGCGGCAAGGACCTTCCCGTCCCTCATCACTACCGCGCTGATGGTAGTGGTCCCAATGTCCAATCCAAGTACAGTCATACCGATAGTTTAGCAGAAAGTCGAACCGGGGTCAAGACGGGTGATGATGTCCTGCTGGATCGCCGGGGACAGATCAAGGAAGTTGACAAAGGTGCCGTGGATGCGCATGATGTAAACGCCGTTGGGGGCGTATTTTTTCGGCTCCGCCAGGACCTTGCGCAGCGTGTCCGCCGTGGTGACGTTCACATAGAGATAGAAGGGCGCGCGGTTTTTGTTGTTCGGATTGAAGAACAGCGGACGCAGCACGCGGTCACGGAACTGGAGGCCCCGCTCCTCGTAGGTATCTGCGGTGAAGTACTTGGGATCAATGCCGAAGTGCGACGCACAGCCGCCCTCCATTTGACAGAAGGGAAGGCGCATGGTTGAGAGCGTGCGGAAGCCGAGACCGGAGGTAGCGGTGCTGAACAGCGGGTCGATGCCGTAGCCGAGCATCTCCCTTGCGCCGCGGCCGTCGGGGGTCGCACCGACCAGATAACCGTAGGTCAGGTGCGTGGAGGGAGAGCTCCAGTCGGGACGGAAGGGATTGCCCAGGTAGTTTTTCAGGCTGCGGACGATCTCAGAAGCACGCGTCGCGACTTCCACGGCCTCGTCGTCCACCTCGGGAATGTTGTTGCCGTACTTCGGACATTTTTTCAGATACTCCCGCAGCTCCTCGTAACCCTCAAAGTTGCACTTGCAGGCAGCGATCAGGTTTTCCGCATCCTGGGGGCGCTCCTTCAGCAGATGGTCGATGGCAATGAAGGAATCCGCCACGACGGAAAGACCGTGGATCAGACAGCCGCTTCCGTTGTATTTCGTACCCTGCTCTGTCGTGTCCCGTGTGTCAACACCCGTTTCAAGGCCGCCCATAAAGCAGCTCAGGAAGGGAACGGGCAGCAGCGACAGCGCGCGGCTTGCACCGTTGGCGGCGTCCTGCATCGTTTTGCAGACCTCCTCAAGGCGCTGGTAGAACAGCTCGCGGACGTGCGACAGAATATATTCTGGCGTGTAGTCCGTTTGCCTGCCCATTTCGCGGCCCGTAAGCACCGACTTGCCGTTGTTCAATACCAGCTCCAGGACCTTGCCCATGTTGAGCCAGCTGTTGGTGGTGTTGGCATTGTCCTTGCCCATGATGAGCGGCTCCTGACAGCCGGCGACGGAATAGTCGGGAAGATCCTCCCGCGCAACGCCATGCTCCGCCAGCGTGAGGAACAGACTGTCGTCATTGAACAGGGACGGGGTCAGGCAGCCCGGCGTGAAGAAAAAGCGGCCCATTTCCCGATACAGCTCGTCGGGGGTGTTTTTATGCAGCTTGACGGACAAAATGGGCTGGGGCAGGTTCATGTCGTAATAGGCGTCGAGGATCGCATAGCTCATCAGGTTGGTCAGATCGTTGCCGTCTACGTCACGCCCGCCGATCAGAACATTCTGGGAGATCGCCCAGGAACGCTCGCCGACATTGAAAAATACCAGGAAGTGCTTGAACAGGGCGGCGGCCTCCTCGCGGCTCTCGCCGGAAAGCGCCCGGTACGGTTCAAAGATGCGGTCGGCGTTGCCGACGGAGAAAGCGAAGGGGTTCGGTGCCTGCTCAAGGCACATGACCTGCCAAAGGATCATGTAGGACTGCATGGCCTGCATCAGTGTCCGGGCGGGATGCTCGGGGACGCGGCGCAGGTTGTCCTCCATGAGCGCCAGTTCCTCCTTGCGCTCGTCGGAGGCGGTCTCTGCAAGCTCGGCAGCCAGATCGGCATAACGGTGCGCCAGCCGGATGGAAGCCTGAAGGACGCGCTTCATGGCGCGGTAGTTCTTTTCGTGCTTTTCCGACAGACCGCCGGCAGCGAGCTTCCCGTCGATCCCGGCGATCAGACCGCAGACGCCCAGCTTCAGCGCAGGGCGGAAATCCGGAATGTGGTGGCCGGTCACGTGCTCCATAAAGAAGGCGACTTCGTCGGTGTAGTCGCTGTATTTGCCGTAAACCTCGTTCAGCGCCTGGACGCAGGGACTTTTGGAGGTCGCCTCGCGAATGGCGGCAATGCGCTCAGCGGGCATATCCTGGGTGGGCGTTGCGAAGTTGTAGACCTCCAGCGGATCACAGTAACCTTTGAAGGTCTCGACCTTGAAGGCGGGATTGATCAGCGCGTAGCTGGCAGCAAAAGCATCCCGCTGTGTGCCTGCCAGAAGCGCGTTGTCGCTGATCTCAATGGGAAGACGGTCGATGATCGCCTCCAGCTCCTCGGCGGCACGCAGCTCAGGGAAAGTCTCCTTCGTTTCTGCGTCTGCGGCGGAAGCGATCTCCCGGCACAGAAGCCAGCCGTTGAGGACCTTGTGCACCTGACGCTCCTCGTTAAACAGTTTCTTTGCCTTGTCGGTAACGGCCTCCGGCTGCATAAATTGAAACAGTTCCATCATTTATGATATCCTTTCCTGAAAATCAGATTTTCAAAATAAATTATGTATGGATCAGCGTGATGCCCTCGTCTTTCAGACACTGGGCAAACGCTGCGACCTGCGCTGCGGAGACGTGTGCGTTTTCGTCCATCCTGTATTCCATGCCGAGGCTGTCATATTTTGCCCTGCCGTATTCATGGTAGGGAAGCAGCTCCAGCGTGGCCTTTCCGGGTACGCCAAGCTGTTTCAGCAGCCTGGCAAAGGCTGCCGCGTCCTCGACCGACGCGTTGAATCCGCCGATCAGCGGGATACGCAGCGCCAGGGGCTGCTTGGCCGCCAGAGCGGCGGTGATGTTGCGATAGGTCTGGAGGCACGAAACGCCGGTGACTTCTTTATGCTTCTGCGGATCATGATGCTTGATATCCATGATGAGAAGATCCAGCGACGGGAACAGCTCCGGCAGACGCGGCGAGGTGCCGTTTGTCTCAATGCAGGTGTTGATGCCCTCGTAATACAGACGATCGAGAAGCTGTGCCGCTGCGCTAAACTGCATACAGACCTCGCCGCCGGTCAGCGTTACGCCGCCGCCGTCAAAAAACATGGCCCTGCTGCGCAATACCTCCGCAACGATCTCGTCGATGCTGCAGCTCATGCCGCCCTGCAAGGAGAGCCCCTCCGGGTTGGAGCACCATGGGCAGCGCAGATTACAGCCCTGCAAATGGTAGACCAAACGGTTTCCGGGACCGTCCTGTGAAAAGTTAAAACCCTTTTGGAAGATTCGGAGTTCCATCATTTTCCACCTCGTGATTATCATAGCAAACAGAAATAAAATTGTCAACCCGGTTGACAAATGTTTTTCGTTGTATTATGATAGAAATACAAAGCTGTATCTGCAGGGATCGACCGGGAAAACGGCACATATGCCGCAGCCGATCGTTCCGGCAGTTCAAAAGGAGGAGACCCCATGAGCAACCAGACTGAGGCGTGGTACCGGCCTGTGTTTTTCCGCAGGAACCGCGTGTTCCGGGTATATCTCGGCGGGAAGCTGTTCGGCGACTTTCTCGGAGATGAGGCGGTGGACGGAAACGAGCCGGAGGAGTGGATCTGTTCCGCCGTACACGCCATCAATCCCGGCCATACCGACCCGCTGGAGGGCATCTCCCTGCGCAGGGAGGACGGCAAACCGTTTGACGAATTGCTGCGTGAGCATAAGCGGGAATACCTGGGGGACCGGGACGATCTCGGCGTACTTGTCAAATACCTTGACAGTGCGATCCGCCTGCCGATGCAGGTGCATCCGACCCGTGCGTTTTCCCGGAAGAATTTCAACAGCCCCTACGGAAAGGCCGAAGCCTGGCTGATCCTTGCTACCCGCCCGGACGCGTGCATTTATTTCGGCTTTGAGCGTGCCGTGACAAAGGAGGAATTCCGCGCCGCAGTGGAGCAGAGCGAAAGGGACCCAAACGCAATGACGCGCTTTGTAAACCGCGTGCCGGTACAGACCGGGGATGTGTTTTTCGTCTCGGCCGGTGTGATCCATGCCATCGGCGCCGGCTGCCTGATCCTTGAGGTACAAGAGCCGACGGACTTCACCATACAGCCGGAGTATTGGTGCGGCGATTATCACCTGAACGCGCAGGAAATGTATTTGGGACTGGACGCCGATACCGCGCTGGACTGCTTTGACTTCAGCCGCTATGGTCAGGCGGTCGTTGCGCAGGGCAAAAAGCAGCCGAGGGTCCTTCGCGAGGAGAAGGGCCTGCGGGTGGAATCGCTGATCGGGCTGGAGGATACCGACTGTTTCTCCATGACGCGCTGCATTCTCGATGGCAGCAGCGTGACGCTGACGGAGCCTGCGTCGGTCTGGATCTGCGCAGCGGGCGAGGGCGTCCTGACCGGCGATGGATATGAGCAGCATATCGCAATGGGCGACTACTTCTTCCTTCCTGCGGCGGCAGCAGGCAGAATTGCGGCCAATAGCGCAGAAAAACTGGAAATTGTTTGCTGTATAGGTGGAAAATAGGAAAAAACTGTGTTATAATGCTTTGCAGATAATCTATACAAGGAGAATTCTGGTATGGCTCGAGTGGCAAGAAACGCGGAATATACGAAGGAATACAACCGCAAGCTGATCCTCCGATTGTTGCGTTACCAGCCCATGTCCAGAGCGGAGATCGCCCGGCAGACGGGATTGACCCGCGCCTGCACCTCTCTGATCGCAACGGAGCTTTTAAATGACGGCCTTGTGCGGGAGCTGGAGCCTATCACCGGCAAACACGGCCGTATGCCCATTCCTCTGGCCCTCTGCGGCGCTGCGGGCTACGCCGTCGGTGTTTATCTGAACCGTGACGGCTGCACGGCCGGTATCGTGGACATGGAGGGAACGGTCCATGTCCGCCAGCGGATCCGCATTGAAAAGGAGGCGGAGAAGTTCGACGCCATTTTGCAGGCGATCCGTGAAATGAGAGAGCAGACGGGCTTCCCCGAGGAAAAATACTGCGGCATCGGCATTTCCGCTCCCGGTCCGTTGGACGGTGAGAGCGGCAGGATCCTGAACCCGCCCAGATTTGATCTTTGGCAGCAGACGGATATCGGTCCGGCCCTGTCGGAGGGAACGGGGCTTCCCGTGTTCCTGGAAAACAACGCCACCTGCCTTGCCGGTTATCACTACGGCCGTCCGGAAAGCGGGGGAAGCAGCCAGTTTCTGCTCTTGCTGGTCGACAGTGGCGTCGGCTCCGGCGTGATCTCCAAGGGAAAGGTCCTGAAGGGTGCCGGGTATTTTACCAGCGAACTGGGACATACGTCGATCGACTACCACGGCCGCCGCTGCGAATGCGGCAACATCGGCTGCCTGGAGTGTTACGCGGCGATCCCCAAGCTGCTGCAGGGCAGCGGCTTCCGAAGCTGGCGCCAGTTGATCGACGCCTATCCGGAATCTGAGGAGGCGCAGGAGCTGCTGCACCAGGAGGCGGAATACCTCAGCACCGGTGTGATCAATCTGACCAACCTTGTTTCGGTGGACACGGTGCTGCTGGCGGGCGACCTGCTTTACGGTGTGGAGCTGATCGCGCCGCTGATGGAGGAGATGATCAATGCGCGGATCCTCCACGGCCATGTTTCCGTGCTGCCCTCCATGCAGACGCCGGACATCAAGATCCTTGCCGCGGCAGACGCGGCGTTCAGACGTTCTCTGATCGTATGATATATGATACTTTGCCAATGGACAGTCCCGAAGCCGGGACTGTCCATTGTGGTTGTACTGCCTGTTTTTCAAGTTGTTATATCAAATTTATCATTCCTTATTCATTATTAACAAAAGCACGGCGGAATTCCCGTCAAAACGGAGAAAGGCGGAGGAACGGCGGATTTTTTGTTTAACCGCTTGACATAAGAATCCGTTTGGAATATAATTTAGGCAGTAAAAAGTATACTGCGGGAAAAGATTTTTGGAGGGGACCTTATGAGAAAGAAACTGATCTGGATCCTGGTTGCCGTTGCACTGCTGATCGCCGGCGGCGTGACGACAGCCGTGCTTCTTTGCAACGGCGACACAGGAAACAGTGACATTATGAAGGGAGATACCGCCCCCGTCACGGACGGCAACTGGGAGCTGACGAACGAATGGACGATCGAACGTGCGGAAAGCGGCGAGGAGACTCTGAAGGTCACGGCGCAGGAGGATTCGACGGCGTGGAACAGCTTCTTCAAACTTTATGAGGAGTGGACGGTCTCCGTCGACCTGGCTCTGACGGAGCAGCACGGTGATACGGACTGTATGCGCCTTGCGTTCGGAGACCAGTTCAATAATGTCTGCGCGGTGGCGTCTGCAGAGTACCGCAACGGACAGGTCCTTCTGAAAGCGGATGTTCTGAATTACAACGGCTGGAAAACGATGTATACGGCTGACGCCTGGGCAGACTACGACCCGGAGCAGCCCATCACGCTTTGCGTGAAGCGTGTGAGCGGCGCAAGAAAGCTGACGCTGTCCCTTTCGCAGGGGGATACCATACTGGCCGAGGGCACGACCCGTACCATCTCCGACGAGGTGATGGACATGATCGGCCGCGCTGCGGTGAGCGTTTACGGCACCGTCGGCGAATTCACCAATTTCAGCGTGCAGGCGGCGCGCCCGAAGGTGGACCTCAGCAAAAACTCTGACGGTATCATTGAGGCAGGACCCAACGTTCCCACGGAGGACTGGCTCCTCGGCGAGGGCGCAGTACATAATATCCTCGACGGCGGCTCAGCCATCATCATCGACGGCGAGGGAGAAAAGCTGGCATGGAACGCTGTCACCGAGCTGGGTGACGAATGGACGATGTCCTGCTTTGTCGAATTCGGCAAGGGCTACCGGGATTCCGTCTGCGCACGTTTTATGTTCGGCGCCAACGCGGAACTGCCCGGCAATGTGGCCGGACTGATCACGGTGAACTACACGAACGGCCAGGTCAACCTGGAAGCCCAGGACAAAGAGGGCGACAGTTGGATCACCACGGCCAACTCCATGGGCTGGAAAAATGTGAGCGCCCGCCACATCCGTGTAGTCATTGCAAAGTACGCGGGGATCAACCGCCTGGCCATCTTCCTTTACGATGAGGACAGGCTGGTCTATTCCACCTTTACCGACGAGATGGAAGCAAAGCAGATGGAGAAATACAAGCACTTCGGCGTGATGGTGTTCTCCTCTCAGGTGCGCTTCAGCCAGTTTGAACTGAGCGACACGGCGGATCCCTCCATCATGCCCTCCATGGCCGAACGGGTATACCCGCATGTCTCCAATCTTACCGTTCCCGACGGTGAAAGCACAAAGAACTGGGCGTTGAGCAAGCATACCACTTTCTTCCATGAGAACGGCAAGGAAGCAATGGTCATCGACTCCAAGGGCGAGGAATTCAGTTACTACACTGCCCATTCCATCGACGGCGCCTGGTCCATGTCGGCGCGGGTGGACTTCGGCACCTACTATTCCGATACCGCAGGCGTCCGCGTCTCCTTTACCACTGCGGAGAAGGACTTTGCCGGCCTGCTGACAGTCAAGTATTCTCCTGACAGCGGCGGAACGCTGAACGTCAATATGCAGACCTACATTCCCGAAACCGACGGCTGGAACGACATCCTCAAGACCGGCTGGCAAAAGGGAGATACGGCGTTCTACCTGAATCTCAGCGGCGATGCCTCCGGCAAACTGACGGTGCAGTTGGTCGGCGCCAACACCGGCAAGACCATTATGGAAGAAACGGTCACACTGGACAAAGACACGCTCTCCCGTATGAAGGTGATCGGTCTGGCGACCCTCGCGGCACAGAGCAAGTACTCTGAGATCGAAATGAACCTCACCGGCGGTGCCGTCGAAATGTCCGGCACCTCCGATCCCAGCAATAAAACGATGTATCCGCTGACCTATGGAGCGCCCGCCGCCTCGAGCGAATGGGCCACGGAAAGCGGCATCGTGTATACCTCCGACGGTGCACTGGTCGCGGATACGGCCAGTAACGCCTACGCCTATAATCTGTCAAACACCATTGCAGACGGCTTCACGATCTCGACGGACATTCTCTTCGGAAAGATGGATTCCAACGGCGTCTGCACGGCCCGCATCGCCCTGTCGGACCAGTTCCACAGTATGATCGGCCTGTTTTCCATCAAGTTCTCCGAGAATTTCGAGGTCATGGTCGAGGGACAGTACAACGACAACGGCACCTGGGTCAACTGCATCACGGACAACCGCTGGCGTGAGGTGCAGGACAACCGCGTCCATGTCATCCTGTCGCGGGCGGCAGGCAGCGACACCTGCACCCTGGGCATTTCGGATTACAGCGGCAAGAATGTATTCTACGGCAGCCTGACGATGCCCGGCCGCGTTGCGCGTAAGATCGTCGCCTTTGGACTGGGCGCCGACAAATCCAGCGCGAAATTTACCAATATGTACTGCAAGCTCTCCGGCAAGCAGGAAAACACCGGAACGATCGAAGACTACGGCATGCTCCCCATTTCCGAAGGGACCGAGGCGGCAACGTCCCGCTGGATCATGGAAAACGGCGCTACCTACCGCAGCGGTGACGCGCTTCTCATCGAGGGCAAGGAGGTCTATGCGAGAGACGGCGGCGTGAAGTTCTCCAACGGCTTCTCCATCACCACCGATATCCAGTTCGGCTCTTTGGATAAGGACGGCGTCTGTACGGCACGGATCGCGCTGCTGGACAAGTCCGGCAGCAAGGTGAGCATCCTGACCTTCAAATTCTCCCAGAACTTTGAAGTCATGGTCCAGGGCGAATATGACAGCGGCTCCGGCTGGACCAACTGCGTCAAGGACACCAGCTGGCGTAAGGTGCAGGACAACCGGCTCCATGTTGTCGTGGAGCGCGAGGATGACAGCACCGCGCTGAAGCTCAGAGCCTATGACTTTGCGGGCAACGAAGTCTTTGCCGAGACCTGTGTGCTGCCCTATTCCGTTGCTGCGAAGATCGCCGGCTATGAACTGGGCGTCGATAATTCTACGGTGAAATACTCTTACATTTATACCTACGCCTCCGATACGGAGCTGCCGCCGCAGCAGATGATCCCGATCACGGAGACCGGCAGCCTCACAGGCGGCAGCAACTGGACGGCGGGCAGCGGCGTGAAGGAATATTCCGACGGCTCCCTGATCCTGGAAAGCTCCGGCGCGGATGTGTTCTCCTACCGCAGCGGGCTGACGATTTCCGACGCCTTTACCCTCACGGCCAAGCTGCACTTTGGCAAACTTGACAGCGAGGGGGTCAGCACCGCCCGCATCGTCCTGACTGACAGCAGCAGAAACATGGTCGGACTGTTTACCGTTAAATTCTCCGACAGCTTCGAGGTGATGGCAGAGGGCGAGTATACCAGCGGCGGAAGCTGGAAAACGGTCCTGAGCGGCACAGGCTGGCAGAGCGTTGCAGATAACATCGTCACCGTGAAACTTGTGCGTCAGTCCGGCAGCGGCAGCTATATCCTCACTGTGACGGACAGCTCCGGCGCGACGGTGCTGAGCGCAGTTTCCACCGCGATGCCTGACGAGATCAATCAGAAGATCACGGGGATCGGCCTGGGCGCGCGGAACACGGAGGTCAAATTCTCCAATATTGACATCAATACGGAAGCGGCCGAACCGGACCAGCCGGACATTACCGACGGCGAAGAAAGCATCGTGATCGGCACCGTCATAACGCCTGCCGGATGGACCGGCGGCAGCGGTGTGATCCACACCGCCGAGGGCTGCATCGTGACCTCCGGCAGCGGTGACATTTACAGCTATAATACGGCCAATGCCCTTGAAAGCGCCTTTACGCTCCGGACGGATGTGGTATTCGGCACGAAGGGCGGCGACGGCACCTGCACGGCGCGTATCGCACTGGGCGATGACGAAAAGCATCCCGTGGGGCTCATTACGCTGAAATACGACGGCGAAAAGAAGCTCCTGATCCAGGGACAATACTACTTCGGCGGATCGTGGACGACGGTCCTTGCTGCTGACTGGCGCGAAGTGGGTACGAACCATCTCGTTGTAACGCTCGCAAGAGCGGCGGGCTCCAACACCCTTTCGCTCACCGTCGCAAAGCAGGATGGCACCGTCGTATACGGCGGGACTACCGCCGAGATCCCTGCCGACGCATTTACGGCGATGACCTGCTATGGGCTGGGCAGCTTCAGCTCGCAGGTACAGTTCTCAAAGATCAGCTATTCCGTGTCTTAACAGGAGGTGTTACCAGTGAAACGAATCATTGCCATCATCCTTATGGCCGTGCTGCTGCTCGGCACGGTCACAGGCTGCGCAGAAAGTGAAAAAAACAGCCCTGAAACGGGAGAAACCATGGGAGAAACACCGATGCCAAAGACGAAAATGGAACAGCTTCTCAGCACCATCTCACCGGAGGACAAGGACTACTATCAGAGCATCGCAAAACTGTGTGTCAGCGACCTGCTCGACCATTTCTGGACCGGTGACGAGAAGACCGGCTACATGACGCCAGTCTGGCAGGGCTTCCCCACCGATCTTGCCGATGAGCGCGGCGCCATCTGGGAGGCGGCTGAGGTCATGTTCAATGTCTATGACCTCTGGGTCCTGACCGGCGATGAGATCTATAAGGATTACATGATCGCCGAAGCGAATTTTTACAAGAAGAATTATGAAAACGATCTGGAAGCCATTGAAACGGCGGGCGCTCTGCTCAATACCGCCAGTGATGACTGCGCCTGGACCGGCATGTTCCTGCTCAATCTCTACACCGTGACAGGGGATATGTGGTTTGTCGAGCGGGCGATCAACCTGCTGGATGACGCCTATGAACGCTGGTACAGCGAGGATCTCGGCGGCGGTCTGTGGTACAAGGACGGCGTGGACTACAAGTCCTTGTACGAGGCGGGCATTGCGCTGGACTGGCTGCGCATCTGGGAGATCACCGGCGAGCAGCGCTTCTACGATCTGGCCTTTGCCTCCTATTCCTGGATGCACGAGTGTCTGGGCCGCGACGACGGCATCTATGCCTGCGAGGCCACTGCCGCCGGTCACAGAGGCGACGCGGGCAGCATCCATGAGGGCGGCAGTTCCTCCTTCCTCGGCGGAAACATGGCGATGGCTGCGCTCTCCGCCAAATTCTACCAGATCACCGGAGAACAGGTCTATCTTGACCGGGTTTACGCGACCAACGCGGGTATTCTGGAACACTACAACAACAACGGCGTTCTGCTCAACGACCGCGACGCGTGGACGAACGGCACCTTTACCGCCTATTATGCGACCTGGGTGCTTTCGCTTCCCGACACGGAGGAAATGCAGAAGCTCCTGAAGGATACGGCGGTATCCATCGTGACCAACGACCGCACAGCCGACGGCTACTACGGCGGCTCGTGGCAGGGACCTGCCAGCGGACCCGGCTCCATCTGGGCCTCCGGCGGCAGTGTGGCACAGCAAACCATGACCAGCGGTTCGACCGTAGCCATTGTAGTCGGCGCGGCGTTACTGGAGGCCGGAATCAAAGACTATGTGCGTTAAGGAGGAGAAACATATGAAAAAACTGGTTGCGCTATTCGTGACACTGGCAATGCTGCTGAGCGTTGCAGCTCTGCTGACAGGCTGCGGCGGGGAGACGGACGATGTTGACGACCCGGTGGAGACCTCCGGCTCCAATGTGAATGCCAGCGGCGAGGATGAGATCGGTGCTTCCATCGATCTGCGCAGCACGACGGATACTTCAAACCCCGCCACCGACCCCTATGGCAAGTATCCTGAGACTGTTACCTTCACCACCGCAAGGCAGATGGATGTCGGCGCAAACTTCCCGGAGGGAATGGATGTCCTGAACAATCCCTATATCGACGCGGTTTATGAAAAGCTGAACGTCGAGATGGACCTACAGTGGCAGACCGCCGACTACAGCACCAAGCTGGATATGTGCATTGTCGGTGATGACCTCCCCGATATTTTCTGGGTCGACAATTATATGACCTACCGGGAGCTGCTGGACAATGATATGATCCAGCCGATCACCGATGCGTTCCGGAGCTGCGCAGGGGAATATATGCGCGACTGCTACGCCTCCTATGGCGGCGATATCTTCGAGCCCTATATTGAGGACGGAGAGCTGTACGCCCTGCCTGCCACCTACAACGGCTATCAGCAGTGCCTCCTGTGGATCCGCAAGGACTGGCTCGATGCTCTCGGGCTGGAGGTCCCCACCACCCGCGACGAGCTTGTTGAGGTCGCAAAGGCCTTCATGGAAAAGGATCCCGGCGGAAACGGCGCAGGAAAAACCATCGGCATTGCTGTGCAGTCCACGCCGCTGGGCGCCTCCAACCAGAATTTCGGTCTGGATGCGATCATGGCCTCTTTCGGCGCATATCCGCAGCAGTGGATCTATGATGAAAACGGAAACGCTGTCTACGGCTCGATCACGGAGGAAGCAAAGCAGGGCCTTGCCTATCTGGCAGACCTCTACCGGCAGGGCATCATTGACCCGCAGTTCGCCACCCGTGACTACAGCGACGCCATGGGACTGATCACCTCGGGAAGATGCGGTATCTGCTTCTACTCCTGGAACCTGCCCTATTCCGCTTCCGAGTTCCTCAGCGCCAACCCGACAGGCGACTGGGTCGTGCTGGAGGCGCCTGTCAACGATGCCGGTGAGTTCACCTACGCGGCGCTCCGCCCGGACAATGGCGTGATGTGCGTCCGCAAGGGCTTTGAGCATCCGGAGGTCCTGATTAAGGTCCTGAATGTGGAATTTGATATGTGGCGCGGCATTGACCAGGAGGGCTATGCCGCAGTGCAGCCCCTGATCGAGGCAGGCACGACCTGGACGGCACCGATGCTGACCGGACATTTCAATCTTGAATATAATGACGCCGTGGTGCGCATCGGCGAGCTGACTGCCAACTATATCGAAAAGGGCATCACGCCGACGGATACCACCGAGTATAACAAACAGCTCTGCGAGAACGCAAAGCGCTACTTCGACGATCCTTCCGTTGCCGATACGGAGGGCTGGATCTGCTATATGTCCCGCTATATTGCTTCAAATTCCCTGAAAAACAGTGTGGAGGTGCCGGTTGCCTTCCATTATGCCACCGACGGAATGGGCCTCTACTGGGCGACTCTGGAGAAGCTGGAGGACCAGTACTATATGGAGGTCATCACCGGCTCGGCATCCATTGATGATTTTGACAGCTTTGTTGCCCAGTGGAAGAGCCTTGGCGGCGATGTGATCACCGATGAAGTGCAGGATTACGTAGATTCTCACAACAAGTAAGCCGGGAGACCGCCATGAAAAACCGCAAAGATCAAAGATATTATCACTTGATGCTGATCCCGGGAATGATCTTCCTGTTCCTGTTCAGTATCCTGCCGATGTTTGGTATCGTGATCGCTTTTGAAGATTTCAAGCCAGCAAAGGGCGTGTTCGGCTCCGAATGGGTCGGCCTGCAATGGTTTGAATATATGTTCAAGCTGCCGGATACCGGGCAGATCTTCTGCAATACCCTTATCATCGCAGTAGCAAAGATCCTTCTGAACCTGATCGTGCCGCTGATTTTTGCTATCATGCTTTCGGAAGTCCCCGGAAAGCATTTCCGTAAATTCGTGCAGACTGTGACCTATATGCCGCATTTCCTCTCATGGGTCATCCTGGCCGGTATTCTGACCAACTTTCTCTCTCTGGAGGGCGTTGTCAACTCCATTGTCGAGCTGTTCGGCGGCGACCCGGTGCAGTTCCTGGCGTCAAATGAGTGGTTCCGCAAGATCCTGGTCATATCGGACACCTGGAAGGGCTTCGGCTATAGCTCAATCGTCTATTTGGCCGCCATCATGAATATCGACCAGCAGCTCTATGAAGCCGCTGCCATCGACGGCGCGGGACGCTTTAAGCGCATCATCCATGTGACGCTGCCCGGTATGCTGCCGATCATCATGCTGATGCTGACGCTGAGCCTCGGCAACGTCCTGAGCGCGAACTTTGACCAGGTCTTTAACCTCTATTCTCCCGTTGTCTATAAGACCGGCGATATCATTGACACCTGGGTTTACCGCTCCGGCCTGCTGGGCTATCAGTACAGCCTGGCCACCGCCGTCGGCCTGCTCAAAAGCGTGGTCAGCACGATCCTTATCGTTGTATCCTACAAGCTGGCGGATAAGTTCGCCGGGTACCGTATTTTCTGAGAAAGGAGCCTGAAGTATGGTCGGTCAAGATACCCCGCGTTACCGTGTGGTCAACTGGATCCTTCGGGTGCTCCTGCTGCTGGCAGCCCTTTCCTGCCTGCTGCCGATCCTCAATACGGTGGCGATCTCTTTCTCGTCCAAACGCTATGTCAATGACGTCATGTTCTGGCCCAAGGGTTTTTCCCTGTCGGCGTATAAGAAGATCCTGGAGGACGAGCAGTTTTTCCGCTCCTTCTGGGTTTCCGTAAAAAAGGTCGTCGTAGGCACCAGCATCAATATGTGCCTGACCCTTCTGATGGCCTACCCGCTGTCCAAGAGCGAGCGCATTTTCCCCGCGCGGGGGCACTATATGCGCGTCATCATTGTATGTATGCTGTTCTCCGGCGGCACGATCCCCTGGTACATCGTCATCAAGGAACTGGGCCTGCTCAATTCCTTCTGGGCGTTGGTGCTGCCGGGTGCGGTAAACATCAGCAATACCATCATTATGATGAACTTTTTCAAGGGACTGCCGCCGGCCTTGGCGGAGTCTGCGGCGGTCGACGGCGCGTCACCGCTGCAAACGCTGGTGCATATCTATATCCCCCTTTCCACACCGTCCATCGCAACGCTGTCGTTGTTCTGCATCGTCGGCCATTGGAACGACTATTTCAATGGCATGATCCTGATCAACGATCCCCAAAAGATCCCGCTGCAGACCTATATCCAATCCCTGGTAGCGGACATCAGCACTAAGATCAACAGCATGACTGCCGAGGAGATCCAGGCGTTTTCCGAAATATCCAGCCTGAATTTCAACGCGGCGAAAATCGTTGTTGCGATGATCCCCGTTATGGTGATCTATCCGATCTTGCAGAAATATTTTGTTACAGGCCTTGTCATGGGCGCGGTCAAAGAATAACCACAGGGGGAAAGGGCACCGTTCGCGGCTGCCTTTTCGGGGCCTTTGTTCCGGCGCCGCCGGCTGTAACAAAAAACTACGCGGTCCGCTCTCAACGGAGGAACGCAGCTTCTTCTCCGGTGGGCAGGGCACAGGCACCTGCCCACCGGAAATCCCTTTTTTCGGAAACACAGAAATAACTGCAGCAGGAGAGAGAATATGTTCCATTTTGACATTGATTTTAAAGATAAAAACGGCGAACGCCATATGCTTCCGATCCGGATCGGCGTTCTGCTGGAGGATCTGTGGTGCAAAGCATTTCCCTACCGCGAACCGCTTTCCGGCATTGAATACCGGGACGGAAAGTATGCCGCAGAGGATCATAGCGGCCAGTGGAAGCCCTATGACCGCGAAAAAGACTATTGGGGCGGGAAGGACACCTATATCTGGTTCCGCCACCGCTTTACCGTTCCGCAGGAGCTTGCAGGGTCCACCCTCTGGTATTCCGTTGAGGCAGGAGACAGCGGCTATTGGCAGTGGGCAAACCCGCAGATGTGCCTGTACCTGAACGGCAAGTGCATCGCCGGCATGGACTCCAACCACCGCGATGTGGAGTTTACCCAATGCGCGGAGGGCGGCAAGGAGTACGAGGTCTACATCAGCGGCTATACCGATACGGTATACTACGAGCGCCCGGTCTGCTTCCGGCCGTATCTTGCCTGTGTCGACACGGAGGTTCTGGCGCTCTATTATGATTTGAAGGTCGCCTACGATGCCGCCCATGAGATGGATGTGGATGATCTGGCCCGGGTGGACCTGATCACGCATATCAATGCCGCGTGCAGCCTCCTGGCGCTGACCGCGCCCCGCGACGCCTTTATGCGCTCCGTCCGGGAAGCCTCCGCCTATGTGCAGGAGCATATCTATTCCGGCCACGCAGGCGCCGGAAAGCCGGTGATCGCGGCAGTCGGCAGCACGCATATTGATGTGGCCTGGCTGTGGCGCTATGAGCAGACGCGGGAAAAGGCGATCCGCTCCTTTGCAACGGCGATCCGGCTGATCGACAAATACCCCGAATATATTTTTATGTGCTCTCAGCCCCAGCTCTACGAATTCGTAAAGCAGGACGATCCGGCGCTTTATGAGGAGATCAGAAAAAGGGTCGCTGCCGGACGCTGGGAGGTCGAGGGCGCCATGTGGGTCGAGGCGGATACGAATCTGACCGGCGGCGAGTCCCTGGTGCGGCAGATCCTGTTCGGCAAGCGCTTTTTTAAGGAAGAATTTGGAAAGAACTGTGAGGTCCTGTGGCTGCCGGATGTGTTCGGCTACAGTGCCGCGCTGCCCCAGATCCTGAAAAAAAGCGGCGTGCCCTACTTCATGACGACCAAAATATCCTGGAACGAATTCAACAAACTGCCCTACGACACCTTCTATTGGCGCGGCATCGACGGCTCAGAGGTCCTGTCGCATTTTATCGCGACAAAGGAAAGGGTCCAGGCTGAAAAGGACTGGATGACAACATATAACGGCGAGCTGAATCCCTGCTCCGTCATGGGGGCGTGGCAGCGCTATCAGCAGAAAGATCTGAACCGTGAGATTTTGTGTTCCTTCGGACACGGTGACGGCGGCGGCGGTACCTCGATGCGGATGATCGAAAACGGCCGGCGTATCGCAAAGGGACTGTCCGGCGTGCCTGACCTGAAATTCTCCGGCGTGCAGGCGTATTATCACCGCCTGGAAAAGGACCTGGAGGGAAAGAAACGCGTTCCCTGCTGGGACGGCGAGCTGTATTTTGAGTACCACAGAGGGACCTATACCTCCGTGGCGGGCATCAAGCGCCGCAACCGCAAGAACGAGATCCGCACCCACGACGCGGAGAATCTCAGTGTGCTGTCCGGCCTGCTGCTGCACGACCTGGCGGAGAGCTATCCGGCGGAAAAGCTCCATGAGAGCTGGAAGCTGCTGCTTCTGAACCAGTTCCACGATGTGATCCCCGGTTCTTCCATTGCGCCGGTCTATGAGGATGCCTATGCGCACCATGCCATCGTGGAAGCAACGGCAACGAAGGCGGCGGAACGCGCGATCGAGGCGGTGTGCTCCCGCATCTCGGCTGAGGGTGTCGCCGTATTCAACACCCTGTCCTTTGCCCGCAGCGGAGAGGTCACGCTCCCGTGGGACAAGGAGGGCAGCTTTGCCGTGAAGTGCGGCGATAGGCTCCTTCCGGCAGCGGCGGATAACGGGATGCTCCGGTTTGTTGCGCAGGACGTCCCTCCCAAGGGCTACCGTACCTTTGAGGTCGTACCCGCAGAGGAGATCGCCCTTCCCCAACCGGCAGACGATCATAGCCTCGAAAATGAGGCATACCGCATTGAATTTGACGAAAACTACAACATTTCCCGCATCTATTGCAAAAAAGAGGGCCGGGATATGTTCAGGCCGGGCGCTTTGGCCGGACGCCTGATCGCCTTTGAGGATCGTCCGCGCGTGGACGACGCCTGGAATCTGATGGCCTATTACGAAGAAAAATATGAGTATGTGGACGACGTGCGTTCTGCAAAGCTCGTGGAGCATAACGCGCTGCGGACCGTCCTGCGCGTGGAGCGCAGCTTCCGCAGCAGCACACTGCGTTTCGATTATGTCCTGCCCGTCGGCACGGACGGCCTGACGATCTCCGCCGACATCGACTGGAAGGAAACGCATATCATGCTGAAAATGGACTTCCCGGCGGAGGTCAACACCAGCAAGGCGACCTTCGACATCCAGTTCGGCTCCATTGAGCGCCCGATCCACAGAAACACACTGTGGGATTACGCGCGCTTTGAGGTCTGCGCCCACAAGTGGGTCGACCTGAGCGACAACGGCTTCGGCATCAGCTTGCTTAACGACTGCAAATACGGCTACGATGTGACCAGAGAGCATATCCGCCTGAGCCTCCTGCGGTGCAGCACCTATCCCAATCCGCAGCAGGATCAGTGCCGCCATGAGTTCTCCTGCAAGCTGCTGGCGCATCCGGGGGCGGTCGACCTGCCGAAGGTCAATGAGGAAGCCTACGGCTTCAACTATCCGCTTTACGCCCACCGCGTACAGGGCGGCGGTGAGCTGCCGGGGAGCTTCAGCCTGCTGTCTGTCGACCGCAGCAACATTATCATCGAAACGGTCAAGAAAGCGGAGGATTCCAACGCGGTGGTGCTCCGCGCCTATGAATGCGGCAACTGCGGCTGCGATGCGACTCTCCGTTTGGGCTTCCCGGCCGCCGCTGTGTCGGAGACCGATCTGCTGGAGGAGCATCCGGCGGAACGAAAGCTGGAAAACGGCTGTGTTGCGCTGCATTTTGAGCCGTTTGAGATCAAAACGATCGTGATCTCGTAAGGAGGCGCCATGAAAAAGACCGCAGCTTATCAGACAATATACCAAGAGCTTGTGCAAAAGATCCTGGCAGGTCAGTGGAGCTGCGGCGATCTTCTGCCGACGGAGGCGGCGCTTGCGAAAGAGTACGGCGTCAGCCGCATCACCTCCCGTCACGCGCTGCAGCTGCTTGCGGACAACGGGTATATCCGGCGCGTACAGGGGAAAGGCTCCATCGTGGTGAACGAAAAACGGACGATCCCGATGATCGGCCTTGCGCTGACAGGCTTTGACTCCCTCTTCGGCATGGACTTTGTCAGGGGCGTGTTCTGCGAGGCTGCCGAACGGGGCTACCTTGTCCTGATGCACACGGGGTATCTGACGCCGGAAAGCGAGGGGAGCTGCCTGCGCCGCCTGAAAGCAGCGGGCGTTGAGGGGATCATTTCCGTTCCGCTGTATGATTCCCTCCACTATTCCAGTGAACTGGAGCTGCTGCCCAAGGAGATACCGATGGTGTTTGCCGACCGGCGTGTGGTGGGGGTGGATGTGCCTCTGGTCTGCACGGACAACACGCAGAGCGTAAAGCAACTCTACCGCCATCTCTGGAGCTGCGGCTACCGAAAGATCGCCTTTGTCTCCAGCACTCCCGATTCCACGGCGGTTGCGGACAGGCTGCGGGGCTATCTGCAATCAGCGCCGCCGGGGGAGGAACAGGAAAGACGGCTCCTGCTCACCTCCCTGCGTTCTCCGCTGCCCGGCATGGATAACGCGGAGAACTGCGCCTACGATATCAAACAGATCGAGCAATTCCTGCTTCTCGATCAGGATGTGGAAGCGGTGATCGCCCATACCTATAAGGTGGCGCAGCTCGTGCGCACGACGGCGGAAAAGCTGGGGCTGTGTATTCCCCGCGACCTGGCCATCGTCTGCTTTGACGCCCCGCGCGGTGTGGAACGGGAGCCGTTTGCGCATATCAGCCAGAACGAGTATGAGATCGGCGCGAAGTCCGTACAGCGCCTGCTCGACAGTATCGGCGGACATTCCGTCCCGGACACCACCTATGTCAGCGCTGTTTTTGTGGACGGAAACAGCTATCTTCATGAAAAGGATCAGAAAACAAAGGAATGAACCTGCTGCCGTATGCAGCGGTTTTTGGACTTTGGTATTTCGACCGGACAGGGAGGAAACAGAATGAAGCGAATCATTGCGATCCTGCTGACCGCGGCGCTGCTGACGGCGCTTGCTCCCGCTGCCTTTGCGGCAGGACAAATTGAGACGGTGCTGCCGGAGGGAAATTATTTTTCCTTCAACGACGGCTCCGGCTGGGGCAGCAGCGGCCATTGGACGGCGGGAAATACGGAGAACGAGGGACTGTGGGCGCAGAGCGATTCTGCCGACGGCTCCGGTGTTGCCGCTGCCTATGTGGGCGGGAAGATCACCGGCCAGTGGATGCTCAACGCGCAGCTTACACCGCTGAGCACGGAAAACGGCGGCCGCGCAGTCAGCCGCATCCAGCTTTTGGATCAATACAAAAACCCAAAGATCATTTTTACTTATGAATACCTTACCGCGTCCAAACAGACGGCGCTGTCATGGCAGACCATCTCCTCGGCAAACGGCGGAGGCTGGAACGAGCTGATGAAGCTCGACTGGACGGGGCTGACGGATACGGCGCTGAATGTCCGTTTCGTTAAGACCGGCGATACGGAGATCACCCTGACCGTTTCCGGCGATCAGGGCTTTGTGAAGACCGTGACGGCGACTGTGCCGGCAGACGTGATGAATGTGCTGTGCTACATCGGCCTTGCCGCAGAGCGCACGACCACACGCTTCAGCAATATTCGCCTTTCCACGGCGCCGACCGATGTGGACTACTCTGCAGCGGCGGAAACGGCGTATGAAAATCTGATGAAGAACTTCCTCAACACTTCGGAGGACCGTCTGCGTCCGGTCGTTTATGGCATGGTGGACGGGGACGTCACAAATACCGGCGCGACCATCAGCGTTTCCGGGGCAGGCGCCCTTTGGGAAAGCACCATTGCCCTGATGGCAATGGACACCTACGCGCAGTACCACGGGGAGGACTCGGAGGTCTACCGCCAAACTGCGCGGCGAATTGCCAACACGGTGAATTATTTCATTGCATCCTATTCCGAGGAGGAATTGCTCACGCCGGGTACCGCACCGGTCAACCATGCCATGGACGACTGCGGCTGGAATGTCATGGCGTTCCTGCTGGGCTACCGCTACAACCTCTATCTCGGCCGGACGAGCGACGCGGCAGTCTGCCTCCGGTACGCTTTGAATCTGTTCAATAACACCTACGACCACTACTATGATTCCGAGCTGGGCGGCGGCTTATGGTACAATAACGAGCGCAAGGGCAAGGCCCTGTATGCTGCGACGCTGGCGCTGGCAGGAGATGAGCTGTACCGGATCACAAAGAACGAGACGGTCAAGGCCCGTTATCTGGATATTTATAACGGCGTGGAAAACAATCTGCGCCGCGCCGACGGCCTTTACAGTATGTCGATCACCGTCGACGGCCTGGAGGGCAGGGACAACCCCTATGAGATCTCCGAGGGCGGCTCCTGCACCTATATCGGCGGCAATATGTGTATGGCTGTCCTGAATGTGCGGCTTGGCAATCTGGAAAAGGCAAAGATCACCGCCGAGGGCATCGCGCTGTTTGAAACGACCCGCACCGGTGCCCTGCTCAACGACCGCGATGCCTGGAACAACACATTTTTCCTGGGCTATTTCACGCGGGAGCTGATCGAAACCGGCATTGCCGACGTGCGCTATGACAGCATCCTGCGCATTACGGCGGCCAATATTCTGGACAATGCCGTCTTTGATGAGGGTTATTACTCCGCCGCGTGGGAGGGACCCAAGGAGCCGTATGCCAACGGTTATCCTTCCACGGCAGACAACTACTGGCCGATCGGGGAGCGTAACCGCTGGGGCATCCAGAACAATCAAAACGGCCTGTATATCGGCTCCTCTCCCAACCAGCTCATGACTACCGCGACGACGATCCATGTTTTGTTTGCGGCAGCGGCGCTGACGGAGCATCCTGCATCTGCGGAGCTTCAGGAATTATGCGTGGACGGCAATTCCCTGTGGCCGGTATTCAATCCTGAGGTCACGACCTATCAGCTTTTGCGGGAACCCTCCGATACCGTGTCCCTCTCCTGGAAAGCGGCGGACGGCATGAAAGTCACCCTGAACGGAGAATCGCTGACCGGGAACAGTAAAACCGTAGACGCGACAGGAAACAATGCGGCGATAACTGTGACAACAGCAGACGGAAGCAACAGCCGCACGTATACGCTGAGCTTCCGCGAGGCCTGTGCGCACGCTGTTACCAAGACCGAGACCGTGCCGCCAACCTGCACGGAACCGGGCCGTACCACGGTCATATGTGTTGCCTGCGGTGCAGAATTATCCCGGGAGACTGTTCCGGCGACCGGGCATCAGAATGTCAAGGAGATTCGGACCGACGCAGGCTGCGTTACAGCAGGCAGCGTCAGTGAAGTCTGCGAGGACTGCGGCGCGGTCCTGTCGGCCCGGGAGATCCCCGCAGCGGGCCACCATTTTGTCAACGGAATTTGCATTGATTGCGGCGAGAAACTGCCGGTTTGCGACGGCGGTGCGGCTTGCCCGAGCAGAAAGTTCAACGATCTGAGCACGGCACAGTGGTATCATGAGGGCGTTGACTATTGCCTCACACAGGGGCTGATGAACGGTGTCGCTTCCGACCGCTTCGATCCGGACGGCGACGTTACAAGAGCCATGCTTGTCACGATCCTCTACCGCATTGAAAATGAGCCGTCTGTTTCCGGCAAGGAGAATCCCTTTGCGGATGTCCCTGCCGGGACCTGGTATACCAACGCCGTGATCTGGGCGGCGGATCGCGGCGTCGTCAATGGCGTCTCCGCATCCGGCTTTGCGCCGGAGGAGGCCATCACACGCGAGCAGATCGCAACGATCCTGTACCGCTACACGAACGGGGGGCCTCAGAAAATGAATATGCTGGGGACCTTCAGCGATGTGGGCAGTGTTTCCTCTTATGCGCGCGAGGCGATGAACTGGGCAGTCGGCACAGGACTGATCAACGGGATCGACGGAAGGCTTGCGCCGACAGAGGGGGCTACCCGGGCGCAGATCGCCACGATCCTGATGCGGTTCCTGACGAAATGATATGGGACTTGAAAACAAGTGAAAGAATTCCCGCCGGAGTACCGGCGGGAATTTGTTATAACAAATACCGGGTTGTTTGGATAATTTCGACAAATTACCTGAATGGATAAAGTCATTTCGCTGAATCTGGAGAAGAATTGTAAAATGGATTGACAAAGACGCAAAAAAACGATAAACTAATACTGTGAAATACTCTGATGAAGCGACTTCAATTCTGTATACGGGAGGGCAATTATGAAACGACTGATCTGTTCCTTACTTGCACTTGTGCTGCTTTTATCGCTGTGTCCGCTCACGGCGCTGGCAGCGGAACAAACTGTTGTGTGGAGCGGCTCCGGGGATGAGATCCGGGCGAATATCACAATAGACAACACAAAGAATTATGAGCTGAACTACGATCTCCATCTGCCCGGCATCGGCACATCTACGGCCAATGATACGTTTGTTGATGATGTGATGCTGAAGATCCGCCAGACGACCGCAGACCATTACATCGTTTTCCGCGTTAAGTCCTACCACAATGCCGACGGAGAATTCCAGATCCAGGGGCAGCAGCAATTCTACGACGGCAGTTGGTCGGCGGAGGTCACGGAGTGGTCGGAGAATATGGAGGCTCCCGTCAGCGATGTCCATGTTCGTATCGTCTATGATTCCGCGGCCTTCACCTACACTTGGACCGTGTCGGATCTGAGCGGGAACCGCCTTTGCGGCGGCACGACGGATCCGCAGCAGCTCTCCGGTGCCTTTAAGAGCGGCACGGCTTGCGAGCTGGCGTTCAAACGGGGCAGCAGCGGCATCATTCCGGCCAACACGGTCTACACTGTGGAGGATGGCACAGAGGAAGATTTTGACGACACCAAAACACCCGCCGATTTCGGTTGGGAGACAGACGACGACAACTATAGCGGCTGGAAGGTCAGCGCGGACGGCAGCGTCCTGCAGGTGACCTACGACGGCACGAACAGCAAGCGCATCTGGAAGGAGCTTATCACCGATGGGAAGAACTTCTCCATCTCCTTTGACGTTCAGATCCTGAGCAGACGCGTCGAAGTAGAGCTTCTCGGCGTGAAGCTGGAGCTGAATACAGAGGGCGGCAACGGAAACCAGATCTACACAAAGGATACGGATTGGTTTAACGTTGCAAACCAGAAATGCCATGTGACGCTGAGCCGGGAAAACGGCGGAGAACTGAAGGTCAAGCTCGACGGGGACGAGAGCGTCACATTTACCAAGACGGTCACGGATGAAGAAAACCGAAACCTGTTCCTCGGCGTGATCGACAGCGGCGGCAGCGCCTGCTTCCGCAGCATTGAAACGTCCGGGACGGAAGAGACCGAAACGACCGAAGGCTCCGAAACGACTGAGCCGACGGAACCGACGGAAGAAACGGGACCGGAGCCTGTGGACCAGACACCCGGCGACTTCGGCTGGGCAACTGATGAGGAAAACTTCAACGGCTGGACAGCATCGGACGCAAAGAACATCACTGCCGATGCCTCCAAGGCAAGCCCTGAGGGATGGATCTATAAAGACCTCATTACGGACCAGGAGAATTTCACTGTCTCCCTGGACCTCGTTCCTGCGCTGGAGTCCAGCGGCTCCGTTAAGATCCTGGGTGTCGAGCTTGAGCTGGATGCCCGCCACGGCCACGGCAACCAGGTTTGTGTGAAGATCGATCGCGCCGACAAAGGATGGCTCGAGGCCCGGGGGCGTGCATCTCATATCGAGTTTAAGCGCGTTGCCGGCGGCACCATTGACATTACCGTCACGGGCGCGGACAACGATAAGCCGGTGCGTTTTTCCGTAAGTGCGGCGGAGGAAAGCGCGAGGGTGAGCCTCTGTGTCTACGCCGGGGTCACAAGTTTCCGGAATATCACCGTCGCAACGCCCGATCAGCCGCTTCCGACCTATACGGTCACCTGGAATGTCGACGGCGTTGAGACCACGGAGACCTATGAGGAGGGAAGCACACCTTCCTTCAAGGGCGATACCGCCAAGGCTGCCGACGGCGAATATGTCTACACCTTCGCCGGTTGGGACCCCGAAATCGCGCCTGTGACCGCCGACATGACCTACACGGCGCAGTACGATAAGACCGCGATCTCTGCCGACAGCTTCCAGATCACATGGAACGTTGCGGGAAAGACCACGACCGAGACCTATGCAGCCGGAGAGCTCCCGTCCTTCAAGGGAGACACCTCCAAGCCTGCCGACGCCATATATACCTACGAATTTATCGGCTGGGACAAGGAGCTTGCGTTGGTGACTGCCGATGTGACCTACACGGCAGAATACTCCCGCACACTGCGGACGGTCACACCGGACGGCAGCTACACCGACGTGAAGAAGAGCGACTGGTTCTATGACGATGTCTACACCGCCATCGGATACGGCCTGCTGAACGGAACGGCTCCCGGAGTGTTCAGCCCGGAGGATAATATGACCAGAGGCATGCTGGTGACCGTCCTTTACCGGCTGGAGGGGAAACCAGAACACACGGCGGACAACCCCTTCAAGGATGTTGACAGCGGCGATTGGTACTACGACGGTGTGCTGTGGGCAGCGGAAAATGAGATCGTCAACGGTGTGGGCGACGGTGCGTTTGAGCCTAACGGCAATGTTACCAGAGAGCAGATCGCGACCATTCTCCTGCGCTATGCCGAGAAGAAGGGCTACGATGTCAGCCGCAGGGAATCCATTGCCTACTTCCCTGATTCCGGGAAGGTGTCCAGCTATGCAAGTCAGGCGATGTCATGGGCGGTTGCCGAGAAGCTGATCCAGGGCAGCAAGGAAGACGGCAAGGCCTATCTGAAACCGCAGGGCAGTGCGACACGTGCGCAGGTCGCCACGATCCTTGTCCGGTTTATTGAGAATATCGCCAATTAAATAAGAAATGTACTTTGCCGCATGGGGATCGAAAAAGAGTTGGCTTGGCGGCAAAGCACCCATGACCATGTTCTCTTTGAGCTGTGCTCAGAAAATAAATGGCGGACACGCTAAAAAATGGAGGAAATGTTATGAAGCGACTACTTTCCCTGTTCCTGGCTGTGGCGCTGGTGTTGGCAATGATACCGGCGGCTGCGGCAACCGATCCGGGCTGGCAGCTTGATGGCAACTGGAGCTATGATGCAAGCACCGGCGTCTTAAAGCAAAACAGCGCAGGCGGCGCGTTTAACACATGGAACCAGATCATCTCCGGGGGCTATGAGTTAAGCTATACCGTCAATTTCAGTGATGTTGCCGACGAGATCTCCCGCGCATCCGGGTATCTGCGCGAGTGGAACGGCTCCACGTGGCAGTTCCTGCATTTTGAGCTCCAGCGCAACGCGCAGCATACGCAGGTCTATGGCGTGATCCATTTCAGCAGTGACGGCGGCGCGTCGTGGGGCCAGAATCTGCAGACGACCGACTGGACGGATACGAGTCTGTCATCCCTGCGGGTGACCTTCCGTATGCCGGAGGGCAGCGATACCATGCAGTGGATCTTCTCCGACCCGGACACCGGTGATGTGCTGCGGTCACAGAGCATCGCGATCTCCAATTTCTCCGATGCCTTCAACACCGGCAATAAGGAGCTCCTGCTCTACGCCGTGGGAAACAGCGGACTGATCTCCTACCAGGATGTAGAGCTCAAGGCAGCCGGTAAGGAAGACGGCGGCGAGAAGACCCCCGTGACCTTCGGCACGGATGTCGGCTGGAATAATGCCAATGTGCAGCCCGACAACACCAAGAGCTACGAGCTGGGCTTTGATGCTGATCTGACCAGCATTGCTTCCTGCACCGTGAATGACAGTTGGCCGGATACGCTTCAGACGGTGATCCGCAACGGAGCGTCCGACGATTATTTCAAGTTCGAGGTGCAGACCTACCGCAACGGCAGCGGACAGTATCAGATTGCCACCTCCGCACAGTATTGGAAGGCGGGCAGTTGCAGTTGGAGCGACCGCCCGATCCTGTGGTCAAACAACTCTGAAACGCCCATCACGAAAGTCCATGTCGTCCTGAATTACAACGCGGAGACGTCGGTATACAGCTGGGTGATCACGAACCGCGACAACGGCGCGATCCTCAGCCAGTCAGAGTACACGGAAACCATGCCCGATGCGCTCAAGGCCTGCACGGCCTGCGAACTGAAGACCTTTGCCATGAGCTATAACGATGCGACGGCCAACGCCCCGACCAACGCCTACATCCAATACGGAACGACCGGCAGCGGCGAGACCGAGATCGAGTATGATCCCACCAAGACGCCTGCGGATTTCGGCTGGCAGACGGATAACGGCAACTATCAGAACTGGCAGATCACCTCCGACGGAAATGTGCTGCATATCAACTACGACGGCGAAAACAGCAAACGCGTCTGGAAAGAGATCATCCAGGATACAGAGAACTTCTGTGTTATGATGGATGTCAAGGTCGAAAACTGGCGCTGTGAGATCGAGGTCATGGGCGTTCATATCGAACTGAACTGCCAGGGCGGCAACGGCAACCAGATCTTCAGCACTGCGCTTTGGGATTGGTTCGACGCCTCTCAGCAGAGCTGTGAGGTTACGGTCGCCCGTGCAGGCGGCGGTGATCTGACCGTCAAACTTGCCGGCAAGGGCAATGCCACGCCTGCCGTCTATACCGTGACGCCTGTCAATACTGCCGACAAGAATGTCTATATCGGCACGATCGACGCCACCAACGAGGCTACCTTCTCCAATGTCCGCGATGAGGGCATCAGCGGACAGAATCCCGGCGACTTCGGCTGGGACACCGATGAGATCGATGGCACAAAGGACTTCTCCGGCTGGACCACGGTCGACGGACTGAATATTTCCGCAAACAATGCACAGATGAGCGGAAACCATCGCATTTGGAAGAACCTGATCAGCGATCAGGAGAACTTTGCGGTAAAGACCGCCGTTGCCATGACCGCCGACAGCTCCGCCTATCTCAAGGTGCTGGGACAGACCCTTGAGCTGGATACACGCGGCGGCAGCGGAAGCCAGATCGGCGTGAAGCTGAACGGCAGCTTTATCGAATGGATCGACGCGGAAGAACTGACGGTATGGGTCTACCTGATCCGCAGCGGAAGTGATATCAGCGTCAGCATCGTCGGCAGCGAGCGGGTCGGCAGCTATACTCTGACGCCCAGCGAGGAGAGCGACAATCTGGAACTGGGCCTCTATGCCGGAAACGCGGAATTCCGCAATATCCGTGCCGGCAAGGCAAGTACCTGCCGCCGCCAGGTGCCGTTTGGTACCGTGGCTTTCAGCGGCGACTTTGCCGGAGCGGAAAAGCTCTGCAAAGACATCAGCGAATATCAGGATCATACCGTTGTAACTGTGGAAGGAACGGAAGCCGATCTTGTGATCGTCACGCCCACCGTGGAGGACTGCCTCTCCGCTCAGACAGTCGAGGACTTCCTGACTGCGATGGAGACCAAGCTCAGCGCCTGCGAGGGCGACGTGGTCGTGCTGACCTCCCTGCCGTATCTTGCAGAGGTTGCGGACGTTGAAGTGTATGCCGCCTGCAATGCCGGGCTCCGTGCGCTGGCGGAGAAGCACGACTGCCTCTTTGCCGACCTCTATGTGGCGATGGGCGAACGCGCCTGGACGCTGGAAAGCGACGGGATGACCCTCTCCGCAGTCGGCGAGACCGTCGCAGCCGGCGAGGTGCTGGAGCAGCTCATGCGGAGCTGCACCTGCCTTGCGGTCAACTCCGTGACGCCGATCAAGACCACCTATACCGCTGCACCGGAAAAGACGGAAGCGGCGCTTGCGGCGTTCAAGGCTGCTAACGATGAGAGCGCTGTCCGTGCCGCCATCGAGGATGAGGCGCTCGGCCTGAACCTGCGGCTCTACCGCTCTCTGAGCAGTGAAAACCAGACGAAGGTCTGCCAGGCTCTGGCTGCGGCGGATAAGAATGTGGCGGACTTTGCTGCCGCCGATGCACTGTTCCTCGCAGAGACGATGAAGGTCAGCCGCGCCAACCCGCGCACGGACATGACCCGTGAGATCACGACCTATGTCTCCGTCGGTGACAGCATCACCGAGGGCGCACAGGCTGTCGACCGCACGACAGATTGCTACGCGGCGCGTTTTGCCGCGATGCTCAAGGAATTCCTGCCGCTTACCTTTATCAACAAGGGCATCTCCGGCACCAGAATGTGCACCCGCACCGACAACGATATGTTCCCGCCTGCAAGCGAGACGGTCGATGAGTATATCGTCGCCTACCAGCCCGATTTGCTGACGGTCGCCTACGGCATCAACGATTATCACGCCGGTACGAGCAGAGAGACTTTCCTCTCCACCTACCGCGCCTACCTCAACGAGATCAAGACCAAGCTCCCCGACACCGTTGTCATGGTGTTCAGCATCACTGCGAAGGGCAACGATGCCGACGCGGCGGACATCATTTCCTGGAACGCGGGCATCAAAGTGCTGGCGGAGGAATTCGGCTATATCTATGTCGACACCTATTACGATATGCGCGGCGTGGAATGGCTGCTCGATGACGGCCTGCATCCCACCAATGCCGGTTACCGCGTCATTGCAAATGCGGCAATGCGCACCTTCAACGAATATGTATGCCTGGAGGAACCGACACCCGTCGAGACCCACAGCCCGGACGAATTCGGCTGGGAGACGGACGAGATCGGCGGCGTGAAGGATTTCTCCGGCTGGGCGGCAGAGGACGCTGCAAACATCTCCGCCGAGTATAATGCCACCACCGGCGAGCACCGCATCTGGA